>JAABUS010006449.1_pt1 | contig 14268 bp, 12 predicted proteins | sample 5560161 | NCBI WGS metagenome assembly JAABUS01 (sample SAMN10711885, study PRJNA513376) | rock metagenome | isolation source: Antarctica rocks | place: Antarctica: Victoria Land, Trio Nunatak nord | collected 2016-01-04 | reverse complement strand
TTGTGGCAGACTTGTTCCTGCGGGTTCATGCGGTTCCTCCTGCTGACGGCAAGCACCAGCAAGACTGCCGCAGAACCCGTCTCCTTTCAACCTCGCCACCGTCCACGGTTCAATGGGGTGCTACCGGCGCGCCCGTATGCGTGCTGTTATTAGCGACTTCACGCGAGAGCAGTGGCTTGATCTGCGAGCGTGTCGAATGCCGCGTTGGGCACGTCGTCTCCGGTTGCGCCCAGACCACACGGGTTGCATTGCTCCGCCCACCGGCACGACGTAAACCACGCCGATCCGTGGCACGCCTGCGCGAGCGCAAGATCTGCGTTGATGCCGATGTGTTCGCCGTCGCGGAAGTAGGCCGCCGCGATGGTGTCGGCCTGCGCGGCGTTGCGCCGTGCTGACGGGTGGCGAAAGAGACGACGATTCCATGGTGTACTCGTCCCTGTCCCTTTCCATCATGGCTCCTCCTTCGTGCCTCCGGTGCGTCATCGTCGGTGACGGCACGCTATCGATGCATTAAAGAGCCGCGAGCGGGGTCAATTCGGACAAATCTTCGTAAATCTATCTCTTTAACTGCCCGCTTTGTCGTCGCGTTCGCACCCGACACCGCAACCTCTACGAACCGGCGACGGCCGCCTCGTACTGCGCGAGATCGGGGTACGTCGTCAGGATGCCGTCGTGCAGCGCCCAGATGCGCTCGGCGAACCGCTCGACGAAGTAACGGTCGTGGACGACGGCAAGGACAGCACCGTTGAAGTTTTCCAATGCCTCCTCGAATTGCTCGCGCGACGGGATGTCGAGATGGTTGAGCGGTTCGTCCAGCAGGAGGAGATTGACGCCGCTCAGGACGAGCCGTGCCAGCACGAGCCGCGCCCGCTCGCCGTAACTGAGTTTGCCGATGGGCCGGAACACCGCGTCGCCGCCGAACAAGAAGAAGTGGAGGAAGTTGCGCGCCTCCGTCTCCCCGATGGCCGCTGTGGAGCGGACGGCATCGAGCACGGTCTGCGCCGGGTCCAGCCCCTCCTGCTCCTGCGCGAAGTAGCCGAGCCGGACATTCGCGCCGAGCCGCACCGCGCCCGTATCGGGTGATAGCGCGCCGCTGATAATCCGTAGCAGCGTCGTCTTGCCGCTGCCATTCGGCCCGAGCAGCGCGACGCACTCGCCGTGGTTGATCGCCACTGTGGCATCGGAGAAGAGGGAGCGCCCGTCGAACGCCTTGCCGACCCCGTCGAGCGAGAGCACGCGCTGACCGCCGCGCGGCGCCTCTCCGAAGTCGAGTTTCAGATGCCACTGCTGCGTCGGCTTCTCGATCTTCTCCTCACTGTCGAGCAGTCTTTCCAGTTTGCGCTCGCGCACCTTCGCCGTGCGCGCAACTTTCTTCGAGCGTCTCCGCAGATAATCGTTCTGCGTCGCGCCTTCGGTCTTCGCCGCGTTCCCCGCGACGGCGCGGATGTTCGCCCGCACCGCGCCGATCTGCTCCTGCTGGCGGTGGTAGTCGTCCAGGAGTTTTGCCGCACGGCGGGCGCGCTCCTCCGCGTAGTCGGAGTATGTACCCGTGTGCGCGGTGATCGTGTGCGTCGTGTCGTCCAGCGCGAGGACGGTCATCACGACGGCATCGAGGAAGGCGCGGTCGTGCGAGACGATGAGCGCCGCGCCCGAATAGTCGCGCACGAAGGTCTGCAACCAGCGGAGCGCGGTGATGTCGAGGTGGTTGGTCGGCTCATCGAGCAAGAGCAGGTCAGGGCGTGTCAGCAGCAACCGTGCGAGGCCGAGACGGGTCTTCTGGCCGCCGCTGAGGGTCGCGACAGGCGTCTCTTCGGTGAGATGCGCCAGCCCCAGCCCGGCCAGTACCTCCGCCAGCCGCGTGGACGCCCCGTACGCATCGAGCCGGTCGGCGGCGTCGAGCGCATCGGCGTACGCGGACATCGCCGCGTCGTACGCCGTGCCTGCGGTCGTCGCGATCACCGCGCCGAGCCGCTCGATTTCCGCGATGACCGCCCATGCCGGGCCGAGGGCCTCCTGCACGACGGCACGGATCGTCGCGTCCGGCGCGTACGGCAATGCCTGCGCGAGGTAACCGATGCGCGCCGCCGGATCGCGCCGGACGCTGCCGCGGTCCGGCGCTTCGTGGCCCGCGATGATCCGCAGCAGCGTCGATTTCCCCGCGCCATTCGGGCCGACAAGACCCGCGCGCTCGCCGCGATTCAGGGTGAAGGTGATGTGGTCGAGGATGGGTGCGCCGCCGTAGCTCTTGGCGACATCGGTGACAATCAACATGGGGCACGCTCCAGCAACGTGGGGTTTACCCAACCCCCCAGCCCCCTTTTCCAAAAGGAAGGGGAAACTATCGTTTGCTTAGCGTGTCTCTGTCATTGTCACCATTCCTACGTGCGCGAGTAGCAGAGCGCGGTCATTACGTCGTCACCTGTCGGACGCCGCCGCCTCGTTGAGGAGTATACCACACGGGCATCCCTACCACCCCTCCGTGTCCGGCTCGCCCTTGAAGGGGCCGACGATTCCGCGCGTGATCCAGCCGCCGTAAAAGTCGCCCGCCTGCGGTTGCACGCGCTCATCATCAACAAAACAGGCGTCCACCCTGCCCGGATAGAATGCGACGTAATTACGGATTGCTACGAAGTCCGGCGTTGGATTGGCGTACTGCCAGGCCGCAGCCTCGGTGCGCGTGCCGTCAACGGTGATGTCGTAGTACCCGGCGTTACCCTTCCACTCGCAGAAACTGGCATGATTCGTGTGGCGCAAGCAGTCCATACGAATGTCTTCCGGCGGGATGTAGAAGACGGGTGGGCTGCTCGTCTCCAGCACCCGCTTCGCGCGGTGCGTGTCCGCAATGGTCACGCCATTGAAGATGACGGTGACGTGCTTCGTCGCGTCCTCGATGCGCGGCGGGCGTGGATAATCCCAGACGGATTCCTGACCGGGGCCGGGTTCGATGCGGTGTGAATGCATAGATGTTCCTACTATTGTTTCTTCACGATATCATCCAAATCAAGGTCGCTCGCGCCGGGAGCGGAGGTAGTGTCCGCGAAGTTCTGTAAAAGGCCCCACACGTCTTCTTCATCCGACGAAAATTATCAGCGCCTCCTCATCGAAAGACCGGCACCAGTTTCGTCATATCGAGAGAGCGCCGCCCGCTTTCCCATTCCGCTCAGCCTGACGATCCCTCGAACGCGGTCACTTCTGCGGCGCGCTGGATCGCCGTGAAGACTTCCGCAGGGACGGCCTTCGAGAGGCGCGCGGTGATCGCGCGCACCGCCGCCGGGTCGAGCTTCGGCTCGCGGTTCGCGGTGAGCAGGCCGTTGGTCTCCTGCTGCGTGTCGGTCAGTTGCGTGTAGCAGAACCCGGCAATCGTCGGGCAATCGAGGATCGCGCCGATCAACTCCTCGTACTTGGCGAGGAACGCCTCGGTCGAGGCGACAGTGCCGTAGCCGAACCAGCGTGTGCCGCGTTCGGGCGCGTAGCTGATGCCGCCGCACTCGGTCAGCATGATCGGCTCGCCCGCGCGATGCGTGTCGGGTAGGGCAATGGTGCGGTATTGCGGCTGCGTCTGCGTGATCGTCCGCTCGACCGCCTCCGACGTGCCGTACCGCTCGCGCAGCGTCGCGCCATCGAGCGCGTAGTCGTGGATGCCCCAGACATCGGTGGCGAGGTGCTCCCAGCCGTCGTTGCCGATCACGGGGCGCGTCGGGTCGATGGCGTGCGTCAGGTGATACAAGGAGCGAACGTAGTGCCGCTGGCTCGGGTCGCGCGGGAGCGACGGCACGCCCCAACTCTCATTCAGCGGCACCCATGTGACGATGCAGGGGTGGTTGTAGTCGCGCCGCACGACATCGAGCCACTCGCGCGTCAGCCGCTCCACCGCATGCGCGTCGAAGACGTAGGCGTTCGCCATCTCGCCCCAGACGAGCAGGCCGAGCCGGTCGCACCAGTAGAGGAAGCGCGGGTCCTCGACTTTCTGATGGATGCGCACGCCGTTGAAGCCGAGCGACTTCGCCAACTCCACCTCGTGCCGCAATGCGTCCGCGCTCGGCGCGGCGAGGTGCGATTCGGGCCAGAACCCTTGTTCGAGCACGAGGCGCAGGTAGTACGGGCGACCATTGAGCAGGAACCGCCCATTCGTGAAGGCCGTGCTGCGCAAGCCGAGGTAGCTGCGCACGGTGTCGCTCTTCCCCGCCTCGTCGTGGAGAGTCAGTTCCACGTCGATCAGGTTCGGATTTGCGGGCGACCAGAGCACCTGCGGCTGGCTCATCGCGATGCCGCCACTGTCGAGGCCGATCGCGTGCCGTGCCACGGCGCGTTCCACGTGAAATGTGTGATTCGCCAGCGTCGTGCCGCGCAGCGTGAGGTGGAGATCGAGGCGCACGGGCCGCTCCGGTGCGCGATTGAGCATCACCTGCACGCCGAGCAAGCCCCGGTCGAGGTCGGGCGTCCAGCGAATTTCGACGATGTGCAACGGCGGCACGGGTTCGAGCCAGACGGGCTGCCAGATGCCCGTCGTGCGGTCGTACCAGATGCGGTGCGGCACCGGCTCCCAGTCCTGCTTGCCGCGCGGCTGCGTCAGGTCCGCCGGTTGATCCTCCGCGCGCACGACGATCACCTGCTCGGCGTCGCCCCGCAGCGCGGCGGTGATGTCCGCACTGAATGGCGTCTGGCCGCCCTCGTGCGTGGCGACGAGTTGCCCGTTGACCCAGACATGGGCGTGATAATCGACCGCGCCGAAGTGGAGCAGGAGCCGACCGTCGTGCTCCTCCGGCGCGACGGTGACGGCGCGGCGGTACCAGACGACGGGGTGGAACGCCGTCTCGCCGATCCCGCTCGCGCGCGATTCCGGCGGGAAGGGGACGGTGATCGTCCGATCGAACCGTTCCGGCCGCTCCGCCCATCCGTCGCGCAGGCCGATGTCCCCGTCGTCGTACGCGAACTGCCACGGGCCGCAGAGATCCGTCCAGCGGTCGCGCGTCAGTTGCGGTCGCGGATGAAGCGCCGACCGCTGCGCGGATACCGCTCCGTCCGATTGGGTCGAATCCTGCACGATACGTATCCTCTACGAAAGGAATGAATCTGCCATTGAAACATGATAGTGGCGCGCTTCGGCGGGCTGATGAACATTGGGAACGTACTCGCGAATGGAATCGCAGGTTTTCCAGCCTGCGTCTCCAGCGATCACCTGAGCACGTTGTAAAGGCTCATCCGGCCACTGTCATCATGATTGATCGTATCACGACCGGTATTCGTGGACGAATGTGCGCGCTCCCGGCGATGTACTCGTACCTGACAATCTCTCGCATCACTCTTGCGAATACATATCATGCACGGAATACGGATGTGCGGGAACCGAGCGAAGGCAGAGGTGTTTCATGAAAGATCTCGGGTTGTTGGCGTTGCGGGTGACAACGGGAGGATTACTCGCCGGGCATGGCGCGCAGAAGCTCTTCGGCGCGTTCGATGGGCCAGGGTTGCAGGGGACGCAGGGCTTCATGGAGTCGCTGGGTCTGCGGCCCGGCAAGTACTGGGGGACGGCGGGGCTTTCCGAGGCGAGCGGCATCCTCACCGCGTTGGGGCTTTTGCACCCGCTCGGCCCGATTGGCACGGCATCCGCCATGACGATGGCAACGGCGAAGGCGCACTGGGGCAAGGCGATCTGGGTGACATCCGGCGGCGCGGAGTTGCCCGTGACGAACATCGCGACGGCGCTCGCGCTGATGCTGACCGGGCCGGGGAAATACTCCCTCGACCGGGCGTTCGGCATCCGGTTGCCGCGCCCGGTCGTGGCGGCGGCGATCCTCGCCGCGGTGCCGGCAGTCGCGTACGGGATCGTCAACCCCGCTGCTGATCAGCAGAGTGGGTAGGCGGAGGCAGCGATAGGAGAAGATGCATCTGCGTAGGAGCAACGGACTGCCTGGCTTAGGGCGGGAGTTGGGACGGCATATTGCGTCCCAACTCATCCATTGTTTGCAGGAACGCTTCTTCGAGGTTGATGCCGTATAGCCGTGCCAGGACAAGCACGGCCCAGAGGCAATCGGCGAGTTCATGCGCGATCTTGGTATCGGCATCGGGGATCGCCCGGATCCCGGCGTGTGCCATCACGAGCTTCATCAGGTCGCCGACATCCCCAACGAACCCGATTGCCACCTCTTCCCGCGTCCACGAACGGCCGTAGGTGCGCTGCTCCAACGCGGCGTACTGCTGGCGCACGTCCCAGGCGCGCCGTGTCAGGTCTGCGAGTTCCACTGGCTACTCCTTATGTTCGCGAGACGTCGACGACAATGCTCCTGCCCGCTCAACATCACCCCGCGCGGCGACACCGCCGTTCACACGCAACACCCCCTAACTCTCCCTGCACTGGTCGAGGAAGGCGAAGACGTCTAGGAAGCAGTCCACCAGCGGACGTGATGTGTCGACACGCAGGTAGGAGTGCGAAGGTCGCTTCATATTCGCAATCCACTCTCGGAATAAGTCTTCCCCCGAAACAGCCTCGGCGTCAGGATAATCCGGCGACGCAATGCCTAGGTCTCGACGTTGGCAGCGCAGAGGCGTCCGGCTCCGCAGGCGGCGACCAATCTCTGTCAAGTCTTCGTTGACACACTCGATATAGCGATAGCATGCGTTCTTCTCCTCAGCCATCCGCAGGCTGCGGTCAAGGAGGTCTTGATAGTAACAAGGGCTGTCCAAGATGACGCTGATGCCCTGATCGAGCAAGGACCGAGCAAGAGCATCCATGACGGAGTAAGCTCCCCTCCCAGCCATCATCCATGGAACATCGCGCGCTAATAGTGCACTCTTGACAATATCGAAGTCGAGGATCGCAGTGCCTTGGCGGCAATGAATCTCACGGGCTATTGTACTCTTGCCCGCGCCAGGTGCGCCGGACATCTGTATTACGAGTAACTCAGCCATCTCGCTCTTTCCCCTTGACCCACAGGCAGTTATCGCAGTTCGATGCGCTCCTCGACCTTCGCGTCATCGATGGCGAAGCCGAGACCGGGTGCGGTCGGGAGGGCGATCACGCCGCCCTCGGGTTGCATCGTCGCGGTGTGGAAGTGCTGCTTGCCCGGTTGGTAGCGGAGCAGGTATTCCGCCATCGGGCAGGTGGCGGGGGATTGTGCGGCGATGACGTGGACGGCGGCATGGAGCGAGTGGCCGTGCGGCACGACCTGCCGCCCGTGCGCGGAGGCGAGCGCGCAAATCTTCACCAGTTCGCTGATGCCGCCGCACCAGTCGGGGTCCGCCTGAAGCACGTCCACCGCCTCCGCTTGCAGCAGGCCGAGGAAGCCCCAGCGCGTGTACTCGTGCTCGCCGGTGGCGATGGGGATGTTCGTGGCGCGGCGGATCATCGCGAAGTCGCCGATCCGATCCGGCGGGACGGGTTCCTCCATCCAGCGCGGGCGGTACTCCGCGATCCGCTCCAACATGCGGACGGTGTACGTCGCGTCCCAGCCCATGAAGGCGTCGAGCATGATCTCGACCTCCGGCCCGACCGCCTCGCGCACCGCGCGGACGAGGGCGACATTCCGCTCCATCCCGGCGAGGCCGTCGCTCGGGCCGTAACGGAAGAACCACTTCTGCGCCGTGTACCCCGCCGCCACCACCGCCTGCGCCCGCTCCCGCACGAGGCCGGGATCGAGCGAATGGCCGAGCATTGAGGCGTAGCAGCGGACGTGCGGGCGCGTCGGCCCGCCGAGCAGGCGGTAGACGGGCTGACCGAGCAGTTTGCCGCGCAGGTCCCAGAGGGCGCAGTCCACCGCACTGATCGCCATCATCTGGTTGCCCTTGCGGGCGTGCCGGTCCTGCCGGTACATGATGTCCCACAGGTACTCGCCCGCGAGCGGGTCCCTCCCGATCAGGTACTGGACGAGCCGCTCCTTGATGATGGCGACGGACTCCGTGAAGATCGGCCCGAAGAGGCCGCGCGCGCCGTCGTCCGTCTCGATCGCGACGTAGATCGCCTCGATGCGGTCGCCCGCCTTGACGGGGCCACGGGCGGCGAACTCCGGGTAAATGTCCAGCATCTGCGACTGACGTTCCTCCGGCGACAATGGTTCAGCGCGCCCGGAGACCTGAAAGCAGCGCACCGCACGAATCGTCGTCACACCCTCGCTCCCTTCTGTTCGGATTGCACCGCCGGTGATGCATCGATGCGTATCGGTTTCCCGGCGCGTTATCAACCACGCGGCGGGAAGGTCGCCCGCGCCGTGCCCCCGAAGATCGACGCACGGTCGTCCTCGCTCTTGTCCGCGAACTGCGCCATCGTCAGGCGGAGCGCGTTGCCGTACCCCTCCCGCGCGCTGACGGGTGGGTAGTCACTGCCCCACATCATGCGGCGGGGGCCGAAGGCGTCGTACGCCTCCGTCAGATACGGCGGGATGGGCAGCGCGAAGGGGAACGGCTCTGTCGCGGGCATCGCGCGCGGGCAGAACTCGCCCAGACCGGTGACTTTGATGGAGCAGTTCGGGAAGCGGGCGAGCGTGAGCGCCTGTCGGCGCAGGGCGCGGTTGGTATCGTCCGCGTCCGGGCGGCTGACACCGGCGAGATGCTCAAGTACGATGCGCACCTCCGGCACAGACGCCACCAATTGCGCGAATGCTTCCGATGCGAACTCGGCGCTCGCACCGGCGCAACTGACTGCCAGCCCGAGACCGCCCGCCGCGCGCCAGATGGCGAGCGGGTCTTCACCCGGCGAGCGCGTCGTCGGCTTCAGGCGCACCCCACTCGCGCCCCGTTCCGCGAGTCGCCGCAGCGTCTCCATCGCATCCGGGCGGCCGGTATCGAGCAGCACGACAGGCGCGAACCGGCCGGGGAACCGCTCGACGCAGGCGAACTGGTAATCGTTGTCCGTCTGCCCCTGCATCTGGACGAGCACGGCGTGCGCCACGTCGTACCGATCCATCTGATGCAGCAGCATCTCGGCCGGCTCGTACCACGATGGCGAGACATGGCAATGACTGTCCACGACGATCACGCGCTACCTCCCACAGCCACATATCTTACAGCGTTTTGCAGAAGCGTTGATCCGATCGTCGGAGCGGTTCGTGAACCGCCCTCCCCATTCATATAACCGGATATCCGGGAGAGATAGGACACCGGGCGGTTTACGATCATCTGCTCCAACTAAATGCGTACATACTAGGGCGTGTCTGATGAACCAAGATGGGAGGCCCGCTGTTACTGAATCACCGATTTCGGGGTGGCCTCGATGCGCGTGACGACCATGCGCGAGAAATCGTTCATCTCCTGCGCGATGGGCTTAAAATTGTCCCTCCACTCATCCGTGTCGTAGAAGGCCTTGCTGAGGGCCTCGCGCTGCTCCTCGCTCTCGAAGCGGCGAATCCAGACGTAGAGGTCGTCCTCCTGCTGGCCGACGAAGCTGCCCACGATGACCATGCCTTTCGCCACTTGGCCGGGGATGATGACTTCCTCCATGAACTTGACCCACGCGTCCCGCTTGCCGGGGAAGATGCGGTACTGACGAAGCTCGAAGAACATGCTAACCCTCCTTGCTGCGACGGAATCAGCCCAAAGCATAGCACGGGGGCTCACGGCCAAAGGTTCACCAGACACGCCCTAGACGATTCAGTGCGGATATCGCTCGACAACCCGCATAAACTGGGATGACGCAACGAATGAGGCCAGTACGGACGTTCAGGCGCATTTGAATTAGTTGGAGCAGATGATCGTGAACCGCCCCTACGTGAGATGCCAGAAGCGCGGCAGTACTCCTCGGAACCGCCGTGAGAGACGATACCCCTCCCCTCTCCATTGCCCAAAGACCGTGATATGCGTTAGTCCCGTTCGGCGATGGAAAGGGGAGGGAGGTGGGGAATTAATCGAGTCTCAGGCTACGTGCTTCTCCACCATCGCGATCAGTACGTCGATGTCCCACGGCTTGGCGAGGAAGTCGTCCGCGCCGACCTCCCTGGCGGAGCGCGCGGCGCCGGGGTGGGCGGAGATCATGATGATCGGGATGTGCCGGGTATCATGCCTGCTCTTGAGGTTTCCGCAGATCGTCCGGCCATCCTTCCCGGAGAGGAGTATATCAAGGATGATGAGGTCCGGCAGGCCGCCGTTGCCGTCGTGCAGGTTCTCCGCGTGCTCGCCCTTCTCCGTCGTGGCGACCGCGTACCCCTCGTCCTCGAGCATGAACCGGAGTGCGTCGAGGATATCCGGGTCGTCATCGACGACGAGCACACGTTTTCCGATTGCGCTCACCCGGCATTCCTCCCGTTACCCCCGCGCGTCGTCCACATCGTTCCCTTGCTGTAACGGCAGCGTGAAGGTAAATGTTGCGCCCTCCCCGATCGTGCTCTCCACACGCATCGTGCCGCCGTGGCGTTTCACGATCTCATTCGCGAGATACAATCCGAGGCCGAGGCCGGGAAACGTCTTCTCGGAGGGGTCGCTCACCCGATAGAATTGGTCGAAGACGTTCTGCTGATGCTCCTCCGCAATCCCGATGCCAAAGTCCCGCACGCTGACTACCGCGTCGCCGCCCTGCCGACCGAGGCGCACGATCACGCGGTCGGCGTGCGGTGAATATTTGATGGCGTTCGTCAGCAGATTGGTGACGACCTGCCCGATCCGCTCGTCGTCCCCGCGCACCGGCGCATCGATGCGCCCCTCGATGCGAATAGCGTGCGTCGGACTCGTTGGCTGGATGGTATCGGCCGCCTCGCGCACCACCGCTTCGAGGTCCAGCGGCTCATCCACGTACTCCAGCCGCCCGCCCTGCACGCGCGCGACGTTGAGCAGGTCGTTAATCAGCCCGGTCAGCTTGTCGATCTGCCGATCCATCTTCGCGAACCGCTCGGCGCGGTCCGTCTCGCCGCTCCGCGCCGCTTGGCGCTGCAGGAGTTGCGTGTGCATCTTCAGGCTTGTCACCGGTGTCTTGAGTTCGTGCGACGCGAGGGACATGAATTCGTCGCGCACCGCGATGGCGCGCTGCGCCTCGCGATAGAGCCGCGCGTTCGCGACGGCCAGCGCGGCACGACTGGCGACCTCCTCCGCCATGACAAGGTCCGCACGCGTGTAGCGACGGCCCGACTCGGCGGAGACGAAGGTCATCGCGCCGATCACCTTTTCCTGCACGACGAGGGGCACGACCATGATGGAGGTGAGGCGGAGCCTGCGGGCAAGGGCGAGTTCTTCCTCGCTGCGGGTGGACGCGACGAGCATCGCGTCGGTGATCTCGGGGTAGAACTCCGACCGCCCCGTCCGCAGGACATGCGGCACCCCGGTCGGCGCATCTGGGTCGGGTGGGTTCGCCTTGTTCAGTTCCCGCGCCCACTCCACCTGGGCCGGATCGACGTGGGCGATCGCGAGTTGCTCAATTGCGCCGGTCTCCGCGAGCATGTCCACCGCGCACCAGTCGGCGATTCGGGGGACGCCGAGCTGCGCCACCGCCGCCAGCGTCGTCTCGTAATCGAGCGAGGAGGAGAGGAGTTTGCTCGCTTGTGCGAGGAAGTCGAGGTTCTGCTCAATCAGTTTCCGCTCGGTGATGTCCATGTTGACGCCGATCATGCGCACCGGCTCCCCGCGCTCGAAGAAGACATCACCCATGGCGAGGAGCCAGTGCACGCTCCGGTCGGGCCAGACGACGCGAAACTCGACGCGGTAGGCGGGGCCGCCCGCGATCGCCGCCGCGAGATTTTCCTCCGCGCGCCGCGCGTCATCGGGATGGACGCGCGCCACCCAGTTCTCCCGTTTCCCCGCGAACCCGCCGGGGGGCAGCCCGTACAACGCCTCCAGTTCGGGCGTCCAGACGACATGGTTCGTGGGGATGACCCACTCGAACGTGCCGATCCGCGCCGCCTGCTGGGCAAGTTGGAACCGCTCGCGCTCGTCGGCGAGTTGCAACGCCAGGTCCTCGGCGTGCCGACGCGCCCGTACCTGATCGGTCACTTCGACCGCGTGAATCAGGATGCCCTCGACCTTGCCGTTCGTGTCGGCGAAGGGCTGCGCGACGACGTTGAAGAACCCCTCGTCGAGCGCCCCATTGCCCAGACGATCCAGCCGTGCGGGCATCTCGTTGCCGATGAACGGCTCACCGGTCGCGTAGACCCGGTCGAGGATGTCCCAGATGCCCTGCGCGCTTAGTTCGGGGATCGCCTCACGACGCGGCTTGCCAACGAGGTCGCTCTTGCCGACCAGCATCTGATAGAGCGGATTCGCCAGTTCATAGACGTGGTTGGGGCCGCGCAGAATGGCGATGGCGGCGGGCGCTTGCATAAATAGACTCTGCAATCGCTGCCGCTCCGCCTCAACCTTCTCCTCGACCCGTTGCCGCTCGGTGCCGTGGCCCTGTTGCATCATCCGACTACTCCAACCATCGCTGTGCCGAACATAGACGCACGAGACTGCCAGAGTATAGCGCGTGTACCGACTTCCCGGCGCGCACTCACGCGAAGTTGAGGTTGATGAAGACGGTCGCGAGCAGGACGAGCTGCGCCGCGAGCACGATCATCAGCGCGACGGCGCGGCGCTGGAAGACGGTGAGGAACATCAGCGTGCTCTTGATATCGACCATCGGGCCGAAGACGAGGAAGGCGATCACCGCTCCGGTCGTGAACGACCCCGCGAAGGTGAGCACGAGGAAGGCGTCCACCGTGGAGCAGACGGAGAGCAGCACGGCGAGCGCGATCATCACGAGGACGCTCCTCACCGGCGATTGCCCGACGGAGAGGAGCGTCTGCCGGGGGATCAGCGCCTGCAACAGCGACGCGAGCAGCGCGCCGAAGACGAGGAACTTGCCCATCTCGAAGAACTCGATGGCGCTGTGCTCGCAGACGGCGCGCACCTTCTCGCGCAGCGGCGTAGTGGCGCGCTCCCGCTCCGTGTGGGGCGCGAGGCGAGGGGCCGTGCGCCCCGCGCCGCCGCGCGTGTATTCGCCGAGGATGACGGGCTGATACCCCATCGCCGCCGGGGCGGGTTTGAGGAGCGACTCCGGATGTGGGTGGAACGCGAAGACCACCCCGACGAGCACGCTGACGGCGAGCGTCAGCCCCGCCCGCAGCGCGACCATCGACCAGTCCCCGCCGAATGTCGCGTAGGTGCTCCACAGCACGATCGGGTTGATGACGGGCGAGGCGAAGAGGAAGGCGACGCCGAGGCCAACGGGCGCGCCCTTGTTCAGCAGGCGGCGCGTCACGGGCACGACGCCGCACTCGCAGACGGGGAAGAGCATTCCCAGGAGGCTGCCAACGAGCGGCGCGGTCAACCGGCCACGCGGCAGGAGTCGCTCGACCGTCTCGTCCCGCACGAAGACGCCGATCACGCCGGAGACGAGCACGCCGAGCAGTACGAAGGGCATCGCCTCGATGAAGATGCCGAGGAAGACCGTCGCGAAGGTCTGCACCCCCGGCCTGCCGCCCGTGACAACGAGGGCAACCGCGAGGACCGCGACGAGTATGCCGAGGGCCGTCATCGCCGGGCGGTCGTTGCGCGGTCGCCGGATCGGCAGGATCAGCGCGGGCATCGCGGCGCGCGGGGCTATTGGCTGGGGGGACGAGACCGGCGTTCGCAAGCGTGGCCCTCGGTGATCGTGAGAAGCGGTGCACCCTGCCGCAGTCTATCACAGGCCGCATTGTGGGCCGCACCGACGATGCGGCGTGCGGCGAGCGGTGCGCTCACGCCGTTATCGTGCGGGGTTACGCACGGCGGGCGGGGCGTGGGACGCATCACTTTGCTCCTCGATGGGCGCTTCGACGCTCCCCGTCTCCTCCTCCTCGGCATCCTGCATCCGTTCGGCAATGGCCGTCGCCATCATCGACGCCTCCACTGCGGACGACCCCTCTGCTTGTGTGGCGTACGCGGCCTCGGCTCGATCTTCCTCCACACGCTCCTCCTGTTCGCCCGGTTGATCGCCGGGCATCTCGATTCGGAAGTTCTCCACGAGCACGCGGATCCCCGCCGCCATCGGCAGGGCGAGCAGCGCCCCAACGATGCCAAGCAGCGTCTCGCCGACGAGTAACGCGACGATCACCGCAAGCGGCGAGAGGCGCAGACTCTGGCCGTAGACGCGCGGCAGAAGCAAGTGGCTCTCGAACTGGTGATAGACCACCAGCGCAATCAGCACGATCACCGCCTGGAGCGGGCCGACGGTGATCGCGAAGAGGACCGAGGGTGCAATCGCCAGAACGGGGCCAACGAGCGGGATCAGATCCGCGAAGGCCGCCAGGATTGCCAGAGGCAGGGCGGCCGGCACGCCCATGATCTGCAGAACGACGAAGGCGAACACTCCGATGGACAGCGAGGTGATCGCCT
>JAABUS010006447.1_pt1 | contig 14269 bp, 13 predicted proteins | sample 5560161 | NCBI WGS metagenome assembly JAABUS01 (sample SAMN10711885, study PRJNA513376) | rock metagenome | isolation source: Antarctica rocks | place: Antarctica: Victoria Land, Trio Nunatak nord | collected 2016-01-04 | reverse complement strand
GCCGCCATGGTGCGGGCGCTGGTCGTGGTATGGCTGTTCTCAGGGCTGCGCCGTGACGAGATCGCGCGGTTGCGCCTGGGCTGCATCCGTTGGCAGGCAGAAGACGGCGACGCAGGCAGCGCTGATGCAAAAGGTGCGCGTCGGGTTTGCCTGGTTGACGTGCCGGTCAGCAAGACTGGCACCGCCTTCACCAAGCCCGTGGACGGGATCATGGGTGAGGTCATTGCGGTCTGGGAGGCAGTGCGCCCGCCGCAGCCCCTTTGGCTCGACCGGAAAACGGGCGAACGGATCCATCCCTTGTTCTCTCACCGTGGCCGGCGCATTGGACCCACGTACATCAATGCCGTCGTGATCCCGCTGCTCTGCCGCAAGGCCGGCGTGCCGGAGGAGGACGCACGCGGCAGGATCACCAGCCATCGGGCGCGGTCCACCATCGCGACCCAGCTCTACAATGCCAAAGAGCCGATGAGCCTGTTCGAGTTGCAGGAATGGCTCGGGCACCGGTCGCCGGAGTCCACCCGGCACTACGCCAAGATCACCCCGACACGGCTAGCCAAATCGTATCAGGACGCGGGCTACTTCGCCCGCAACCTGCGCGCGGTTGAGGTGCTGATCGACCAGGACGCGGTCAGGACCGGCCGGGCGTCCGATGAGCCGTGGAAGCACTACGACCTCGGACACGGCTACTGCACCTACGACTTCTTCGACCAGTGCCCGCACCGGATGGCCTGCGCGCGCTGCGACTTCTACCTGCCCAAGGGGTCCAGCAAGGCGCTGCTACTGGAAGGCAAGGCGAACCTGCTGCGCCTGCGCCAGGAAATCCCGCTGAACGAGGCCGAGCTGAAGGCAGTGGAGGAGGGCATTGCCGCCCACAACGAGTTGGTTGCCAAGCTCGCGGACATCCCGGCCCCGGACGGGACGACGCCGCGGCAGATCGGCACGGAGCGTTGAGAGAGCATCTGCGCTGCGCTGCCGGCGACCGGGCCGAAGCTTAAGGGGCAACGGCAAGGCCGAAGCTGGAACGGAATGGCCTCGCGCGAGAAGCTTCGCCTCGCGCCCCCGGCGTCCAAATCGGATGCCACCAGCACGCGATCCACGTCCAGACCCGCTATCCCGAAAGCCGGTCGGAACCAACGCTTTCCCACAAAGCAAAGGCCGTTGCCTGCAAGGCAACGGCCTTTGCCAATCCGGCACTTGCGCCCGAACGGCAGCGTGCGGAGTATCAGGGACGGAGGTCGGGCAACTGCCATGCCAACTGACAATTTGCCATGGACTGGCCTGTTTGATCTGTTCCGAGTCGGGATCGGCCCGTCGAGTTCCCACACGGTCGGCCCCATGGTTGCGGCCGCCCGCTTCGTTTCCGAACTGCCGGCAGGCATGCCCATTGATGCGCTGGTGGTGCGGCTGTTTGGATCCCTTGCCCTGACCGGCAAAGGCCACGGCACCGACGTGGCCGTGGTCCTCGGGCTTCTGGGAGAGCGGCCCGACCAAGTCGATCCCAATCAGGTGCCCGCACTCGTGGGGGCCGTTGCGAAACGGAAGACGCTGCAGCTCCCGGGCCAGCGCCGTGCTGCCTTCGATCCGGCCGCCGACATCCATTTCATGCGCGAGATGCTCCCGAGGCATCCGAATGCGCTGAGCTTCACCGCCACATCGCCGGACCGGAGGTTCGAGCGGACCTACTACTCGGTCGGAGGCGGGTTCATCGTGGCAGACGACGAGCAGGCCGGCGCAACAAACGCCCACGACGTCCCCTTCCCCTTCGCGACATCGCGGGAACTGCTGGACATGGCTGCTTCCGCCGGGCTGTCCATCGCGGACGTGCAGCGTGAGAACGAGCGAAGCCGGCGCACCGACGCAGCCATTTCGTGCGGCGTCGCCCAGATCTGGACAGCCATGCAGGCCTGCGTCGATCGCGGCCTGCGCCAAGGGGGCCAGCTTCCCGGCGGGCTGCGCGTCCGCCGCCGAGCGCCAGGCTTGCACGCCCGCCTGGTGCAGCGGCAGGGCAGCAACGCGCAAGACGTGCTGCACGGGATGGACTGGATCAACCTGTTCGCGCTTGCAGTGAACGAGGAGAACGCGGCCGGCGGGCGCGTTGTGACGGCGCCCACCAACGGCGCGGCAGGGATCGTGCCTGCGGTGCTGCACTACTACGACCGCTTCGTCGAGAGATCAAATCAAGCTGGCATCGAAACCTTCTTCCTTGCTGCCTCAGCGGTGGGTTCGCTCATCAAGCGGAACGCCTCGATTTCTGGGGCGGAGGTGGGCTGCCAAGGCGAGGTGGGTTCCGCCTGCGCCATGGCCGCGGCCGGACTGGCGGCGGCCCTGGGCGGCACGAACGCGCAGGTGGAGAACGCGGCCGAGATCGGCTTGGAACACAACCTGGGACTGACCTGCGACCCGATCGGAGGGTTGGTGCAGATCCCCTGCATCGAGCGTAATGCCCTGGCGTCGGTGAAGGCCATCAACGCGGCCCGGCTCGCGCTGCATGGGGACGGGTCGCACCTCGTCAGCCTCGACCAGGTCATCCGCACGATGCGGGACACCGGGCGGGACATGCTGTCGAAGTACAAGGAAACCTCGGAGGGCGGGCTGGCCGTCAATGCCGTTGAGTGCTGATCCGCGGATCGACGCGCCGCGGCCGACGAGCATCACGCACGCGGACCTCGACAGCCGCCTGATGCGCTATTTCCTGGCCGTCGTCCGCGAAGGCTCCATCCGCCGGGCTGCGGAAACGCTGAACGTGGCCGCGTCCGCCGTGAGCCGGCAGATTTCCGACCTGGAGCTGCGCCTTGGGCTTCCCCTCCTCGAACGGCTGCCCCGGGGCGTCATCCCGACCGAGGCCGGGACGGCCATCGCCGAGCATGCGCGGCAGCAGATGGAGGACGGGGACAGGCTGCTCGATTACCTCAAGCAACTGCACGGCCTGCGGCAGGGCGCGGTTCGCATCCGCTGTGGGGAAGGGTTCGTCGGCGACTTGCTGGAAAACGGCGTTCAGCCGTTCTCGGAGGTGTATCCGAACATCAGGCTGCAGCTCCTGCTCGGCGTGACGCCAGACATCCTGGATGCCGTCGCCGAAAGCAGCGCGGATGTCGGCCTCGCCTACAACCCGCCCTCGCACGCGGGGGTGCGATCGGCCGCCATCTCGCGGCAGCCGCTATGCCTGCTGGTGGCGCCGGGACATCCGTACCGCGACCACGCGAGCATCGATCTCCGCGGCCTGGTGTCCGAGCCGCTTGCCCTGCTCACGATGCACCACGGCATCCGGCAACTCATCGGCAGGGTGGAGGCCGACCATGGCATCCACCTGGTTCCAAACCTGGAGTCCAGCTCCATCGATGTCGTGCGGCGTTACGCCATCTCGGGCCGCGGCGTCACGCTGCTGCCGAGGTTCGCCGCGGTCGCCGAGATCGCCGAAGGCCGCCTTTGTGCGGTGCCGCTCTCGGACCCGCTGCTGGCCGAGGCAAGCGCCCACCTTCTCGTCCGATCCCAGCGCCGGCTTCCGGGCGCGGTGGAGCAGTTGGTCGCGTTCCTGACGACAAGAATGCAGGCTTTCACGTTGCAGGGAGGCGCCGACCCGCTTCCGGCCGCCAGCACTTGACGCCGTGACGGCCGGTGCTGCGCGGAAGTCTGCCCGGCGGCATCGCGGCGCCAGGCGACTGCCGTCTTATCGGATGGGAGGCGCATACATCAGTCCGCCGTTGCGCCATTGCGCGTTCAAGCCGCGAGGCAGACCGAGGCGGGACCCCGCGCCCATGTTGCGCTCGAAGCTTTCGCCGTAGTTGCCGACGGCGCGGATGATCTTGACAGCCCAGTCGTTCGTCGAGCCCAGGCTCTCGCCCAAGGTGTTGCCGACGCCGAGCAGCCGCTGCACGTCTGGATTGTCAGACTTGAGCATCGCGTCGACGCTCCCCTGCGTGACCCCGTATTCCTCTGCCGCGATCATGGCGATCAGCGTCCAACGCACGAGGTTGAACCATTGGCTGTCGTTGGACCGGACGCTCGGTCCGAGTGGCTCCTTGGAGATCACCTCCGGCAGGATGCGAACATTTTCTGGCTTGACCAGGCCTGACCGGATGCTGGCGAGCGCGGACAGGTCGCCGGTGTAGGCGTCGCACCGTCCAGACAGGAATGCGTCCATGACCTGGGGCAGCAACTCGATCAGCACGGGCTGCACCTTGAACTTGTTTACGCGCTGGAAGTCGCTGAGGTTCAGCTCGGTCACCGTGCCCGGCCGCAGGCACACGGTGGCCCCGTCCAGCCGCTTCGCATTGTCGATGCCGCTGTCGCTCCGGACCATGAAGCCCTGACCGTCATAGAAGTCGACGCCCGTGAACTGGAGAGCCGCTGTGGTTTCACGCGCGAGTGTCCAGGTCGTATCGAACGTGAGCAGATCGATCTCGCCAGACTGGAGCGCAGTGAACCGGGTCTGCGGGGTGAGCGCGACGAACTTGACCTTTTTGGGATCACCCAGGGCAACGCTCGCCACGGCGCGGCAAATATCAACGTCCAGGCCGTGCCATTCTCCTTTGGAATCGACGTTGGAGAAGCCAGCCAGCCCCGGCTCGACCCCGCATCTAACCTCACCGGCCCGCTTCACGTTTTCAAGGGTCTGTGCCTGGGCCGCAACGCTTGCTGCCACCATAACGGCGGCCATCCACAGCATTTTCATCCCGTAATATCCTCCGGTTCCAGGATGCCCCGCCATTCCGACACAGGCACCGTTGCGACGAAAGTCTCCCGCTCTCATCCGCCGTTGTTCCCGACGTCCGTTGCGGGCCGTCGAAACATTCCGCGCGATCGATCGGCAGGCTCCATGGGGGGCGGCCTGGCTACAAGCATCCCCTTGGCAACAGCCGTTGCCTTTCAGGTCATCCACGAGCGGGCTTGCGAAAGCCTGGGGGTGGCAGGTCTCTCGGGCATTCTTCTGGCCGTGAGCACGCCCTTCGGAAACGTTGCTTTGTTGGCAACAGCCGTTCATGAACCGATGCTTGCCGGAACGGAGGCTGGGGCCGACAAGATCGCTCCAGATGGTCAGAAAAGGCGGACGGCGGCGCCCGTCCTTTGACATCCGGCCGACCTCCGGCCCGGGACCGTCCGGAATGGGACCAGCAACGATGCAGATCAAGCGCGTGGGCGTCATCGGACTTGGCAACATGGGCCTGCCCATGGCCGCGACACTCGCGAGGAAAGGGTTCGAGGTTTCGGGCTTCGACCTTAGCGGGCAGCGGCAAGCCCTTGCAGCGGAACAGGGCATCCAAGTCGTCGCCCTCGCGGACCTGTTGCGCGATGTCGATGCCGTGGTCTCGTCCCTGCCCTATGCCCGCGATGTCGAGGCTGTCCTGACCACGCCGGATGCCCTCCTGGCCCGGCGGGATCGCCGTATCGTCGTCGTGGACACCTCCACGGCCGACCCGACGACTAGCCGCCGCCTGGCCAAGCTGCTGGGTGAAGCCGGGCACGGGCACCTCGACGCGCCGGTGAGCGGCGGGCCGTCCGGCGCCGCGGACGGCCAGTTGACAATGATGATCGGCGGCAGCGACCAGGACTTCTCCGACGCTCGCCCCGTGATCGAGGCGATGGCGGGAAAGGCCGTCCACGTCGGTTCTTCCGGCGCCGGGAACGTCGCCAAGCTCATCAACAACATGCTGGTCGCGGCGCACATGGTCACCACGGGCGAGGCGTTCCGCCTGGCCGAGGCGGCCGGGGTGAAGGCCGACGCCGTCCTGCAGGTGGTCAACGCCGCGACGGGACGCAGCGGCATCAGCGAGGTCCATTTCCCCAAGTGGATCATGTCGAACCGGTTCGACAGCGGCTTCGCGACGGGGCTGATGCGCAAGGACGTGGGGCTCGCCGCCGACCTCGCGAACGAGGTCGGGATCGACCTGCCGCTCAGCCGCGAGGTGGCCCGGCTCTGGCTTGGGGACCGGACGAAGGTTTCCGACGCCGAGGACTTCACCCGCATGTCCGGCTACCAGCCCAAGGTGGTGGACGCTTAAGCGCCAAGACGATGCACCGGTCCGAAACGTGGAACGCACTCCGGGCGTCGTGCCAGCGCATCGCTGCCGAAGCGCCGGAACTGTCGGTGGCGCTCCACCAGACAGTGCTGAATGCGACGCCGCCACAGGGCCTGGCGCGGCTGATCGGGCGTGTGCTGCATCCGGCTTGGCTGTCCGTGGCAAGCCTTGTGAACCTGGCTGAGCGTGAGTTCACCCGATGCCCTGACTCAGTCGCGGCCGCCCTGGACGACCTTGCCGCGATCAGCGGACGCAACCTGGAAACCGGGGACACGGGGGCTGCCTGGACGTGGCTCGGCAACCGCGGCTTCCACATCCTGGCCGTCCACCGGGTCGTGCATGGGTTGTGGGAGTCGTCGCGGCACCCGCTGGCGCTTGCGGTGAAGGCCAGCGCCGCCCCTCTGTGCGCCGACATCCATCCGGCTGCCCGCATCGGCCGCCGCATCTTCCTGGATCACGGCGTCGGCCTGGTGGTTGGCGAGACCGCGGTCATCGAGGATGACGTGTCGATCTGGCACGGCGTCACGTTGGGCAGCACGCTGATGGAGGGTGGCGACCGCCACCCCAAGATCCGCCGCGGCGCCATCCTCGGCGCGGGAGCCGCCGTGCTCGGCAACGTCGAGGTCGGCGAGGGCGCAATCATCGCGGCGGGAAGCGTCGTCCTGAGCGCCGTGCCGCCGTTCGCCGTTGTGGCGGGCAACCCGGCTGCCGCCAAGCAGGGCTACCGGCATCCGTTCGGCTACGAACCCCGCATCCCTGAGGAGGGCTCCTGATGGCTGGCACGCTCGGCATCGACCACCCGCTGATCCTGGTCCGCGACATCGAAGCGACGGCGGCGCGCTACCGCACGCTCGGCTTCAACACGGCACCCACCGGGCGCCATCCCTGGGGCACCAGCACCAGCCTGATCATGTTCGACCGGTCGGCGCTTGAGTTGATGAGCGTGTACGACGAGACGCTGCTCGACAGCCATGCCGTCGGCGACTTCAGGTTCGGCCGCCACATGGCGGATGCCTTGGACGAGCGGGAGGGCGTCTCGCTAGTGGCACTTTACAGCGAGGACGCCGCGGGCGACCGGGCCAGGGTTGAGGCCCGGGGCTTGGCCGCACAGGGCCGGGTCGATTTCCGCCGTAAAGTGAAGGTGTCCGGGCGCGATTGGGACGAGGCGGTCGTCACCCTAGAGATCCTGCTCGACCCGGCGCTGCCGCGGGCGTCCAACTTCCTTTGCCAGCAACATCGGCCCGAGCTGATCTGGGTGCCGGACTGGCTGAAGCACCCAAACGGCGCCCTGGGCTTCGCCGGCATTACTTACGCCACGCGCGATCCCTTGCCGCTGCTGAACCGCCTGCGCCGCCTGTTCGGCGACGAGGCGGTGCGCGAGACCGCGCTTGGCCACGAGGCGCTGACGGGCAGGGGCACGATCAGCGTCGTCCCGCCTGGCGCCTGGGTACGGGAGCTGGGCGTCGCTGGAGAACCCGGCATCGGGAAAGATGCAGCGGCCTGCATCGGCATCGACATCCGCGTCGCAGACCGCGCCGTTCTGGAGCAGGTGCTTCGGGACAGCGCAGTCGAGGCCGTCGCAGCGCCGAGGGGCATCGCCGTGCCCGCCTTCGAGGATTTCGGCAACGTCCTCCTCCGCTTCGTGGATTAGCACAGGCCACCGCCAGGCAGGCAGCCTCGACCTCACGAGGACCGCGCCTGCCATGGCTTTGAGTGCTCAACGCCGAGGAACACCGAAATGGCCGCTTCCACCGCAACTGGCGACCTTGCTTTCGAGAAGCCCCTGCCCGGGTTGCTCGGCGCGTGGCGCGTCCACCTCTGGGTCGTCATCGTCACCCTCGTCGCCGAGGAAATCGGCAACGTCACCATCCCGCTGGGCTTCGGAAGCGTGACGTTGTTGCCCCTGGTGTGGGGTATGATCGGGGGCGCCATCGTCAGCTTGGCTTGGCGACGCATGCCCGCGGCCGTGGCCGTGAACCCGGCCGATCAGAAAGCTGCGTCCGCCATCATCCAGGTGGCCGTGCTGATTTTCGTCTCGAAGCTCGCACTGCTGGTCGGCAGCTCCGTCCCGGCCCTTGTCGCCTCGGGCTGGGCGCTTGCTTTCCAGGAACTGGGGCACTTCCTCGGCACGGCCGTGCTCGGCATGCCGATCGCCTTGCTGCTCGGCATCAAGCGCGAGGCGGTGGGCGCCACGTTCTCGATCGGCCGCGAGCCCAGCCTTGCCATCATCGGGGAGCGCTACGGGCTTAACTCGCCCGAGGGCCGCGGCGTCGTGGCGGAATACATCACGGGCACGGTCGTGGGAGCCATCTTCATCTCGCTGCTGGCCAGCCTTGTCACGAGCACGGGCATCCTCAACCCGCTGGCGCTGGCCATGGGCGCCGGCGTGGGCTCCGGCTCGATGATGGCGGCAGCCTCCGGCGCCGTCGCCGCGCAGGTGCCGCCCGAACTGGCGAAGGAGGTTGCTGCGTTCGCGGCGGCGTCCAACCTCATCACCTCGACGGTCGGGACCTACTTCACGCTGTTCCTATCGCTTCCGTTCTCGAATTTTCTTTACCGGACGTTGGAGCCGCGCATCGGGCGTTTCTCCAAGCCGCGCATCAGGCCGGACGAGGTCGTCGTGACCGAAGGGAGCGCGCATGAGGGGTTTATCAACCCTTCCGTCCTGGCCGCTCTCTTGGTTCTGGTCGCAGCCATCAGCCTTATGCTCGGCAACTGGATTACCTATCACGTCGTCCCCACAAACGCCCTGGTCGGCATGGCGGTCGTCATCGTGGTCGCGACGTTGGGTGAGATGCTGAAGCGCGTCATCCCGGGGCGCATCCCCGCCGTGTTCTGGGTCACGGTCATCGGCATGGCCTTGACCGCGCCTTACTGGCCGGGGGCCACCTGGATGGCAGCGGCGACCGGGAAGGTGAACTTCCTGGCGCTGTCCACCCCGCTGCTGACCTATGCAGGCCTGTCCCTGGCCAAGGACCTTCCAACCTTCCGGGTATTGGGCTGGCGCATCGTCGTGACGTCGCTGGCGGCCAACGCCGGGACGTTCATCTTCGCCACACTCATCGCGCAGCTCCTGATGCACAAGCCCCTCTGACCCCAAGCCCGGCCGCGTAAGCCCGAGGAGCATGACCGTCCACATCTCCAGCCGGGTGAACAGCCCCATGCGGGTGACCCGGCCATCATTGACACAAAGGAACATACAATGAGCGACGAACTTCTGCAGTTGGGCAAGGAAATCCGTGCCAAGGTCATCGGCAAGCAGCGCTCAGAGGCGGCCCTCGCCGCCGCGACCGACTTCGACCGCCCTTTCCAGGAGCTTGCACTCAAGTACTGCTGGGGCGACGTTTGGGGCCGCCCGGGCCTCGACCGCCGCACGCGCAGCATTGTCAACCTCGCCATGCTGGCGGCGATGGCGAAGCCGAACGAGCTGAAGATCCATACGCGCGGCGCGTTGACCAACGGCGTCACGAGACAGGAAATCCAGGAGATCTTCCTGCAAGCCTGCATCTACTGCGGCGTCCCCACGGCGGGCGAGGCGTTCAAGGTGGCGCGTGAGGTTTTCGAGGAGCCCGAGTTCGCAGCCCTGGGATGAGCCTCACTCGACGGGGTGGCGGGCGGCAGTCCGCCGCCTCACTTCGACACTGCCACATACGCGATCAGCCCCGGGTTCGCACTTGCTCACCCACGCTGGAAGTTCGTTTTTCAGCCCAAACATGCCGCTTACCTGAACCTGATCGAGCCGTGGTGGAAGGTACTACGTTCGTTGGCTCGGCCTGGCCCGGACGTTGGTCGCCTTGGTGCTGGGCCGGCCCGACGAGCCGGCCGGGCGGAGACTTCACCGGCCGCGCGAGACAAACCTTGGGTCGTGGGCGGACGCTCAGGCGGTATGGCCGGGCACTCCATCCGGGGAGCCGGTCAACGACTACAGGCTGCATGGCTGACAAAACGCCTGCGCCGCTCGGCGCCGACGTTCGATATGCGGCCGCACCGCTGGAGCGCACCCGTCTTTGTTCATCTTTTTGTTCTAATCCTAACTTGCTCGTATGGTGCATCACGGCCCCAGTGCCAGGCAGCTCCGGAAGCAGGTGTTCGCGACGCCGCTCGCCTATTATCGGCAGTGGCGGTTCACTGTCTGCTGCGGGCGCTGCCGGGACGGTGCCCGCCACCTTGCTCATTCCGAAGCTGCCCGGCGTCACTGTCGGGTAGGCCATCACGCGGATGCGCTGCCGGGTGCGGGGCGGCCGGTGTGGCACCCGTCCTTCCTACGTTCGCATTGAAGAGAGCGGCGGTCCCGAGCAAAGAGAGGATCGGCTGCAGGTCGTGCTGACCGGCTCTGCCGCATTGCTGTGCCAGCATATAGTCATTGACATTCCTCATAACAACGAGGCCAAGGCTGCCGGGGTCAGGATGGGGGACCCCTGGCATCTGGCCCGGCGGCGCCCGGAAGTGCGCGCCGCTCACGTCGAGTGGCTGTCGTCAAATTATTCCCTCTACGGCGACATGAGCCGGCGCATGTACGAAGTGTTGGCGGCCCGGGTGCCTCGGGTGGAGCCATACTCCATAGACGAAATGTTCATGGACATGGACACGCCGCAGGATGCCGCCGACCTCGCTCGCGAGCTGCGTCACGCCGTCCGCCGCATCGCCAAGATCCCCACCTGTGTGGGCATTGGCCCCACCAAGACAATTGCCAAGCTTTCCAACGCAGTCGCCAAGGGCGACCCGGCGCTGGACGGCGTGTGCGACCTCCGGGACGAGCGGGACCGGATGCGCCTCTACGAACGCACCGCCGTGGACGAGGTATGGGGCATTGGCGGCAGGACTGCCGAGAAGCTGCGTGCTCTCGGTATCACCACGGTCGCCCGCTTCGTCGCCATGCCGCCCCGTGAGGTGCGGAGCCTGCTGACCGTGGTGGGCGCCCGCGTGCAGGCCGAACTGCAGGGCGTGTCCTGCCTGCCGCTGTCCCTGGCCGTGCCCACGCGCAAAGGCCTGGCCGTCACCCGCTGCTTCGGCAGGCCCGTCACACGCTGTTAGGTATCGTGTTCTGCACGTCTTTTCTGTCATGATTGAGTTGACGGTCAGGACGGATCTTGCCCGTGGTCAGGACCACGGATCGGGGAGCGAATGGCCGAGTTGATGTTCACCACCGACGCTTTCCGCCCGTTGGGACGATCCGTCCCGGGCGTGCCCATGCTCCTGGACGGCAACATGCGGCTCATTGAGCCGGCCTGTGCCTGGCTGATGCACATAGCCCTCGTGCGCGGCCGCACTCGCAGCCCGCAGACCTGGCGCGCCTACGGCGAGGCGCTCTACGACTGGTGGCAGACGCTGGAGGCCAATGGCTGGGCCTGGGACCGGGTGGTCCACCACGAGGTCGCGGCCTACCGCGACCGCATGCTGACCGGCCCCAGCGACCACACCGGCCGTCCTTACGCCCGGGCCACCATCAACCACCGCTTGCGCGTCATCGCCCTGTTCTACCGCTGGTGCGTCGCCCACGGCCTGGTCGCCTCCGCGCCTTTCACCTCGCAAGACATATCCGTCGCGCGGTCGCGGCCGGCGCCGTTCCTGGCCCACGTGGACGCAAGCGGCGGCATCGTATCCGCCAACGAGTTGGTGCTGCGCGAGACCCAGGCCCTGCCGCGTCCCCTCGCGCCCGACGCGATCCGCCGCGTCCTGGCCAAGCTCGGGACCCGCGACCGCCTGATCGTGGAATGGGCCGCGCTCACCGGCATGCGCCGCATGGAACTTGCGGGGTTGAGCAAGGCGGCGTTGCCCCGGACCGGCGGCGTGGAGTTCGCGTCGTCGCCGGTCGTCGCCGTCCGGCTCACCGTCACCAAAGGCGGCAGGCCGCGGCAGGTCTACCCGCCGCTGCCCCTGATGGACCGCACGCACGCCTACCTGCGCGAGAAGCGTGCGGTCGCGGTGCGCCGGGCGGGAGAGCGCGGGAGGGATTACAAGGAGCCGGCGGCGGTGTTCCTCACCGGCCACGGCGGGGCGATGACCCCGCGCCGGGTCGGCGCGCTGTTCGCTGCAGCAGCCTGCTCCGCTCGGGTCGCCGCGACCTTCCATGCCCTGCGCCACACCTTCGCCGGCGTCATGCTGCGGCAGCTCCAACGCCAGGCCGCGCGCAATCCGGACCTTCGCCGGCGTCATGCTGCGGCAGCTCCAACGCCAGGCCGCGCGCAATCCGGAGATGAACCCGCTGCTGGCCTTGCAGGCCATCCTCGGCCACGCCGACCTTTCGACCACCTCCGTCTACCTGCGCATGGTGGCCATCGACCTCGAGGCGATCGAGGCGGCGGTCGACGCCCTCTTCGGCGCATTCGGCTGAGGCCGCCGTGCGCAAGCGCAAGGACTATCGGCTCCCGCCCCAACCAGCGCACCTCTCCGACGTCGCCGCTCCCGAGAGCCTAGTCGTCCGTTTCCTGACCCCAGCCGGCACGCCGGCCCAATCGCTCGACCTCTCTGCATACGCGCACCGACCGCGTCTGGCCGCCGAGTTCGCCTTTGCCTTCCGCCACCATCTCGCGGACAAGGCCGACCGCACCCGCGAGACGGTCCAGTACAACCTCCCGTGGTGGTTCAGGTTTCTGGACGAGCACGACCCCGCGCGCGCGAGGGTCCGGTCGGCTTCCGACATTGATGCGGCGCTGCTGGGCGCCTACATCGCCTGGCTCGGCCGGCAACCGTTGGCCGTAGGCACCCGTGACCGCACCTGGGCGACCGTCAGACAGGCGCTGGCCTGGCTCTGCCGTCACAGGCTCGACCTCGTGCGGCCCGAACTAGAACTGCCCGTCAACGCCTTCCCGCGCCGCATTGAGCAAGCCCGCCCGCGGACGGCGCTCGCGCGCGCCGAGCTGGATGCCGTCCTCGCTGCGTGCCGCGCGGAGATCAAGGCGAGCTGGGCCGACTTCGAGACCGGCAGTGCCCTGCTCGCGGCCAAACCCCATGCCGCGCCCGCTGGACCGGACAAACCCGACCTCAAAAATCTCGGCGTCCTGCTCGCGCTGTTGGTCGAGCGCTACGGCGGCTTCGTCCCGAACCAACGCCGGCCCGATCGCGATGACACCTTGTTCTGGCCGGTGCTCCACGCGGTAAAGGCGCACGGGGGCTGGGTCCGGGTGAGCCGCTTCCTGCACGCCACGGCGGGCACCCTCGTGCCATACATGATCGCGATCGCCGCGCAGACCTTCGCCAACCCGGAGGCGCTGCGCAACCTGCGCCGCGACTGCATGGTCGAGCACGTCATGCTGGAGGGACGTTGGCTCGTGACGTGGCACAAGGGACGCGCACGCCGGGTGCAGCGGCGGAGCTTCCTGCGCGACCGCGGCATGTCCGTCCCCAATCTGATCGACCGCGTCCTGGCGCTCACCGCGCCGCTTGTATCCCACGCGCCCGCGGCCGAGAGGGACAGGCTGTTCCTGTGCAGCGGCATAGGCGGACTGCGCCGCATCGGGCTGATCGACCCCGTGCGCGTGACCGCGCTCGTGCGCGCCTTCGCCGCGCGGCATGGCCTGCGCGACCTCGATGGCGCCCCGTTGGCGCTGACCCTGGCCTCCTTCCGCCCGACCGGGCTGGCCCTGGCTCACGCGGCGCTCGGCCACGACGTGGCCAAGACGCAGGTCCTCGCGAACCATGCCTCGATGGACACGACGATGCGCTACGTCCACCGGCCTGCGGTCCGAGCCGGCCAGGCTGCCGGGCTGGCTCGGCTGCAGGGCCGCTTCGTCGCGGTGGTGCGCGGCGGAGGAGACGGGGCGACCGCTGTGAGCGATGAGGCAGGAGTGGACGCGGCATCGCCAATTGACGCGCGCAACGCCACGGCGTCCGGCTTCACCTGCTCCGACCCGCTGGCCGGCATCGCTCCCGGGCAGCGCAAGGGCCGCCTCTGCACCGCCTGGCTCGGCTGCTTCACGTGCCCCAACGCGGTCATCCCGCTTGAGGCCGACACGCTGGCCCGGCTGATGCTCATGCGCGACGCCCTCGCCGAGGCCCGGGGCCGCATGGCCCTGGATCGGTGGGGGCTGCTCTACGCGCCCAAGCTCGCGATCCTGGAGCGCGACGTGCTGCCCCGCTTCCCCGCCGCCCTGCACGCCGCCGCGTCGGGGCTGGTGGGGCGGCTCCCATTGGCGTTAAATTAGCCGCGCACCGGATAGCGGACATACGGCTGTCGTTTGCGTCTGGAATGAGCGAGGCGGCGATGCACGTTGGTAGCGGCCTGCAGGAGGTCATCGAGAGTGATGCTGCCG
>JAABUS010006446.1_pt1 | contig 14270 bp, 14 predicted proteins | sample 5560161 | NCBI WGS metagenome assembly JAABUS01 (sample SAMN10711885, study PRJNA513376) | rock metagenome | isolation source: Antarctica rocks | place: Antarctica: Victoria Land, Trio Nunatak nord | collected 2016-01-04 | reverse complement strand
CCGCCGCGAGCTACCCGCACGGCTCGGCCGCGGTCACCGCCTACGTCACCCTGACGTTCTCGGCCCGCCGGGTCTCCCACAGCGAGGCCGAGGGCGTGATGGGGACCGGCGGTGACAGGGGCCAGGCAAGGCGCACGCCCTCGGTCCGCAGCCCGGAGGAGATGGCCGCCCAGATCGGTCGGCGACTGCCGCTGCTGCTGCATCAGCTGCGCAGTGTCGGCGCCGGCACCGGCGCGGCGATGACCGCGGCCGAGGTCGCCGAGACGGTCCGGATCGCCTACGACCCGGCCGCCGCGACGCTGCTGGATCGCGCCCGCGCCCAGCAGGCCCGTCGGGTTGCGCCGCACGAGGCCTCAGCTTCGCTGGTCGGCTGGGGGGACGCCGGGCCGGTCGCGCAGGTCGAAGCGTGGGACCACCTGCGCCACGACAGCGGCGCGAGCATCACCTGGCAGATGGTCGACGTGCCGCACGGCGCAGTGCAGTCCCGCATCCTCGAGCAGCTGCTGGAGGCCGATGAGCACCTGGCCCGCAAGCGGGTCACCCTGATCTACCGCCCGCACGACCCGGCCAGCGCCGCCCGGGTCGCCGACGCTGATGTCCGAACGGCCGTCGGCCGCGCGAGCCTGCGCAAGGGCGAGGTCAAAGCCGGTGAGTCCCTGGCGCTGGCCTCGGCCCGCCAGTCCGCCTGCGAGCAGGCCGCCGGCGCCGGACTGACCCGGTTCTCGATGCTCGTCACCGCCACCGTCGACGACCCGGCCAAGCTCGCCCAGGCCGCGGAGGTCATCGACCAGCTCGGCCCGGCCTGCCAGCTGCGGCTGCGCCGCTGCTACTTCGGCCAGGCCGCCGCCTTCACCGCCGCCCTCGGCGTCGGGGTGGTGCTGCCCAAGCACGTCGCGGTCCCCGAGGTCGTCCGCGACTACCTCTGACCGCCCGTCCCGCCCTCACGTCACACCCCGCTCGAGGAGATCGCCATGGGCATCCGCCCGACCAGACGCAAGCCCTCCCCCACGCGCGCCGCGCCGAAGCCGGCCAAGCCCGCGCTCGGCGCGTTGCGGACCCCCACGCCCGGGCCCCGTGGCCTGCGAGGACCCGGCCGCGGCCGGGTGTCCTATGTCGAGGCGCCCCCGGAGTGGCGCGGCACCACGGTGCAGGTCTGCGGGCTGTTCCCGTTCGCCGTCGGCGGCGGCAGCCCGACCATCGGCGTCCCGCTCGGACGGAACCTGCTCACCGGCGCGACGGTCTGCTGCGACCCGCTGGCCTGGTTCCAACGGGCCAAGCTGATCCTCAACCCGAGCATGTTCCTGCTCGGCCTGCCCGCCCTCGGGAAGTCGACGCTGGTGCGGCGGATGGTCATCGGCCTGGCCGGTTCCGGGACCGTCCCGCTGATCCTGGGCGACCTCAAGCCCGACTACGTCGACACCGTCCGGGCGCTCGGCGGGCAGGTCATCCGGCTCGGTCGCGGCCTGGGCTCGCTCAACGTCCTGGACGTCGGTGCCCTGGACGACGCCGCCGATCAGCTCGCCGCGGCCGGCGTGGTCACCGGCGCCGAGGCGCTGCGCGAGGAGGCCCACGGCCGGCGCGCCACGATGGTCGAGGCGCTGCTGACGCTCGTGCGCGGCGCCCGCTCCACCGACACCGAGCGCACGGTCCTCGCCGCCGCCCTGCGGGTGCTGTCCGCGCAGCACCTGGCCGCCCGCACCCTGGACCCGGACTCCCCGGCGCCGCTGCTGGCCGACCTGCTCGCGGTGATCGAGGCGGCCCCCGATCAGGTCCGGCTCCCGACGCTGGACCGCGGCAGCATGGACGCCTACCGGGCCGTGGTAGACCCGCTGCAGCGCTCCCTGTACAGCCTGCTCGACGGTCAGCTCGGCAGCGTCTTCGCCCGCCCGACGACCGAGCGGATCGCTCTGGACGCGACCGCGGTCTGCGTCGACGTCTCCGGGATCTCGGTCAACGACACTGCACTGCAGGCCGCGGTGCTGCTGGCCTGCTGGTCCGAGGGCTTCGGTGCCGTCGAGGCCGCGAACGCCCTGGCCGATGCCGGGCTCGCTCCGCAGCGCCGGTTCTTCATCGTCCTCGACGAGCTCTGGCGGGTCCTCAGGAGCGGTGAGGGGATGGTCGACAAGGTCGACGAGCTGACCCGGCTGAATCGCAGCAGCGGGGTCGGGCAGGCGATGATCACGCACTCAATGGCCGACCTGCGGGCGCTGCGCAACGTCGAGGACCGCGACAAGGCCAAGGGCTTCATCGAGCGCGCCGGGCTGGTCGTCTGCGGCGGCCTGCCCGCCCAGGAGGTCGCCGAGCTGTCCGACATCGTCGCGTTCTCCCGCGCCGAACGCCAGCAGGTCACCAGCTGGTCGACCCCACCCGGCTGGGACGTCGCTTCCTTGCCCCCCGGCGTGGGGAAGTTCCTCATCAAGAGCGGCCAGCGGCCGGGGATCCCGGTCCGCGTCGACCTGACCCGCGCCGAACTCGACGCCGCGGTCCACGACACCAACAAGCGCTGGGCAGCACCGGCGCAAGCCACAGCGGGCACCGCCGCGGGTGCCCGATGAGCCGGCCCGTGGGGCCGGGTGGCGGCGCCGGCGGCGGCAACGAGACCGCCTGGATCATCCCCGGCATCGGCGCGCTGCTGCTGATCACCTCCGCCGCCACCTGGCTCGGCGGGACCCTGGCGGCCGCGCACGCCGGCACCGGCAGGCCGCGGGCGTCGTTCAGCCTCGCCCTGTTCGTCCAGGTCCTGCGGAAGGGCACCGACAGCCGCTGGCCCGGGGCCTCCCCCGCCCTCATCTGGGGCCTGACCGGCGGCCTCACGGCCCTGCTGACGATTCCTGTGGTCGTCGTGGCCGTCGTGCTGTTCTCCCACCAACTGCGCGCCGATGACCCCCGCCGCTCGCTGGCGAAGGCCGGTGACGTCGCGCACCTGACGATGCCGCAGGTCGCGGCCAGCGCCACCCGGCTGCGGCCCTCGCTCGCCGGCCGCAAGCCAGCCGAGGTCTCGGCCGGTGACGCCGGCCTGGCGCTGGGCCGGCTCGGCACCGGCGACAAGGGCCGGGTGCTGTTCAGCAGCTGGGAGGACGTCGTCCTGGCCTACATGGCCCCCCGCTCCGGCAAGAGCACGGCACTGGCCATCCCGGCCGTGCTGTCGGCGCCGGGCGCGGTCATCGCGACCAGCAACAAGGCCGACGTGTGGTCGGCGACCGCGGCCATCAGGGCCGACGAGACCGGCCAGCGGGTCTGGACCTTCGACCCGCAACACATCGCCTGGGCGCCGCAGACCTGGTGGTGGGACCCGCTGGCAGACCTCACCTCCGTCGAGGAGGCCGAGCGGCTGGCGTCCCACTTCGTGCTGACCGTCGAGGACGACCGGTCCAAGGACATCTGGGGACCCGCCGCGCAGGAACTGCTGGCGGCGCTAATGCTGGCCGCCCGCTCGTGCGGCGGCACGATGCACGACGTCTACGACTGGCTCAACGACGAGGCCAACCCCGTCCCGGTCGAGACCCTCAAGGGCGCCGGCTACCGCGGTATCGCTGCGAGCCTGGCCGGGACGCAGGGCAGCCCGGCCGAGACCCGCGGCAGCGTCTACTTCACCGCCCGCGTCGCCGCCAAGTGCCTGCGCAACCCCGACATCACCGCCTGGATCACCCCGCCGGTCGACCCGATCGTCACCGGCCCGGCCGGCACCGCGGTGCGGGTCGAGCAGTTCCGGCCCGCCGCCCTGCCGACCTCCAGGCAGACGCTCTACCTGCTCAGCAAGGACGGCGGCGGCAGCGCCGCCCCGCTCGTGGCCGCCCTGACCGACCGGGTCATGCGGGCCGCGACGCTGGCCGCGGAGAAGGCCGGCGGCCGGCTCGACCCGCCGATGGTCGTCGTCCTCGACGAGGCCGCGAACATCTGCCGCATCGCCGACCTGCCCCAGCTGTACTCCCACCTCGGCAGCCGCGGCGTCATCCCGCTGACGATCCTGCAGTCCCACGCCCAAGGCGTCGGGGTGTGGGGCGAGACCGGGATGCGGGCGCTGCTCGGGGCCGCGACCGTCAAGCTCGTCGGCTCCGGCATCGACGACGCCAGCTTCGCCGAGGACCTGTCGCGGCTGATCGGCGACCACGACGTCACGACCGTCAGCATCAGCAGCGGCGCCGGCCGCACCAGCCGCTCCCGCTCGGTCCGGCAGCAACGCATCCTGCCGGCCGCCGCGATCCGCGCCCTGCCCAAGGGCCAGGCGCTCGTCTGGCTCACCGGCGCCAAGGTCGCGATGGTACGGACCCTGCCCTGGTACGCCGGGCCTCGGGCCGCCGAGATCAGCGCCCGGATGCAGGCCGCCGAGGCCCGCACCACCGCCACCGCTGGTGCCCGGCCGTGAAGGGTGCGGGTGAGCTCGCCGACCTGTGGGCCAGGGTCGACGCCCTCGACGACGAGATCACGGTCCTGGGCTCGGTACTCGAGGACCTGCGCAACGGTGACCTGACGCTGCCTGGCACCGCGGGACCGCCGTCCCCGCCCGCCCCGCGGCCACCCGCCCCGGCCGGCGGCGGTGCCGCGCAGGAAGCGCCGATCGTGCCCTTCTTCGGCTCGCTGCTGGAGTTCGTCGTCGAGCACTTCGGGCCCGTCTACGCCCGCAACACCAGCCCGACCGTCCGCTGGTGCGCGAGCTGGTGGGACCACGCCGAGGCGCTCTATCGCCTGGAGGCTCTCTGGCGGACCTGGGAGCTCTACCGCCTCGAGCCGCGGCTCGGGATCGCGAGCTGGCTGCGGGACTACCTCGACCCGCAGCTGCGCGAGCTCACCAGCCCGACCGGCCCGTTCGCCTCGTGCACCGAGGACCGGCACTCCCCCGTCAAGGCGCTGCGCACCAACCAGCCCCCGGAGGCCTACCTGAACGACCTCTGACGCCCCGAGCTCCATCCCTGTACCGGCAACACCTGCCTTCAATCCCTGCATGAGCGGCCCCGGCCGTGAACTCGAAGGAGATCCGATGACCGAGCACGCTGAAGACCCTGTCGGCCACGCCAGCAGCAAGATCGTGCAGTACGTCTCGCTGGCGACCATGGCCGCCGAGGCGCTCGCCCAGCGCTCCCAGCAACGCGCCGCAGCCGCGGCCGCCACCGATGAGAAGGCCATTGCCGCGCTGCGCGCGCAGCAGACCGGCGCCCGAGGCGCCGCCCGGCTGCAGTGGCTGCCCGTCCTGGACCCCCGCCGCGGCGCCGACGCCTCCCTGGGCGTCGCCGGGCTGGCCTGGGCCGCCAGCCACGCCTGGCGCGACGTCGACCCCGAGGCCGCGATGGCCGGCGACCGTGCGCTCGAGCGGATGCGCGAGCTCCGCCCGGACGTGATGGCCCGCTTCGACCGGCTCACCCGCGACGGACTGGACCAGGTCGAGGCGATGCGTCGCGTCGCGCCGTTCTTCGACCGCCCCGCCGCCCGCGAGCACGGCGGTGCCGTTCGCCAGGAACTCACCGTGGGCGAGCCCGACGCGAGCCTGCAGGCGGCCGCCGCCAGCGCCGCCCGCGCCGCCGTCGACGAGAGTGCCCAGTTCGCCGACCGCACGGCCATTGTCGACGACGTCGGCACCCCGCACGTCGACGATTGCCTGGACGCCGACGCGCTCGCCGAGCCGCACAGCCGCGAGGCCGCGGCCCAGTCAGGCCGGGCCGCGGCGGTGCAGAGCGCCGCCGACCTGTCCTCGGGCGTTGTGCTGGTCGCGAGCGGCCGGACCCCGCCGCAGCTGGCGCATGACGCCTACCCCGAACGGCTGACCGGGGAGGTGCTCGCAGCCGGCAAGGTCAAGCCCAAGACACCCGACCGCACCGCACCGGCCGCGGTCCGTTCGACGGGCCTGGCGACCGCCGCCCGCGCGACAGGCGGCCGGGGCCGATGACCGGCGGCCCGGTGAACACCCCCGTCGACGTCATGGCGATCCTGACCGACCTGCAGCAGCAGGTCTCCGACCTCACCGGGGTCCTCGAAGCGCAGCAGCGGGCCCTCGGCGACCTGTCGCTGATCGTGCAGTCCCAGGACCACGCACTGCGCCCGTTGCTCCCCGGCAGCCCCCTGCTTTCCGACGCGGCCACCGCGCCGGTCAGCCCGGTCGGCGCGTGATGGGCGGGTACAAGCCGCCCGCCAGCCCGGCCGAGGCCGCCGAGCGGGAGGCGGCCCGGACCGCCAAGCTCGAGCAGCTGCACGCCACCCTCACCGAGCAGGTCGGCGCGATCCGCAACGGCCAGGACTGGCAGCGCTGGCTGCAGGTCGCCGCCACCTTCCCGTCCTACAGTCTCAACAACGTGCTGCTGATCGCCGCGCAGCGCCCGGACGCCACCGCGGTCGCCGGGTTCGGGGCGTGGAAGGCCCTCGGTCGGCAGGTCGACAAGGGCTCCAAGGGCATCGCGATCCTGGCGCCCCTCACCCGCCGGTCCAAGCCCGACGCCGCCGCCGGTGGGCCGGCGTCCGGCCCCCAGGACCAGGAGAGGTCCGAGACGGCGGGTCCGGCTGAGGGTGAGCAGCAGCTGGGGGCCCCGAGCGGCCGGGGTGGCCGGGTCGGTGGGTTCAAGGTCGTGCACGTCTTCGACGTCTCGGACACCTCAGGACAGCCGCTGCCCACACGTCCGGTCCCGGTGCTGCTGGCTGGGCAGGCCCCGCAGGGGCTGTGGGAGGCCCTCGCCACCCAGGTCCAGGCCCGCGGGTTCACGCTGCAGCGCGGTGACTGCGGCGACGCGAACGGGCTGACGCACTACAGGGACCGGACCGTGACGGTCCGGGCCGACGTCGACGACGCGCAGGCGGTCAAGACGCTGATCCACGAGCTTGGGCACGCGCTCCTGCACGACCCGACCGGGCCGGCCACGATCGCCCCGTCCGGGATCGTCCTCACTGCTGGGGACCCGGTCCTGACCTCGGCCGGGCAGTGCCGCGGCCGCCTGGAGGTTGAGGCCGAGTCCGTCGCCTATCTGGTGGCCAGCGCCCACGGCCTGGACACCGGCGCCTACACCTTCCCCTACGTCGCGGGGTGGGCGTCCGAGGTCGCCGGCGTCGAGATCGACCAGGTCGTGCGAGGCACCGCCAACCGGGTGCTGGCCGCGGCCAAGATCGTTCTCGCCGGCACCGAGCACCTGCTCGAGCAGACCGGCGAGGGCCAGGTCCTCCAGCAGAACCTGACGCTGCCGGCCGACGCCGCCCGCGGCGCCGACCGCACCGCGGCGCTGCTGAGCGCCGCGGAAGCCACGGCCGAGGACGCGCAGCGCACCGCGGCCGCCGTGACACCGGCGGCGCCGGTGACCGCGGTCGCGGCGGCGCTGGCTGACCGGCCGGCCACCGCGTCGGCCGGCCCGACGCCGGAGCGGCTGATCGAGGTCCACGCCCTTGCGGTCGGCTTCTACGCCGACCGGCTGCATGCCGGCGGCCCGGACGCCCGCAGGGCGGTCGCGCTGCTGACCGAGCGCGGCGTCGACCGTGACAGCGCCGGCGCCGCCCGGCTGGGCTACGCCCCGCGGGCCTGGACCAACCTGGTCGACCAGCTGCGCATGACCGGGGTCGACGATGCCGAGCTCCGCGCCTCCGGCCTGGTGCTGGAAAGCTCGCGCGGGACGCTGGTCGACCGGTTCCGCGACCGGGTGATCTTCCCCCTCGACACCTTGACGGGGCATACCGTCGCGCTGCTGGGCCGGGCGGTCGACGAGACCGCGACCGACCGCAACGGCACCCGGGTCCCGAAGTACCTCAACAGCCCGGACACGGCCATCTACAGCAAGAGCGAGCACCTCTACGGCCTCGGCGAGAACGCGGCCAAGGCGATCGCCGGCGGCGCACAGCCGGTGCTCGTCGAGGGCCCGATGGACGTCCTGGCCGTCAACCGGGCCGCGACCTCACCGGCCACCGGCGCGCAGGCGCACTTCGCGATCGCGTCGTGCGGGACCGCCCTGACCGCCCAGCAGGTGCAGCTGCTGGACACGGTCAGCGGCGGGCTCGCCGACCGCGGGGTCATGACCGCCTTCGACGGGGATGACGCCGGCCGGCAAGCCAGCCTGCGGGCCTACGAGCTGCTCCGCGAGGTCCGGGCCTGGCCGACCGCGCTGGACCTGCCAGCGGGCCAGGACCCGGCCAGTCTCATGCTCGAGCACGGCACGGCAGGGCTGCAGGCCGCGCTGCTCGCCGCCGCCGGTAAACCGCTCGCGGACCTCGTCGTCGACGAGCGGATCGCACGGCACCACCTGCGCTGGCCCGAGGGCCAGATCGCCGCCGGCCGCGCCGCGAGCGCGGTCGCGGCCGCGATGCCGCCCGAGCACGTGTCCCGGCAGATCGTGCGGATCATCGCGCACACCGGCCTGGACGCCCGGACCGTCACTGACCTCCTCATCGACGCGGTCACCAGCCCCAGCTCCTACCGCTCCCCCGGCGATGCCGAGATCCACCCGCCGCTGGCCAGGCCGCACGCTGCGGCCGCAGCGCTGCCCGGTCCGGTGAGCGGCCCGCCCCGACCGGCGTCGCCGGCCCGCTCAGTGGCCTCGACGAGCCAGAGCGCCGCCCAGCTTGCCCGAGCCGGCTTCCCGGTCGCGCTGAGCGCGAGCCTGCGCCCCCCGGCCCCAGCCGCGCTCGGCACTAGCCCCCCGGTCAGCCCGCCGCCTGACCAGCAGCGTCGCTCCCGCACAGCCTGACCAGAACGCAGGAGGCCCCCGCCGCACCCGACGGGGGCCCCTCGCGCGTCGGGACGCCCCGCCTACCGGCGGCGACCTCGTGGACCCGACGACGCCTGGCCCGGGTAGACGACGCGGTAGGTCGAGCCGCTCGACGTCACGTCGAGCTGAGTACGGCAGCGGGGTTGACTTCCGGGAGGATAAGTCCGATGCCGCACGTGAGGTTGCTGCATGGATAGGCGGCGTTACCCTCGTTCGTGGAGCAAGAGGAGCTGTCGACACAGTGGAACGCGGTTCGGGCTCGGTACGCGGACATGGACAACATGACGGCGCGCTTCAACGTCACGCTGCTGGACGCCTTACTCGCCTCATGGGCTGAGACAGTCCGGCCAGACACGTCGATGTTCACTGTGTTGTTCACGCTCCCTGGCCAATCCGGCTACGAGTTCCACGAACGCGTCGAGGTGTTGATGGATGCGCACGACCGCGTCAGGATGGCGCTTGTTCGGCAGGTTCCTCGGCGGGGCGGCGGACGCATCGTGGGGTCGGTAACCGTGACCGGTGACTACACCCAGCCTGAGAACGCTTTGCCAGCCGTAGAGGCACTCCTGTATCAACTCGATGGCGGTGGTAACCGGCATTACCCTTCGCCGCTGTGAGTGTCCGATACGTCCTTGACGGCAAGGCGACCCGCACGCTGGAAGAGTTCTACGCAGTGGTGGGCGAGGCTGTGAACGGCCCTGGCGGCTACTTCGGAACGAACCTCGATGCGCTCGCCGACTGCCTGACGGGTGGCTTCGGGACGCCGGAAGACAAGGACTTCACCTTCGTCTGGATGAACTCCAATGCTGCGCGGGAGCATCTCGGGTATGCCGAAACGGCGCGGCAACTGAGGCTTCGTCTTGACCGTTGCCACCCCAGCAACCGCGAGCGTGTTGCCCGCGAACTCGCCACTGTGGAGGCAGGCGTAGGGCCGACGGTCTGCGACTGGCTCGTAGACCTGTTCGCCGTACAGGGCCACCCGCTCGACCTGAGGTGAGTACGGGCCGCTTGCCAACCGTTGAGAAGTGCCGCTTCACGCGCGAGGAGGCGGCGTTACACGCTGAGTGAGACCGGCTCGCGCTTAGCCCGTGGGGAACCGTCTGACGGCATACTGCGTCTCATGACCATGAGGCTCCCTGCAAGCGCTGCAGTGCTGCTCGCACTCGCCGCTGTGGGTGGCTGTGGCAGCGTCCAAGCTGGTCAGACACAGGCATCGAGCTGCAAGTCGGGAGGCTTTGCCGCGAGTCTCGCGAAGGACACAGGCGGCCAACCCTCCGCGGTCGCTGCCGCTGAGTGGCAAGCCCAACGCGGCGTCGGTGACAGGTTCCCCCTTCCGGCTACCGGCTGGAAGGTTGAGCGCCAAGGTCTCTCGGATGCGGAGGTCCGGTCCGGAAACGTCCAGCTGCATGCCATCGCCGGCCGTGATGGCACATGGTTCGTCGACAGCGGGAAGTGCGACGCGGGATAGGCAATGGGTTGCCTCTCGCCTGTATAGCAGTGCCGCTTCAGTCTTCGGCGGCTACGCGGCGTTCTCCGCTGTTGGAGAACCGGCCTTAGCGTCGTTACTTATGGATACTGCGCCTTTCGCCGTTCGAGCCGTCTGCGGCGTCGTCGCGCTCGACTCACAGGGACGTCTCCTACTCGTACGTCGCGCCGACGACGGCTCCTGGGGCCTGCCGGGAGGCGGTGTCGAGCCGGGTGAGTCTTGGAGCCAGGCTGCGCGTCGGGAATGCAGGGAAGAGACCGGGTGGCTGGTCCGTGTCACTGGGCTGTTCGGTGCGTACAGCGACCCGCGCAGCCAGATGCACGTCTACCCGGACGGTCGAGGGGTCCACTTCTTCGGAGTGGTGCTCGCAGCGGAGGTCGCAGAGGAGGTCGGCCGGCCGGACGATGAAGTCGTGGCCGTCGGCTTCTTTGCGCCGGAGGACTTGCCAGCGCCCCTGTTCGGGCCGGACCTCCCGGTCCTGAGGGACTTCTTGTCGCAGCGATCTATGCCGGTCATCGCATAAGTGATGCTCCCGACCGTGAGGAGGCGGCGCTACACATGCGACTGCCTTTCGTCATGCTGACGTCGAAGAAGAGGCGGACGCAGAGACAGGCGCTGGGCCGCGAGTGGTCACCGTCGGCCCGGCGAGGCGGCGTTCTGCGACACTGCCGGTCACCGGGCCAAGGGGAGTGTCGATGTCGAGCCCGCAGTTGTACGACACCATCGGGACTACCTACACCGCCACCCGCCGGACTGAACCGCGCATCGCTGCTCAGATCTGGGCTGCGCTCGGCGATGCCCGGACGGTCGTGAACGTCGGGGCAGGTACGGGGTCCTACGAGCCCTCTGACCGCCAAGTCCTTGCGGTGGAACCTTCGTCAGTCATGCGTTCGCAGCGCCCACCGAGCGCGGCGCCGTGCCTAGCGGCCACCGCAGAGAAGTTGCCGTTCGAGGACGCGCGCTTCGACGCGGCGATGGCTATCGCCACCGTCCATCACTGGCAGGATCCCATCGCCGGCCTGCGCGAGATGCGTCGCGTTGCCCGGCGCGTCGTGGTGCTCACCTATGACTTCAGTGGCCTGAGCAGGTTCTGGCTAACTCGCGACTACGTGCCCGAAGCGCTCGAGCTTCTTGCCGGCCGTCCTTCGCTGAGTGACCAGGCGGACGCGATCGGCGCCCGCATCGAGCCGATGCTGATCCCGTGGGACTGCATCGACGGATTCTATGAGGCCTACTGGCGGCGCCCCCAGGCATACCTGGATGAGCGTGTCCGTCGCGGTATATCGGCCTGGGCCAAATTCGGGCCGGAAGTCGAGCAGAGGGCCGTGCGGAGCCTCGGGGAGGACCTCGCCTCGGGTCGGTGGGGCGAACGCAACCGCGATCTTGTCAGTCTCGCCACGGCAGACCTTGGCCTTCGACTGCTCATCGCATAAGCCTGCATTTCCGCGGTACGACCTCGGGTGCGCGTACCGACTGGCGTTCCATAGCGACCGCTAGCCCAACCAGCGAGAGGTGCCGCTTCCAACCGTGAGAAGGCGGCGTTCTCTACGGTGCTGCCATGCCGTCCACCGCTGGATCCCAGAGCCAGCACTAGTCCGGGATTTCTGCGACAATTCGCAGATGACGCCCGCTGAAATCCTTGCCAAGATCGAGGGTGGCTTCGCAACGCCCACTACAGACTTGCCCGATTGGAGCAAGGCCAAGGTCGGTGATGCATACGCTCGGTCTGAGAACGGTCCCACCGGTATTCGCCGCGACCACGCGCTCATGACCCTCCGCAGGCCTGATGCGTTGAACCACCTGCGGCACGATGCGGCTACTTTCGCACTGGCAACGCGGAAGATCGTAGTCCCGAGGCCATACACAATGCTCGTTGAGGCTACGGATCGCGGTGTTCCCGGCGGCACCTTGTTGAGCGGCGCCTGGCGCTTGTACGACGCGCCAGAGAATGCCCGACCTGTCGAGCTGTTCGCCGCCCATGTCAGCACCTACGGCCTCGACGTCACCTTCGGTGAACTCGTGACGGCCCAGTTCGTAGCCAGACTGACTGTGCCCAACTTCCAGGGCGAGCCGTCCCAACTCTTTCAGTTCCCGAAGACAGTCGAGGGTGACGCCGTCGACGTGTCGGGCATGTTCATGCAGGACGGACTCGCGGGTGACCTTCATCTGAGTTGGGGATACGCGCTCAACCGCTCGGCTTATGAGCGGGCTGTGCTTGCGAGGCTGCGCTAATGCAGCTGCAGTGCGTTACGACTCGACCCCGCGCCTGTAGCGCGGGGCGAAAATCGGCCACACGAGTGATGTGGCGCTAGCTGTGGTCGCCACTCGGCTCGTAGCCTGCTGCTGGGAAGGGGGGCGGATGGCGACAGCCTGGCCGGAAGGGCTTAGCGACGAAGTTGAGGATCTGCTCGTTGGCGGTCCGCAGTGTCTTGTTCTAGAGAAGGTGGCCAAGGCCGCGGGAAGCACTCGCTGGTGGGTGGTCGGGTCGCTCGATGAGTTCCGCCGCGCCTATGGAGAACTTCGACCAGGCAGCCGAGTGCTCGTCGTCCCTGTAGGTGGCGACGTGCGGCTGGCGCCCTTCGATGACGAAGTGCAGGCCAGGCTCTTCGACATCGCCGTCGAGACGGGAGAAGTTGTCCTGGGCACAGCGGCGCCTGGAGACATCGAGTACGAGGTGGACGTTCTCGACGCCTCGGAGATCAGCGCGGCGGTCGTCAGGCTCCGACGTGATCGGAATGTGCTCTATGGAAGGTGGCCGAGGTCAGAACGCATTCGCTTCACTCCAGCGGACGACGACGGCGAAATCAGACCCCAGCCCACGTGACTGGAGCCGTTGTTTCCCCACGGCACCCGAGAAGGGTAGGGCGATTCCCGGTACCGTCCCAGCATGTCTCGACCAGCTACCAGAAGGCGCCCTTGGCTGGTCTCGCTAGCCTTCGCGGCCTTCTTTGCGTTGTTTGGGGCTCTGCTCACCGCGCTGGGCCAACCTAACGGCCGCTTCCTAGCGATGTCTGGCGCCCTGGAGCCGGTTATCGCAGATCTCGATAACCCGCCAGAAGCAATGCGTGTCGTTCATTGGGCGCGTCGGAGAGCCCGTGTTCGAAGCTGCACAGTTCCAGACAGGGAGCCGCAAATGTCCCTGACGATGACCCGTCACGAGGCGCTCGTGCACCTCGCAGCCCTGATGATCTTCTATGGCAGCATCATCAGCGGCTCACTGGCCATTCATCGGATCGGCGTACAACTGCAGGGCGTCTCTGCATTGGTGTTGCTTCTGCCACTCTCCGGCGTGTGGCCAACTACTGGGTCGGCTACAAGGTCTCCGAACGAGCGGTAGGTCCTCTCGACAAGCAACCGTTCCTGCTCGTGTGGGGCTTCACGGGGCTTGTCCTGTTCATGGGTTTCGGCATTCCGAGCGCCATCGCGACCATCTCGGACGAGCCTCGGTAGGTGCCGCTTCACGCGCGAGGAGGCGGCGTTACCCTCGATTGTGCAGTCTTGGAGCCAACCCTCCGTTGGGGCCTCCTCATGGCTTTCGATGCTGAGCATCAGTTCGAGTTGCCCCCTGGGACTGCGTCCAATGCTGTCCGTGCCACCAGTTCATGTCTCACGGTTCCAGTGCTTCACGCTCAAGACGTCGAGACCCCCAAAGACGCTGGCCCTGACGACCCACTCCCGGAGGCGCGGGTGCGAGTCACCGTCGCCTTCGATGAAGCTCCTCGCGCTGGCGTGGAGTTCGATGGCTCGCTCGTTTTCCCCTCCGGTCGTCTCTGCATTGGAGACGCCGAGACCGAGCGGGTGATCGAAGTCCCGCCCGGAACCCTCCGCGTGCAGGTCAGCAGAACGCCAATCGAGTTTGCCGAGGAAGTGACGCTCTTCCTGACGCCCGCCGGTTGACCGACAGCGGCTATGTGCCGATAGCCGCTGAGCAACAGAGCCGGCATTACCCACTCCGACCGAAGCCCGCGAGTAGGCGGCGTTGACCGCCCTAGCCCCGCCATTGCAGTAGCGATCTGATCTTGTAGTCCGACACGCGCTGTTGAAGCGCGAAAGTGCCTGCTCTGTAAGGGAAACTTGGTCTTGCGACAGCCCAAGTGAGCCAAACGGAGAGG
>JAABUS010006444.1_pt1 | contig 14275 bp, 11 predicted proteins | sample 5560161 | NCBI WGS metagenome assembly JAABUS01 (sample SAMN10711885, study PRJNA513376) | rock metagenome | isolation source: Antarctica rocks | place: Antarctica: Victoria Land, Trio Nunatak nord | collected 2016-01-04 | reverse complement strand
GTATTAAAAGATGAAGCTCAATACGAAGATACTAAATTAAAAGATTGTCGAGTTCAGAACAGAATACTATATTGAGATAATCTTCTATGAGTTTTCTTCGATGAGCATCTTCAAATGAAGCTAATTCGAAAAGTTCACGATCAATCTTCTATTGATCATTTTGAAATTCTCAGAACGATGAAGATCATAAGAAGATACTACTATTGATCTTTAATGTGAAAGACAATAAGTTGATATATTCAAAACTGCTACATTTGTCAGCAATCAAAGACTTCTTGAAATAAATTCAATGAACTACTACATTCTCTACTCATACTTGAACAGCAATGAAAGAACATAGTCATGAACTTCATCATTGACTTATCTTTTTCGAAAGGCAAAAACATCATACTAACAGTGATATATAAACTGACAAAGAAACGACATTATATTTCTTGCTTCACTGATGACGAGAGAATCACAGCAGAAAAAACAGCTGAGCTAATGCTTCAGTGAATATATCGAATACATGATTTACTCAATTTCATTGTTTCGAATCGAGACTCTCAATTTATCTTCATTCTATGAAAGTCGCTTTGCAAAAGACTAAGCATTAATCTTTGACTCTTCACAGTCTATCACTCTCAGATCAATGATCAAAGTGAATGAGTCAATCAGAACGTTGAAAGATGTTACGAACATGTCTGAATCAATCAGAGTTCAGATTTAACCCTAATCAATTTGATTAAAACAAGTCATGACGCTATGTTTAGTTTGAACCTAGCGCATTTCTTCAAGTCATTCTCAGCACTTTTTTTCGTTTGTTCAGCACTTTCTTCATTCATTTCTTTCATCATTCTTTTAGACAAACACATCTGATCTATTACATCACATCTGTATCGAGTCTAGCGCAGTCTCAAGCCATTATTTATAGAAGAGCTCGCACTCTTTCTCTTCTGTATTCTTAATGTCTTGTTATAGCTATCTTTAAAGAACAATACATACATATCAGCTCTGAGCTTCTTTGATTGAATGATCTAGGCATGATCTCAACATTACATTAAGAATATCGTTTATCATATGATACAAATACTCATTACTCGTTCAATATACTCGTTCAGGCAGATCGAGTCTAAAGAAATTCATTTACCTGATGATCAACGCAATCGAAAGACAGAACAATACTAGAAAGTCTATAGAATCAACAGCGAGACTGATTGAATTGCTAGACGACTTACAGCTCATTAAGTACGTATCGTTCATCTCGATTAATAGAATCAGCGATAAAGAATCTTCATTGATTGCTAGAGAATCAAATCGATCAAGAGAATCAATCAACTTTCAAATCAAACAACAAAAATGACTTTATCTTCTATTGTCGAGCATTGCTCTTCGCTCGATTTCTTTCTTTTAAAACATTCGTTCAATTCAATCTCTTTTTTCTTTCTCATCATGTCTTGTTTCTTCAAAGAGCGTTTCGAAGCTTCACTCTTCATTGTCAAAGATAACGACTCATTCGCTGAAATCATAACATCTTCTATGATTATGAAAGCTTTGAAGAAATGATGCGAAGAGCTGAAAGCTAGGCTACAAGCTAGAGAGATTATCTCGTCATCGTCAATCTACTCTGAGCATTCTAGATTTCAGAAAATATTTGATTCTTTGTTGTTCACTGATGAAAAGAACTCTATCTGAAAGAACTGATATGAAAAAGTTCAGAACAAGCTGAAAATCAATGTCAATCTCTTTTCAAGTGAACGAGTCAAGCTGAGCTATGTACATTTCAAATTATTCAATGATGCAGCTGAGATCACTCAGTCAAGACGCGAACATGACTGTTTCAACTCATACAAGATCGTCGATGAGCTTTTGAAAGAGCTAGCTCAGTTGTTCGATGATTCAGATAAAGAAGTCAACTTTTGTAGAGACTACTACAACTTGATTCAAGAACAGAAGAAATTCAGCAAGTTTTATACTCAATTTCAACGACTATTCTTCTATCTAGACTATCAAGAAAAACAGCTGATCGTCGATCTAAAGAATAAAATAAACTCTCAACTTCAATTCGCTTGAGTAACTCAATTGATTCAACTCAGTACTCTGAAAGAAATTCATTTCTATCTCATTCAATTGAATAACGATCAACGAGCTATTCAAGAGATTAAGAATAGAGAAGCAATAATCAAAGCTCAAACAACTAAACAGATCATCTTCATTGAAGAATCATACAAAGCTACTTATAGAATCATAGAAACAAAAATGACTGATCAGTCAAAATCACATGACGCTGTTTTGACTAACGTCAAAGAAAATGACTTACTAATTGAAAACTGCTTTCTTTGAAATAAGTCTGATCATACTTCTAAAGAATGCTTGAATAGATCTTTCAGAATTAATGCATTAGATGATGAGTTTGATCATTCTTTGAACTTTGATTCAGAGTCTGATTCAAAAAACTAGTCATCTCTTTCAGAGTTATTGAAGAGATAAGATCATTTCTTTGTGCAATCTAATCGACAAAATTTCATCTATCGAAGAGAACTACTTCGAAAAGTCATTTCTAGTCGATGTCACTCTATTCTCGCAAGACGAATTCTTTAAGCTACAATCTCTAATAGATAGTGACTTGATGATTTACATCTTGATTCATACAAAGCTAGTCAATCAAATATGTCAGAAGCTCGAAATTCAACTCATATGACTAGCTAAAGAGAAGTTAATAAGAGAATATGACGAAAAGCTGACGAAGAAGATCATTACTCATAAAATTCTACTCAATCTCACAGTCGAAAGTCATAAGAAATTGACTGTTTCAATGTTAATAGCTGATATAGATCATCATGACGTCATATTAGAAAAGCTCTGAATGAATAAAAATGAAATACTACTAGATATGCAAAACGATGTCATCGTTTTTTTGAATCAATTAAAAGCTTTCATTTCTGTTTTTTCGATGTCAGTCAGAGCTTCACACTCAAAATGATCACGATCATCAAATTCTTCTATCAGTTTAGTTTTCAAAGTGCTTCAATGATCAGCTTTTACTGCTTCAAAAAAGAACTTTTTTATGTTCAATGTAAGAGCTGAATCTTTTCATGCACTGATTAAACGATCAAAGAAGAATTGCATCGAGGTTTTTGTCATGTCAATCGAAGATATTGATAGAAAAATAGTCTACAACACTCAATGCAAACCGAACGTTCTAGATGTCGCTTTCATTGATGCATCAGCTCAAAATCTAGAAGACATCAAAGTCAAGCTATCTTCGAAATATCAGAATTTTCTCGACGTGTTTGATCGAGCTCAAGTCGATAAGCTATCATCTCATCGTTCATATGATCATAAGATAGAGCTCACTAACGATGTCACTTCTTCTAGATGTCGAGCTTATCGAATGTCACTCTACAAGCTTCAGAAGATCAAAGAATATCTGAACGAAAATCTGTCAAAGAGTTTTATTACTTTTAGCAAGATCTCATATTTCTCACTCGTTCTATTTGCTCTGAAGATCAATGATGATCTTCGCTTCTGCGTCGACTATCGAAAGCTCAATGTCATTATCAAAAGAAATCGCTACTCTCTATCGCTCATAGATGAGATGATTGACAAAATCGTTGACTGCAAGCATCTGACTCGACTGAATATAATTTTCGCTTTCAACAAACTTCGTATGCATCTCGATAGTGAGAACTATACGATCTTTATTATCGCTCTAGAAGCGTACAAATCAAAGATTCTATCATTCGAATTAACAAATGATTCGATCTCGTTTCAGCAATATATGAACGATGTTTTATGAGACTTTCTAAATGACTTCTGTCAAGCTTATTTAGACGACATTCTCATATACAGCAAGACTCAAAAGAAGCATAAACAACATGTCAAGATGATACTAGATCGTCTACGAGACACTGATCTGCAGATAAATATTCAAAAGTGCGAATTCAACGTAGAAGAAATAGTCTTCTTAAAGATCATAGTATCAGAACAAGATCTTTGCATGAATTCTATCAAAGTAAAAGCTATAGTCAATTGAGCTACATCTACTAATCTAAAAGAGGTACAAGACTTCGTTGACTTCGTCAATTTCTATCAACGCTTCATCAAGAACTTTTCAAAACTAGTCAAGTCATTCACTCAGCTGACTTGAAAAGACACGTCTTTTGTTTGAAACAAAGTCTGCGTCAAAGTCTTTGACAATCTAAAGAAGCAGATCAGCTCAACTTCAGTTCTACGTCATTTTGATGTCAAACATCAAGCTATTTTGAAAATCGATGCATTCAACTATGTAAAAGACGACATACTATCTCAGTACAATGACGAGAATGTGCTTCACTCGATAGTCTTCTATAGCAAGAGCATGATTTCAGCTGAATGCAATTATCACATCTATGACAAGAAATTGCTAGCTATCATTCGATGCTTCGAACACTGACGACTCAAACTAGAAGATACTGAGCTATTTATTCAGATGTTTACTGATCATCAGACTTTGAAGATCTTTATGAAAAACAAACAGCTGACTCGATGACAAGCGAACTATCTGAATATTCTATCAAAGTTTAACTTTCAGATTATCTTTCGATCAGGCAAAACAAACTTCAAAGTCGATGCTTTAACTAGAATGTCAATGATCGATAGTTCTGAATCAGCTAAAGACATAGATGATCGTTTTCAAACTATATTGATCTCGAATCGAATAAATGTTCTATCAATCGAGTTCGAAATCGAATCTGAATATGAGATTAATCTCTATCAACGTGTACGTTTAGTCAATCAGAAGAATGAACTATGCAATGAGTATTGACAAGCTATGAACAAAGGTGAACTGAAGCTTCATGACATGAAGCTAAAGAACTGTCAAATCATTGACAACGTTCTATTCAAAAAGAATCTACTATGAGTGTCAAAACAAATGCATACGAAATTGCTTTGAAAGATTCACGATCAATCATCAATCTTGCACTCTGACATTAAACGAACGATTGATCTAGTTCAACGCTTCTACTATTGATCAGATCATCGAGCAACTATTCGATGATACATTTGAAACTGTCATGTCTGTCAGCGAAGCAAAGCATCTCGAGATGATACAAATGATTTGCTTCAGTCTTTATCGATCTTTCAGCAGCGTTGACAAGATATAGCTATGAACTTCATCACTGAACTATCTCTATCGAAAAACTATAACGTCATTTGCATGATCATATGTCGTCTCTTCAAAGAACGTCACTATGTTCTCTGTCATTGAAAAGACGATGACATCTCAATCAAAGAAACAGTATGAATCATGCTATGAAACGTCTATTGACTTCATGATCTACTCAGTTCTATCGTTTCGAATAGAGACTTTCAGTTCATATCGATCATGTGACAAAGTCTTTGTAAACGACTGAAGATCAAAGTCAATCTATCAACAGTTTATCATTCAGAGATCGATGATCAGTCGAAACGAGCTAATCAAGATGTTGAACGCGAACTTCGAATCTACTGCAATTACATGCAGAATGACTGAGCTAAATGACTTTCAATGATGAAATTCAGTGACAATTTCAATACATTCTCGACTATCTCGATGATCTCTTTCTACTTCAATAAAGACTTTCACTCTCGAATGAGTTTCAATTCAGATACGACTGATTACAAAATGACTCGTCAACGTATTGAGACTAGAAAGATCGATGACATTGTCATTTGAATGAGCGAACTTCTTATCTTCAATCATCAACAATTGAAAAAGATCAAGCAGATCACTGAAGCTCAGATGAACAAGCATAGACGAGACGTCATCTATGAAGTAGATGATCAAGTTTGATTAGTCTTCGAAAACATCAAAATCACTAGATCATGCAAAGATTTGAAAGATAAGCAGCTCAATCTCTATTCAATCACAGTCAAAGTTGAGATCTTCTATCATCTTCAGCTATCTAGAAGCATGAAGCATATACATTCAGTGTTCAGCTCGAAGTATCTACGAACTTCATCAAACGATTCTCTATCAGAACAACACTCTGAGATCTCTAGATCAATGATCATTGAAGAGAATGAAGAGCACTGAAAAGTAGACAATATATTGAACTTCAGGCGATATAGAGAAAGATTACAATACAAGATCAAATGAATCAAGATAGATCATGATGACGAATGATACTATGTCGATAAAGAGAAATTCGATGGCTCGAAGAAAGTTCTGAATGAATTTCACAAGCTATATTCAAATAAGTCGCACTAAATTGAAAACACGATGAATTTTTTGCTTTTATTTCTTTTCTATTCATGCAAACATGAATGTTCAAAGAGAAAGAGTAATGTTACGAACATGTCTGAATCGATCAGAGTTCAGATCTAACTCTAATCAATTTGATTAAAGCAAGTCATGATGCTATGCTTAGTTTGAATCTAGCGCATCTCTTTGAGTCATTCTCAGCACTTCTTCTCGTTGTTCAGCACTTTCTTCATTCACTTCTTTCATCATTCTTTTAGACAAACACATCTGATCTATTACATCACATCTGTATCGAGTCTAGCGCAGTCTCAAGTCATTATTTATAGAAGAGCTTGCACTCTTTCTCTTCTGTATTCTTAATGTCTTGTTATAGCTATCTCTAAAGAACAATACATACATATCAGCTCTGAGTCTCTTTGATTGAATGATCTAGACACGATCTCAACAAAAGATATCTTTAATTCTTCTGTTCATACATGCAGAATGACTGAGCTAAGCTACTATTCATGATCAAGTTCATCGACAATAATGCTCTGTTCTCAGTCATCTTCTCGATCTCTTTCTTTCTAAACAAAGACTTTCATTCTTGTATAAACTTTGAACTCGATGTCATTGAATATGAAAGTTCTTGAGAACGCTTGCAGACAACTAAAGTCGAGAATATATCTGAACATATAAACAAAACATTGAAGTTTGCTCGCGAGTCGCTAGTCAAAACATGAGAACAAATGATGAAACAAGTTAATAAGCATAGAAAAGAAGTTGATTATGAGATCGAATCAAAGATGTTTCTGAATGAAAGAAACATCATTACAGCGAGATCTTTCAAGAAGTTAGATGACAAAATGCTCGATTCTTTCATCAATCTAGATCTTGTTGACTCTTCATATAAACTGAAATTATCAGAGTCTATGTATGTTCATGATGTATTTCATTCTGATCTGCTTTGCTCTGCCGTTGATGACTCGTTATCTGATCAAAAGAATAAACTCTCAGATTCAATAGTGATAAACGACGAAGACGAGTGAAAAATCAATGATATATTGAATTTTCGTTGATATCAAAGACGACTTCAGTATAGAATCAAATGAAATGACTATGACAATGATCTCAATTGATACAACGCTGATGATGATAAATTTATGAACGCTCAGAAGATCATTGATGATTTTCATATTCAATACTCGAACAAATCGCGCTAATTAACAATTCAATCAATCACGATTTAACAGATCTGAGTCTGTAAAATCATGATTGAGCAATCAATCGAGTCGAGCAGAAAATACATTCATGCAAACATGAATTGTTGAAGAAGAAAGATAATGTCATGATTCTAGTCTTGTCAGACTCAATCTTCTAGTCTTGTTAAATCTATTCTTGCTTCGTCATCTTGACTAGTTTCTATTGAGTCTAGCGTTGACTGAGAAACACATATATGTAGTCAACTTCTTTTCTGTAGCTATCTTTCTTTCTTAGCATTTATCTTCTAGTTAAATGACACTCATATTGACTCGCTTTATGCTGATCTTTAACACAAAAAACATCAATTCAAAACATCAATTCTTCATTTATTCTTATCTCAGCAACTTCTATCTTCTCTCATCATGACATACAATGTCAAGTCAGTTGAGTCTTGAACAACTCATCTGCTTAAAAGCACTGTCAATAAAAGAGTTTCACTTTTACTCATTGATGCTTCAGTCGAAGCTGAGAAAGCTGTCATTGCATGAAACATAAACATTGAAGAACAACTGTTTTATTGAGTCAACAATCAACTCAGCAAAGTCATCAATATGCTGAACGAGCTTCGAAGTCAGTGAGACTTGACTCTACAACTCAATGAACACTGACTTCTTGTACAAGATGATCACAAAAAGAGAGCGAAACAACTAGAAGTCACTTTTGACAAGAATGATGAGCTAGAGAAAAAGATCAATCAGTTACAAGATGAGTGATTGAACTTCAGAGTGAAACAACGTCAAGCTGATCAATCTATGTCTCGTCAAGATACTCAGTCAGCTGAGCAACGAGTCAATCAAAAAGTTGAATGAAGCTCGACTTTTAAAGCTCACTTTCAACAAGAATCTTCTACTCTATTTGAAAATGAAAACAATTATCACAAGTTCATCAAGCTTTCAAATTTACTCATTTTCATTGAAATAAATGATTCTATCTGAGAGACATGAAACATCAAAATAGCTGATAAGCTTGATGTCAACACGAATCATTATTCTATTGAAAAGATTCATATTGTCTATGTGATTTTCAGACTAGAAGATGATGTTGATCAGCAAATCTATGCAAAGCATCATGTTGATGCTTTTTCATTCTATCAGTCACTATCAGAGCTACTGAAACATCTGAAAGAAATTTACGAAGATCAGAATCTGATTCAAAAGTGTCATTGCAAATACATTGCTTTGAAGCAGCTCAACAAGTCTTTTAGCTCTTTCTATTCAGAATTCACTAGAATATTCAGCTTTCTGAACTACGATGATATCACTCTGATGAACGACATTCAGAATAAAATCAACAATCATCTTTAAAACGCGTTGTCAGTTTGTCTCATAGAGTTTAACTTGCTTGATAAGCTCAAGATCTTTCTTCAAGATGTGAATAACAAACAACAAGTCAATTATCAGCTACGTGATGAGCAATGAACAGTTAAATCGATAACAACTTCGAAAAAACATTTTGTTACTTCGTTGACATCAGCTTTGATCTCAACTACTAGCTATGTTCAACTCATTACTTTTTTCATTCTTGAATCTGAATGATCAAGAATGTCAATCATCTGCTTCAACTGCAAAGTATTAAATCATCTTTCAAAGAACTGTTCTCAGCTGAAGACTAGTACTTTGACATCTTGTGCATTCATCTCTCATCTCAATGAGATCATCATGTCAAAAGAAGAGAAGAAATTATTTACAGAGAAATTGAAGAATGAGACAAAAAACTAGTGACTTTCATCAAAGACGTGATGAAAGATGTATTAATTTCTTCAACAATGAGTTCATCAGATAATCTTTTTGTCTTGAAATCTTTGACTACTGAATGTGTACTATCTAGCAATGAAATTAGTTACTCATTAAAGTCATTGATTGACACTGAAGCAGCTGACTATTCATTCATTGATGAATTAATCGCGCAGAATGTTTGTGATCATTTGCAAATTGAATCGTTATCTTTAATCAAGCTCAAGTCAATAAGAAAATTCGATGATCATTATGCAAAAAAGCTCATTACTCATGCGATTTATTTGAATCTGACTGTTCAAGATCATATGAAACGTTTCGCTTTTATGCTGATTACTTGATTGAGTCAGCATCAGATGATTCTTGAAAAAACATGAATGAATAAAATCAAGATAACAATTGATATGAGAAACAATCATCTTCAATTTTCTGATTCAAAGACTCATATCAATGCTAGCTTGATTCTTCTTTCTGTCATCAAGAAAATCGTGATAGAACAGAAGAGTTCAATCTTTACTCAAATACTAAAGAAATTTATTTCTTCTGTTGTCACTCAACTCAGCGAGAAGTCATCTTCATTCAGTAAAATCGTGAAATCATTTAATTCAATCAACTTCGCTTCATCTTTCAATTCAATAAACATAGCAATGATAAAGACTGCAGCATATAAATCACTAGTTAAATGATTGAATGTGACTACTTTCATGATCATCATCACGAAAATCGATCGACTTCTAAAAACAGCTAGAAATAAACTCGAAAATGTAGATCTACAAAAGCTTTCACATGAAGAGATCTTGAAAGAAGTCAAAGCTAAGCTTTTTTTGAAATATCATGACTATCTAAACGTGTTTGATCGAGCTATGATTGATTAACTATCTTCTCATCGTCTTTATGATCACAAAATTGAGTTGACAGATGAGAAAATATCTTCTCGAAGTCGTCTCTATCATATGTCTGACTACAAGCTTCAAAAGATGAAGAATTACCTGATTGAACATCTGAATAAGAACTTTATATCTTTCAGCTCGATCTCATACGCTTCGCTCATACTATTCATCAAAAAGAAAGACGATAGTCTGTGTTTCTGCGTCGATTATAAAAAGCTCAATGCTTTGATCTGTTAGAGATCAGCATAGAGCGAGTCAATATGAGTGTCATTTAACTAGAAGATAAATGCTAAGAAAGAAAGATAGCTACAGAAAAGAAGCTGACTACATATGTGTGTTTCTCAGTCGACGCTAGACTCAATAGAAACTAGTCAAGATGACAAAGCTAGAATAAGTCTGACAAGACTAGAAGACTAAGTCTGACAAGGCTAGAATCATGACATTACTTCTTTTTCTTGACTATTCATGTTCGCATGAATGTTGTTTCTTAGTGCGCTTTTCTTGAATATTTGATATGAAAGTCGTCAATCATCTCTTGAGCGTTCATAAATTTGTCGTCGTCAGCGTTATATCAGTTGAGATCGTTGTCATAGTTTTTTCATTTGACTCGATATTGAAGTCGTCTTCTATAACGTCGAGAGTTCAGTATATCATCGATTTCTCATTCGTCTTCATCTTTTACCACTATTGACTTCGAAGATTCATTCTTTTGATCAGGCAGAGAGTCGTCGATGACAGAGCGAAGCAGATCAGAATGAAATACATCATGAACATGCATAGACTCTGATAATTTCAGTTTATATGAAGAGTCGATGAAATCTAGATTGATGAAAGAATCGAGCATTTTGTCATTCAGATTCTTGAAAGATCTCGCTGTAACGATGTTTCTTTCATTCAGAAACATCTTTGATTCGATCTCATAATTGATCTTCTTTCTATGCTTGTTAGTCTGATTCATCATTTGCTCTCGTGTTTTGATCAGAGCTTCGCGAGCGAAGATCAGTGTTCTATTTATGTGATTGAATATATCTTCGACTCGAGCAGTCTGCAGACGTTCGCGAATGCTTTCATACTCGATGATGTCAGAGTCGAAGCTCATACGAGAGTGAAAGTTCTTGTTCATGAAGAAGAGAGTCAAGAAGATGACTGAAAACAAGATGTTATTGTTGACAAACTTGATCATGAGTAGTCACTTGAATCAGTCGTTCTGCATGTACAAACAGAAGAAACGAAGATATCGCTCGACATTCTGATTGACTCGTTCGCTTTGATCGTCAATCTGAGAGTGATAGACGATGAACAATTGAAGAGAAATGCTCAGTCGTTTGCAAAGAAACTTTCAAAGAATGAAGATGAACTAAGAATCTTGATCGAATACAATGAAGCTTGATAGATTGTGAGTTCAATATACTCATTAAAGCAACATTTCAGCTGTCTGTTTGACTGTGATATCTTCATCATCAGTGATGCAAGAAATATAATGTCTTTCTTTCAACAATCTGCAGATGACAGTCAGAATAACGTTGTAGTCGTACGAATCAGATAGATTGATAATGAAATTCATGACTATGTTCTGTCATCGCTGTTCAGATATCGATAGAGATTGAAGCAAGTCATTTGATTTATTTCTAGATGTCTTTGATCGTTGATAAACATAGCAGTTTCGAATATATCGATCTACTGTCTTTTACATGAATGATCAATAGTAGTTTCGTTTGATGATCTTCATCGTTCTAAGAATATCGAGATGATCTATTGAGAGTTGATCGTGCATCTCACGAATCAGATTCATTTGCAGAAGTTCATTGAACGAGACTCATAACTGACTGTCTTTGTATAAGATTTCATTCTGAACTCGACAATTCTTCAGCTTGATGTTTTTGCATTGTGCTTCGTCTCTTTCTATTGCTTCGCGAAGTAGAGTACAATTCTCGTCGATTTCATTCACGTCAAGAACTTGTTTATAGATTGACTCGCTGACGTTCTTCTTTAGATCAGCAATCTTCATTCGATTTGACGTCAGAATAGTGATTCATTGATAGCGAACGCGTTCATCATCGAAATCTCTGAGCACGAAGTCAGCTTGACAAGTTAATGCATCGATCTTAATGTTCTGTTTGTCAGATCAATACATTATCTTGAAGTTAAAATCAGCTAACTTCTGAACTCAGCGCATCTGACATTTACTCAGCTCTTTATTCTTCATTAATGACGTCAGAGCTTGATGATCGATGAACATCTTGATTGATAGCTCAGTCAATTTCAGCTCAGATCATCAATGCTTGAATGCTTGAATGATCGCTAGTAACTTCTTGTCATAAATCTCGTAATTGCACTCAGCAAGACTCAGATTCTTGCTGTAGTAGATCATCGAATGCAATGTTTCTTCGTCATCATACTGAGAAAGTATGTCATCGTTGACGTAGTCGAATGAGTCTGTTTCAAGAATAGTCTCTTTATTCTGATCAAAATGACGAAGAATAAATGCTTCAGTCATTCGTTTCTTCATATGATCAAAGATCGTTTGACAAGCGTGATCTCATTCAAATATCATCTCTTTTTGAGTGAGTTGAATCAGAGAATGAACAATCTTTGAAAAGTTCTTTATAAAACGTCGATAGAAGTTGCAGAAGTCGACGAAGAACTGCATCTGAGTGAGATTTGTAGAAGTAGATCATTTGACTACTGCTTATACTTTTCTGAGATTCATCTTTAGTTCTTCAATGAATAGCAATAGTCTCTGAAAGAAGATCTTCTGAACATGAAACTCGCACTTGTTTATATTCATCTGAAGATCAGTCTCTCGTAGTTTATGTAGAATTAATCATACGTGTCGCTTATGTTTCTTCAGTGTTTTGCTGTAGATGATAATGTTATCTAGATAGATTTGACAAAACTGATGAAGATAGTCAAATAGCACGTCGTTCATATAGTGTTGATAGAAAGTTGAGTCGTTGATTAATTCAAAAGACATCACGTGATATTTGTAGAAATCAAAAGAAGTGATAAAGATAGTCAAATCTTCGCTATCTGAGTGCATTCGCAGTTTATTGAACGCGACAATGATGTTCAATTGAGTCAGATATTTGCTTTCTTGTATACGAGCGAAAGTCTCGTCTATTAATGACAAAGAATAGCGATTTCGTTTGATCAAAGCATTGAGCTTTCTGTAATCGATGCAGAAACGCAAGCTATCGTCTTTCTTTTCAATGAATAGTATGAGCGAAGCGTATGAAGCTGAGCTAGACGATATGAAGTCTTTATTCAGATGCTTGATCAGATAGTTCTTCATCTTTTGAAGCTTGTAGTCAGACATATGATAGAGATGACTTCAAGAAGATGTTTTCTCGTCAATCAACTCAATTTTATGATCATAGAAACGATGAGAGAATAGTTGATCAGTCATCGCTCGATCAAACACGTCTAGATAGTCATGATATTTCAAAGAAAGCTTAGCTTTGACTTCTTTCAAGATCTCTTTGTGTGAAAGCTCTTGTATATTTACATCTTCGAGTTTATTTCTAGCTGTTTTTAGAAGTCGATCGATTTTCGTGATGATGATCGCGAAAGTAGTCACATTCGATCGTTTGACTAGTGATTTATATGCTGCAGTCTTTATCATTGCTATGTTCATTGAATCAAAAGATGAAGACTTGATTGAATTAAATGATTTCACGATTTGACTGAATGAAAATGACTTCTCGCTGAGTCGAGTGACGACAGAAGAAATAGATCTCTTTAATATTTAAGTAGAAGTTGAACTTTTCTGTTCTATCGCGATTTTCTTGAGAACAGAAAGAGAGATCAAGCTAGCATCAATATGAGTCTTTGAATCAGAAAATTGAAGACGATCGTCTCTCATATCAATCATTATCTCGATCTTATTCATTCATGTTTTTTCGAGAATCATCTGATGCTGACTCAATCGAGTAATTAGCATAAAAGCGAAACGTTTCATATGATCTTGAACAGTCAGATTTGAATAAATCGCATGAGTAATGAGCTTTTTTGCATAATGATCATCGAATCTTCTTATTGACTTGAGCTTGATTAAAGATAATGATTCAATTTGCAAATAATCACAAACATTCTGCGCGATTAATTCATCAATGAACGAATAGTCAGCTGCTTCAATGTCAATAAATGACTTTAATGAGTAACTAATTTCATTGCTAGATAGTACACATTCAGTAGTCAAAGATTTC
>JAABUS010006443.1_pt1 | contig 14277 bp, 21 predicted proteins | sample 5560161 | NCBI WGS metagenome assembly JAABUS01 (sample SAMN10711885, study PRJNA513376) | rock metagenome | isolation source: Antarctica rocks | place: Antarctica: Victoria Land, Trio Nunatak nord | collected 2016-01-04 | reverse complement strand
CAAGAGGATCCGCCGGATCGAGTTCGCCGAGCTGCCCAAGACCATCTCCGGCAAGATCCGCAGGGTCGAACTACGCAGCCGGGAACAGGAGATCCACGCAGGCGACGCCGAGGTGCCCGGCGAGTTCAGCTGGGAGGATCCGGCGGGCCGTTGATCCGGCCGGCCGGGCTTGTTGCCGACACCAGATCCGCCGGCCCGACCAGATCCCGTGGAAGCACAGCAATTCCCGGCTGGCGGCTGGTCAGTCGGGCTGCTGCTGCAGGTTCCGGGACCACTTTTCCAGCAGGCCGGCCAGCTGAGTGCGTTCCCGCTCGTGAGCCCGGCGGCGCCAAGCCGACGATCAACCCGCCTCACCGGTTCGTTCCGTGGCCCGCAGTGCGCCCCGGACGTAGCCGACCTCCACCGCGGCCTGCCGTATCCGTTCCTGGACCACCATCGATCCATGGCCGGTGTGATAGCGGTACACCGCATACTCGGCGCCGCGATCGGCCAATGCGTCCAGGTAGTTCTCGATCTGTCCGATCGGGCACCGAGGATCGTTCGCCCCGGCCAGGATCAGTACCGGCGCCCGAACCTGGTCGATCCAGCTGATCGGTGACGAGTCGAGGTACTTGCTCGGCACCTCGTCGGGGGAGCCGCCGAACAGTGCCCGATCGTAGGCACGCAGTGGTTCCATCTCCTGCCGGTAGGAGGCGACGTAGTCCGCGACCGGCACTCCGGCAACGCCCACCGCCCACCGGCTGGGCTGCGACCCCAGCGCCAGCCAGGTGAGGAAACCACCCCAGGACGCGCCGACGATCGCGCAGCGGTCGCCGTCCACCGCGCCCAGCGCGACCAGCCGGTCCTGAACGGCGGCGACGTCGGCGAGTTCGGTGTGCCCCACCCGCTCGGTCAGCGCGTCGCGCCAGTCTGAGCCGTACCCGCTGGAACCGCGATAGTTCACCTGAACGACCGCGAAGCCCGCCTCCAGCCACAGCGCACGCCCGGCATCGTAGGAGTCGTCGTCTGCGGCATCGGGGCCACCGTGCAGCAGGAACACGGCGGGCAGTGCAGAGTTGCTGCCACCGTTGAGGTTCGGGGCGGCCCCATCCCGGGGGACGGCCAGCAGCGCGTGGATGCCGCCGCCGGGGCCGTCGACCCAGAGGTCGGTCAGCGGCTGTGAGTCGGGTGCCGGCCCACCGGGCGGCACCAGCAGATCGGTTGTCACGCCGCCGGTTGTCACGCCGCCGGTTGCCACGCCGCCGGCGGCCACCTGGCCATCCACGCCCGGCAGCTGCCGCAGCCTGGCCGCGTGTACGCCGTCCGAGCCGCGGTACCAGATGCCGCCGCCGTCCCTGGTGAGCGCTCCGTCGATGGTGCCGGCGTCGGCCGGCAGGCCGGTCAACTCGCCGGTGTCGAGCTGGTAGCGATGCAGTGTCGAGCGACCATGATGCGTCCGCAGCACCAGCACCGCCTTGCCATCTCGGAAGAAGCAGCCGGTGAGGTCGCCGTCAAGAGCGATGTCCAGATCTTGTGTTTCACCGCTGGCGGCATCCCAGATCAGCAGCTCGTCGCGGCCCCTTCGCTCGTGCCCCACCAACAGTCGTTGATCTCCGCTGATGGGCGAGAAACCCAAGCAGCACAAGCCTTTGCCCGGACTGTCGTCGAGTTCAGCGACGATGCTGCCGTCATCCACCATGATGGCGCGCAGCGCCGGGTATCGAGAGTCGCCGTGCTCGGTGTGTTCCAGGACCCACAGCTTCTCATCCGTCACCAGGGCGCCGACGCCGGCGTCCGTCGCATGTCGATAGACCACCTGCGTTCCCCGCCCACCACGATTGAGGTGCACCCTGGTGCCCTCGTCGTCCGAGAAGCCGGCCAGCACCACACCTAGTCCGACCTCGAGGCCGGCCGAGTAACCGGGCGGAACGTCCAGCAGGGCGATGCCCGCCGATCCAGGAGCCGCGCCGAACGGCTGCGCCATCCACCGCCCGAACTCATCGCCGTCGGAGTCGTCGAACCACCACAATCCCTGACCGTTCGCCGACAGCACGCCCACGGTCGTGCCCTCGGCTCGATCGGTGCACCGCAGCCGGCGTCCGCCTGCCACGTCCCAGCAGTACAGCTGATACCGGCCGGACTCGTTGGAGACGAACACCGCGCGGTCCTGTGAATTGCGGGCCGGCACCGGAAGCGAGATCCGCACGGCGCTGAACCGAGCCTGCCAACGGCTTTCGGCGGCCGGGTCGGCGAACAGCGGGTCGGGAATTGGGGCAGCCGGGTGAGAAACGGCGATCGCCTCCGCACTGCCCAGCAGGTGGTGCGACCGGCCTGGCACCGAAGATCTGTTCGTCCCCGGCCGGCTCATGCCTGAGTGCACACCTGACGCGCCTGGCCAGGACCGTCGATCCCCATCTGGATGACATCCGCCGGAGCCAGGTAGGGGAACCGTCCCGACAGCGCCACACCGGACTCGGCGGCATGAGCTGCGTAGTTGAGGCCGATACACCACACCGCCTGAGGACGGGCAATAGGTGCTCCGACGCGCCGGCCGGCGATGTCGATGATCGGCAGCTCGTCGAAAGCGGCCCTGGCCCTGGCGATACCGTCGTCGACCAGGAAATCGCGGCCGATGTCGGCGGTCAGCGATGTCAGGTCCGTGGCCACCCCTTCGATCACGGCGACCGGGCGTTCGTTGCCTGGTTCACCGACCCGTTGCAGCCACACCTGTTGTCCTCTCGGAGATCCATCGGGGCGTGTCGAGGCTTCCGACGTGTCCAGTGCATGATCCCAGTCGGGCGGTTGGGTGGAACACTGGGCCGGTGACCGATCAGATTCCCGACGGGTGGTACCCCGATCCCGCGCCGGCGCCGGCCGGAACTCCGGCGCAGCTGCGCTGGTGGGACGGGTCCGGCTGGACCGAGCACCTGCGCTCCGCACAGGATGCTCCGACCGGAAATTCCGCCTCGGCGGCTGCCGGCTCCTATGTGGCCGGTTCCGAGTACGGCGGCCGGGTGCAGTTCGGCTCGACCCCGGCACCGCCGGCCGAACCCGCTCAGCAACAGGTTCCCCCACACGCGCAGCAGCAGCAGTACGGGCAGCAGCCGCAGTACGGGCAGCAGCAGGACCAGCAGTTCGGGCAGCCGCAGCCCCGATCCGGGAGCCGATCGCCTTACACCGAGCCGTCGATGGCGGTGTCCCAGAAGCGCAAACTCATCGAACTCACCAACGAGTACGACATCTACGGGCGGGACGGCGCCGTGATCGGCACGGTGGTCGAGGTGAACCAGTCGGGACTGAAGAAGGCCGCCAGATTCCTGACCAGCCTTGACCAGTTCATGACGCACACTCTTGAGGTGCGGGACAGCGCCAGCCAGGTGCTGATGGTGCTCACCCGCCCGGCGAAGATCATGAAATCGACGCTGGTGGTGTCCCACCCGAACGGCTCGGAGCTGGGAAGGTTGGTGCAGCGCAACATGTTCGGAAAGATCCGGTTCGGCATGGAAGCGGGCGGCGCCGAGGTCGGATCGTTGAATGCGCAGAATTGGATCGCCTGGAACTTCCAACTTCAAGACTCCACCGGTCGGGAGATCGGCCGCATCACCAAGACCTTCGAGGGCTTCCTGACGACGATGTTCACCACCGCCGACAAGTACAGCGTCGAGTTGGACCCGCACCTGACCGAACCGCTGAAGTCCCTGGCCATCGCTGCGGCGCTGTGCGTGGACACCGCGCTGAAACAGGACAGCCGCGGGTTCGGCTGATTTTCGGGTGCGGTGCGGGTGCGGGTGCGGGTCCAGCGACTGCAGCAGAAACTTCCCGCCCGGACGCGGACATTCGGACTCGCACATCCGACCGCACATTCAGACCCGCACATTCAGATCAGTCAGCCACCGGCGAACTCGATGCGGTTGCCGTCGGGGTCGTAGACGTCGAAAGTCCTTTCGCCCCAATGCCGATCTTCCGGCGGCCCATCGGGTTGCAGATCGGTGCCGGTGAGAATCTCGTGCAGACCGTCGACGTCACTGGCGGAGATCTCCAGGTGCATGTCCGGCGCGCCGAAGCCGAGCAACCCGAGGCGACCCTCGCCGATCCGCAGCAGTGCGAACTCCGCGTGCCGGTGATGTTGCACGACGGCTCCCGGTATCTGCCGATAGAAAGCCAGCGACTGTTCGACGTTGCTGACATGCAATGTCAGACCCTCCAGCCAGACCTTGATCGGGGGTGCGGCGTCGGCCTTCTTCGGGGTGGTCATGGCCCCTTCTCCTGGGTGGTGAGGGTGTAGCAGAGATTCCACAGACGCCGGGCGGCGTCCTGGTCGAGCGCCAGTGGGCTGGGGGCCACCGGCCGGCAGTTGACGAAGTAACCGCCGGAGGTCGTCGCGACCCTGGGATCGGTGGCCAGGAACTGGATGGTCGCCGCCGCGCTGTCGGCCGAACGTTGGAACGGTCGGGCGACCCTGAGGAACAGGCCGAAGGCGCCGGGCACATCCCGACCGAGCCGGGTCCGCACAAAGCCGGGGTCGGCGGCATTTGCCGTGACGCCGGTCCCGGCGAACTGCCGGGACAGCTCGTTGCTGAACAACACGTTGAGCAGCTTGGTGGTGGCGTAGGTCCGCATCCTGTGGAAGTCGACCCCGGTGGGCAGTGCGTCAAGATCGACTGCCTTGATACCGCGGTGAGCGGAAGACGTCACCATGATCACCCGCGCGGGTGCGGACGCCATCAGTCGATCTCGTAGCAGCCGGGTGAGCAGGAAGGGCCCGAGAACGTTGGTGGCGAAGTCGGTTTCGAATCCGTCCGGGGTGATTTCACGATCCGGTCTCACCACACCGGCGTTCAGTACGACGACATCCAGCCGTGGGTACTCCCCGACAAGTCGCTCCGCCAGAGTCGTCACGTCGCTCATCACCGACAAATCGGCGTGCACCATCTCGACGCGAGCGTGGGAAACCTGCTGCCTGATCGTTCGCAGGGCGGCGTTCCCGGATTCCGGCGTGCGCGCCACACCCACCACGTGCGCACCGTCGGAGCCGAGCCGAGTTGCTGTCGCCATCCCGATTCCGCTGGTTGCTCCCGTCACCACGCACACCGTCTGCTCCATCGGTCACCTCCGGACCATCGGCACCGCGACCCAAGTCATGGATGATGAATATCATTGCTGATGACTAGAATGCATTATGATGAGTGCATGGTGCAAGAGGAAGCAGCGATAAGTTCCCGAACGCCGGATCGCGGCGGCCCTGCGTTTGAGAGAAGCACCGGGTTCCTAGTGTCCAAGGTCGGTACGATGGCCCGGCAGCAGTGGGGCCGCATGCTGGCCGAGCACGACCTGACACCGCACCACTACGGGATGCTGATGGTGTTGAGCGAGCAAGAGTCTGTCGGCCCCGTAGAGCTGAGCAGCCTGGTCGGAATCGACCCGCGGAATGCGGTCCCGATCGTCGACGGCCTCATCGAGCGCGGTCTGCTGGTTCGCGGCGAACACCTCACCGACCGGCGGCGCCGTGTGCTCGCGCTCAGTCCGCGCGGTCGATCGACAGCCGTCGAGCTCACCCGGGCCGGCGCCGAGATCGAGAAACGGTTCCTGGAACCGCTCAGTCCCCAGCAGCAGCGAACCCTGAACCGGCTGCTGGCCACCCTCGCCGATTCGGCCGTCACGCACTGATCCGCAAGGTGCGGTGGGTCACCGAGCAGGTGCGGCAGTAATCGGGGTGCAGCAGCTATCGGGTGCTGAGAATCCCCGACGGTCGGATAGACTGCTCGGGGCCCACCGGGGTGTGGCGCAGTTTGGTAGCGTGCTTCGTTCGGGACGAAGAGGTCGCAGGTTCAAATCCTGTCACCCCGACTGTTGGCACATAGAGCCCTTGACCTGCTGAAACGCAGCGTCAGGGGCTCTCTTTTTTCGCCCGGCATGCCAGATTCGTGCCAAGGGCGTAAGCCGAAACCTGATCTGCGGACTCATCAATGGAGGGCCTGCAAGCGGCAGACCCCATTCTGAAGGGAACGCCATCATGTCCATCACCATCAGCCCAGCAACATCAGCCTCGACGACCTGCCCGCCCTGGTGCGCAGGCAAGCACGACGACCTCGGCGATCCGACGACGCGGGTGCACGTCCGCGCCGTGGGCGGCCAAGGGGTCGAGATCACCGCCGAGGAACGCGACGGCGTCACCGACGACGCGCGCGTCTATCTCCCCGACCTCGGTCCCGAGCTGGACGTCACTCCCGAACGCGCTGCACTGCTCGGACAGTCGCTCTTGCAGGCCGTGGCGATCCTCGACGGCGGTGTGCGGTGACCACGGTCGAGGCCGCGGCGGTAACGTTCTCAACCGCTTTGGCGGCAGCCGTCCGGTCCGAAATGCTCGGCGCCGGCCTGACAGTCACGGCGCTGGCCACCGGGGCGCAGATGTCCCCACGCAAGCTCGCCCGGCGCCTCTCCGACCGCACGCACTTCACGATTACCGATCTTGGCGCGGTTGGCCTGGTGCTCGGCCGGCGCCCGTCCGACTTTGTCAAGATCGCAGAGGAGCAGGTGACGCAGCACTGATTCCGGCCGCCTCACCTAACAGCACACAGCACCCCCGGTTTGCGCCGGGGGTGCTGTCGGGCGTGGCCCGGACGCTCAGGACTTCGGCCAACGCGCCGAAATGATCCGATCGAGTTCACTCTCACTCAACATTCCTGGACGACGTCGGCTTTCCATCCATCGATCGAACTCCGCCTCGGTCGACTGCTGTAGTTCCATCGCCTCGCCGTAGGCGTCGTCCAAGAATGGGAACTCTCCGCCGGGTGGGACGGCCCTACCAGCTCCTACCCGCTCCCAGTGTCGCTTGAATTCGACGTCAGCGCCGGCGGCGGCTCGGGCCAACTGCTCGCCTCGGGACACGTCTTCCTCGTGGTACGTGCTGCTGCTTGTCACGTTCTGCTCCTGTTGCAGGTTGGGGCCCGCGGCGCGAGCCCACTACATCGGAGACTGGCCCAGAATCGGCCTCAGCGGGTGGATGGGTGGCGTGTCGGACTGTTCAGCGAACCACTCAGGTGCCCAGTCTGGACGCGGCCACCCCGCTTGACGGAAGGGCGTCGATGACGTCCGTCTGACGTACCCCATCAACCAGCAGCACCCCGGCCGGATCGGTCGGGGTGCTGTAGTAGGGGGTTCGTTGCTCAGAGGATCAACTCAGCGCGCGTAAGACCTCGGCCAGTTCCAGCGTCTCCGGGGTCCCGGCCATCCTCAGGCGGGCGGACGCCATCGCGTAGACCTCGCTGTCCTCACGTTTGCCAATGACGACCACGACGGCGACCTGGTTGGCTTCAGTTACCCGAAAGACGATCCTGATTGCACGGTTCCCGACGACTAGCTTGCGCAGACCAACGAGTGCACCTCTGGGGTTGTTGCCCAACGGTTCGCCGCGCTGCTCTGGATTTGTCCTGAGTTTCACGAGACTCTTGATCACGTCCTTACGTGCCGAGCCATCTAGATCGCGCAGGTCCTCGCGCGCATCGTCTGTCAGCTCAACCTTGGCCACTACTCAGTCCTCGTCGCCTTCGTCCTCATCGTCGGACTCGCTGATGTCGATGCCGAACTCGGCGGCGATGGCGTCCAAAGTGTGCCGGTTACCGTTGTCCGTGGTGATTCGAGCTAGCGCAGCGATGGTGAGTGTCAGATTCTCTTGCAGCTCGTTCAGCCGCTCCAGCTCTGCGATGCCCACAACGGCAGCTGCTGGCCTTCCGTTCCGGGTGATGACCCGGGTTCGCCCTTCGTCCGCGTCTTGCACCAGCCCGGAAACGCCGCGTGTGTTGGCGTCGGAGACGGTCAACATGTCACGCGTGTCTACCAACATGATTCGTTCCTTCTCTCCCTGAGTTGTTTCGTTGGATGATGACTACCGGGAGTACTCCACTATCTAGCCAGAGTTCCACCCAGGATTCAACCCAGTTGGGCAACCTCACATCAAACCGTGACCTGGTCATGTGAGCCGATGCCGTGATCCCGCACAGTCCGACCCTTGCGCAGGCACACCGGTGAGCTGATCAGCAGCCGGCAGTCCTGGTAGTAGTACCGGCGGGGGCCGCTACGGGCGAAACAGTGGCAGGGCTGCCATCCGACGAGCCGGGTGATGCTCGGCCGATGGTCCGAGGCAACGCGGCGGGATCTCGGCCAGCACGTGCTGAGCGTAGGACGGTGAGGCGACAGTAGGACTGACCACCCCGGAGGTGGGGCCAAGCGCTGGTGATCGACGAACCGCAAGCGAGTCGTCGAAGGGGCGGGGAGGTTCAAACATCGCGAGGCCGGCCCCGCCGACAATTTCAGCCCTCCGGACTGCGAGACATCTTGCCCGCGGTCCGCATGGGCCAGGGTGTCTCGGTGGCCCTGGCTCTCCCGTCAGGACGGCTCGGCCTCGTCGTAGGGATGATGCTGTGTCCATCCGGCGGGCGACCAGTACAAGACCCGCCGGCCAAACCTGGGAGCGATCCATAGGTGCGTGATTGGGTCGGGCAGTGGTGGCGGGTCGGGCGGCGGGCGGAGTGGGCATGACAGCAGATCCTATGGTCGGCGGTTCAGATCGTCGACAGGTCGAACGGTGCGTCCCCGACGCGGTGGGGCGGCAGTTCCGCGACGTCCAGGCCGTGATCGCCAGCCCACTGCTGCCGGGCGGCTTGGAACGCCTCGTAGCCGGCTTCCCACTCTGCTGCTGACATCGCCAGCGGGTCCGGCTCGTAGGCCATTAGGTGCGCCGGCAGAGCGTCCCGTCCTGCCTGCTGTTCGCGGCGCTTCATTGCGCCGGCCGGAGCGCGTAGACGCCGCGGGTCGGGCGGGACTGCAGCCGGCCGTCCTCACCCGTCGGCACCCGTAGGGCAGCGAACATGCGGGCCAGTGCGATCCGCTGCTGCCGCAGCTCGACCAGTGCGGGATGCACGCGGACGCCCTGGCTCGACTCCGACATCACCCCGTCGGCGGTCAACTGCTCCTGTAGCGCATCGCAGGAGTCCAGGGTGCGGCAAGCCTCGGTGAGTAGGGCCACCTCCTGGTGCACCAGCTCGTAGTCGTCCATCACCGCCCGCCACAGAGCCTTACCGGATCGGCGGAGGTCGGTCGGTGGACGGGGTGAAACGGTGCCTGTCATGTGGTTCTCCGATTCGTTGAGGGCTGGTCGTTTCGAGTGGCGGAGGGAGATCACGCCAATCCCCGCCGGGGCTTGGGGAAGGTGGCATGGGTGCCTCCCCCACCCTGCGGAGCCGAGCCCGCTTGCCGGGCTCGGCTCCGCGTCGGATCAGGCAGGGATGGGGATGGTGCGCAGTTCGGTCTTCCGGCGGCGTTCCAGGTCGTTATCGGCGGCCTGGTGCTCGGCCTCGATGGCGCGTGTCCTGCGCTGTAGTTCGGCGGCGTCAGCAAGGGCGAGGGTGATGCCGGCGCGCACCATCGTCTCCGGTGCGGCGGATCCGTAGTCGTCGATCTGGGCGGCGGTGAGTGCTGCCCATCGCAGGGAGCGCACGCGGTTGCCCGGCTCGCTCCAGTGCAGCGTCTGAGCGATGAGCCCTCGTGCGGTGTTGATCGCGTCGAGTTGCTTCGCTGCGACCTGATGCTGACCCCATGCTTCGGCCGCTCGTCCCCCGAGGCTCAGGACTGCCGTCGGGTCGGCGGGGTCGGCGCCGCCGAGCGACTTGGCTGCGCGCTGGACCGCGGCCGCTGCGGTATCGACGACATCTTGCAGCGCGTTCATCACGTCGGCGATGTGCTTATGCAAGATCTCGCGGAACCGGTCGGCCGCGAGGCTGTCGACCTGGGTTGTGCCCTTGATCTGTGCCAGGTGGTCGGCGACCATCGCCTGCTGCACCTTGGGATCTGCGAAGGGGTCACGGCCGGCGTCGAGTGCGGCCAGCGTGTAGGTCGGGACCATGCCGGTCGTGCCGTGGAGCTGAGCCGAGGCGGCGGTGACGCGGTCGAACTGTTCGGCCGCGGCGGTGATGGCGTCGGGCAGGACAGCGCCAGCGCTCTCGAGGGTGGTGATGATGATGCGCGGTGAAGTCATGGTGTTCTCCTTTGGTTGTCAGTGGTTGGTGTTGAACAGGTTGCGAAGTAGCTCGCTGTCGTTGGTGTCGGTTGCCGATTCGCGTGACGTGGGTTCGTTGGCGGCGATGAGCTTCCGGGTGAACGCCTGATCTCTGGTGGTGTCGAACAGGTTGCGTGCCATCGCTTTGTCCTCGGCGCTGTTGGGCTCGGTCATCTGGTGTTGCCCTTCTTCTTGTTGGCCGGCGGGGTGCCGGCGATCGGGTGGGTGCGGTCGGTGACGCTGACGGCGCCACAGTCGGGGCAGAAGCCACGCCGCGGCAGGCCCGGGCGGATGCGGACTTGCCAGACCATGCCGGGTTCGCGGCAGTCCTCGGTGTGCTCGGAGAACTCGGTCCGGGTGGATGCCGGCGGCCAGGCGGGTGTCATTCGGTCACCTCGGTGGTTCCCTCGGCCAGGTCGGCCAGGACGGTGCGGCAAGTGTTGGGGGTCATGCGGATGCCTTTCTCTCTGCGGCCGGCCGGCCGCGGGTAGGTGTTCTGTCTCGGCCGGCCCAGATGCCGGCGCTCTCCTTGTTGGCGGTGGCGAACTGTCCGCACTCGGCGAGCACCGGGCATCGCCGGCACATGTTCGCGGTGTAGTCCACGTCCTCGGGCCGCGGGTCGGTGAAGCTGTCCGGGTCGGCGGCGCAAGGCGTTGGACCGGGCAGCGCCAGCAGTGCGCCGTGCAGGGCCAGCCAGGACGGCACAGCCGCCGGCCGGATACCGAGGGTGCCGGACGGCGCGGTCACCGTGCGCCGCCCATCTGGTAGCCGTCGCTGATCGCCCATCTCAGGCCGGCGCGGGTACCGGCCACGGTCGGGTGGTCGTGCAGGTCGTGCCAGCCGATCGGGCAGCCGCGATGGAACCGGGAGTGCAGGTGCCGGGTATCACCGATGTGCTTGGAGCAGATGATCCGGTCCTCGCTCACCGGTCCCGGTCCGATCGCGTAGTGCGAAGCGGACTTGCCGATACGGCGGCCGCAGATAGCGCAGTCGAACGGTGCGGCGGTCACGCTGCATCACCGGCTCGAGGCCGTCCCAGCATTCGGCGGGCCTTGACGTGGTTGTCGTCGGCGGCATCGCAGAACCCGTCAGGATCGGTCGCCGGCTGACCGCAGTACTCGCAGTCAGTTGCGCCGCTGACGGACACGGCTGGTCGGCTCGCTAGCTTCTCGGCGATGCACGTTCCGCATTTCTTGGCCGGGTCGCCGGGATGGCCGCAGCTGCGTTCCGGCGGAGGTTCCGGCTCACCCGCTGAGCGGGCGTCGACCTGCGAAGGTGCCAGCGAAGGTGCCGAAGGTGCCGTATCTGCGTGTGTGGCACCTTGGGCACCTTCGGGGCACCTTGGCGTCTCCACCTGGGGTGCAGCGGTGTCGATCGTCCATTCCCAGCCATCGCCGAACGAGCGTTTCTGAGTGCGGGCACCGGCCCGCCGGCGGGCCTTCTTCATCACGTTGTCGTTGAACCCGGCACCGCGGCCGGCCTTCAGGACATCCCGACTCAACGCACTACCTCCCCGGTCGGCGAGGAACGAGCGGATGAACTCGGCCGCCTCATCTCGGTCGTCAGCGGCCTCCCGGTCCTCGCTGTCCGGCCGGGCGCGCATGATGTCCCGCACCGACCGAATCGACTCGGCTCCGGTGAACTCGAACCGTGATACCCAAGCGGTGCCGTCGTCCGTCTCGACAGGCTGCGGTGCGATCCGGTAGTGCAGGCTCGGCAGGTTGTCCCGACCCAAGTTGTTCTTCGTGGTCGACAGCACGAACGATTCGACAGCCGGTTCGTCGTCCTCGCCGGGTGTCTCGTCGCGGGCGAACCCGACAGCGGCCCGGATCAACTGACCGAAGGCGGCAGCACCTTGGATCGCCAGCAGCGGATCGCCAGATGGTGCGGACTTGTTGAAGTGGGCCAGGCCGACGACGGCGCACCGGGTGGCGTCCGCCATGGACACCAGCGGCTCGAGGGCGGCCCGAACTTCCTTGCCGCGGTAGTCGTTCACCTCGGCGTCCAGCGCCGACAGCAGCGGATCACAGACCAGCAGCGCCACGTCGTTGCCGGGGATCAGCCGGCCCAGCGCTGCCGTGTCGGCGGGCAGGGTGAGCCGGGTGTGCGTGTTGCCGTCGTCGGTCACGTCGACCCGGAACACCCGCTCGAGGTCGGCGCCGGCTGCGGCCAGGCGCGGTGCGATCGTCATTTCCCAGCTGTCCTCGTTCGCGGCGATGATCACCGAACGGGCCGTGCCGAAGTGTTCACCGGGAAGCGATCCGCGGGTCAGCCCAGCAGTGAGCCAGCAGGTGAACTGCGACTTGCCGATCCCGGCCATGCCGGCGGCGATGGTGATCGACCCGACCGGTATCCGACCCTCGGCGTCCTTGGGTTCACTGCCCGCCAGTGCGGTGTCCCACAGCCAGGCTGGTCGGCGCATCCTGATCTTCGATGCCGGCGTCAGCGTCAGCGTCCGATGGTGCACAGCCGGTGCGGCTTCCACCAGCTCGACCGGCAACTCGATCGGCTCGAACTCGTCCACCCCGTAGCCGGCGGCGATATGGTCGGCGGCATCTTTTCCCGCTTTCGCCTGCACAACAACGCATTCAGCGTGGCCGGCCAGCGACGCGGCGACCTGCAGGGCATGCTCCAGTCCGGGCCCGTCCCTGTCAGCGACGACCAACACCCTGCCGCCGAACAGCGGCGACGGGTCTACCTTGCCCCACTTCCCGGCGCCCATCGGCGAGCAGGTTGCCGTCACGCCAACGCTTTCCAGCGCAAGCACGTCCTTCTCTCCCTCGGTGACGTAGACCGGCTGGTCGGCGGCGACCGCGGCGCGGACAGCAGCGAGACGGAACAACTCCGGCGGATTCTCGGTGCCGGACTGCCGGAACTGCTTGTCAGCCGAGCGGATCACCCGGCGGCCGTTGTCGTAGGCGTACACGGCGTGCGCCGTAATGCCCTGCAGCCGCGACGGTTTCGGCTCGTCGTACAGATCGGCGAGCGTCATCCCGAGAGCGGCCAGCACGTCCGCGGTCGCGCAGCCGGCGTGGCAGTGCAGCAGCACCGACCCGTCGATCGGGGTGACCGACAGGGACGGACTGCGGTCCTCATGCGCCGGGCACTGTGCCGACACCCCGCGGCCGGCACGCTGCACCGGTCCCAACTTGTCCAAGGCCTCGCGGATACGGTCGAACGCTGTCGTACTCACGCGATCACCTCGGACGACAGGTGCAACTCTCGGGCGTCGACCGGGACCAGCTGCACGAGCACCAGGTCTGCCCGGTCGCCCCGTTCCCGGGCACGCTTCACCGTCCGCTCGGCGGCGGGCAGGTTGAAATAGAGGTGTCGACGTACGGACTTGCCGCGGACCAGCACCGCGAAGCAATTGCGGAATGCCGAGGCGGCAACAGAATCCGGCGCTACGATGGGAACTGATCCGCTGCCCAGTCGATCGTTTGAGTCCGTCCGGTTGCCCGCCGGGCGGATTCTCTTTGTCTCAGACATAGGTCACCACCCGCCGTGACCGATCGACGTTGCGGGCGGCGGTTTCGCCGGTGGGGTCGGCGTAGTGCGCCTCGCGGGCGCGGCGGTCAGGCTGCACTTGGACCATCACCAGCGGTGGGGGTGAGTAGTGCGTCGAGCTCATTCAGGTCGACGCGGACCAAGCGCCGGCCGTGGCGGTAGAGGGTGATCTTGCCTTGTGCGGCAAGGCGTCTGATCGTCTTGTCACTGCTGCCGATGTATTCGGCGGCGCTCTGAATTGTCGCGTACCGACGGGGCAATGAATTTCGCACGAGTTCCTCCGGGCATGATGGAACTGCCCGGGGACTGCCCGGATGGGGATCGCTGTAGTGTTCCCGCGACGACCTCGGTTACCGCTTCCGGCCGAGACTACCCGCCAGCAGAGACAACGACAGGCTAGACACGCCCATCTCAGTCCACCTGTTCAACACTGGGAACAGAACATCATCTCGGGAGCGAACCTCTATCGGACATAAGGGCAACGGGCACGGGGCTACGAACCGCGCGCGCACTGATCCACGGCGCCGCGGCACACCGGCGAACTCGGCACCGACACCGATGGTGTAGGGACCACCCGGCAATAGTTCGTCGCCGATCAGGTACTCGAATACGACGCACCGTCGGGTGTCGGTCCCCAGCTCTCTCCCAAGATGGTCTGATCGTCGCCCCGGCGGCCCGCCCCTGTGAAATGCGTTCGCTGGTACCAGTTCCCATCCTCGCCACGTTCGAGCTCGCAC
>JAABUS010006442.1_pt1 | contig 14278 bp, 13 predicted proteins | sample 5560161 | NCBI WGS metagenome assembly JAABUS01 (sample SAMN10711885, study PRJNA513376) | rock metagenome | isolation source: Antarctica rocks | place: Antarctica: Victoria Land, Trio Nunatak nord | collected 2016-01-04 | reverse complement strand
ACTGCGACGAGGACGGTCTCCAGATCGGGCATGGCGGGGCTCCAGGCTGCAAGGCGGGGGACAAGCACCCTGACCCTACCGGCTGGAGACCGTCTGTGCTACCCCCGCCCAACTGCCACCAAGCGTTAAAGGCGTTACCCTGTCGGCTGCGATGCCGATGCCCCGTCGGACTGTGCGACTCACGAACATGCAGTTCCGATTGGAGGGATGTGAGGAATGAGCCGACCATGAGCCTGCCCGGAGCGATCGAGCGGACCATCGTCGCCATGCACGGCGAGGACGGCCGGCGCTGGCTGGACGACCTGCCGCGCCGGATCGCGGAGTACGAGCGGCGCTGGGACCTGCGGGTCGGGGCGCCGTTCGCGAACCTGAGCTACAACTACGTCGCGTCGGCCTCCGGGCTGGACGGCGTTCCGGCCGTTCTGAAGATCTGCTACGGCGGCCGGGAGGTCGAGACCGAGATGGCGGCGCTGCGGCTGGCCAACGGCGAGGGGATGGTCCGCCTGCTCCAGGAAGACCCGGCCGGCCACGCGATGCTGCTTCAACGGGCGTCGCCCGGCGATATGCTGATCGACCACCCGGACGACGGGGAGGCGACCCGGATCGCCGCCGGCGTGATGACCGCCATCTGGCGCCCGGCGCCGGCCGACCACCCGTTCCCAACGGTCGCCGACTGGGGCCGGGGATTCGAGCGGATGCGGAACCGGTACGACGGCGGGACCGGGCCGCTGCCGCCGGAGCTGACGGGCCGGGCCGAGCGCCTGTTCGCCGAACTGGTCGGGACGTCCGCCGAACCGGTCGTCCTGCACGGCGACCTGCACCACTACAACATTCTGCGGAACCGCGATCACTGGCTGGCGATCGACCCCAAGGGCGTCGTCGGCGAGCCCGCCTACGAGATCGGCGCCCTGATGCGCAACCGGCTGCCGCCGATGGGCGACGATGCCGCGGCCATCGATGTCCTGACCCGGCGCATCCGGATCGTGGCCGAGGCCACCGGGTTCGACGCCGACCGGATGCGCCGCTGGGTGATCGCCCAGGCACTCCTGTCCATCTGGTGGTCGGTCGAGGACGGCGATGAGACGGCCGTAAACGAGCCGTTCGTCCAGGACGTGATCCGGACGGCGGAGCTGCTGGAGCGGGTCACGCTGTAAGCGGTCAGTGCGTTGCGGTTAGCTGCTGGCGGACCTGCCGGGCCGGGAAGACGGCGCGTCGTCGAAGGGACATGGCTCGCGCTGCGCTAGCCTTGCTCGCTTCGACGATGCGCCGCCAGGCGCCATACCGCGCAACGGTGCCGGTGCTCCGGGAACGATGGGGTTCAAGGTGACACGCCGGTAGCGACCTCCGTTATCGCCCAGCGGGGCGATGGCCGCTGCGGCGGCCGGTCACCGCCAGCGTAGCGAGAGCGGATGACCCTACGACGACGGCACCGCTTCTCGAATACCACCTTGCGAATATCATGCGGCTCTATCGGACCCGCTCCGCCGGGAAGACCGTATCCGGGTGGAGCATCTTCGCCGCCGAGGCGACCAGCCGCATCTCGGAGACGTTCGCCTCGCGGGTGATTGTCAGGACCGCGTAGACGCCGCTCGCCGCCGCCGAGATCGCCGCCGGGACGTCGCCGCCCTGGAACCACTTCGCCGCGAAGAGGGCGGTGTAGACATCGCCCGTCCCGACCGGGGTGAAGTCGAACCGGGGCGTCCGGACCCGCCAGGCGCCGTCGGCCGTGACGGCGTAGATGTCGAGGCTGTCGTCCGGCGTGTCGTCGAGGCTCGTCCCGGTCACGACCACGACGCCGATCCCCGAGGCGACCAGCGTGTCGGCCGCCGCCAGCAGTTCGCTCTGCGTCGTGACGGTCGTCCCCGTCAGCAGGCCGAACTCGAACTGGTTGGGCGTGATCGCGTCGGCCAGCGGGACGAGCTCGGTCCGGAACAGGTCCGGCAGGGCGGGGTCGACATAGATACCCGGCGTGTCGCCCATGACCGGGTCGCAGAGGTAGCGCAGGGACGGATTCTGAGCTTTCGCGTCGCGCACGAAGTCCACCACCGCGCCGGCCGTGCCGGGGTCGCCGAGGTAGCCGCTGATGATTCCGGTCGCGAAGCTGGCGACGTCGCGCTCGCGCAAGCCCTGGAGCAGATTCCGGATCAGGCGGGGCTCGACGAATTCGCCTCGCATCGTCGGGTAGCCGGGGTGGTTGCTGAGCAGGGTCGTGGGGATGTCGACGACCTCGATCCCGCTGATCTGGAGCGGGAAGATCGCCGCGTCGTTGCCAACGTGGCCGTAGACGACGTGGGACTGGATCGTGACGACGACCGGGTCTACCGGCGGCTGGTCCTCGGCCCGGTGGACGTTGAGGTTGGCGCTGGCCTGGGCCTCGGTCATCTCGTTGGCGGCCTCGACGGCGTCGCGGGTCACTTCCTGGTCGGTCGCACGTTTGGCTGGCATTGTTGTCTCCTTCTCGGCGATCAAGGCATCCAATAACGGTTATGCTACCGCGATTCTGGGGCCGGAGGTCCGACCAAACCGGAACACTGATAGAAGATTGGCTGGATCAACTGTGCTGAGAGCGACATATCCCAACGAGCAGGAGATCAGGGCGAGAACCTGAATGCGTTGAAGGTTCAGCCGCGCCTCAAGCGATGCAGACCGACCACGACGCCCTCGTCGGCGCCGTCGGGCCACGGGCCAGCGTGCTCCTCGGACGGTCCGTGCCAGCCCTCAGCCCGGGCCGTCTCCAGGAAGCGGGCGGCGACCGGGCGGCCGGGTTCGGCCAGCCAGAGCAGGCCGCCCGGTGCGACGACCTGTTCGGCGAGGGCGAGGAGCGGGTCGATGTCGCGGGTCTCATAGAGTCCGTCGGCGACGAGGACGACCGGGTAGCCACGGCCGGCCTGTTGAAGGAAGTCGGGGTCCGGCCGGCGCCAGTTGAGCTGGATCGCCGCGTCCGGTTCGGAGCCAACGTTCGCCAGCGCGTTGTACCGGCAGAGCATCAGGGCTTCCGGGGCGTAGTCCGTGACGGTCAGGCGGGCGCCGGCCATGATCGCGGCGGCGGCCGTCGTCCCCGCGCCGCAACCGAGCTCGAGGACGGCCCGACCACGGACCAGCTCCGGCTCCTGAAGGATCGCGTCGGCCAGGGCGATCCCGCTGGGCCAGAGCTCCGCCCAGTAGGGCAGGTTCTGCTCGGAGTCCTTCGCGATCCGATCGAGCAGGTCGTCCATGTCCGTCGGCCGGGTGATCGTCAGCGTGCGGCCGCTCCGGGGGAGCGGCACCGCCTCGTCGATCAGCGGTCCAAGGGTCGTCAGGTCGTCGCGCAGCGCCACGAGGGCGGTCCGCTGGTCGAATGGGACTGGCATGGCGGGCACTGTAGCGCATTGGCATCCGCACCAGCGTGATTCCGGGGATCAAAACGAGGGCGGCCCGCGGGTGAGGAACCTGCGGGCCGCCCGGATCTGGATCAAACCACTTCGTCAGCGGCGGTCGGCCGTCACTCTCCGGCGAAGACCGGCTCATGCGGTCGCGCTGGTTCCGACTGCGCGGCGGTCTCCGGGAACTCGGCTGTGCCGTCCGCTCCCAGGAGCGGAAGCTCCTTGAGGAAGAAGGAGACGAGGAGGGCGACCGCGACGAACGGGAGCGCCCAGAGGAAGACGTCGTCGATCGCGTGCGAGAACGCGCTCAGGACGAAGCCGTTGACCGGCTCCGGCAGCGCCTGGATCGCCGAGACGTTGTTGGTGTCGACTACGACCGCGCCGGTCGCGGTCGGGTCGACCGGCTGCGGGTTGGCGGCGAACTCCTCCGCGACGTAGATGCCGAGGCGGCTGGTCAGGATCGCACCGAACAGGGCCGCTCCGATCGCGCCACCGAGGCTGCGGAAGAACGTGGTCGACGAGGTCGCCGCGCCCATGTCGCGCCGCGACACCGCGTTCTGGATCGCGGTCGTGATGGTCTGCATCGCGAAGCCGAGTCCGGACCCGAACAGGAGCATGTCGATCGCGATTCGCCAGTACGGCGTGTTGGGGTGGATGAACGTCATCAGGAACAGCGCGACCAAGAGGACGGCAGAGCCGATGATAGGGAAGATCTTGTAGCGGCCGGTCTTCGTGATGAGGAAACCGGAACCGATCGAGGTCAGGAGGATGCCGGCGACGGCCGGGATCATCGCCAGCCCCGACTGGGTCGCGCTCATTCCCTGGACGGCCTGAAAGTAGACCGGCAGGTAGATCAGTGCGCCGAACATCGCCACGCCGGTGACCGTCATGTAGATATTGCCGATCGAGAAGACGCTCTCCCGGAACAGGCGCATCGGGATGATCGGTTCGCTGACGCGCATCTCGACGAAGACGAAGGCGATCCCCAACACGACAGCCAGCGCGACCAGCCCGAGCCCCTGCGCCGAGGCCCAGCCGTACGCGCCGCCGGCCCAGTTGAGGTAGAGCAGCAGCGAGGCGACGGAGGCGACGATCACGCCGGCGCCGAGGTAGTCCACGGACGCATTCCGCCGGACCCGCGGCATGGTCAGGTTCCGTGAGGTGATGAGGAAGGCGACGATGCCGATCGGGACGTTGATGAAGAAGATCCAGCGCCAGCCGGGACCATCGGTGAAGAAGCCGCCGAGCAGGGGGCCGGCGATGCTGGAGACGCCGAAGACGGCGCCGAACAGACCGCCGTAGCGACCGCGCTCACGGGGCGGAACGATGTCGCCGATGATCGCCAGACCGAGGGCGAACAGACCACCGCCGCCGATGCCCTGGATAGCCCGGAAGAGGATGAGTTCTGGCATGTTCTGGGCAAAGCCGCAGAGCAGCGAACCGACGATGAAGAGGCCGATCGAGAGCTGGAAGATCAGCTTGCGGCCGAACAGGTCGGAGATCTTGCCCCAGAGCGGCGTGGCGGCGGTCGAGGTGAGCAGGTAGGCCGTGACGACCCACGACAGCTGGTCGAGGCCGCCGAGCTCAGACGTGATCCGGGGCAGCGCCGTCCCGACGATGCTCTGGTCGAGGGCACCGAGGAAGACACCGGCCAGGACCCCGATCATCACCCGGATGATCTGTTCCGGCGGGAGATAGGACGGACCATCGTCCGTCCGGGCGGGCGCGATCCCGTTCGATGAGGCAGCGTGCGCGGACATGAGCTACTCCTGATGGCGGACCGATGTCACGGTCCCGGTGCACTGCGGATCTCCTGCCTCATTGCAACCAACCTACCGGTTGGTGGAGTGTCGCCGAACGACTATACTGACGATTCACTCGCTGGTCAACCCCGGGCCGAATTCGTGATTATGGTCGCGTATCTATTTGCCGCCGGTCGATGGCGAGCGCACGAGCCGGACTTCCACGGAGACCGCTCACCGGACCGCGCGACGATCATCTACTCAGGAGATCACAGAGATGCCCACGCCGCAGAGCGACGACGAGTGCCGCCCCCCGGCCGACCGCCGGACGATGGTTCTGGATCATGCCCGGTCGCTTTTTCTGGATCGGGGGTACTCCGTCATCTCGATGCAGCAGATCGCCGATGCGGTCGGGATCAACAAGGCAACGCTCTACCACCATTTCCGGGACAAGGACGACCTGTTCACTGCCGTCCTCGGACGCGAGCTGGACACGGTTCAGCGCCGGCTCGAGAGCATGGTCGCCGAGGGCGGGACGACGCGCGAGATCCTGGAACGGATCGCCCGGGACACGATCGCGATGACCGCCGGGGACATGCCGTCGCTGTTCATGAGTCTGAAGAACGAGGTCTCGGCCGAGCGGCGGGCGGCATTCTTCGCCGGACGGGAACTGCCCTGGCGGGGGCTGCGGCCGATCTTCGCCGCGGCGATCGAGCGTGGCGAGTTCCGGCCGGCCAACCCGGACGTCCTGGTCGAGCTGTTCTTCGCGATGACCCGTTCGCAGGCGCCCGGCCCCTGGCGATCCACTCCCGCTCAGTTGACCGACGATGCCGTCCAGTCCATCGTCTCATTGTTCCTCGACGGCGCGATGAGCGACCAGGAGAAGATCGGGGTGGAGATGTCCGACCGCATGGCTCACAGCGGGGAGTAGCCGAAGTCCGCGGCGTACCCGTTGGCCGAGCAGACCCCGTCCCCGCTCCGTCTCCCTGGCTCGTCCCTGCTCACCCCGACTGCGTCGCGGTTCGTCCGCGGGCCGCCCGGCGAGGGGGAGACGGTTCGCGACGCGATGGGTTTCAGTGGAGCGCTTCAGCCCGACTAGCATGAAGTCCCTCTCCGGGCAGCGAAGCGAGCCGGTGAATCGAGATCGCCGTCAGCCGATCGAGCGAACCGGGAGCCGGGGAGCCGGGGAGGGGTAGGGGTGGGCACGGCTCACCGGCCGCCGGGCTTCGAGCCTGCCCGGTCCGACGCACGCATACGGAATCCGGGTCATGAATGCGTTGAACTGCGCGGCTCCGCTTGGGCTCGACTCCCCTCTCCGCCGCAGCGGGGAGGGGCCGGGGGAGGGGTCGTCTGACGGCGCGGTGCGCGTCCGTTGGGTATTCATCCGGATTCCGTATCAATCGAACCTGACGAACCTGATCAGGTGAACGGTCGCATGAGGCCGAGGATGGTCGAGATCAGACTGGTGTCGATCCCCTGCATCGTGATCGTGTTGGTACACGCGGCTTCGGCCGGATTCGGCCTGGCATCGAGCTCGGACACCCCGAACCGGACGATGCGCTCGGCGTCGCCGACACGTGCGCTGAGCGTGAGCGCCGGGGAGTCGCCGGTATGTGGTCCGGACCGGGCGGCCAGCCGTCCGATCGCCGCTACGGCCTCGTCGATTCCGGCTCCGGGCGCGAGGTGGAGGGCCAATGTCACGGCACCACATACCTCGATCCGGTTCTCGGCCCCGGCATGGGACAGGACGACGGCGAGCGTGGCGGCGACATCGACGGTCGAGAATGCTCCTATCCGGCCCGGCCGCTGGGCGATCTCCACCGGGATGCGCAGCCGGAGCGGCTGGTCGCCGGTCTCCAGAGAACGGCAGCTCAGGTCGAAGGCACGACCGAGCGCTGACAGGATTCCGGCGTTGGCGTCCCACCGGCCGGCGGCGGAGTGACCGACCTCATAGGCACGGAGGGCGGTGCCGACCGCGAGTGGTTCCACCCTGGCGCGAACGACGGCGCCCCGATCGGTGAGCCGTCCGCAGACCAGGTCATGCTGGGGAGCGCCGGGTACCAGGCACCCGAGCGCGGCGAGCTCCGGGATCGCCGCCAGCACCGCCGCGAGCGGCAGATGCGGCAGCAGCGCCTGCCAGACCAGCGGCTCACCCAGGAGATGGTCCGGGACGCTGGCGAGCGGTATCCGGTGTGTCGCGATCAGGCCAGCGGCGCCGGTCGCATTCCGCGGATCGGCAACCGAACCGACGGCGGTGAGCCGGGCGAGGAGCTGGGCCGACTGGGGTTCGGCAGGGTCGGTCCCGCCGACCCGCGGCTCGGCGCCGCTCACGAGCCACCGGTAGATGGCGTCGTGGGTCCGCGTCGGGGCCCTGGGGTGGCCGAGCCTGAGGAGGTCGGCGTGGCGCCAGCCGGCGTGGGCCGGTGTCGTCAGCACGTCCTCGATCAGGTCGGCCGGGGAGCGGTCGTTGTACCAGGCACCGACCGCCCGGCGAAGCCCGCGTCCCCAACCACGCAGGCTCTGGACGAAGGTCGCGAACAGGAACAGGTCGCCAGCGGTCCGGGCGACCCGGGGGAGCGCCGTCAGCGCGGCTCGTCGGGTCAGATCGTCGTCGGCCGCGGCGGCCAGCGCCAGGGCGAGCAGCAACGGTTCCGGTCGCGACGGGCGGGTGGCGGTCGCGGCGAGGATCTCGGCGACGACGCGCAGGCTGTCCTCGGCGAGGGCCACCCGGACCGGGGTGGCGTCGGCGACGGTGACGGGCAGCGGCTGGGTCAGCGCCCGGTCGAGGTCGCCGACGAACAGGTAACGCCGGAGGGCCCACCAGGTGTCGAGCGCAAGCCCGGTCTCGAGCACGGCGGTCCCTGAAACGGACCGCGCCGGCGTCTGGTCGAGATCGCGGTTGGTCGCCCAGACGGTGGTTGGCGGGTTGAGGACGTGAGCCATGAGGTCTCTCCTGGTCAGGCGCCGGAGACGGTGGCGGCGAGGGCACGCGCACCGCTCCGGGGCCGGTCGACGGCGGTGTCGGGTTGTGTCAGGAAGTCGATCCGGTGATGAGGGCGCAACGAGACCCCTGTCCCAACCCCTCCCCATTACGCTGACGTGCTTCGCGCTTGCGGATGGAGAGGGACTTCTATGGGGCGGACAGACGCCCCGCGGGGTCTCAGGCGAGGGGACCGATCGTCTCCCGCTGCCCACCGACCACCCCGCCGAGGCGGATCAGCGATTGGCCGATCGTTCGCCGGATCGGCTGGTCGGGACGCCGGCGGGGCTCGGGGACGGCGGCAGGGACCGGTTCGGCTCGGGGCCGGCCGAGGATGGAGATGACGGTGGCCAGCTCGATCGGTGATGGTGACATGGGATGAACTCCTGCCTCGGGTGATGTCAGCGGGCAGGTGAAAGCAGCCCGCTGACATCAGGTATGGATGGGATCGGCTCGCTGGCGATGGCGCGGCCGAGCCGGACGAGCGCGGCATCAGGCGTCTGACGCAGCGCTGGATGTTCACGGCGCGGATCGGCCAGTCGAGGGCGAGACCGGCGAACGGCGGCCTCGTGGGTCTGACGCTCATGGAGAACCCGGACCATCGCCGGGGACATCGGATTACTGAACACGGGACACGCTTCCTTCTGTTCTGAAACGGCCGGTTCCGTCGCCGGGTCAGGCCGGTTCGGTCAGGGCTTCGGCGACCGGAGGGACACATCCGCTGGCGGTATCGCCGGTGACGTCGTTGCCGGTGACGGCGTTGCCGAGGCGGACCAAGTGGCTCCCGACGGCGCGACGGACGACGACGACGGACCAGCCATCACCCTGGGCGACGAGCCGGGAGCGGCGGTGGGCGTCGGCCGCGGCGAGCATCTCGTCGCGGTGGAGGTCGACGAGGTCGTAGATCAGATCATTGGGGTACATCGCATCGCTCCTTGTCTGGCAAGCAATGATTCGGGAGAAGAACAGCAGGTCAGGCCTGGGGGCCAGCGGCGGGAACCGGAGTTCCGGCCAGACCCTGCCCGAGACGGACGAGGCGGCTGCTGACCGCGTGGCGAACGAACCGGACGAACCGCTCCTGGCCGAGTTGAGCCGGTCGAGCGAGTCGGAACGCGGCCGCCTCGCCGATCAGCTGTCGGCGGCGGTCGTCGACCATCGCGCTCAACATGTGATTGGGGTGCATGGGGACTCCTGTCAGCGTGACGAAGTAACGAATCAACGATCCATACGAGGGTGGCAGTTGATAATTCCCGCGGCGAGGCGGTCGCGATCGGCCGTAACGGCCTGACTCAGGACCGGCGCTGCGCGTTGGAACCATCCGGTTCAGCGTTCGCCACCGCCTCGCCGGGCGCCGCGAACGAAGGACGACGCAGGACAACATCGCGGCGATGCAGGAACCGCCTCGCCGGGCGCCGCGAACGAAGGACTCTCCAGCCGTCAGGCCGGCTGCCGGTACGTCATCTCAATCACGATCGACATGGTTTCAACCCTCCTTCGACCGGCTGACCAGGCGATGCCAGTCAGTGGTCACATTTCTCGAATCTGGCGGAATCCACCGAAATGGCCGAATCGGGACTGCTCGTGGGCAAAGCCTGACCAGGGTCCCGCCGGAGCGGCGGACCTGACGTCGAAGCTGGTGGAACGATGCATTGCGAAGGGACCGTGGCCCGAGGCACGGCGGCGAGTGCCCATTCCGGGGACGCAAGGAACCCGGGTCGGCACTGGCCAACCCGGGCTACCGGAGCATCTCGCAATGTGACGGGCGCGCTAGCTCAGCGCGACAGACGTCAGCATACGAGACCTCCCGGGCACACGGAGGCCAGATTGGGCGCAGTGATCCCGCGTCCTCGCAGCGTGGCAGTGGGGAAGGCAACCCCACGGGTAGCGCTTTGGGACAGCACGTGCGCGACGCTGACGTCGGCGACAACGGGAAGCTGGCTGGCTCGAATCATCGGGTTCCTCCTCTCTGCATCTGCGATACCGGACGATGTCCGGAAACCTGCCCAGCGGTGTAGCTGCTGGTTCGCCGAGCCGCGTGCCGGACCCACATTCGGGTCCCCGCGACCGTCTGATCCGGCAAACTTTCGTTTCCGAACCGACGCCACCTTATCACCGGCCCCAGAGGGTGTCAAGGGGTTTCGGCGGAAATCGCCAAAGGCCTGTTCGCCTGGTCATTGCCGAGGTGGCAGCCAGAGATGCAGCCCGTTGACGCTGCCTGGATCGTGGCCGCCGTTCGGGGATCACTTCGGGTCGTGGCTTGTGGCCGAGCGGTCCCCACCCCCAGCGAAGCGCGACCCCTCCCCATCTCGTCTTCCGCTCGCAGAGACTGCGTCGCGGCTCGTCTGGAAGATGGATGGAGGGGGTCGCGCTTCGCTGGGGGTGGGGACTGCAGGACGGCTGAACCACTGACCCGCGACCGCCAGACCGCGATGAGCCAGCCAACCACGACCACCAGCAACGTAGAGCCGCTGATGAACAGCCCGTTCCGGGTGGCGGGGCTGTCGTAGCGGAGAGTGACGACGTGCTCGCCGGCCGGGACGACGACGGCGCGGAGGGCGTGGTCGGCGGTAAGCAGGTCGGTCGGCTCACCGTCGACATCAGCGACCCAGCCGGGGTAGGCGACCTCGCTCAGGACGACGAGGGTGTCGGTCGCGACGGTCGCGTCGAACCGGACCGTATCGGGGTCCCCGGTCTGGCGGAGGGTCAGGGCCGGAGCGGCCGTCCCGGCGACGGTCCGCGGCAACACCGGTGGGGATGGGCCGATGCCCTCCTCGAGCAGGGCCGTCGTCAGCGGATCGACCCCACCATCGGCCAGAAGCGGGAGCGCCTCGCCCTCGGGAACGGTGCGGGTCTCGCTCACCGCCCACAGCCGGGGGAGGACGCCCGGGTTCTCGATCACGCGGACGGTGCCGTCGTCGTAGACCGTCGCCCAGGTCGCCATGAGACCAGCCAGGTCGGTCCGGTCGGCGCCGAAGGCGGACGGGACGATGAGGTAGCGGACGTTGAGCAGCCCGAGCAGCGGCGAGCCAGGCCCGCCGGGGTAGAGATCCGACCCGTGGTACTCCTGCGGGGCGCCGTTCATGGCCGTGACGAGGTCGACGTACCGCTGGATCTGGAGCGGGTCGTACCCCTGGACGTCCTCCAGGCCGAGCACCGTCGCCCGGTTGTTGACCGCCAGCTCCCGCGTGATCGGGTCCGGGAACTGGTAGCGGTAGAGGACGCTCTGGCCGTTCTCGAAGACGCCGACCGCCGGGTCGTAGCCGGCGAACCGAAAGGGTTCGTCCGTCTCGTACCGATCCCGCAGGAACGCCGCGGCCCCGGACGGCGCGTAATAGGCGTCGAGGTTGCGCCGGTGGAAGCCGCCGAAGGGAGCCTGCCCGGCCAGCGCCTGCGTCATCAGCATCAGATCGGCGACGACGACGACCAGCAGCGTGGCCGGCAGCCAGCGCGAGAGCTGGTCCCGACCACCACCGGAAGCATCGCGAGCCGATGCCCGGGCGGGGAAACGGTCACGGAATAGCAACACCGCCGTGATCACCGCGACGGAGACGACCGCGACGATGGCGACGACGGAGACGCCGCCGCCGAGCAGGCCGAAGCCGGCCAGGATGACTCCGGGCAGCAGGACGGCCACGCCGCGCAGGGTGGCGTTCCCGGTCGTTCGCCCATCCTCGGCGAGCGCCTGCGCCCCGGCCCCGGCCAGCAGCGCCAGCCCGGGGAAGGCGATCAGGATCACCCGCTCCGGCCAGTGCTCATGCAGGGCGCGGAACCGAGGCAGCAGGTAGAGCAGCCAGTGGAGCGGGGTCTCGGCCGGGATCGTGAGCACGATCGTGCCGAGGGCGACCAGCAGCCAGAACGGCCCACCGAACCGGCCCCGCGCCAGAAGGAGCCCGATCACCGCCAGAGCCAGCACGGCGGCCCCGGGGTAATAGAGCGACGGCTGGAACAGGCGTCCGATGACGGTCCCCGAGGACGAGCCGCCGATCACCGCGCCGACATCGGTCGCGTACTCACCGCCGGACGCGTTCGAGACGCCGTTGAACTCCAGCCGCGGCAGCAGCCCGGCCGCGCTCAGTCCAAGACCGATCGCCAGCACCGCCGTACCGTGGACCGCCAGCCGCCCGAGGGTTGGCCAGCTCACCGCCGGCGGCCAGCGGGGAGCACTGGCCGCCGAACCGACCGGCGTCAGCACGGCGTTCGACCGACCTCCCGCCGGGACATGCCGACCGGTCCCGCCCCAGAGCACCCGGAAGACCAGCCACGCCCCGAGCAGCAGCAGCGTGTAGTAGCTGACCTGCCCGACCCAGGCTGCCAGCGCCTGGCTGACGGCCAGCCCGGTCAGCCCCCAGCCCGCGATCCGGACCGGCCACGTCCGGGCACCGAGCGCGACCTCGGCCCCGAGCAGGACCCATGGCAGCCAGGCGACGACCTGGTACGACGCCGGGCCGCTCGGGATCCGGCCGTAGACGATGCCGGAGCCGGCCAGGGCGAACCCCGCCACCAGCGCCCCAAGCGGCCCGAGACCGAGCCGCCGGGCCAGCAGCCACATCCCAAGGTTGGCGAGCAGCAGGTGGCCGGCGATCTGGGCGACGACCGCCGCCGGGAGCGGAAGCAGCGTGAAGAGGAGCATCGCCGGCAGGTACGCCCAGCCGGACTGCGGGTCGGCTGCCAGCGGGGCGCCACCGAACTGATGCGGGTTCCATTCCGGCACGCCGCCGGCCCGGAGCCGCTCGCCGAGGTTGGCGTACCACGGGTAGAACTGCGTCGCCGTGTCCTGCCCGAGCCGGACACCGCCCCAGACCATCGGCAACGCCAGCGCAATTGTTCCGAGGACGATCACCGCGAGCGGCCACCACCGGCGCCAGCTGCCCGGCGCGGAGATCGCGGTCGGGACCAACGCGGGGTCCGACCGGGTTGTCGTCACCGGGGCGGTCTCGCCGGGAAGCGATTGGTCGAGCAGCGTCATGCGTCCCGTCCGGCCGTGTTCGTGGTTGCCACCGGCGACGGACGCAACCCGCCGAGAGCGGGACGGGCCGCCAGCCGGGCGAGCAGCCGGTTCCAGCCGTCCGTCCACGGCAGCCGGTCCGGCAGCGACCAGGCGACCGCGACCGCGACACCGGCCAGGATCAGCCCGCCGAGGATGTCGAAGACGTAGTGGTTGCTGGTGACCATGACGACGTAGCCCATCATCGTCAGGTGCAGCAGGCCGAGGATCGTGCCGACCCACCAGCGCCGGAAGGTGACGGCCAGCCAGAGGGCGGCGATCGAGGTCCAGCCGATGTGCATGCTCGGCATGGCGGCGAACTGGTTGGCGGCGGCGAACCCGTCGGCGGCGTTGGGCGTGGTGCTGAGCGCGTTGAGGGTGTCGACGAACGGATAGCCATACGGCGCCATGAACCGGGGCGGCGCCAGCGGGAAGATCGCGTACCAAGGCAGGGCCAGCAGCGTGACGACGACGAAGGCGCGCCGGACCCGCCGGTAGGCGACGGGGGCCAGCAGGCAGGCCAGCACGGCGCAGAGGTAGAGGATCGGCTTGAAGTTGCGGTAGTAGCCGTTGACGAAGTCGATCAGCCCGTCGTGCCGCAGTGCCCAGCCCTGAAGGCCGAGCTCGATGTTCAGGCCGGCGGCGCCCTGCCAGCGGATCAGGTCGAGGGCGTTGGCGAAGGCCTCGCCGGGCGGTTGCTGGAAGAACGACCGGCGCAGGACGGTGTAGGTCTGGAGGATCGTCAACAAGAGGACGACCTGCCCAGCCGCCCAGGCGAACCGCCACCAGCCCCGCGGCAGGACCGCCAGCTCGCGGCGTGCGGCCCGGTCGGCCCGGCGCTCGGCCACGGTCTCCGCACCAGGCTCCGGCAGCAGCTCGGGACGAACGGTACCTGTCGTCTGTTGTCGCTCCACCCCGGACCCTTCCGCCGCACCGATCAACCCATCGCATTGGACGATCCGGACGATACACCACCCGGGCTGCATGATGGTGGCGGAATGATGAACCTGGTCGCGAGGTCGGTTGGGTAGTGCGTCATGGTGGGGTGATGACGTGATTGCTGGTACAGGCTTCGGCATTGATGGTTGGCGAGCGTCTGTCCCCTCCCCAACCCCCTCAGTGCCATGCAGATTGTGGACGGACACTCAGGCGTCTCTGGTCGAGGCGGGTGGCGTACGCCTCGCTGCCCAGAACGCCCCCGCCTGGTCCC
>JAABUS010006441.1_pt1 | contig 14281 bp, 16 predicted proteins | sample 5560161 | NCBI WGS metagenome assembly JAABUS01 (sample SAMN10711885, study PRJNA513376) | rock metagenome | isolation source: Antarctica rocks | place: Antarctica: Victoria Land, Trio Nunatak nord | collected 2016-01-04 | reverse complement strand
GTCCACCCTGCTGCGCCTCCCACGCTCCGGTAGGATTCACCGGGCTGGTCTTGGTGGGCGTAGCTCAGCTGGTAGAGCTCCTGGTTGTGGTCCAGGCGGTCGGGGGTTCGAGTCCCCTCGCTCACCCCTAATGCCGCGTACTCGAACCCAGGGCGAGAAAAACGCTGCTCGGGCCGGTGCGCGTTGCCCTCCGGTCGGAGCTCCTCAGGAGCAGGGCTCGGGTCGGAGGTGTTTCGAGATCGGTTCATGACGTCCTCGAAGGCCGGGGTGTAGTCGACTCCGGCTACCTCGTCGCCGTCCTTGATGTAGATCTTCTCGAAGAATGCCTGGTTGAAGTCTCGGCGCTCCTGGTCTCCGGCTTGGAGGTAGGCGAGACCGCAGTCGGTGCCGAGTTCGACTGCGAGGGCGATGACGCGCTCGGCGTCGGTTTCCTTGGTGCTGGCCGAAGCGACCGCGGATTGGGCTTGCGCGAATTCCGCGGTGAGGCGGTCTTGCTCGCGCTTGAGCAGGTCGAGCGTGACCGCTCCGGCGTAGTAGGCCTGAAGGAGCGCCAGGCGCTGGTTCTCGAGGGCGGTCAGCCGGCGAGCGCTCCGCTCCGCCTCTCGCCTCAGGCCGGCCTGTTGGGCGTGATGCTCGTCGGTGAGCCGCGCTCGTACCCGCGGGGCCTGCTCGGCGGGGAGCTCGATGCGCATGTAGTAGCGGAGGACCGCTTCCTCGATCGCCGTCACCGGAACGTGTCGTTGCTTGCATCCGTTGCGGCGTTGGCGTCCGGTGCAGAAGAAGTAGGGGTAGTGGCCCCCGGACTTGCCGCGGGCGAGCGAGTACACAAGACGGGAGCCACAGCGCCCGCAGAAAATCGAGCCCTTGAGGAAGTGGTGGTGCTTGCGATCACGCTCGCCGGCGAGGGCGTGCGCCTTGAGGACCTGACCCACGCGGCTGAACAGGCCCTCGGGAACGAGCGGCTCGTGGAGTCCGCGTCGCTCGACGCCCTGGAAGGTGACGTAGCCGAGGTAGTACCGGTTGGTGAGGATGCGATAGAGGGTCGATGCGCTGATGGGCTTGGCCGGCCGTTTCCTGGTCGGGCGCTGGGTGAGGCCACGGGAGACGAGTTCGTCGTGGAGCTGGTCGATGCTGACCTGGCCAAAGGCGTAGCGCTCGAAGGCCCAGCGAACGAGGGACGCCCGGTCGGGATCGAAGGTGACGCTGCGCACGTCCTGGCCGTGGACGCGCTCGACCGTGTTCAGGTAGCCGAGCGGGGCGAGGCCGACGGTGCCCCCGCTCTCGAACTTCTGACGTAGGCCCTTCTTCGTTTCCTGGGCGAGGTTGCGCGAGAAGAACTCGGCGTTGGCGGCCATGATCGCGTGCAGGAACTGCCCGGAGGGAGTGGCGTCGATGCTTTCGGAGACGCTCACGAGCGCGGCCCCGGCCTGCTGCATCCGGACGTTGATCGTCACGTCGTCGAGCCGGTTACGGGCGAGCCGGTCGACCTTGTGGACGATCACGTAGTGCACGTCCTGCTGGATCTCGATCCGGTCCAGCATCGCTTGGAGCTGCGGGCGGTCCGCCGACCGGGCCGACTCCCCGTGGTCGACGTACTCATCGACGACTTGGACCTCCATGAGCTGGGCCTTGCGCTGGCAGGCCTCGCGTTGGGCCGGGATGGAGTAGCCCTCGGGGTTGCCGTCGCGCTCGGCCTGTTCGGCCGTGGAGATGCGGAGATAGAGAACGGCCCGCTTCATGCGGTAGCTCCGACAGGGTCGGTCAGGCCGAGCTCGTCGAGGCGGATGCGCAGCGCTTGCGCGCTGACCTGAAAGCGGCGGCGGAGGGCTCGTTCGTCGCGAAGGCACTCGTCGTAGTAGACGCGCTTCATCCACGCCTTGGGCATGAGCAGGGCCGCCGCGAAGACCTCGGCGGAGCGTTCGGCGGCGTGCTGCGCGCGGTCGGTGTGGCGGGCCCCGTAGATGGTGGGCGCCAGCGGGTGGTCGACGAGGTGCTTGAACTCGTGGGCGAGCGTGAAGCGGATCCGTCCCCAGGTCGCGTCGCGGTTGATGAGGATCTGCCAGCGTCCGTCCTTGAAGCGCACGCTGCCTGAGAGGTGGGAGGCTTGGACGTAGCGGACCTGCACGCGCGGGAAGTACTCGATGAGCTGCTCGGGCACGGGCGGTTCGGAGATCTGTTGCAGCCTGAGGAGTCGGGCGGCCTGGCGCTCGGCCACGAGCCGTGCCTCGTAGGGCGCGAGCAGCCGATCGGGGCAGAGACCGCGCAGTTCGGCGAGCATGGTCATGGCTGCTCCTCGCGGTGCGGCGCGTGCTTGTCCTCCCACGCGGCGAAGAAGGCCTCGGCTTCGGCGAGCGCCTCCCGGGAGGCGTCGCGGTACTTCGTGCGGAGGTAGGGCTGAAGCGTTGGCAAGCCCTCCGGCGCGTAGCCGGCCAGCGCGTAGAGATCCTCGAAGTCGAGCTCGAGGGCAGCCGCCAGCCGGGAGAGGTTCCCCGGCGTCGGTGTCTTCGTGCCGCGCTCCCAGTGGAGGATCATCGCCTTGGTGACACCGACGGGCTCGGCGACTGCCTGCATCGTCAGACCAAGTGCCGCGCGCTGCTTGGTGAGGACCGTTCCGAGGGGGGAGTTGTGACGAGTCATATTACTAGTTCTAAGTATATCGGACCTTGTTTACCGAGGTCAATCAGCCGACCACGTGGCGGGGTTGTAGAGAGGGGGGGAGTGGGACGACCTGAACAGGGTCCAGCAGGGCTGGGTGTTCAGGTCGTCCCGGGGGTGCGTCAGCTACGCCTCGAGGGCGGTGATCTTCTCCGTGATGGAGCGCTTGCGCTCCTCGGCGGAGTCCTTCATCGCCGTGTATTCGGCGTGGGCCTCCTCGGCGCGGGTCTGGGCTGCCTCGATTTCGGCGTCGATGCGATCGCGCGCCTTCTCGAGGACTGCCTTGGCCTCCGCCACGGCGTTGAGGGGAGTCGTCTCGCGCATGCGCGAGGGCGTGCTCCCACCGTTGGCCTTGCGGCTGTGCTGGTAGTAGGCGCCCTGGAGCGACTTCACCGGCTGGCCGAGCTCACCGGCGAGCTGGCGGAACGCGTCCGCCTTCTTGACGCCGGACTCCACAAGCGCGTTGATGCGCTCGTAGACCTCCTGGGCCTTGGTCATGGCCCGTACCTCCTTGGTGGATGGATGTACCGGCAGGCAGAAAGGGAGTCCCCTTCCGCCCACCGGGCAGCCATCGCGCCGCCTCACGCCGCGCTCCTTCTCGCCCGGCTGATCCGGGCCGCCGCCTGGACGCGATACGTGGGGTTGAGCTCGATACCGAGCCAGTCGCGCTCCAGGCGCTCCGCGACCACGCCAACGGTGCCGGTACCGAAGAACGGATCGAGGACCACGCCCGGGCGGGTGGGCGCGAAGCAGTCACACCGGGCCAGCTCGCCGACCCGGCGGACCGGGCGCATGCCCTCGGCCGAGTGGACGGTGAGGACGCGCGCGAGTCGCGTCCAGGGCCGGTCGCACTGCACGCAGATCAGCTCCGGGCAGGTGGCGAGAATCGGTCGCTCGATCAGCTCCTCGGGAAACGTCGCCTGGTGGCCGAGACGGTCGGTGGCCGTGGGCACCGTCCAGACGTCGCCGGGGTTCTTGCCGTTTGCGTGGCCGACGCGACCGGCAGCTTTCAGGCCCGCGAGCCCTGAGTTGCCGCCCCGGTAGCGGCGTGCTGCTTCGCCGGGCTGCGCCGCGGTCGTCGTCCGGTGAGGAACGCGGATTGCGTCGAGATCGAAGAAGTACCGGCGGTTCTTCGTGGCGAAGATCACCACCTCGTAGGTAGGGCTCAGGCGATCGGGCGCGCTCTGCGGCAGCGGGTTGGGCTTCTGCCAGATCACGATGTTGCGCACGATCCAGCCGTCGGCGGCAAGTTCCAGGGCGACGCGCTGGGGAGCCAGCAGCAGGCCGCCACGCGGTACGCCCTGGCCGGGGTGCCGGGCGTAGAGGTCGCCGAGGTTCAGCCACAGCGAGCCGGTCGGCTTGAGCACCTTCTTCAGGGCGCGCAGTACGGGGCGCAGCTCGGCGACGTAGCCCCCGACGTCAGGCGTCTGCCCGAGTTGCCGGGAGGTGCCGTAGTCGCGGACGCCGGGGTACGGCGGGCTCGTGACCACGCAGTCCACGCTCTCGGGCAAGAGGCCAGCCACCACGTCTCGGGCGTCACCGGGCAGAATCGTGTTGCGCGGCAGCTCCTTCACGCGGCGCCTCCAATCAGGGCGGCTGCGAGCTCGCCTGCCACTACCACACGAAATAGGGCCTGAGCTTCGTCGGGCTGGCGCTCGACGACGGCGCTGATGAGGTCGCGCCGGTGCGCGTCGGGCACGGCGAACACGACCAGCGGGAAGTACCCGTGGCGGGACTGCTCGCGCCCGGTTTCCCAGTAGTGGCGGAACGCCGCGCACTTGCGACGGATCGTCGAGAGGGACTCGGTGGACTGATCAACCTCGACGAAGCTCCCACGCTCGTAGTCGCCGATTGCCAGCCGAACGGTCGCATCGGGCTTGACGTAGCTCGACCCGCCGAGCGGCGCCGTGAAGCGGCGCCAGGACAGCGGCTCGGCCTCGAAGCTCAGAAGCTCCAGGTCGCCCCCGCGGGCTCGCTCGATGAGGGCGACGGCGAGTTCGGAGACGGTGAGCCGGTGAGCGACGAAGGGCAAGCTCGGGGTCCACGGGCGCCGCGTGGCGGATCCGCCGGCCGGGCCGCAGGCCGAGGCGAGGCGCTGGCCGGCCACGTCGAGCGCCCAGACGGCAGCGGCGCTCCCGGCGCGGACGCCGCCCACCTGACGCTCAAGCTGACAGACGATCCGAAGGTCAGCCAGGCGGCGGAGCGCCGCAGGTGCCTGGCGGGCGGCTGACGCCGGAGTCAACTCAGCGAAGTGGAGGCGGCGCAGGTGCAGCGTGGTCGCCACTCTCAGTTCATCGAGCGTGGTGATGATTGCCCGATCCCGACCCGAGAGGGAGCGTTCGAGCTGCCCGAGCCGCGCCGCCGTGACGTAGCGGGCCTTCATGACTTGCCCTCGCGATTACGACAGACAGTCGTTGGCGAACCGAGCCGGAGCGTCAGACCCAGCTTGACGATGGGCCAGCGCCTGGGCCACGCGAGGTGAAGGGCGACGTGAAGCCTCACGAGCCCCTCCTCACGCCACCGACCGGAGCCGCCGGGCGCGCTTCCGCCACCCGCGCGCGGATGGCCGCGTCGACGTCCTCGGGACGAGTCCCATAGAGCCGCCGCGAGCGCGCGAGCACGGAGCTGGCCGTGCCCAGAGCCGAGGGTGCGGGGCGGGTACGGAGGCTGACCGGAGGGGCGACAGCCGAGCCGACCGAGAGGGTGGCGTAGGCCTCGAACGGGCCCAGCGCGCGGAGGTCCGCCGACTCGACGTGCGGGGCGAGCTCCCGGGCAAAGACGGCCGCGTCGTCCGCGCTCGTTTGCATCACTAGCCGAGAGCGGCAGTTGACCAGCACCGCCGCACGCGTCTTGGCATCGAGCTGGGACAGGTGCTGGTGGGCCAGTACCCACCCCACCCCGTACCCGCGACTCTGCGCCACCGCGTCGCCGAAGGCGATGGGCAGCGCGGCGAAGTCTTGAAACTCGTCGCAGATGACCATCGCTGGCCGCCGCTCGGTAGCCGGGCGGTCGGCGCGGGCCATGATCGCGGTCCACAGCCGGGAGACCATCGCCGCGCCAATGAGGGCGGCGGCGTCCTCGCCGACGAGACCCTTCGCCAGCGAGACCAGGAGGATCTTGCGCTCGGCGAGCACCCGAGACAGGTCAAGACCGGCGCTCTGCCCGATCACCGCACGCACGCGGGAGCGCAAGGTGTAGCTGCGCAACTTGTTAGCCAGCGGCGCGACGGCCTCCGCCCTCGCCGGTTCGGACAGCGAGCCGAACCACGCCCAGAAGCTCTCGAGCACGGGTTCGGCGAGCTTGCCGACCAGCCGCTGGCGGAACGCGGGGTTCGTGAGGAGCGGCTCGACCTCGCAGAGCGTGAAGGCCCCCGGCTCGACGGCGAGCGTCAGGAGGGCGGCGCGCAGGATGTCCTCGGAGCGCGGGCCCAGACCGGCGGCTCCGTAGCGGGTGCGGAACTGCTGGACAACATGATCGACGATCAGCTCGGCATCGTCGGCGCCGCCGACCAAGTTGAAGCCCACCGGGCAGGCACGGTCGGCCGGGTTGAAGACGATCACGTCGCCCGCCCGGGCGGCAGGAACCCGGTCGGTCAGGTCCGCGATGAGATCGCCCTTGCTCTCGATCACGATCAACGCCTCGCCCGCGGCCATGAGCTGCGTCGCCAGTCCGATCAAGAGCGTGCTCTTGCCGGCACCGGTCGGTGCGCACACATGCAGACCGCGCCGCGCCTCGCCGCGGGCGAGCGCCACGGGACGCTTTCCGCCGGGTGCCAGCGTGTCGCCGAGCACGAGTCCCGAGCTGGGAATACCGGCGTTCGGGGCGAGGATGCGCGCCCCAGACAGCATCAGGCCCGGAAGCTGGGGACCGCCGAGCGGGACGCCGGCAAGGGCCGCCAGCTCGTCGGCGTGCAGGACGCTCGCCTGAGCGGTCGGACGCGTCTGCCGGCGCAGGCGACGAGTGATGATCGCGCTCGGCGTGAGCCGCCGCGCCAACCGCGCCTCGCTGGTGCCAACGGGATGAAAGCTCCCCAGCAGCCGACCCATCAACTGCCCGGCGCGAGCCCTCCCCTCGGCACTGACGCCGAGACGGATCGCTACGGCGAGTTCCGGCTCCGCGAGCCTTCCCGTTCGAGGCGGTTCGGTCGGGACGGGGCCAACGAGACCGAGATCGCGCAGGACGTGGCCGATGGGGCGTTCGACCGGCGCGATGACGTACTGAACGAGAAGCTCCTCGCCGGCCCGGAGCGGGTGAAGAGCCGCCAGGATCGATGCGTTCGTCTCCTCGGCGACGACGGCGCGCAGAAGACCGCGGCCACGCACGCCGAGTTCCCGCGCGAGGCGCGGTGCGACGACCACAGGAGCCCTACTGAGCACCTCGAACCGCAGCCCCGGCAGCCCTGCCGCGAACTCGCCGACGACGAACGACACCTGCGCGCCGTCCGTCGTGATCACGTGCTCGATCCCGGACGGCGTGGCGCGCACCTCGAGCACCACGCTCGGGCGGTGGAAGATTCTCCGCCACCACGGCGGCAGGAGCCCCGTGAGGCCGCGGAGCGCCGCCGTGAGCTCGGCCGACGTAGCCGCCCGCGGGAACGTCACCCGCAGATGGACGGCCTCAGTCATGCTTCTCCTCGTCCTGCTCGGCGACGCGCCGCACCGCGAGCACGAGGAGCGCGCTGATGAAGCGGTCCCAGTCCGGCTCGGCGCGGCGCTCGCCCCAGACCTGAAGACCGGAACCACTGCCGGGCCGCATCTTCTTCGGCTTCTTCTTCGGGGTACTGCTCATGTCTCCACCTTCGTTTACTACGGTAAACAAGTCCAGCGAGTAACTGTCGAATTGATGAACCGCACAGGCCCCGGCTTCACCGTCGACGCCGCGACGGCCAGAACAGACGCGCGATCGCCAGGAAGACGAGGAACGAGAGGAGGGTCGGGACCGTCTGCGCGGCCAACCGCGCCAGGTACGGCGCCGCCAGCGCGAGCAGCAGCCCGAGCACCGCGCCCATGAGCCGACCCATCACCACCTCCCGGGGTCGCCGAGGAGGTGGTCGGCTTCGGTGAGCGAGAGCCGGTGGTGGCGTGCGGTCATGAGGAGCGCCTCCTCGTGGCTCGCGCCGCGCGCCAGGGCGTACGTGTACCGGCGACGGAGCAGCTCGAACTCGTCCGGGGTGAGGAACAGAGGATGAGTCATCGCTCTCACTCCGCCGCCTTCCCCTCGAGCGCGGCCCGGAAGAGCGCCCGCTCCGCCTCCCAGCCGGCTCGCGAGATGCGCGCCGAGGCGTCGAGCGCTGACCGGTATGGATCGGGCGGGGGCAGTGGCGCCTCCCGGTCGAACTCCTCGGAGATGAGGAAGCCCGCGACGATGACGAGGCAGACGAACCCGACCAGCGCCAGGGCCGCCTCGATGACTTCGACGATCATCGCCGTCACCTACTTCTGGAAGGCAAGGAGCGCGAGCTCGTTGCAGACGTAGCCGGCGAACGAGTCGACGATGGCGCGGTAGCGGGCCTCGCCAAGCGGCGCGATGGCGATCAGGCGGGCCTCCGCGCTCGAGAGCATCCCCGCGTGCGAGAGCCCCACGTGGGTAGCGAAGGCCGCCCCCTCGATCTTGGCGGCGGCGCGCTGCCCCGGCAGCTGGGCCGCCCGGAGCGTCGAATCGAGACGGCGCGCTTCGCGGGCGGGCATCGCCGTCTCGGACGGAGTGACGGAGAGAGACAAGATGACCTCCTGCGGTGAGTGAGTCCCGGCTGCAGCGCCGGCTACCGCACATCGTCCGCCACCGCTAGCCCACGCCCGCGATTGTCAAAAGTGCCTGCACGCGCCGCCCTTACGATCGACCCGAGCTTCCGGTTCGCCTGGCAGGCGACGGCCGACCTCTCGCGCAAGCAGCAGCTCTGGGCGCTCTACTACGTGCGGCTCTTGCAGACCGGCCAGGCGCGGAAGCTGCGCGCCGCCATGCCCGCGCACCTCTACCGCGGCATGCGCCACTTCCTCTCAGATGCCGACTGGCCAGCGCGCCCGGTTGTCTGGCGTGCCGCCGCCGAGGTGCTGCGGGCCGGCTTCGACGTCGAGTGGCTCGCCCTGCGCTCGGCCTCCATCCCCGGCGGCTGGACGTGGCTCTACCTCGCCGCCTACGACGAGCGACGCGGCTTACCGCTCGACTTCGCGCTCGTCGGACCTGCCGGGCAGAACCGACCCGTCGAGCAGTACCTGCCCTTCCAGCGCGCGATCTTCGAGGCGGTCCCGGACGAGCTTTTCCGGCGAGCACCCCTTGCGGTCTGGGGTCCGGTGGCCGAGGAAGCTGCCGAGCGCGCCCGCCTCGCGGCGCGCGGCCTTGCCTACAGCGCCAAGGTCCGGCCGGGTTCAGCACGGCTCGGACACGTGGTCCTCGGACGGCGTGCCGTCTCGTTCGACCGAGTCGCCGCGCTGCTGAAGCCAGGCGCGGAGGCACACCACGACCTCACCTGGCGGATCGAGGCCCTACCGGTCCGCAGCCCGGAAGGACTCACGCAGACCGAGGCCGTCTTCTTCCTCTGGCAGGACCACCGCCTCGTCTCCGTCGCTCTGACGAACGTCGAGGAAGCGGGCCACCTCCGGCGGATGTATGACCCGAGCCAGCTCCGGCCGCTCGCGCGCCCGCGCGCGGAACTCGGCTGGCAGCGGACACGGCTTCGTGGTGCGCAGGCGTGGGAGCACCATCTCGCGCTCAATGCGGTATGGATCGCCCACGAACCTGGCCGCAGCGCGCACACCAGGACGCTCGGGCGCGCGGCGGGCTCACCCGCTTGCGGCGACCCGTAATTGCCACGGAAGCGTCCTAGAGTAAGATTACAGTGATCCCTTCCACGGACGACGCTCTAGCCACTTCCCGTCCGACGGAGCGTCAGCCCCTGCGGCGTGATCGAGAGCACTACGTAGAACGCAGCGGCGCGCTATTCGCTTGCTCGTGCCGACGCCATCGGTGCGAGGCTCTTGGGGTATCCTGAGTCTCCTCCCGATTGAAGCGGCGTGATGAGGTGTCCCGTTACCTGCTCCGGTCGTCACAGGCTGCCCAGGGGCTGCGCCTCGCGCCCGCTCGTCAGTTCGAGCAACCTCATCGAGCAACACGCAAACCGTCGGCGGTCTCGGCTGAAGAAGAACCCGTTCAGGCCCCACGCAGCATGCGGTGCTGCGTGGGGCTACCTATCTCACATCCGACAACTCAGCACCTGCGAAGGCGACAGTCCCACCGTCCGTCTCCGCGAGTCGTAGTACTTGAGGGTGCCGTCCGTCACGCGACCTTGGTAGACGAAGCGGAAGCGCGCACCGCGGCGCCGCGCGGCACTCACGATCGGACCGCGCATCAGTGAGTAGCGGACCCCGGCCACTGTGCTCGACGCACTGGGGCCATACCTGCGCGTGACACTCTTCTTGCCCATGGTCTTCCACTTCCCGCTTCCCAGCCGCATCTGCAGCGACACGTCGACCAGTGCGGTCGCCGGAACCCCGGTGCGCAGGTTGATCTTCCCGCCGTACGTGCACGACCCGCGCCGCTTCACGCGGTACTTGCTGGTGGTGGCCTTGAGGGGGTCGGGAAGGACCTTGACGTGCTGGTCAACCTTGTCTGCGTTGAAGCCACTGCCGGCCGCCGAGGCGTAGGTCTCAATCAGCACCGAACGCCCGGTCGGTGAGTTCTTGCCAAGCCGGAAGCACCGCGTGCCAGCCGGCATCGAGGCCGGACACTTGGCCATATCGACGGAGTACCCGCCCTGTCCGAAGTAAACACTGGGGTCGATGAGCGGCTTGGGGGACTGAATGCCCCAGACCGTCGCGCGGTAGAGGGTGGTCGGGCCGACGTAGCGGATCGGCTGGTGGATGTCGCCTGGCGCGAGAGCATGAATGGTCACGCCCGGATTGTACCCACCGGCCGGTCCCGTTCCCTGGAGCCTGATGTCGTAGGTGCCCGGGGCTCCGTAGCTGCACGTCACGGACGGTCCAGTCGAGTCGGCCTGGTTGACGCCGTTCGGATCACAGCTCCAGCGGTAGCTCGTCAACTCGGGATTGACGTTCGGGTCACTGTTCGGATCCACATAGTACGTCACGCGGACGGTAAGAGGCGCGAACGACTGGAATCCGCTGGGATCGGCGGTCTGCCACGGCCCTCCATTGCTGGAGTACTCCACGTACAGCGCCGCCGAAGCGACACTGGTGAGTGCGAAGAAGCTGACGAGGAGGGCCCCCATCAGCACGAACTTCTTGATGATGTTGCGCTGCATGAGGTTCTCCTCGTGTCGGCCTCGCTCGCGCTCACAGTACGAGCGAGGCCCGAGCGGGACGGCTCCCTTCCTATGCGGAGGGTAGCCCTTGCTGGTAGGCGGCGGGTATGGACGTGGCCTCGGGTGCCCTTGACGCCGCCAAGGAGCGAGCGAAATGCGCAGCCGTCTTCGCCTCCCCATTCTGTCAGCCTAGATGCACCAGTAGCAAGCGCCAGGAGGAATCCGGTAGGGAAACGTGGGGCTCGAAGCAGGAGCGGTTCGCGGAGCACGATGCAGGATCGCAGCCGAGTGTCTGACCGAGGATCGCTGGGCGCCTACTAGCCTCGCTGCGAGCAGCAGGGAGGTTCCGGTACCGAAAGTGGGCTCGGGCGCCCTTCCGCCGCACGATGGCGTAGTCTGGCCGGGTTCGGTCCTCTCGGTCCTCGCGCTCGGGGCCTCCCAGATCCGTACCTGCTCCCCCTTGTACCTGTTCCATACACCACGGATACTGAGGGCATGACCGCCGTTCCCGCCGTCAGCGACAAGACCGTCCGGCAACAGTACGCCGAAGTCGGCATACGGCAGGCAGATGACCCCGTGCTCCGTTCGGATGCACGGCCACTCACCCTACCCGCGGAGCGCGCTCTCGCACGAGGAACCATTAGAGCTCTCGAGGGAACATTGCAGTCCCTTCGCTATTTGCACCGTTTTCGCAACGGCGTTGGGATCGCCGCGCCTCAGATCGGAGTGTCTCTAAGCGTCGCGCTAGTTCGATCGCCTCGGCAACTTCCGATCACTTTGGTCAACCCAGACGTGACGGATGTCGCAAATGAGGAGACCATCGATTTTGAAGGTTGTTTGAGCTTCTTCGACGTCAGAGGCCTGGTTCCTCGTCCAGTTTGGGTTGATGTCGTATACTGCGACCTGACTGGCCAACGAATTTGGCAGCGCTTTGAAGAGTCCACCGCCCGGCTTGTACTGCACGAGATCGATCACCTGAAGGGCCGGTTATACGTCGACCGCATTGAGCGTGCTGATGACATCGTAGACCTCGCTGAGTACGCGCGGCGACGAGGCTAGCGCGAGAGCGCGAGCACCTGCGGCGGCTGTCGTGACCAGCATCTCCTGGCTGCATATGTCCGACCTACATGCCCGTCCTACTGACAGAGCTGAGCAGAGGCGTCTCTGGCGGGAGGTAGCTAGAGACGTTGCGGCGTATGTGGCCGCGACAGATACAACCGAGATCGAGCCCCCGGGCTTTCTCTTCTTCACCGGCGACATAGCCCAGCAGGGCAACGCTCAAGACTACGCAGTCGCGCGCGAGGCGTTCAAGGTCCTGTCGGATGCGGCGCGACTCTCCCCAGCCCGGATCTTCATGGTCCCCGGGAATCACGACATTGATCGCGCTGCGCTCCCGCTGAACGACCAGGAGAATGCGCGTCTCCGCATGGCGGCCTACCGAGCCGATGAGCTGCGACAGAGCGTAGATGAATTCTGGGACTCGACTGCACTGCAACAGCTCGAGAGCAAACTCGAGCCGTATCTCGAGTTCGCGTCGCATTACGCCCCCGTCCGGTGGGGACCGCTCGGTTCCTGGACCTCCCAAGTCGAGGCTGAAGGCGTCGCGTGTAACCTCGTAGGCCTCAACTCGGTCTGGAACGGCGGCTCGGATGAGCTCGATGCCCCTGGCGTGCCTCTGGTCGGCGATATGCAACGTGAGCAAGTCGAAGCCGCGCTTGTCGCCACCGACGGGGCGCTGAACCTGGTCCTTCAGCACCACCCAACGGAGTACCTGAACGTGCTCGACTCCTTGCTCCACGAGGACTGGCTAGGGTGCCTAGACGCGCTGGTCTTTGCCGGACACGTACATCAATCGAAGACCGCTGAGCGCCGCAGCGTTGATGGTCGGCACGTGCAGTTCATCGGCGGCCCGCTGTACTCCGGTTACGAAGCCGCCGCGCGAAGGTACTCCCTCGGAACGCTCAGGCTTGAACCGACGAGGCGCCAGCTAGATCTGCACCTGCGGAAATACGCTTCGCACGGGCGCTTCGTCCAAGATGGAGAACGCTACCGCGCAGCGCCTGACGGCCATATTTCATTCTCGCTCCACGAGCGCCAACGTATCCTTGGCGATCCGAATGCGAGAGAAACGCCCGAGCCCGTCGGCGCTTTCAGAGTCTTGAGCGACTTCGTCTCGCTTCGCTACGACGAGGGCGCCTACGCCCTCCTCTTCAAGAAGCGGTATCGCAACGATTCCGCGACGGCGTGGACGCGTGTCTACGCACGGATTGTAGTCAACGCGTTTCCGGACGATAGGGATGCCGCCAAGTTGTATCACCGTGCGCACCCGCTTGACTTGGAGCAGATCGACTTCAAGGCGTTCTGTGGTGGACACGAGATCAAATGGGAATTGGTACACGACCAAGACGCCAACAAGGAGATCATGCTGGTCCTTGAGGGAGAGAACATGATCTATCCGGGACACGAGCGAGAGGTCTCCTATACCTGCTGCGTAGCGGACGCTTTTTGTAAGCGTTCAGTGCCTTCGCGGGGTCAGGCCAGGAGGGGCGCTGGATCGCCGCGGGCTTGCGCGCGGAGCAGGTCGATGAGGTAGGCGTGCAGGCTGCGATGTTGGAGGCGGCAGGTGGTGTGTGCCGAGAGCAGGCGGGCGATGCGTCGCTCGCCGTGCTCGGACTGGCTGCCGAGGGAGAGCTTGCGGTAGATGACGGCGCCGCGTAGCGCGCGTTCGGCGTGGTTGTTGGTGGGCTGCACGCCGGGGTGTGCGGCGAATGTCCACAGCGCGGGCCAGATCTTGAGCAGGTTGCGGGCGAAGCGTCGGCCCTGGCGGTAGCGGGCCTTGGTGCCGGCGTGCTCGCGCAGGATCGGCTTGAGGTCGCGCTGCAGCGCTCGGATGCGCCGCTTGAGCTCTGCCCGCTCGCCGGTGTGTTGGAAGATCTCCCATGCCCAGAAGACCTCGTCGCAGATCCTGAGTCCGTGCTCGCCGAGCTGCTTCTCGATGCCGCGGCCTTCGGCATGGAAGGCGAAGTCGCGCTGCAGGTGCGACCAGCAGACCTGTCGTCGCCGGACGGGCAGGTGGCTGTAGGCCCACCAGCGGTCTGAGGTGACGATCGCGTTCGTGTCGGCGAGCAGGTCCTTGGCGCGGTCCTCGTGGCGGTCGGGCTCGACTTTGAGGATCGCGTGGCGGTCGGTGAACGCGCCCCACAATGCGCGCTGGCCGCCGCGCAGCCGCCAGCCGGTCTCGTGGGTCTGTCCGATGAAGTGTGTGTGGTCGTGGTGATCGATCAGCGGCTGGTCGCCGCGTCGGTCGAGACGGGAGCCCCGCAGGGGCGAGCGTCTTGGCCGGGGCGGCGGGCGGCCCGGGAGGAGACC
>JAABUS010006439.1_pt1 | contig 14285 bp, 13 predicted proteins | sample 5560161 | NCBI WGS metagenome assembly JAABUS01 (sample SAMN10711885, study PRJNA513376) | rock metagenome | isolation source: Antarctica rocks | place: Antarctica: Victoria Land, Trio Nunatak nord | collected 2016-01-04 | reverse complement strand
ACTAAAGCTGGGATTTTCGTCGGGAGATTATCAGGAATTGTAGCGCATCATGTTCCCCAATATTTATTGAAGAACCGGATGCCAAGCGATGCCGTTAACCGAATAGAAGATTGGGAAGCAAAAGTTGATGCGATAGTTGATGAAACAATCCATGAAAACATGACGCTGATTTCCGGGATTCCGCCATGGTGCCAGATGTATTTTGATCGTTTATCAGAAAAAGCAGGCGGAAAAAAGACCAAAGACATTTTCCCGAACTTTAAATTGTTTGTTTACGGCGGCGTAAATTATCAGCCTTATCGCGCTAAAATCGAAGAAAGTATTGGTTTCCCGATTGATTCCATCGAAACTTATCCCGCTTCGGAAGGGTTTATTGCTTACCAGGATTCGCAAAAAAACCATGATCTGTTGCTTTTGGCGGATGCAGGAATGTTTTTTGAGTTTATCCCAACGGAGACTTATTTTGATGAAAACCCAGTCCGTCTCAGCTTAAAAGAAGTTGAAATCAATAAAAATTATGCTTTAATTTTGAATACCAATGCCGGTTTATGGGGTTACAGTTTGGGCGATACAGTTAAGTTTACCTCCATCAATCCGTATAAAATTGTAGTTACCGGCCGGATCAAACATTTTATTTCTGCCTTCGGCGAACATGTGATCGGGGAAGAAGTGGAGCAATCGCTGATGCAGGTTGCGCTGGAAGAAGGTGTAGAAATCATCGAATTTACAGTTGCGCCGCAGGTAAACCCTCCCGCAGGAGAACTTCCTTTTCATGAATGGCTGATCGAGTTTGGCAAACCACCGGAAGATTTGCTTGCTTTCAGTAAAAAAGTAGATGCAATTTTACAGCAAAAAAATATTTATTATGCAGATTTGATTAAAGGAAGAATTTTACAACCTTTAAAAATCCGGCCTTTAAAACAGCATGCTTTTATTGATTACATGCGGCAGCAAGGTAAATTAGGCGGACAAAATAAAGTGCCGCGTTTGGCAAACGACAGGGCAATTGCGCAAGAGTTGGAAAGTTATATTTTATTGTAGATTTTTGCAGCTTTTAAAACTATTTTCGAATTACCGGTTATTTACGTACATCCTCAAAAAACAAAACCATTACAAAACCAACATCTTTGAAAAGTATTGCCATTTTAGGTTCAACCGGCAGCATTGGTACACAAACTTTGCAAGTAATCAGGGAAAATCCGCTGCTTTTTCGGGCTTGTTTGCTTACGGCACAATCTAATGCCGATTTGTTGATTGCACAAGCTTTAGAGTTTTTGCCAGAATATGTAGTTGTTGCCCGGGAGGACTTATTTTATACGGTAAAAGAAGCATTACAACATACCAAAGTAAAAGTAATGGCTGGTAACCAAGCCATTACAGATATGGTTACGGCCCCCGAAATCGACTTGGTTTTAACGGCATTAGTTGGTTTTGCCGGTTTGCAGCCTACGATTGCAGCGATAAAAGCAGGCAAGGATATTGCGCTGGCCAACAAAGAAACGCTGGTAGTGGCCGGGGAATTGGTGATGAAAATGGCGAAAGAGCACAACGTAAAGATATTGCCGGTTGATTCAGAGCATTCGGCGATATTTCAGTGTTTGGCAGGAGAGGAAGCGCAATCCGTAGAAAAAATCATCCTCACTGCTTCCGGCGGTCCTTTCCGCGGAAAAGATGCTGCTTTCCTCTCCTCAGTAACTAAAATCCAGGCACTGAAACACCCAAATTGGATAATGGGAGCGAAAATTACGATTGATTCTGCTTCCTTAATGAACAAAGGTTTGGAAGTGATCGAAGCGAAATGGCTGTTTGATTTGCAGGCCGGTCAAATTGAAGTAATTGTGCATCCGCAATCCATCATTCATTCTTTGGTGCAGTTTAAAGACAGCTCTGTAAAAGCTCAAATGGGTTTGCCGGACATGAAATTGCCGATCCAATACGCGCTGACTTATCCGCATAGAATAAAAAACAATTTTGCACGTTTCAGTTTTGCAGATTTTCCGTATCTAACTTTTGAACAACCCGATCTCAAAACTTTTCGTAACCTGGCAATGGCTTTTTCAGCTTTGGATACGGGCGGAAATATGCCTTGCATCATCAATGCGGCAAACGAAATTGCGGTTGAAGGGTTTTTGAAAGAACAGGTTAGTTTTTTGGGGATGAGTGATGTGATCGAGGATTGTATGCAGCGTGTTTCATTACATAAAGCGCCCGGAATAGAAGATTATCTGAACACAGACTTGGAAACAAGGGCTTTAGCTAAAAATTTAATATTAAAAAAAGGTGCATAAAAACAGCATCAATAAACTGATAAAATCGATATGAATGTTTTAATTATGATTGGCCAACTGATTGCCGGCCTGTCAATTTTGGTGATTCTGCATGAGGCAGGCCACTTTTTTGCAGCCCGCGCTTTTGGTATCAAAGTAGAAAAATTTTACCTGTTTTTTGATGCCTGGAACATCAGCTTGTTCAAATACACTTACAAAGGTGTGGAATATGGTATTGGCTGGCTTCCGCTGGGCGGATATGTCAAAATCGCCGGGATGATTGATGAATCGATGGATACGGATCAAATGGCTGGTCCGCCACAGCCTTGGGAATTTCGTTCTAAACCAGCCTGGCAACGTTTAATTGTGATGCTGGCTGGCATCACTGTAAATATCGTTCTAGGGATTTTTATTTTTTGGATGCTGACTATTAAATATGGCGAAAGCTATATTCCAAACCAGAGTGTAAAATATGGTATCGTTCCGGGAATAATCGGTCGGGAAATTGGCTTAAAAGCAGGCGATAAAATTACGGCTGTAAACGGTAAAAAAATTGTTCGTTTTGAAGAACTGATCAGCCCGAAAGTATTGCTGGGAAATTCTCAGTTAACGGTTAACCGTGATAGCAAAGTCATCAACATTACCGTTCCAGGAAATATTTATAATGAAGTTGCTGATTACGGCATTGGCGAATTTATCCAACTTCGTAGTAAATTCATGGTTGATTCTGTAGTGAAAGGCAGCAATGCACAAAAAGCAGGTTTGCAAAAAGGCGACAGTATTAAAGCTATCAATGCGCAGCCAATTATTTTCTTTGATCAGTTTCAGGCATTAATAAAAGCGAATAAAAGCAAGCAAGTAAATTTAGCCGTTAAAAGAAGCAATAATCTGGTGCAAATTCCGGCTACTGTAACAGCAGAAGGCACACTTGGTTTTTCTGCAAAAGGCGATGAACCGGTTATTCAAAAAGCTAATTTCAGTTTCTTCTCATCATTGCCGGTTGGTGCTTCCAAAGCCTGGGGTTCTTTTACGGACAATGCAAAAGGAATTAGTCGTGTAGCAACCGGACAGATTAAAGCTAACCGCGCTTTTGCCGGCCCTGTAACCATGGCAACCATGTTTGGTAGCCATTTTGATGCACTAAAATTTTGGAGTCTGGTGGGCTTGTTATCAATGGCTTTGGCCTTAATGAATCTGCTGCCGATACCTGCATTGGACGGCGGACATGCTACATTCCTGATTATTGAAATGATCAAAGGCAAACCCTTGAGCGATAAGTTTATGGAGAAAGCCCAAATTGTGGGTTTTTGTATCCTGATCGCGCTGATGGTTTTTGTTTATGGCAACGATATTTGGCGCCATGTGATCAATAAATAATTCAGTATCAAATGGATTACTTTAAATTTTACAGTTTGCCCGAATCTTTTGATTTGGATGCAGCGCAGTTGAAAAAGAAATTTTACGAGCTGAGCAAAAAGTACCATCCGGATTTCTATGCAGCAGAAAGTGCAGAAAAACAAGAAGAAGTTTTGCAGCTCTCCACCTTAAACAACAAAGCTTATCAGGTTCTGTCCGATCCTAATAAGCGTGTTGACTATATTTTGCGTCAGCACCAACTGCTTACAGAAGGCGATAAATATCCTTTGGCACCTGACTTTTTGATGGAGATGATGGAGCTGAACGAGCAGCTTATGGATGCAGAAGATGAAGCCACGATCACTCAAATAAAAACATCGGTAAAAGAAGCATCAGACAATTTGGAAGCAGAATTATCGCAGCAGACCGATAGTTTCAGCAGCAAAACCAAAGCCGAACAGGATGTGTCTTTAAAACAAATTTTAGATATTTATTACCGTAAAAAATATTTGTTGCGAATACAGGAGAGTTTAAATACATTTGCAACCCGCTGAAAAAGCAATGCCCAGCTGGCGGAATTGGTAGACGCGCTGGTCTCAAACACCTGTGGGAAACCGTGCCGGTTCGACTCCGGCGCTGGGTACTATTTATCCCATATGGGATACTTATTCGAGAATTTTGCATCGAATAAAATCTAAAGCAAAAGCTTTCAGAAATTCATCTGAAGGCTTTTGCTTTTTTAGCGGCAATCGAAGAATAATTGATTTTTTAACTTTGATTGGTACCATCACCTGACCAGTGCTGTTGTAGGTAATTCAGCCTGCCGTATTTATTCCGCTTTCATTTGCCAATAAAGAGCCGCGTTTGATTTCAGATGCTTCATTTGATTTGGAACTACAGTCGTTTTGACTATCAGAAAAAGCGTTTTGGCTATAAAGGTTTGGTGGTACATGATGAACTTTGTTGTATAAAATGCAAACATGAAAATTATATTAACAGGCTCATTGGGCAATATCAGTAAACCACTTACAAAAGACCTGGTTGGAAAAGGTCATTCAGTGACTGTGATCAGCAGCAAAGCCGACCGGCAAAAAGATATTGAAGCCTTAGGTGCGATGGCGGCCATCGGCTCTATACGAGATCTGAACTTTTTAAACAAGACATTTACCGGGGCGGATATTGTCTATTTAATGGAGCCGACCGAGCCAAATCGACTTTTTGATAAAACTTTTGACCCCTATGAAAGTGTAAAGGAACTGGTAAGCATTTATAAAAAGGCCGTTGAGCAATCGGGCCTAAAGAAAATTGTGCATTTGAGCAGCATTGGCGCGCACACCGACCAGGGGGTAGGTCTTTTGAGATTTCACTTCATGGCAGAAAGCATCCTGAAGGCGCTTCCTGCGGATGTAGCTATTAAATTCATGCGGCCGGTGGGCTTTTACGGCAATTTGCTAATGAATATCGAAACGATAAAATCCCTGAGCAAAGGATTCATCGGCACCATCATGGCGCTGCAATATTATGGCATAGGGGGCTTACTGAGCGACAAAAGAGGTGTTATCGTAGCCAATTACGGCGGCGATACGATCAACCTGCTGGTTTCGCCAATTGATATTGCCACCGTGATTGCCGAGGAAATGGAAAAGCCTTTTGAAGGGCGTACCGCGCGGTATATTGCCAGTGAAGAACCTACCTCCAATGAGGTAGCCAGGATATTGGGTGAAGCCATTGGCAAACCCTATCTGAAATGGGGAAAAATCTCAGACAAAATGCTGCGCAATGCTATGCTTAAAAGAGGGATGAACTACATGATGGTAGATGGGCTTGTAGAGATGGGCTCAGCCGGTCGCACGGGGATACTATATGAAGATTATTATAATCACCGGCCGGTGTTAGGCAAAACAAAACTCAGGGAGTATGTCCCCATCTTTGCCGAAGCCTACAGAAAAAAAGAATAAATTTGATGCAATGCCGAAGGAAGTCCATCATATCAAATCAGTCAGCCAGTATCATCAGCTATTAGGCTTGCCTGTGCCCGATCATCCCCATTTCAGCGTAGTGGAGATGAACATGGTTAAGCCGCCGGAGATGGATGGGACATTGAGCCTGACCTATGGCTTTTACATTATTTTTTTGAAGCGGGACCCGGAGGGAAAGTTCAAATACCGTTATGGGCAACGTACATTCGATCTTACTGTTTCGAAAGAAGACCAGGAAAATGATTTTGAGGCAAGCAAACTGTTTTTCATGTCGCCGGGCCAGGTGTTGGGTATCGAGCACAACAATCCGGATGCATCAGTAGTTTCGGGCTGGATGATCCTGATCCATCCCGACTTCTTATGGAAAACCGGGCTGGCTAAAACCATCAGTCAGCACGGGTTTTTTCATTACTCAGTCAGTGAATCATTGTTTCTTGCGCCGCAGGAGGAAAAAAAACTGATTAACGTTATCACGAATATTCAGGATGAGTATAAATCCAAGATCGACAAATATAGTCAGGATGTGATCATAGCCGAGCTCGAACTCCTGTTTACGTATGCGGAGCGGTTTTATAACAGGCAGTTCGTCACCCGGAAAATAACTAATCACGGCATACTCGAAAGGCTGGAAGATTTACTCGACACCTGGTTCAATAATCCTGAATCACTAAAAACTGGCCTGCCGACCGTTCAGTACCTATCTGATAAACTAAATATTTCTCCCAATTACCTCAGAAGCCTGCTAAAATCATTCACCGGGCTAAATACCCAGGAGCATATACACAAAAAACTGATCGAAAAAGCCAAAGAGAAACTTTCAACAACAGAACTTTCAGTCAGTCAGATCGCCTACGAACTTGGTTTTGAGCATCCCCCATCATTTAGCAAGCTGTTTAAAAGTAAAACACGCTTTTCACCGTTGAAGTTCAGGCAGTCGTTGTAAAAGATGATTTTTATATCCCATTTTCCAGCGCACGAGAAAGTAGGCCGGATGAGGCTTCTGTAGTAACCTTTGTTTTGCTCACGTTTATAGTCTTTTGTTCAAGCAAAGGTGCAGAGTATCATTAAAGCCCACTTACCTGATTCTACGCATAGCTTACCTAATTTACGGTTTGAGTATTTTGTTTGCACCAATAAATATCTTATTATAGTGTCGATGCTGCTAATTTTTTCAAATCATCTATAAAGTGGTTCATGGAGCACACAGTTGAGAGCACTCTATCTCCAAGAGTTTAATCGAATAAAAATGATTGAATAAGAGCTCTATATCCTCTAAAAAAATGATCAAAAAGTTGTAACTTTAGGAGTATTATTTAAGCAAGCGGTGAAATTTCCTGGCTATTTTTTATAGGATAAATTTGAACCCTCATTCAGGATAATCTTCCTCGGCATCTTCTGTTATATCCGAATCATACGGTTCAATTAAAAACGGGTTAGATATTTCAAATCGGCCTCAACCGTCAAATAAAGTGGCTAATCGTTTCAGGTCATCTAAAAATTGGTTCGTGGGGACGTCGGGTTTGAGTACAAGTTAGTGCTATAAATGCCTGTATGTTAATCCATACAGGCATTTTTCTTTTTATTACATACAGGTTTTTTTGTAGTTCAAGTTTCTTCAGGTCTTTCATCACTACCTGTATTCGTTTTTATCAATAAGGAAAACTCTTTTTGTATTAGTGTTTAACTTAAAATATCTTTTTTAATACGTCTTTATTCAATATATCCCATGTTAGTTTGGATGAAAAATATCAGCTACTTTTTGCGAAGCAGCAGTAATGTGTGCTGTTGGTTAATGTTTTATATCCAAATTTTTCATATCAATTTTTACAAACCATACTACTACTATTGATGTACTATTAATGAATGATGTACATACAGTAAGGAACTGCAGATGGAGGCGGAAAACAAAATAGATAATAAATCCCAAGCAGTTTCCCGTGCACCAGGTACAACTCCAGCTTACTGGCTCACCCGCTTTCTCATTCTCCGCCTGCTGGGCGTGATCTACGCTATAGCCTTTCTTGTGGCAATCAACCAGATTGTTCCTTTAATCGGCTCTAATGGACTCCTTCCCGTAGGAATTTATCTAAAGCAGGTAAGTGCTGCACTCGGGTCAGTTGGAGCTGGCTTTGTACGCCTGCCGTCACTCTTTTGGTTTGGACATTCTGACACAGCGCTTTTAACTATCGCCTGGATTGGGTTTGTGCTTTCCAGCATAGTAGTGGCAGGTTATGCAAATGCGCTACTGCTTGCTGTTCTCTGGTTTCTTTACATGTCCTTCGTTCACGTAGGACAAGATTGGTATGGTTACGGCTGGGAAATTCAACTTACCGAAACAGGTTTTCTCGCTATTTTTCTCTGTCCGCTGCTCGACCTGCGTCCATTTCCCCGTTACGCACCACCCTTCCCAATAATCGTTTTATTCCGATGGCTGATCTGTCGTATTATGCTTGGTGCCGGAATGATCAAATACCGCGGGGATGAAATATGGCGTAATGGAAGCGCGCTCTATTACCAATTCGAAACACAGCCCATTCCTGGTCCGTTGAGCCGGTGGTTCCATTTTCTACCCCGTACACTTCTTAAAATTGGCGTCTGGTTCAATTGGCTGGCCGAACTTGCAGCACCATGGTTTGTATTCTGGCCACGACTTGCACGTCATATTGCGGCAGTGGTAATCGTGTTGTTCCAGTTCAACATTATTCTTAGTGGCAACCTTTCGTTTTTAAACTGGCTGACTATCATCCCTGCTTTAGCCTGTTTCGATGATGGCTTCTGGTCCAAAATTCTTCCCAACAGGTTCGTTCGTAAAGCAGAAGATGCTGCTGGTCGCGCCGAAGAATCGAAACCTATGCTAACTACCGCCTGGATTGTAACTGCTGTTGTCGCAATCCTCAGCATACAGCCTGCATTAAACATACTGTCGCCAGGGCAAATCATGAACACCTCGTTCGATCCGCTGGATCTAGTAAATACTTATGGTGCATTCGGAACTGTGGGGCAGGAACGTTTGAATGTAGTATTCGAAGGAACGATGGACAAGGACTTGAGCGATAAAGCTACTTGGAAACCTTATGTCTACAAAGGTCTACCTGTATCCCTTGATAAGCGGCCACCGCAAATAGCTCCCTATCAGTTGCGTTTAGACTGGCAAATGTGGTTCGCTGCTATGTCGTCTCCAAATGAATATCCATGGACGCTAAACTTGGTTTGGAAACTCCTTCATAATGATCCAGGTGCTGTAAGTTTGTTTGCCAACAATCCCTTTCCAAGCAAGCCGCCGCAATATATCAGGGCCGTTTTATATCGTTATACGTTTGCCAAACCAGGTAATATCCAGGGTCTTTGGTGGAAACGCGAGCGGATCAGCATCTGGCTTCCAGCCCTGTCCTCCAAGGATCCGCGCCTGGTCGAATTCCTAAAAAGTGCAGGATGGATGCGCTAAATTGACAAGGAGCGTTGTGATTTGATATTCCAAAATTGCCTTTTACGCCAATAGATCAGCTATTCATTTTTAAATCTTCAATAAGCCTGATTTGACAATAATCCGGCACTGGGTACAAAATTTATTGTAAACGTTTGTAGATTTAAGAGCCTGTTTAAAATTTGTTCAGTATATTTTCTATGCTTCTTTTACCACATAAAAATCATTGGTGCATTGTAATTTTTGTATTGGAACAGTATTTTAAAAAAAATTTATAGGCATAAAAGAAGCATTATAAACTTTTATGATAAAAATTTAAACAGGCTCTAAATATTTACGGGCGTTTTTATTTGCCTACAAAAACAGTATTGGATATACTTTTAATAACTTTCTGTTTTAACAGAAAGTTTAGTAGTACATAAGTAACATTTCCCTCTCAAGCTACAAATGCTGTTGTAAACTTTAGTAATGATTTAGGAAATACCAAAAGCAAAACTCATAAAGATTAACAATAGGATATTGATAACTTAACCTAAAATTCACTTTGCTATTGTTAATTTCAATGAGTTTTATTATGAGATAAAATATACTTAACTATACTTATATGACCCTTCTGACATTAACGAAAGTTAACAGCTTAAAAAGTTGTTACGTTGCATTTATTATTCTAAACTTGACTTTTTTAAGTTGTAAAAAACAGGATGGCACTGCTTCGATTGCCGGTATCAATAAAATCAACCATGTTGTGGTAATTTATATGGAAAATCACAGCTTTGATAACCTTTATGGTCAATTTCCAGGTGCCAATGGTTTGGCTAATGCAACCACAACTACCACACAGCTTGATGCTTCGGGAACCCCTTATGTTACACTTCCACCAGTGCCTAATTCATTGGTATTTCCCACTAATTTACCAAATAACTATTTTAATATAGATCAGTATGTGCCTTCAAGCGTTGCAATTCCCGACCTTGTCCATCGTTATTACCAGGAACAAGTACAAATAGACGGAGGTAAAATGGATAAATTTGCGTTAATAAGTGATTCAAAAGGTTTATCTATGGGTTATTATAACACAACTGCACTCCCTTTAAAAGCCGAGGCGGCAAAATATACCTTGTGCGATAATTTTTACCACAGTGCTTTTGGCGGATCGTTTCTAAACCATATATGGCTTATAGCAGCAGCGTCTCCGGTATTTCCTAATGCGCCTGCTAATATAGTTGCTAATTTAGATGACTTTGGCAATGTGATAAAAGACGGGGCAGTAACCCCTGATGGCTATGTCGTTAATACAAGTTTTACGGTTAATGCCCCACATCCTTCAAGTGCTCCGACAGCAGTATTAGTGCCTAATCAAACCATGCCAACCATTGGCGATAGGTTATCCGATAAAAATATTTCATGGGTATGGTACTCTGGCGGCTGGGACAATGCACTGGCAGGAAAGCCAGATGCATCATTTCAATTTCATCATCAGCCTTTTGCTTATTTTGCTAAATATGCTGATGGTACTCAAGCTAAAGCTGATCATTTAAAGGATGAAACCTATTTTATGACAGCTGCCCAAAACGGCACACTTCCAAATGTATCATTTGTAAAACCTATAGGGATTGATAATGAACATCCAGGGTATGCCAATATACAAACAGGGGAAAACCATGTAATGCAATTAATCAACGCAGTGCGTAACGGCCCTAATTGGAATGATACCGCAATAATAATTACTTATGATGAAAATGGCGGCTTCTGGGATCATGTAGCACCACCAAAAATAGATAAATGGGGTCCTGGCACCCGTGTCCCTACGATTATTATTTCCCCGTTTGCTAAACAAGGGAATGTAGATCATACAGCATATGAAACTGTTGGCATTCTTTCTTTTATTGAAAAACGATGGAACTTAGCCCCGCTTACAGACAGGGATAAAAATGCCAATCCTTTATCCAATGCCTTTAATTTTTGATTTCATCGTTGTTCGATAAAAGGTAACGGGACAGCATGGGCTGTCCCGTTACCTTTTATACTTTTATTGATTTACTTTATGTAAATAATAATATAAATAGCAATCGCATTAAGATTATCATAATAGAAGATAGTAAGTCTTGATTGTCATAATCGATTTATTTGTCTGTTAAATTCATATAATCGCATAATTTTACCATAGAATTAATGTCACCATCTGTACATTTATCTATGGAACAAAAACTCCCATTACCACCCTTTAATTTTGAAACTGCAACCCAAAAGGTGCAGATGGCAGAAGATGCCTGGAATAGCCAAGACCCGGAAAGGGTTTCTAAAGCTTATTCTATTGATACGGAATGGCGAAATCGTTCTGAATTTATAAATGGCCGAGCTGCGGTTGTTGATTTTTTAACTTCCAAATGGAAAAAGGAGCTTAGTTATAAGTTAAAAAAAGAACTTTGGGCATTTTCAGATAACCGGATAGCTGTTAGGTTTGAATATGAATATCATACTATAGATGATCAATGGTTCCGTGCCTACGGTAATGAAAATTGGGAATTTGATAAAAACGGATTAATGCAAAAGCGATTTGCTAGTATCAACGATCTACCTATTGATAAAAAAGACAGGTGGCTGTTGTAAATTTTACAAGTTTAAAATATTGCACAGTTACCCTATAAAAGACAAAATCACCGCTACAGTGATTGATTTTTTCATGGTTCACAAATTCTAACCCATTGATATTTTTAAAATCAATAGTATTTCGGGTAATCAAGGTAAAGTTATATACAAGGGCAGTTGCTGCTATTAGGCAATTTAATTCGATGGGATTTGCAAATAGAAATAGTGTTTTGGACAAGCAAATCTGTCAAACCAAAAATGGCATTTCCGCTAATTAAATCTTCCAAAAGTTTGTAAATATCTACAGATGTATTAAAACCTTAAAACTTCATTTTTGGCGATTATAGAAATATTCGGGGTGTCATCAACAATAACATTCATTATCCCCATAGCATACCTTGGTAATTTATTGTCTAAATAGCAAATAACAACGTTGGTATCTATTAAATAGCCCTTTCCCACTCGTTTCGGCTTTGGATTAAAGATTCTTGCAAGTTATTATACTCTTCATTAGAAAGGTTAAGCGAACTTGCAAATCTTGCAGACATTTTTTTTCGGTCCGGCGGTTTTTTCAAGCAGTTTAACGATATTTAAAGCCTCAAGGTCTTCTATAAGCTTGTAAGCTTATTGTTATTGATTTGAAGCAAAATTGTTTCCATATTACCGGTATGTTTATACATAATAAATCTACAAACTTATTTGCCAAACCAAAATAGGGTTCAGCTTTATACATCAAACTGCTTATAGGGCTAAATAAATACTAATGCAATAGGATATAAAAAATAGACAGAATTATATAAATTTATTGGGCTACATATTGTTTAGGTTTGCAGGTGAAAATGAAAAGTAAAGCACTTTTAATGTTGTTCATATTCCTGCTAAACACCGTTACCGGGTTTAGTTGTGCTTTATACATGTCCCACAAAGACCATGATGAAGCTAACGAACATCATTATGAACACCACCAACATGCGGTTAAGCCTTCGGTTCATCACCACCCTTTAGCAGCCGGAACTAACGTTGGTAAAACCGAACCGTGTTGCCAAGGAGCGGTAAATAACTTCATTTCACTTGCAAAACTTGTACCTCAATCCGGTCATGTTATATTAAATGCTTCGTTTGTTTACATTAATTTTTATTACCGATTTTTTTTAACACCTCTATCTATCGTTAAGTTAAATCAATTGATATTAATTAGTAAAAGGCAACGCCCCCCGACAGATGATATTCGCACCACTATTCATAGCTTTCAGATTTGATTGATTTGTAGATAACCGACCTACATGGCTTTGTCATGTTCAAGTATTATCCTATAACATTAATTTATTCAAATCATGAAAAAGATATTTTTATTGGTTGCTTTAGTTGCAACCGCTTTCACACAACCACTTTTTGCACAGGATGCAAAACAATCCACCCTTAGTCCTTTGCTTTTTTCTTATTATGATATTAAGAACGCTTTGATCAAATCCAACAGTGCCGATGCCGCCGCCCATGCAGGTGATTTTTTAAAAGCCATTAACGGCGTAGATATAAAATCACTGCCCACGGCTGATAAGAACGCATTGATGTCCTTTCAGGACAAATTGGCTTTTGATGCCAGGCACATGTCAGAGAGCAAGGATATTGTGCACCAAAGAGAGCATTTTGCCAATCTTTCTTCCAATTTTTTCAAACTGGCCAAAGCGGTAAAGCTAACCGATCAAACCGTTTACTACGACTATTGCCCAATGAAGAAAAGCTACTGGCTTTCTGCAGATGCAGCTATTAAAAACCCCTACTTCGGCAGCCAGATGCTTACTTGCGGTAAGGTTTCTGAAACTTTAAAATAGCCTTAGGCCCTGTTTAAATTCTTGTCAACATATTATTTATGCTTCTTTTACACATAAAAATGTTAAGCTCTTTCTGGGTTTTTAAAGATGCTAACTATAAACACATCAATTTTTATAGGCTAAAAGAAGCATTGACTGTTTTGAGATAGTATTGATGTCAGTTGATGAAAAAATACCATCAGTTCATGTATTCTTTATGAAGGAACCAGCTATAATCCTCCTATTAAGAAAAATCTAAAATGAAAAAAATATTTTTAATTGTTGGTTTCTGGCTGATGAATTCTATTGCATTTGCACAAATACAGATGAATATGCCGATGCCAAAAGCAAAAACGACACCCAAACAAGGAAAACCAGTTGAAAAAAAGGCTTCACCCTTCGTGAAAAAAAACAAACAACATGCTGAATCTGCAACGGTAGCACATTCGGGCAATCCTGCCGTGTCGGTTATCGGAGGCGGTAAAACCATCAGGTATGATCTGTACGTCAGGGATACCACCGTTAATTATACCAGTAAAAACGCCATGCCATTGCTGTCAATGGTTCCATACCGATGCCTACCCTTTATTTTACGGAAGGAGATACGGCTGCAATTTATGTGCATAATATTTTAAATGAAGAAACGATCATCCATTGGCACGGGATCATTTTACCAAACCAGTATGACGGTGTTTCCTATTTGACCACGCAGCCCATCGCACCCGGAAAAACACACTTGTTTAAATTCCCTATCGTCCAAAACGGAACCTATTGGTATCATTCGCACCAGGGTTTACAGGAACAATCTGGTATGTACAGCGCACTGATCTTTCATAAAAGGGACGAACCCAAAATGAAG
>JAABUS010006438.1_pt1 | contig 14285 bp, 12 predicted proteins | sample 5560161 | NCBI WGS metagenome assembly JAABUS01 (sample SAMN10711885, study PRJNA513376) | rock metagenome | isolation source: Antarctica rocks | place: Antarctica: Victoria Land, Trio Nunatak nord | collected 2016-01-04 | reverse complement strand
TCCGTGTAATAAAAAAAAAAAAAAAAAAAAAAAAAAAAAAAAAAAGGGGTAGTGTATTTGATTGGAGATGTGATGAGATAGCTATATGTTCTGCATGGCTGTGCAGTCTTTCGTTTTGTTGTAACAGATGAAGAAATATACATTAATCAAATTTATGATGTACGCTTATTCTTCAACCCGGCTCACTCGAATCAGACGCCCCTCGAATACCCCAGACTCTCGATAATCGTCTCCACTACCTCCGCGCCACGCCGACTCCGCAATTCCTCGTCAATCTCCCTTCTTGCCTTTAGCAGCGCCTCGTATGTCTCCGACGCCAGCAGTCGTTTCAGCTTCGTTGTTTTCTCGTCCGGGTGGGATTCTTTGGATGTGGACGGTGTTTTGGGGTTTGGTGAAGAGGATTTGTGTCTGGGGGAGGGTTTGGAGGGTTGGCGGCCGCGTTTGGATGTTTGAGAAGAGGATGGGTTGGGGGATTGGGAAGAGCATGGGTCGGGGGGTTCTCGTGCGGCTGGTGATGGTTGGGGCGGTGGAGGAGGTTGGGGAGATGGGGATCTGTCTCGTTCCTTTTTGGGCTCAATGTGCTCTTTCTGTATCGGCTCGACCCAGTACTCTCGCGCATCGCTTTCACTGACGAGCGCAGGGTCCTCTTCGCTCCTGGGCTCCTGGGAGGTCTCGGAGGTTTCAGATAGGTCATTTGGCGAGAACCTACGTAGATCTGGTGGGAGAACGTCACTATCGGAACGGAGGGAGCGCTCAGGTTGCTCGGATATGCTCTTGTTTCTTAGTATCCCACTTGTGTCCGTAATAAACTCTCGTGATGCGCCGAGAGATTCTCGCGCACTCTTGACACTTCCTCGTTTTCGGACCATGACGGGATTCTTTCCATCAAGTGGAGGATCCAAACAAGTCCTTGACACCTTCTTAGAATCGAAAGGATTCGACATGATGGTGTCTTTTTCTGGGTCGCGGCTCTGTCCGCTCGAGGTAGAAGGACGCTCTCGCCCGCCTGTTTCCTCTTCCAGTTCTCCCAAAGCCTCCTTGACATTCTTTCCTTTCACACTCTTCCATTCGAGGCCCAGAGCAGCTACAAAAGCCAAGCCCGCGAGTGGAATCGCCGCAATGAATACCTTTTGCAGGGCAGTGTTGTATACGTTCAGCAGCGCGGGAAGAGCATCTGCAGGAACAAAGGACCGAAACATTGTTGCACCAGCCGAGATGACATGGTTGATATCGATGCCTGGTAGCTGTTGAGACGATGAAGCGCTAAGTAATGCGTTGTGCAATATGCTGTTGCCAACGGATACGAATATTGAACCACCAAGACTTTGGAAAGACGCTATGGCCGCAACACCAATGGGAATTTGTTCAAGGGGAAGGACGGTTTGGACGGCGATAAAACCTTGCTGAATTGACATTCCAAGGCCTGCTGCGACTAACACTTCGTATCCAATCCATTTGGCAGAGGACGTATCGATTTGCAATGTGCTGATTAGTCCGCAACCAACAGTCGCGATGGCGCCGCCGATGATCGCTGGAGGGGTGTAGTAGCCAATCTTGGACACAAGAATACCTGTAAATAGCGATAGAAAAGCATTGGCGAGCATGTATGCTATCATATCGACACCAGATCGAATAGCGCTGGCATTTCGGATAGCCTGGAAATAAATGGGCAAGTAGTATGAATGAATCAGCATCACGCCGTAGATGAAAAAAGCAGCCACACAGCTAACAGCAACGCTGCGCTGGCCAATGATTTTCGGCGGTATCAAAGCTTCATCTCCTTTGAAACGGTTCCAGACGATGAATATAATCGCGACAACCCCTGACCCGGTGAGCAAACCGATTATCCTCGCGCTGCCCCACGCAAATCCCAATTCATTGTATTGTAGTGGTAAAAATAACATGACCGAAGCTACTAGCAGCAAAGCATTTCCCACAGGATCCAGCCGCAGGATCTTCTGTAGCAGTGGGATAAACTCAGACGTTTCCTTTTGAGGTCTGAACAGGAATATCATGGCTGCGACAGTGAAGCCTCCAACGGGAAGGTTGAAATAGAAACTAGGGTTGTCAGAGCCAGTCTAGCATGTATTTTGGAGACACCAACGCACCACCATCGCCATGTCAAACGATCCGTAAAAACCCCGCCGAGCAGAGGTCCAATAACAGCGCCAAGGCCAAACCTGTATTCAATTTATCAGTTTTCTTCTCTTACGGCAACATCCTCCCAAGTGTGAGAATGCACATACATCACCCCCACCATGCCAGTATACGCCGGTCTCTTCTGTAGCGGAACACTATGTGCAACAACCACAAACGATCCAGTGACAATCCCTGCACTCCCAAAGCCAGCAATAGCCCGACCAACTATAAGTACAATCGAATTAGGTGCAACGCCACAGATGAGGCTTCCGAGTTCAAAGGTAGCCATGGCACCAAGGAAAGACCACTTGATATCGAAGAGTGTGAATATTCGGCCATAGGTTGGTTGGAGGGCGCTGGCGGTGACGAGGTATGCGCTGCCGTACCAGCCAACGTCGGCGTAGGAGTGAAATTCATCAGTAATACGCGGAATAGCCTAGAAGTACAGTATTAGTAGAGTCATACAAGTACATTCGGATTTTATACCGTGGCCACAATGGTCCTGTCCAGCGAAACGAGAAATACAGACAGACATATGCCAATTATGAGGAGAGCAAGTGCCAAGGAGCCTGGATATTTGCCGTCCTCTGCAGCTTTCGAGACAGTCTCATCCGGCCTGTTTTCTTCCAAATCCGGAGTGGCCATGCGTTTCATGGTCAATCCCTCGATTTTGAGAGTTTTTGAAGCCAGTGTATCCTGGGACGTGACGTCTTTCTCCGGATCACCCATGTCTGAAACGGATTGACTGAATCTGGATATCGAAGTGACCTCGCTGAGGGATGTACTCCTGCTGGCTTTGGCACTTGCTCGATTCATCCTGTGTTGGATTCCCAAGCTCGAACTGCTCTTATGGATTACTTTCTTTTCGACATCGCCATGGCGAGACACGGGAACTTCCAAACCAGCGAAGGTGGACATGTTCAGTAACTCAAGCGCGACATCTATATTGCTGACGCCGTCGTCGAGGGCTACTATGACCTTTGCTCGTAAAGACGAGAACGTTGCTACCGATCGAATCGTCACTAGGTTGTGATTGAGTTTTGGCGGGCAATCGGTCGCCGTCTCTTCGGGCCAGGGTTCGGCCTCAGGCTCGTCTAAGCAGGCTATGGGGTAACCCAAAAGCACGGGGGACAGGATTGTGCTCTCTCAACAGCTGCTCACCCAGGCCTGGCCGCGTGGAATGCCATGGATCAGGTAATCGTTGACATGAGCAACGTCATAACCTTACGTGGTAACTGATCGTTTGGGGGGGGGGCACCTTTCGGTATGCCAAGTTTCCCTGACATGCAAGCCACCAAGAAAAGTCAAGCAGCACGATAAGGCCGAGGCTGCAGTGGGGGATCGAGTGTTGTGAGTTTCGAGATATACGGGGACCTGTTGGGGAAGAGTGTGTGAGACGAAGCGTGGATGTTGAAGACTGGCACAGGTACAGCTCTGCAGTATAGCTCATGCTCATGCATTCTATTGGGGAAGACGGAAGCGAAACTGGGGCTTAGTTGGGCCCATTCGAGCGGGTAATGGTTGTAAGAAAATACACGGACTGTACTGTAAGGTAATCTATTCGGTGTGCACATCGAGATGCACGCATCGCCCACCACAGTGGTATTTGACATGCCTTTGCGAGGATGAATGCAGAAGAGCATGGGGTTGGGGGCCTGTTTTCCTGGGGGGGACAGAAAGGGATCAGGGTTCTCGGGGAATGCCTGATCAGGGATTTGGAAAGAAATAAGTGGAGAATGATACATGGTATTCGTCGGACAATCTCTGCTTTGGAGATTGTACCTGTGGTGAGGGCGTTAACCAATAGATAAGAAGGTCAGGTAAGGATGGAGATAAGAGGTAGCACGGGAATACGAACAGCAAGTACTGAAACTAAGGTGTACCCCTGCTACTGTAATCTGTACGCACTAAGATATGCATAAAAGAAACGCCCCGAGCGGGTGCTTACAGTACGGTACAGGCGAATATAAACCTTAAACTATCCTGCAAATCTTTTGACGTCACGATGCTGTAGCTACCTTACCTACCTTACAGTACGCCAGGTCACCGTCCATCTATGAGTACCGAGGTACCAACATGGAAACCTCGCCTTTAGTCCCGGGCATATCGGAATTAAGGCCCGAGCGAAAGACGTGTTCGACACCAATTTTGGGTATGATAATTATGTTGTATTGTGGATATCAAATCTATAGTGTAACTAGTATACCTTAATGTACAACTGCTAATATGTCAATCCTAGAAGCCACCACAGGTCGCTGTGTCTCCCTAGTGCTTCTGCGTCTGCCGTGAATTCCTGTTCCAATCCTTCCAGCCCTCGAAGCAGATTGGCCAACTCCATCCCACGGGCTCGCTCGTCTTCGATCTTCCTCCACGTCCATTCTTCGGCTTCCTGTTTCTTGAGGCCGTCGGCAAACCCATCGTCTACCGGGACCGGTGGCTGCGGGAACAGACTCTGTTTAGCCGCGTCCCAGATGGCATCCGCTGCCTCGAATGCACGGAATGGTACGTCGAGGATATCGGCGGAAAGGTTGCGCTTCGTAGGCATGGGTAGAGCTTTGGTCTCCAGATGACTGTTGTCACCAGGGCGTGGTGGCAGAAGTCCAGAGGCTTGAAGCATCGTCTCGGGAGCAATCGTCAACCGCCCTTTCTTGAACACGCATTTGCTAAGCGCCGATGCGACAATGGCATCTTCTTTCCGGTCGATTTGCTTCAACTCGCTGGTGACGCCATTTTGGCTAGGGTAGAGGGAGAATGTGCGAGGCTTGACCTTGTCCTTGCGTACAAAATGTGTGACAAGGTAGAGCCATTTTCGATCCCAGGACAGGACTCGAGTCCACATCTCGTATTGCTCATAGGGTCTTAACTCTTTCCTGAACGAGCAGCTGACCGCACCTAGTGCAACGCCAAAGCTGGTGTTGCCGCCGCCGATAATGCCATCGGGTTTGCTTTTCCTTGCTTCTTCGATTCCAACGGAGAACAGAGTACACAGCAGGTGACTGCGAGCAATGTCTAGATCGGAAAAATATGTACTATTCGATTCTGCAGAACGACCGTTAGCCGCATATCAACATTACACAAAACGTGGCGATGACTCACTATGAATGTTGTAATCGATTTCGGTTAGTGGAGCATGAGAAGCAGTGATCATGGGCTGGAACAGCTGTGCGGGTGTGGGACCAGCCCTTGACCGCTCCGACCGCAGTACAAACCGAAAGCCATTGAGAAGACGTGTCTAGAATACCGTGTCAGGACTAAGCAAGATGATCAAGAGGTTATGTACTTACATGCCATACCAGTGGAAGGTTCTTGAGGTTTCCAAGAAGCAAAAGCACAAAAAGAAGTTTCCATAACGTGGATAGAGTCAAGGCTTGTGAGAGGCTCTGCGAGAGTGACTCCCCAGCATGGGGTATATCAAAGCTGGGATACATATTGGACGAAGTAAATACCGACAACTGCTTGACGGTCCCAAGGCCAGGGGAAAGGGATTCTTAAACGTTTGGTCTATAGCAAAGTGACAGAATGGTGGTTGGTTGAAGAGAGTACGAGATAGTTGAAGGACAGGGCTCGGCTGATTAGTATGGTCAATTTCTCAATGACCAAAATCGGTCAAGCCGGATTCGGACCCCAAAACATGTCATTACTCAAGTCCGTCCCTCAGACTGAATCGTGCACGAAGGAGTCGCGCCGTATTGCTTGGAAATCATCATCTGATGCCGTGTTTGATCCTCCAACCAAGCATCGTTGAACGTCACGTCGAGGAGTATGATCCTGGAACACTTCGGCCAAGGGTTAAAATCGCTTACGGGAAGGATCTTCGCGTTACACCAGAATAGGTCCTTTAGGATTCGGAACTTGACTAGGCCCAGTTACTGCCAAGGGTACAATGTACCGTTAGAGTCGATGCAACCAACGGTGACCAACTAGGTTATCACAATGATCAGCGTTTTACTCCATCTGGTTAGCGGAGCAAAAACGCCGACCCAGCCAAATCTCCCTAAAGTATATCGCATCTATCTACCACCCTACAAGTCATTTGTACGCCAAGAGTGAATGTTGCAAACGTCGGATCCAAGCCGTGCAAGACTTTCCCAGCTGAGGTTCCATACTACCTAAGATCGTAAGCCCTAACCGCTCTTCGCACTCCACAAAATTCCACCTCTGATATGACGTCCTAGCAACGATATCTATGTGGATTACCAGGCAGCTTTGCAGGCGACCTGAACGTGAAAAGTTACCATCGCTTACCCTATCCAATGATCCCGCAGCAGCGTCTCGTGTTGTTCCCAGCTGTCCTCCTGCATGGCCGCCATTTCATCACCATGCCGCCATGCCTTCCCCGAGCATCAAAGTAACACCGAGAATGCACGAAATGCGTGAACCGCCGAAGCTTCGGACGATCTTTGGGTTCCGGTATCCAACCAGACAAGCCCAACAGAAGCGCCTGATCCCACTATATTACCTGAGATATTTGGAGGCGAGTCGTATAGAATTATACCCACCAGATATGGTTTTCTCAAGGTGTGTTGCACAAGGCTCCAGCCGATGCTATAACCGCCGTTGAGAGCAAAAACACTTCTTACGCTGCTTTGCCAGAATGCCACGGTTCGGCTTCGGTCCAAGTCTAAACCTCAGCTCTCCTTATCCGTCGGCCCATCCGTGACAAAAGGCTTGAGAATCTGCTAGAGATCCGATTTGTACTAGCGGGGGATTTGCCCTGCCGTTCAATCCATCCATTTATATCTTGACTTTTGGGTTCTGCTACAAGTTTCTCACGATTAGGTTCACATGTATGACGATCAAAATGTGGGTCCTAGTGATACGGGAAGGTTGCCTGTTTGGGACCCAATCAAACCTAGCCTCGTGAAACTGGCTGGATCGAACAATAAGCAGCCTGCACGCGTACTTGAAGAGGCTACATCGAAGCTGTTCTCTTTCCGAGCGTCGACGTAGGGGGCTATCTGCCACCAAAAAGCCACTGCCATCATGGGCGTTCTGTCACAGCATTAGGGCTTTCCTTTCGCTTGTCTAACACACTACAACCGTTGTGGCCGGATGTTTAACATGGTCCCTGCACTCTCCGGACCCTTTTATCATTCATCAAGTCCTTCTCTTCCGCTTCACGATAATTCTCAAGTCAAGCCTGTACCCATCTTATTTCTGCAAAAATGTCTGTCAGCTACGGCCAAAGCCCGTTCGATCTCAAGTCAGCAGGACTGTCTCTCAGTTCACCATGGGCCTCGTTCGACAAGCTTTGGCAAGCCGTTATGGGATATCCAGCTGCGAGCTTCCGAATCAACGAGGGCAAAACACCCATGACGACGAGCAAAGAAACGGCCATTGTCATAACACTATACTACGTTATCATTCTTGGCGGTAGAGAGCTTATGCGAACACGACCGGCCTACAAACTCAACGACCTGTTTCTGATCCACAACTTTTACCTGACTGTCATCAGCGGGGCTCTCCTTGCACTCTTTGTTGAGCAGCTGATTCCATCGATTTGGAATTATGGCGTCTTTGATGCCATTTGTGGCGGTTCGGGGTGGACAAAAGAATTGACGACTTTGTATTATGTTGGTGAAACCTTCCTAGAATGGACTCCGCCGCTGACAATGTCCAGCTCAATTATCTTACGAAATATGTGGAACTGATCGACACGGTCTTTCTTGTTCTCAAGAAGAAACCATTGAGTAAGTCGTACATTGTCGGTGAAAATTTGCTCTGCTCACACGACCTAGCATTCCTTCATTGCTACCACCATGGCGCGACTGCACTTCTCTGCTACACGCAACTCATCGGCCATACCCCTGTATCTTGGGTCCCGATCACGTTGAACCTGATGGTGCATGTGGTCATGTACTGGTATTACTTCCAAAGCGCTCGGGGCATCCGCATCACCTGGAAGAAATGGATCACCCGCCTCCAGATCATCCAATTTGTCATCGACCTTGGTGGGCATCCCCGGTGTTTGGTTTCCTGATTTATCCCTTGTCAAACCCGCTAATCCCCGTAATAGGCTTCGTATACTATGCGACCTACAACTACCTTGCCAGCACCTACTTCCAAACCATGCCCCACGTCGGCAAATGCGCGGGAGAGCCCTTTGCCGCTATGACCGGCTGCGCCATCCTCTCCTCGTATTTGTTTCTCTTCCTCTCCTTTTACGCAACGACGTACAAGAAATCCAGCAAGAAAGACACCCAGGTCGCCGTGACCGCGCACGCCGTCGCAGACATGGAGCACAAGCAAATCCCCACCATGGCCGAAATCGACGACTCGGCCATCACGGCGCTCAAGGCCACCAATGCCGCGCTGAAGCATGCCAGTGCCGTCGTGACCGGCTCGGAAATGCCGATGATGGGAATGAAGAATGATTGAGCGAGCGGAAGTTGAATGCATGCGTGTCGTGTGGGTGCAACGGTCGCCAGGAGCGGAGTGCATGCGTGTCGTGTGGGTGCAACGGTCGCCAGGAGCGGAGTACATGCATGATGCGTTTTATTGACATCGGAGCTTCGCGGGTCTTGCTATCGTTTTTATTTTTAGACCTCTATCTACCATGGTGGGGTCGAATAATATATTACATTACTTTACAAACAAAACACAACCCCAAAACCCAGTTGACACAATCCTCTTCCATTTAAAAAACAGAAATCCTGCACATCTGACACCCCCCCCGCCCTATGCTGACAATTCTTCCCTCCCATCAAGATAAGCCCAAAATTAAAAACGCCCTAAACGGATCGCCCGACGCGCCAAAGATAAGGGTGGACGGACCGTTCCTGGCACCACCAAAAACCTTGGCACGCGCCCCCCGACCGATAAGAGAACAAAGGTTTATTTAGCGTAGTGTGGGTAGTGGGGCTAAGGTACCTTAGTAGGCGAAGGAAGAGGGAGGGAAGAGGGAAAAAACCTTATTTTGACTTCGGTGCGTGCATGCGTGCATGACTTAGGGACGGGGGGGTGCGTGGTGGGTTGGTAGAGAAGAGGGAGAGGGTTTGATAGATAGGGTTGTAGCGGTGGGGTTTGGGGGGGGGTTGGAGTTGGGGTCTGGGGGGGTGTATCATGGGTTATGGTGAAAGGTGATTTGGTGGGGCTATGGTTTTTTTGCTTGGAGTGGTTTAGAGGTGGATGGATAGAATTGGGGTGCTACTGCCGGCGGTGATTTACTGCTAATGAAAGTTACTTTACGCACTTGAATCTCAAATCTCCCCAAAAATTCCTGATGAGGGAATCTGTGATTAGGAGACCTCCTATACTAGGTGGGCTATACCCACAACCGCAACCATACAAATCATAGTTACCTACCAACGTACGGAATATTATCTTCATAGCTACATCTTAGTGTAGGAGTCATGACTTTGCTTAGAGTATCTTCTTGGTGAAACGTTATTTCTTGATTTTGGTGGCTGGTGTGACTCTTGTTGGTGGCTCGTAACAACCAACGGATTCGCAGGGGCCGGGTGTTACACAAATCCACCCCGTCAGCCACAGCCTCTGGCTCCCGTGTATGCCCAGATGTCTTGCTTAGGCTGCCCGAAGGCATCCATCCATTGTTACATCCGAAATAAGCCTAACTTACCGCACTTCATATTCGGCCTCGATCCCCAAGATGTGTGTGTGTGGAGATATGAGGATATTTTGTTGGACCGGGAAACAGCGCATGACGTTCTTGACACGAGATACCTGTTGGTTTATCAAAGAAGGTAGAGTGGGCAAACCCGGCACTTCCCTACTCGGCGCCTATTAGTACCACTTATCTGAAATTTGAGAAGCATGATGACGATCAGCACGTACTCGACCAGATTAGGCAGAATTGGCCTAGAGGCCGAGAAATCCGTGTAAGGGAGATTCAGATGAAGGAATGAGCGTGGTGGCTTGGAACTTGCTTGAGGGCTTGTTCCGATGGCTGGCCACTGCTGCGTACTCTATTGTTAATATCGGGCCTTCTTCGATATCAAGATGTTAGAGTATAAACGACAGCCCCATTAGCAGAACCAACCGATTGTCCCTGATCAGCAACAGCATTTATGCATAGATACATAAGCGCAAAGCATGTCGGACAATTGTTCTAAACCAGCTGTTGCATGAAGCCATGAGAAGCTGTCTTTTTCGAGTAAACGTACCGAAGGCCCACCTCGTACATGCCGGCACATCTGCGCGTTGTGAGGGAATATTACCCGCCTGCATGTTTCGGGCCTTATCGTTTGTTTTTGATAATCCGAGCAAGCCATGAAGGTTTGACACTTTCTTGCACGTGTGCAATCTTAGCCACCGAAGTAGCAGGCGAAGTTGGGGATCTCAGGTATTTACGTTGGGGGCTTTATTCGGTGCTGACTCCGGACGTAACGATGCGTGGTGGCTTAATCGCTGGTACTTGGGATATAGCCTAAGGTATCTTTGATATGGTTTTTTTTCGTGGTTCGAAACAGATGTAAAGTAGTGATATTCGGTATCTTGGGGTTTCTGAGCAAGGGTTTTGGTTTATATCGGTGGTATCCGCTCGTCTTCTCATCACCATCAATCTAAATTCCTTCCAATACCACAGTTCAAGAAGATCTTACTCGTCATGGTTATCCAACTGGCGTTGGTGCCGCTTCTGCTCACCTCTTCAGTCGCTGCATTGCTTGTTTCCAGAGTCACTGATATCGCTCCCGCGGTTGCGCTTGCTTGTTCCGCTGGCATTGCTTTTTCGATCTGGCTCGTCTGGGTCTCTTACATCTTCCCATTCTACGTCTCCGAGCTCCGCAAGGTTCCCACAATCCCGGGATTCCCACTCTGGGGTCAGTTCAGCACTATCATCACCCAGGAAATCGGTGTTCCTCAACGCGACTGGCACAAGAAGCATGGCCCGATTATTCGGTATTTCTTCCCGTTCGGCGCAGAAAGGCTGTCAATTGCCGACGACGAGGCTCTCAAGCAAATGACGGTCAAGAACCCATATAACTACCCTAAACCGGACAGAGCCAAGCAATGGATGGTCAGGATTCTTGGCGAGGGTGTCTTGCTCGCAGAAGGAGATGCTCATGTACGACAAAGGAAAGCACTCACGCCTGGCTTTTCAATCCAATCCATCCGAGCGCTTGCACCAGTCTTCCAACGCAAGGCGCTTTTGCTCTCCAATTTGTGGGAAAAGGCCATGACTCGTGAAAACGTCAACGTCAAGTCTTTTGAGGTTTTGGAATGGCTGAACCGCACCACACTCGACATCATCGGAGAAGCTGGCTTTGGAACAGACCTGGACTCCCTCGAACATCCCGAAACACCCATCCGAGAGGCCTACCGGCTAGTCTTTGCTTTTGACATAAGCTCGCGAGTCTTGCACGGCCTTGCCGCCTTCATCCCACTTACCAAATACCTCCCGGCAAAGATGAACCGCGACATGCTAGCCTCCCGCAACATCATCCTTAGTAAAGCGACCGAAATCATTAAGGAGAAACAAACAGTCACACACTCGAAGGACAAAGACATTATCGCCCTCATTGTCCGCGATAACATGAAGACCACGTCCGCGTCAGGCGATAAACTCAGCTTTGAAACCATGCGTGACCAGGTTATGACCTTTCTCGGCGCCGGCCACGACACCACCGCTACCGGCGTCGCCTGGACCCTCCACCTCCTCTCCACGCACCCAGAAATCCAGCAAAAGCTCCGCGACGAGGTCAAACAGCACATGCCCGCTCTCTTCTCCCCAGCCACTCGCCATGATCCTGCCATCCTGGCAACCATGGATCCAGACCACCTCCCCTACCTTGACAACATCTGCCGCGAGTCACTGCGCTACATCCCACCCATTCCCATGACCGTCCGCCAGTCTCTTGCCGATGACACCCTGGGCGGCTATCTCGTCCCTGCCGGCACCACGGTATATGTCCATGCCAACGCTATCCACCGCCTTCCAGCTTTTTGGGGTGACAACGCCGACGTCTTCGACCCAGACCGCTGGAATGACTTAGGAGACAAATGGTCAGCCAATGCGTTTATGACGTTTCTACAGGGTCCCAGAGGATGTATTGGGAGGAAGTTCGCCGAGACGGAGATGAAATGGTTATTAGTCTGTTTGGTGAGTATGTTTAGCTTTGAAAGGGACGAGGAGAGTGTAGATCCAGAAAGTCAAAAGATGTGGCGATTGGTGCTTAGGCCGAGGGACGGAATTGTGATGAGGGCGACGAAGTTGGAGTAGATCAGTCGGTTTTCAGGCGTTGGGTCAGCTATATACACCATGTATTCACAAGCGAGGAGTAACACAGAACATTAATCAATTATCTTCCTCACAACCCAGAAGAATCTCGCCGAACTTGACCTATGCCCACCTTTCACCGCCACCGCCTCCTCCAATTCGCTATCCTATCACAGTTGTTTTTGTATGACGGTTGAATCCATTAGACCATAATCATTTTTCCATTGAGAAATGTGCATGCTGGAGACAGTGGCGGAAAGCTGGGTGTTGGTAGTGACTAATTGAATTGAGGTGGTAATCTCCGCACCATAGGGCTGAATATATTTACCCGCAGAGCCGCACTCCTATCCAAATTTTCAACAACAAAGAGCCACTATAGAGGATTTATCAGACCCATCATGTCCTATACTCGTGTGCTGAGCAGACATAGTCACATGTTTAAACTACGTGCATTACGTGTGGCGTTGGAGAGGTAGGCGGATATATGTTCCTTCATTCATAGCAGGTAATGGATCTTTCATCTTTTTGAATGTGTTGTGCGTTGTTGCGTGGCCCCTTCTTGTCGCATTAGTCAGACTGCTCGCATGCCTGTGCTTCCTGATATATGTTTCTGGATACAGGTGTATAATTTATGGTCCATAGTCAGGCCTTGATATCTGAATATCTAATCCTAACGAAACGTTCCTTCCTGCCCCCTTGTTCCCTATTGGCCATGTTGCCTATTTGCGTGATTTCTTGATGAGTTTGATAGTTAGTCAGGTGGCTTGAATATTTCTTGTGGTAGGCATAGGGATATCTTGCTTCGTTACCCTAACAAAACGTTCTTTTTTCGGCTCGGCTTATCGCATAGCATATTGTCGTATCACCTGTGCTTTCCCGATTACAGGCAAAACCTACAAAAAGCCATTTAACCAGTCACAGTCGCACAAACAATACAGCCTCGAAAGCGTCACGTACCACCAAGTTCTACATCGTACCAGCAACCAAACCTCCTGTGAAACCCAACATGTCACAGTCGTATGCAAGTCATATCCGAGAACCTAATACCTCCAACCACAGATTATGCAACCTTCATCATCAACCTAAAACGCCACGATCGAGGTTTTCCGGGGAAATATTCTTCATGTTCTAGAATTTATGTCAAACCCTGTATGACAGCGCTTTTATAAACTTAGCCATACGCCATTAGCTCTGGAAACGCATCGGAGAGGTGGCTGGACACCCTCCACCTTGTCCAGTAATAGGGAAATATGCGCCCCTGTCACCGAACTATCCCCTGCTTGTACGACAACGCTATAAAGGCCGAACAACTCCGCTGTTGTCAATATAAGGTTAGATAACTTGCAGGATCAAGCAGATGAACATCAAGGATCCATAAAGTTTGTGCAACCCACCCTCCCCATTGTTATTGAGGAGTGACACAGCTGCAGTTCACATGAGCTTCTAATGTGGCTTCAATTGTATGTACTCCGCATGTTAAGGCGACATGCACGACTGGGGCGGAGGCGTATCCACTCTGCAATAATTGCTTCCGATCTTGCGTACTACTTCAAAGGCACTTATGGTGGCTTCATACGACAAAGGGGCTCAAGCGCTTCCTAGCCCAACAAGGAATACCATCCTTGCTTGTACTCCTACCTTTTATTTCTCTGGGCCTTGCCCTTCCTCTTTGAGTGTGACTATAAGCCCTAATGCTAAGGTGCGTATCTATACTGTTACAATACCGTACTGTAGTATCGGAAACGGTTTCGATAAGGATGATATGTTCTAGGTGGTACCTGGATGATGTCTTGTGTTCTGAATTCCACCCTCTCCGGAAATTCATCTCCGCCAATGATAAAGAAAAGCTTGTATATGCTACTTCCAGCCTTCCGGTAAACCGGATCGAGTACCACTCGAAATATATAGCATTTTCTTCCCGCACGCCAATTTCCAATCTTCATTGCACCATGTTCTTTGTAGCACTGCA
>JAABUS010006437.1_pt1 | contig 14286 bp, 23 predicted proteins | sample 5560161 | NCBI WGS metagenome assembly JAABUS01 (sample SAMN10711885, study PRJNA513376) | rock metagenome | isolation source: Antarctica rocks | place: Antarctica: Victoria Land, Trio Nunatak nord | collected 2016-01-04 | reverse complement strand
CGCGCCCGGGCGGCGCGACCCGACCACCGACTAGATGATCTTCCCGGCGTTGGTCCGTGCGAGTTGCTCGGCGTAGCCGGAGAGGTCGGGGCCGAGGTAGCGGTCGTGCCCGGCCGCCGTCTGGAGTTGCGACGGCGCGGGCACGCCATCGGCGCGGGCGAGGAGCGACGAGCCGCGGAGGATCGTCTCCCGCTCGTCGAGGGCGCGGGCCTGGCGCTGGGCCTCGGCGGCGGCCAGCAGATGCCGCTCGACCTGATCCGCGATCGCGTGGTACTCCCTGGCGAGGCGTGCCTGCTCGGCCTGCGCCTCGGTCACGCTGGCCGCGTGGTGGCGGCGCTCCAGCTCCTTCACGACCACGCGCTGCTCGGTCTGGGCGGCCTCTAACTCCGTGATGCGATTCCGGCTCGTGGCCAGCTCCCCGCGCAGCTGTGCGATCGCGGCGGCGTTGTCCTCGCCATCGAGTTCGAGCCCGACGATCAGGGTGCCGATCTGCTCCTCCTGCTGGCGGTGTTGCTGGTACAGGGCGGCCAGTTCCGCCGTGCGCTGATCGAAGTCGGCGCGGGTCTGCGTCAGCCGCGCGCCGACGGCGGCGGCGTCCGTGTTGCCCCCTAGCGTCTTCGTGATACGTTCCTTGATCGTCGCCATCGGGATCCTCCTCTGCCGCGTCTGCGGCCTACTACAGTGGCAACACGGACACGATCCGCGCTGCGGGATGGGCGGGCGTGCGCGTGACGCACACCTCGTGCAAGGTGGTATGCGGGGAATCGCGCGGGCGGGTGGAGACATACGACATACCGGTGATCAGCCCCTCCACGAGGGCCGCGATCACCGTCTCCTGCCAGGGTTCGGTCGGGGGCAGGATGATCGCCCCGACGTAGAGGCCCTGGCCGTCCTCCTCGGCGGTCACGACGCGCCCCAGCGTCCACGCCGTGTCGTGCGAGAGGGTGACGATCGGGGCACCCGTCAGGAAAGCATCGAGCCCCGCCACGAACTCACCCGGCGTGGCCTCCATGCCGTTCGGTGTCGGTTCCCAGCGCGCGGCGTAGCCGCTTACGTGGAGGCCCCCGCGCAGCGAGGCGGGCAGTTCCGGGGCGACGACCGGTTCGAGGGCGGTGCGCGCCACGGTCAGGACGCCGAGCTCCTCTTGCGCGCGCGCCATCGCGCCGACGAGCGCCGCGATACGGACCTCAAGCGCCTTCATCCGGTGAATGTGATCCACGATGTTCATGCCGCCTCGGGGTCGTTGTCGTCGCCCATGCCGTAGCGCTCGCGCAGTTCCGCCATGTAGAGCGCGGCCTTCGCACCGGCGAGCTTGGCCTCGATCCGCAAGAGGTTGTCTTCGGGCTCGTCGCTGCCCTCGGCCTCGATCAGGTGGGGCACCAGGCGCAGCAGCGAGACGTTCAGCGCCTTGACCTCCGCGACCGCCTCCAGGGCTTCCAGTTCGGCCTCGTCGCCGGATGAATGACGTGCTTCATCCTCGGCGGCGTCCGGTTCGTCGGCCAGGCCCAGCGCCGTCCGGAGCGCGGGGAGCCGCGCGTACAGCGCGCCCGGATCGGCGCTGGCCTGCGCTTGCAGGATCGCCAGGAACGCCGCGAGCGGGGTGCGTCCTTCGTCCATCGTGCCACCTCCTCATACAACACAAAGCCCCCCGCCTCGCGAGGGGCGCATGTGCGGCGCTCGCAAGATGGGGGGCGGGATCGGTGCTCCGTAGCACCGATGCGGCCTATTCGCTTACGGGAAGTATAGCCCCGGTGTCTACCACCTCAGGCGGTCGGTGGGAGGGCTAGTCCGGCACATACCAGGCCAGCCAGAGCATAAAGACCAGCATGGTGACGCCGACGACGCCGACAAGGAGGATGACCATCGGGACATCCATATCCGTGTCCTTACCCTACGCGGTCAGCGGGTCGGCGTCGTCGGCGGCCGTGATACCGCACCGCCGCTCGATCTCGGCCAGCTCCATCAGCAAGGCCCGCCGCCTGATCAGCCACAGCGCGCGGTCGGCGGGATCCCGCACCTGCGCCACCGGCTCCGTCGCCGGGGCCTCCGCCCGCCACACGCGGGTCGCCGCGCGGGCCGGGTAGTCGCGTTTCACCATCAGTCGCCCCCTTTTCGTGTCACTCCCACTGACAGGATCGGCCCGTTGTCGGCCAAGCGTCGTGCAAGGCTCGTCGCGGGCTCGTTCGTACGCCGATGTCCGGGCACGGAAAGTCCCGTTGGCGTATCTTGGTCGCGTTATGTCCACCATCAGTCGTTCCCCGCCGCCATCGCCAGGATGGCGCTATGGCGCTCGCAATAGCCGCTCGCCCCCGAAGGCCTGCCACACGCCCGACAGACACCAGGCCGCAACGGGATGGGGGGCGGCAACGGGGCATCGAGATCGAACGGCACCGGGCGCACCAGCTCGCGATCGGCCTCGCTGAGGGACCGCTGCACAAGCGGACGATAGGTGGGCACGCGGGTCGGCACCTTCGCCCCGATGGATTCCTGATAGGCCGTTGCCGCCTCGACACTCAGTTCGTCACCCTCGGCGGTGAAGTAGGCGACGACGTCGGGCTTCTGATCGATCCTGAGTACCTGATCGTCGGCCAGACAGCGCCACACCTCCTCGCGGCGCGTGACGCGCTTCACCGGCGCGTCCGGATACTTCTCCGAGGTCGGCACCTCGATGCGCCGATTGCCGCCATGCTTCTTCTCGACCGGATTCTTGAGGAGGTGCAGGACGAACTCCTCCGGCGTGTCGCAATGCTCCGGGATCTCCACGTACGCCGCGTCCACTTCGCCGGCGAAGCGCTCGGTCTCGATCTGCACCTTCCGCTCGGTCACGTTGATCAGCTTGTGCTCTTTGAGCTTCCGCACGCAGTTACCACCGGTCGAGGCCGACCGCCAATTAGCCGCCGTCTTGAAGCACACGCGGTGACGCTGGCTGCCCTCTTCGATCAACGAGTCGCCACGCTCACGCGCCTTGAAAACGTCCTGCGCCACGTCGAAAATAGCCCCGCCGATGGTCGAATCGGGATACGACATAGCCGCCTCCAGGGCGGCTATGCGCGTCTCCGACTCCACCAGGAGCGCGTCCTTGCGAACATGGGCCTCTTTGCAGACCGCCAGGCGACGCTCGGCTTCGGCCAGATCGCGCGTGAACCGCGCCGCCACCTCGGTGAAGTCGGTCACCACCTCACCGGTCTCCGGGACGATGAAACGCGCCCCGTGCACCTGGCCGGGGTCGTACACGGTGTGCTGCTCGGCGCAGGCCTTGGCGATGTTGTAATCGAGCAGATCGCCCGCGCCGCGCCGCGACTGCCACTTCGTCCGCACCTGCGCGCGGCCCGAAGCTGCTGCGATACGTCGCATGCGCCCGGCGTCCCGCTGCGTCCAGAAGGCCAAGGAGGTCAGGTAGGCGAAGTCATCGCCGCTCGGGTCGGCGTGGATGATCGTGCCGGTATGGCGCGCGTGGAGATCCGCGCCATTCTTCGCCGCGAACGCTTTGTCGAGGAGCTCGCGATCGTCGGGCAGGGTGGGCATGAGGGGCGGCAGGGGCGCGACAGGCGCGGCCTTCGGGATCATCTCGTGCGGCCAAAACAGGGCGAAGACCCGCACCATCGTCTCGGCGTCGACCGGGCGGATCTCGTCATAGCCACGGAAGGGCCGGAAGGTCAGCGTGCCGAAGTGCGCGCCGCCGTAGATCTCGAAGCCGTCCTTCTTCTTGCCCTGACGGTCCTCGGGAATCAGCGGGCGGGGCAGCTCGCCGAAGGCGACGATGCGGATCCCGGTATTCGAGGGGGACGGTTCGCTGTAGCTGTTGAGGAGGGCCATCGCGGCGCGGGCGAGGGGGGCGATCTTCCCTGCCGCGTCGATTACATTGTCGAGGTCGAAGAGGAGCCGCCCCTCACCGGCGTGGAACTCGAAGCCGACCCCGGTGAAACGCCCCGCCTCCACGGCCGCGAGCGCGGTGCCGAGCTGGCCCCAGGTGGCGGAGTCGCCCGCCTTCGCCTTGACACGCATGCCGCCGGTTGACGGCGTGTAGGGCACCTTCGTCGGTTTCGGGTCGCCGTCACGCGCCTCGAGTTGCCAGTTGACCCAGTTGGGCGCATCGGCCAGTGCGGACAGGCCGGGCGGGAAGGCGGGCATCCCACTCATCGCGCCGCCCCGAACGCCGTGCCGCACCGCACCGCCGCCTCGGCCGCGACGAGCGCCTGGCGCATCGTCTTCAGCTGCTTCGCGATGTCACCGCCCTGCTCATAGGCCGGATTCGCCGTGGCGTGCACCTTCAGCGCCGGCCAGAACAGCCGCGCGATCGCCTCGGTACGGGGGCCGTACTGCCAGTGTGTCCACATCGCACCGGGATTGGCGCTATTGTCTTGTTCGTAATCAACCTTATCGAGGGGGAGGTTCAGTGCGATCACGCGGCGGAAGGCACGCACCAGCTCGTCCCCACCGACCGGGTCGCCGGGGAAATCGAGGTAGAAGTCGCCGTCCGCTTCGTAGCGACCGGTGGGGAGGGTCTGGGCAGCCTGGGTACGAAAGTAGGCGATCTGCGCCCGTTGGGCGATGTCGCCGAGGCGCTGGGGCTTGACCGTGTTGACCATAATCAGTCCTGCATTCCTACGGCTACCCCATTGCAACCGCCCTGCGAGGCACGTACAATGCGGTCAGACCGTGATGGTGGTGTCGCGCCTGGACAACGCGATGCCGCTGGTCGAATATGCTGGCCGGTGGGTGCTGTGATAGGCGATAAACCCACCGGCTTTTTCTATTTGGTCAGGCCGCCTTTAACTCGTCGTGCTTCGAGCGGCGACCCGCTCGATCCCCCTGCATACCGCGCAGCTTTTGCAAGTCATCGCGCGTGAAGAGTCGCCGCCCGCCGATCGTGCGCAGGGGCGTGACCCTGCCCTGATTCGTCCAGAGTTGCACGGCAGCTGCGCTCACGCCGAGCGCGCGCGCCACGTCGCTTGTCTCCAGAAACACCGGTTCGGCCATCTGCACTCCTAGCCTTGGCCCTCGCGGACTCCCAACACAGTTAGTATAAGAGGCAGGTGTACGGAGGTAAATCGTTCTGACACACATTGCCCTGAATCCCCCCGAACATGTCACTACCCCCCGCGAAGAACCGCATCCCCGGCGATATGCTGCCATGATTCGACTATGGTTAGTCCCCCGGAGTTGATTACCGTGCCGTCCATACGCAAGAACTCAATTCGCACAGTGCCCACAAGCTCTAGCTGCTGCTGAGCCAGGGCAACCAGAGCCCGCTGTAATTCCGGCTCGATGCGCAACCGTGTGCCCGGCACAGGAACGCCCAGCGCGCGCTGGGCGAGGATCGCCTGGGTATATGGTCCGAGTTGACCGAGCGAGAGATGCAGGCGTTCCCGTGTCTTGACCGCGTCGGTAACGACCTCGGCATACCACTCGGGGTAGCGCAGCGGGCGGCCAGAAACGTCCTCCGTTGGCTCTCCGTACGGCAGCGCACCTTTCGCCTCCCAGGAGCGGAGCTTGCGCTCGTTCATAGCGATACCACGCGCGCTCAGTCCAACAAGCACCTCGGCGCGCGAGATCAGGGATACCGGCGGGGGTATCGAAGGATGGAGCCAGTCCCGCCATGTCGCGCGTGCCGCCTTCTCCTCGCCCATCAGAACGGGCAATAGTGCTCGGCGCACTGCCGCCGCAGCTGCATGTCCGCGAGGTTGAAGAGGCCGCCGTCGTCATCAACCAGGCAACCGCAGACGAGGCAGCGCGGCGCGGGGGAGCGCCCCTCGCGATACCCGAAGAGCTGGCGCACCCGCTCGGCCTTGGTCGCGTCGTGGTGGGCGCGCAGATACGCGGCGATCGCGGCGTGCAACTCTTCCACGGCGCTACTCCTCAACGTTGGTACAATCTCTCCGCTCGTCGGTCTCATCCCCGGCGAGCCATAGAGCCGCCTAGTTCACGCTAGGCGGCTATTTTTACTTCCCGCTCGACTTCCAGCAGGTCAATGTCGTCCATCAACACCCCGAAGATTTCCGCGATCTTCCGCAGTTGTGACGCGCGGGGTTCATTGCGCCCACGTTCCCACGTGTAGACCGTCGCCGGCGTGACCCCCAGTTTGTTCGCTAACTCGAGCTGGGTCCACTCGTGCTCTTCCCGTAACTGCCTGATCGTCTTCCGCATGGCATTACCCCCTCGGTACTATTTCCGACCACACGCCCATAGTACATTATCGCTCTTACAAAATCAATATCGAAAATACTTGACTAGCAACCCTGGATAATGTACTATAACAATGTCGCTAGTGAGCGACGACAAAAAGGCTCCGACGCCTCGCCCTAGGAAGCAAACGTCGGAGCCGACACCGAGCCCGAGGGCTCAGGAAGGCAAGTATCCCATGAGCGCCACGACCGCCGCCACGCCGCAGAGCGCCGCAGCGCACACCCCCGCCGAGCTGGCCTTCCTCGACGCCTGCGACCTCACCGGGATCGTCCACTACGCCGCGCCGAGCAAGCACGCGGCGGGGCGGATCAACGTCGTCGGCCTCGACACCACGACCGGCGCGATCGCCTGCGACTGCAAGGCCGCGCAGTGCGGGCGGCCCTGCTGGCACGCGGCCCACGTCGCCGCCGCCTGGCTCGCCTCCCCCGCCATGCTCGCCGTCCGCTGGCTGACCGCCGATCAGCTGCTCCGCTACGGCACGAAGCACGCCCTCTGCGTCGCCACCTACCGCACGCGCATCGACCGCGCGCTCGCCGACGACATGCTGGCCCTGGTCGCCGCACGCTGCGAGTTCCGCGGACGCGCGGCGCGCGCGATGGGCCGCATTCAAGATGAATTCAGGTCTCTCGACACGGGACGCGACGTGCTGATCGCCCAGGTCGCCACCCGCCAGCTCCTGCCGCTCGGCATGCCGCTCGGCGGCACCTTCCCCCACGACCCGACGGATGGCGCGCCGTTGCTCGCCGCGTAGTCGAATTCATCTTGAATTCAGGGGTACGGAGTCGCACGCACCATGTGGGGGGCGGCACCTGAATTCAAGATGACGCCGGGTAACCCTTAATACTTAAGCACGCAAGTTGCTTCCGGCTCGCACTGGCGTGGCGACCCATCCCGGAGCCGAATTCATCTTGAATTCAGGGGACATACCCCCAGGAGGCCCACCATGACGACCGCGATCACCATGCCGATCACCGCCGCGCTCACCGCGCTCTACGCCGAGCTGGCCGAGGAGATCCCCGACGTCCTCACCGAGACCTTCACCTTCGCCGGATTGTGGGCCGACCTCGCCAGACTGGCGGGCGAGCCCCTCCCCGCCGACGTGGCCGCCGTGCTCGACGCGCCGCTCGACCTCGCCCCGGTCGCGGTGCCGGTCTACCGGGGCAGCTACGCCGCGCACGCCGCCCAGTTCGCCGAGCTGCACGCCGACTAATGACTGTGGCCCATGGGTCACACTGCCGTGGCGAGGCGTTGCCCAGCGTCGTGCAGCGCCGCCACCGTCTCGTGAGGAAGGAGCCGCACCGTGACCATCAAGAACAAGCAACGCGTCCCCTCGCAGCGCCGGATCACCGCAGACGCCCTCGCCTCGCCGTATCTCCATCCCGATGGCCCGCTCGGGGTGCAGGAGGTGCCTGAGATGTTCCTGCGCGGCCTGCGTCGCCCGCTCTGCTTCACCGTCGCGGGCGACTGCCTGGCCCCGCTCGGCATCGTGGACGGCGACAGCGTGCTGGTCGATCAGGCGAACACCACCCCGCAGCACGGCGCGATCGTCGCCTGCAAACTGAACGGGACGCTGCTGCTGAAAGCCTATCTCTGCGCCGACACGGCGTTGCCGCGCCTCGGCTACACCGAGCGCGGGCGCTTCCTCTCGATCCCCGTCATGCCCGCCGACACCCTGGAGATCATCGGCGTGGTGGGCGCGACGATGCCGACCGGGCGGCGCGCGTGGCCGGACGACGCGGAGGAATGGGCGAAGGTGCCGATCCTGCGCGCCAAAGACCTGCGCGACTTCCCCTACTGGACGGTCGATAACGCCACCGGCGAGTGGGTGCGCCGCGCCCCGGACGGCACGGAGATCGCGCGTCACCCGCGCACGGACGTCACCGGGGACGAGGTGACGGCATGAGGTTCATCGGCGGCACGCGCGGCGGCGTCCTGCTCGAACTCGACCCGACCGACTGCCTCGCCATCGCCGATGCGATCGCCTACGCCAACACGATGGACGCAAGCGGCCTCGCCTTCAACCACACGGCCGCGCTCGGCGCGGCCTTCACCGCCTGCGCCATCGTGGCCGCGCTGGACACGCTGGAGGACACCAAGGTGCCGGGGCCGGAGGCGTTGGACGATCTCGCGCGGGTGGTGCGCCGCCACCCGATCTCCACCGCCGCCCGTTATGCTCATGGGGCGGGTACGCGCCCGCTACACGAGCCCGCGACGGAGCGATGCAATCATGGACCACGAGCGACGTATGCCTGCCCCCCCGCGCACCCCGGACGACCCCGAACGCCTGGCGCGCCTCCACGCCGAGGTCTGGTGGAACGCGCTCGTCGCGCCGCCCCAACCACGGGCGCGCGTGCGACGCCCGCTGTACGTGATCCTGCTCGGCTGGCTGTTCCGTGCGCCCCCCTCGGTCGGTTGACGCCGTGTGCCCCCATCGCCGGTCACACGGATGCTCGATGAGAACATGGCGCGGCTGGGACGAGTCGCACGCCCATCGCGGGGAGGATCGGCGATGTCTAGCCAAGCCCCGCTGTGCCGCTCGCCACCGCGCCAGGGCAGGCGAGGCAAGGGGCATGCCGAGGGGTTTGAGGACTGCGGGCCGACCGAGGGAGCGGCGCTGGTGCCGCCCCCTCGCTCGGTCTCGTGTCGGGGCATGATTACTGCCTTGGTAGGGCGACTCCGTGTGTATCGAAGTAGTAGGAGTGCTCGAATAAGGTGGCCAAGCATCACGACTGGGCGAATGCGCCGCCGCCGGTATCCCCCGATCCTGCTCCCTCGCAACCGACCTTCGTGCGGCTCCAGCGCCGCTTCCTCCTGCGCGAGCACGCACGCTATCTCGCTGCCCTGCTCGAACGGGACACCGGGTCGCCGCGCGCCGCGCTCGAGGCGGAGTTGTGGCGCATCCATCGCACGCTCCTCCGCTCCTGAGCCGTCGTGTAGCAGCGCGCCGAGGACGATCGTACCGCCCGTACGGCTCTGGCGACGAAAGCGACCTGGCACTATGCTGGGGTTCTCTTCATCTCCCCCTTTCCTCCTCATTCCTCCTCTTCTCGGCCTCGTCGGGTGGCACCGACGGGGCCCCTCCGTGTCCGCAGTCGCGCCTGTGGTATCCCCGAACGGCCAGGGTTATCCTGTGCGCGCCGTGAAGGCAGGATAAAGGGGCGTGCACTAACGGCCCCGAATCCGCGCCATCGCTGGGGAAAACGCGACACTAACACCCTCTATGCTGGGGAGCGAGATGTGCTATCCTGCGCGCCTTAGCAGGGCTTGTAAGGGGTTGGTAGGGTGGATGAACGCGCCGAGTATGTGACCATCGCCGAGGCCGCCACCTTGTTAGGGGTGCACCGCAACACGGTGCGGAACCGGGTCAAGGCAGGGCGTTACAAGGCGCACAAGTTGGTAACCCCTCAGGGTGAAACCTATGCTCTACACCGCGATTCGTTGGGGTTACCCCTGCCAAGCCCTACCAACGAGGCCGCACATCCTCTCACAGGCGTTGTGCGTCACAACGCCGATAACCCCTCACAACCCGCCGCGCTCGTCAGTCCCGATCAGCAGGCACAGGCTGACGCCATTGTGCAGCGGTTGTTAGCCCCCTTCATCGCCGAACTGGGCATGGTGCGCGAGGAGTTGGGACGGGTGAAGGCGGAGCGAGACGCCAGAGACGAGACGATCGCCGAGTTGCGCCGCCGCGCCGAGATGGCCGAGGCGGAGCGGGACCGGCTGACAGTGGCGCAGGTCGTGCAGGAGGCCTCAGGGGCGCAGGAAGCCTCCGGCGAGGGGCAGGAGGTCGCCCCCGACCTGTGGGCGCGCGTGCGCCGCTGGTGGGGCGGGGGAGTCCGGTGAAGAAGAACACGCTCGTGGCGCTCGGCGTGCTGCTGGTCGCCCTGCTGATCGGGCTGCTCTGGATCTTCCTGGCCGCGAATTACAGCGGGCACGAGACGGCCCGCGCGGATCAGTCGTACGGGGGATGGTGGTACCGCTCGATCCTCGCTATGCTGTCGGGAGATGGCGGACAGTTGGCGGTCGCGCCGTCCCCCCGTGCCTCCCCTATCCCCCCCAACCCCACCCCCAGCGCCCGCCGGTTTCCCCCGACCGGCGGGCGCGATCGCGTTTGCACTCATATTGCCCATTGGCAGATGTGCTAGGCTGCCGTCCGACATCGCGCACGCGCCGTGGGAAGTGGAAGAGAGTAAGGATGGTCTCGCTGGTCGTGTTCGTCGCGTCCGGGCTGGTGCTGCTCGTCCTGGTCGGCCTGCAGTTCGCCCTGTGGCTCCACGCGGCGCGGGGTGGGATGCCGCCGCGGTGGGAGGTCGAGGAGACGCTGGCGATGGCGTGCTCGCCGGGGCAGGCCTTCGCCTTCGTGGGGGATCCGCGCAATGATGTGCGGCACGCGCCGCAGGTTGTCGCGGTGGCGTTCGATGCGCCGGGCGGGATCCGGGCGGGCGCGTCGTACCGCGAGACGATCCGGTTCGGGGGGCGGGATCGCTCGCTCAGCTGCACCATCACCGAGTATGAACCGCCCCGTGCGATCGGCCTCAGTTGCACGCTGGGGCGTCGGCCCGTCACCGGCGGGTATCGCGTGGTGCCGCACCCCGTTGGCTGCGCGGTCACTGCCATGTCCGGGACGACCTACACCGCCGCTGGCATCCTGGTCGCCCCGCTCGCGCGCCCGCTCACCCGCCGCGTATGTCGCGCGGATCTCGAGCGGATCCGCGCTATCCTGGAAAATTCGACGGGGGGGATTTCCACCCCACTAACAGAGTGAAGCCACGCCTACCTACGCTGGGGTGCCCGGAGAATGGCGGCGGTGCTAGGGTTGGGTTTCCACAAATGTGGAACGCGATATAACCGACGACCGCGATACCGGGAGCCGCTCCCCTGCTTTACTGCTCAGTAGGCGATCAGCCGCGCGTTGACGGTGCCGAGGTGTTCGCCCGCCCAGCAGGCCAGCGCCACCGCGAGCACCAGGTCGTCGTGCGTCCCCTCGCGCCACGCCCCGTATGAGTCGTGCGCCTGGTCGTTGATCTTCACCTGGAAGTTGAGCAGCTCGCGCGTCAGCACCGCCGTGTCCGGCAACGCCGCCGCCACCTTCAACCGCCCCGACTGCAACAACACCTGCGCCCCGCTCACCAGTTCCCGCTTCGGCACGCGCTAGCTGCTGCCCTGATGGGTCGCCGTATCGCCCCCCGTGATGGTCACGTCGTAGAGTGTGCCCGGTAACCGCTCGTGGCGTAGGAGGTCCACTACCGGACGCCCTACCCCGGTCGCGTCCACGATCAGGCGCTGCGCGACGTGCCCCTCCCCGAGCGGGCGATCGGCGTAGACGACGCCCGGCTCCGGCCCCGGTTCGAGTTCCTGCGCGGCGAGCTGGCGGCAGCGCCGGGCCACGGCCGCCACGATCGCGGGGTAGGACGTATTGAGCGGGAAGCGCTCCAGCCAGGGCACCGTGTAGGCGACCGGTGCGGGGCCGTCCCCCTTGCGGACGATGGCGAGCGCGGTGTAGTCGTGGGCCTGGCCGAGGTCGAGGCCAATGTAGAACGTCATCGGGATCCCTCCACAGCGAAGAGCGGGGCCACGTCGGCGGACACCGCGCCCATCACGTCATCGTAGGCGAAGACCTGATCGATGGTATCGACGAACTCGCAGAGGAACTCCTGGCGGAACCACCACTCGCCCATGCGACGGCGCTCCTCGTCGAGCCAGGCGCGGTCGATGCGCGGGCAATCGTACGCGGTGATCTGGATCCGCTCCCAGTCGGCCCCGCCCTCCGTCCACTCGTGGTGGAAGAAGCCCCGTTTGCCGAACGGCGTGGAGAGGAGCACGATCCGCCCCCCGCTGACGGCGAGCATCGGGCGCACCGCCTGGTACAGCGCCTCGGCCACGCGCGAGGCCTCGTCGATCACGAACAGGCGCACCCCCGAGAAGCCGCGCACGGTGGCCTCCTTGCCGGGCAGGGCGATGATCCGGCTCCCCGACGCGAACTCCAGGCTGAGCGCGTTGTCCTTCTCCAGTTCGGTCGTCGCGGTGCCGAGCGCGGCGAGGCCCGCCTTGACCTTGCGCAGCAACTCGACGGATTGGCGCTCGGAGGGCGAGAGGAGCAGCACGGGCGCGCCCGGTTCGTAGAGCGCCGTGTGCGCGGCCAGGACGCTCGTGATCGTGCTCTTGCCCACCTGGCGGGCATTGTTGAGGATGATCTGCCGTTGCGGGCTACGCAGCACGCGCGCCTGCCAGGGATCGGGGTCGAGGCCCATACGCCGCGCGAGGAGGACCGGATCGAGCGCCGTGCCGAGGTCCGCGGCGAGCGAGGTGGCTAACACGCGATCACCGCCGCGACCGCCACGCGGTCGTCGGGGAAGGGTTGCAGCGCCGCGACGAGCTGCCCGCGCAACTGTGCCCACTCCGGCGACAGCAGCACATTGACGACCGGGCGCTCATCGAGGTCGCCGAGCAGCTTCGCCTGCAACTCGATCTGCTTGTGGATGCGGTCGACCGCTTTGAGCGCGAGGTCGCCGTCTTTGGCGCGGCGGGCCTCGGCGAGGATCGCCACGCTGGAGGCGTTGATCTGCTTCAGTTGCCCCAGCACGTCGAGCGCCTGGCGGGTCGCTTCCTCGCCCGCCGCGGTGACCAGGGACGCGGGGAGGTGCTCGGCGGCGTGGCGGCGCACCGCCGCCTCGGAGAGGTCGTGCTGCGTCGCTATGCGTCGATTGGGCGTGCCCGCCACGAGGGCGGCGTCGATGGCGTGGCGCGCTGTGTGGGCGCACACGGTGCAGGTGCGGCTCATCGTCCGGCCTCCTCGCGCTGGATGGCGTCGTACTCCGCGCGCGAGATCCCCACGATCGGCGTCTGCCCGCCACAGTGGCCGCAGGTGCCATCGGGCCCGACGTGCAGGTCGAACGCGACCGACCCGATCTTGCCGAGGAGCAGGCCGTCGCAGTGGTGGCAGCGCACCTCCCGATGCTCGTCGCTATACACGTAGCGGAGGCCGCACGTGCGGGCGATCTCCTCCGCCAGGCGCAGGCGCTCCATGAACGCGACCACCGCATCGTCATCCCCGCGCGGCACGAGCGGATCGAACCACGCGCCATAGTTGCGCGCCGGGCGGACCATGCCGCGCACCTGCAACGGCGTCAGCGGCCCCAGCGTCTCGGCGACCCACGAATAGAAACGGGTCATCGCCTCGATCGCCGTGGCCTCGTCGCACCAGTGGGGCGGGGCGATGGTGTCCGAGACGCCGAGCATCGTGGGGCTGGCCTGCCAGGCTTCCAGCGCGGCCAGGACGTGCGGCACCGCGCCCGGTGCGCGCATCCGGCGCTCGTAGAAGGCTGGGTCCGCGCTCCCCTTCACGCCCGCATACACCATGTCCATGAACGGGGCGAGCGCGGCGATCGCGTCCGGGGCGGTGAAGCAGTTCGTGTCGATCACCGTGCCGAGACCGGCGGCCTTGGCGAGTCGCGCGGCGTCGAGCGTCCACTCGTAGGTCAGGGTCGGCTCGTTCGCACCGAAGTAGACGTCGCGGCAGCCCCATTGCTCGGCCAGCGCCGGGATCGCCTGCGGGTGGAGCATCGCGCGGTGATAGGCCCAGCCGCCGGTCTGGCCGAGGCTGCGCTCGCCACCGTAGGCCCACGTCAGCCGCTCGGGGGCGCGCGCCAGGTCGGTTGAGGTGCAGAAGACGCAATCCGCCGTGCAACCGACGCCCGAGAGCCACACCATGCGCGCGTGCTGGCGATAGAAGAAGTAATGCGTGACGTGCGGCTGCGCGTTGCCGATCACGGCGTGGTCCGTGAGGCGCAGCCGCCCGCCGTCGTTGCGCCTGATCCGGCACCAGCCCGCCTCGCCCGGCGCGAGTTCGCAGCGGCGATAGCACAGATCGCAGCCGACACGCCGCCCCGGCAGTTCGTGCCAGTAGTCGGCGGCGCGGGGGATCATCGCCCGCTGGGTGCGCGAATCGAGCGTCCCCGCCAGGATCGGGCCGGTCACGTCCGGGGCGTGCGGGTCCGGGGCCGCCTCGCGCCGCGCCTGCTTCAACTTCGCCGCCTTGCCCATCCTGTCCCCGTCCTTGTGTGGCCGCCCGGGCGCGGGGGCGGCGGATCGCGGAGGGAT
>JAABUS010006436.1_pt1 | contig 14286 bp, 15 predicted proteins | sample 5560161 | NCBI WGS metagenome assembly JAABUS01 (sample SAMN10711885, study PRJNA513376) | rock metagenome | isolation source: Antarctica rocks | place: Antarctica: Victoria Land, Trio Nunatak nord | collected 2016-01-04 | reverse complement strand
CCCATACGTCCATCTAAGACGTTTGATGTGCAATGAGCTAGACCAACAGATCCGCCAGGCGACGCAGCGGTCGGCCGAGGGAGTCGTTGATCCGTTGCCCACACGTGTACGCGGCGACCTTCGCCGCCAGGCGGGCCAGCAGACCGCACAAGGTTTTGGCCCGGTGGCGTTCGAGGCCAAAGAGGTCCTTCAGATGCCAGATCACCCCTTCTATGATCTGCCGCTTGCCCGCCGCCCAGCGTCGATCTTCCTCTGTCCAGGCTCTCTTGGAGTTGTTCTTCGGGGTTGCGGCCACCAGGGCTCCGTAGTCCTCTAGCCAGTGTCTCTCCCACTCCACGGCCGTGAAGCCCTTGTCGGCCAGGTAGGCTCCGTGGCGGTCGGAGGCTATGAGGGCGTCGCCTATCGGACGCTCGTCGGAGGCCGCCGGGGCCAGCCCGAAGGCACTCACCACGCCTTTCGGGTCGACCACCAGCGCCACCTTGAACCCGTAGACCCACTCGGTCTTCGATGCGCTGCGCCCGAAGGAGGCTTGTCCGGCAAACAACCCCTTGCGGCAGGCTCTCACCCGCACCATCGCCGGGATCAGGGTCGTGTCCAAGACGTGGTAGACCGCCGAAGGATCGGAGAGCTCCTCGGCGAAGGACTGCTGCAACGCACGCAGCTCGGGCTCCAGAGCCCGTACCCGCCGGTTGAATTGGCCCTGGGTACACAGCTTCGGGAAGTAGGGGCGCAGGTGCGCGTTGGCGAAACGCCAGAAATCTCGCTCTCCGCGAAAGCGAGGCCACTGAGCGAGTATCGCCAGGGTCAGAACCTCCGAGTCGGCGAGAAGAGCGGGGCGACCGGGTCGGCATGGGGCCGAGGCGTGGTTTGCCCGCCACCAATCGTCCACGGAGACGTACAATGAGACTAGGAAGGAGTCGAGATCCACTATGCGCCACCACCTTTGGGAGAAGGTCGGGTACCAGCATAAGGTTTCGGCTCCTTCTGCGTCGTTCGCAATTACTCATCAGTCGTCTAAGAGCTTCCGTCAATAGGTCATGGTCGTCGAGAAGGTCGGCTTTCCCAGCGGTAGTGCATCCAGCCTTCCCGGATGAGCCGCCTAACGATGATGACCACCTCAGAGAAGGCCACCCAGAAGTCGATGACCCGCCCCTCACGCTCCGTACACCACACCAACTTCTTGTGGGCGTTGTGCCAGGAATTCGTGCGCTCCACAACCCAGCGCATCCAGGCTCTAAGCGGAGCCGACTTGCCCTTCTTGGAGATCTCCCCAAGCAGGCAACGAGCCGCCAGCTTATCGCGGGTAGCGGCCGAATCGTAAGCGCGATCCAGGTGCACGCTTGCCCGATCCGGCAGCTCTCCGAGCGGCTCTAAGGTGTCTAGGGTCGCCTCCAAAAGCGGCGAGTCGTGATGGTTGGCCGGGGCGACGAGGGTACCCAGAGGGATGCCCTTTGCGTCAACCACCGTCGAGCGCTTGATGCCTCCTTTGCCCCTATCTACCGGACTTCTTCCAGCTTTCTCTCCGCCACAAGGGGCTTTGGTTATGCACCCGTCCACCGCCAGATCGGCCAACTCCAGCCCAATGAATCGATCGTAAGCTTCGAGGGAGATCTCCCTGAGCTTCTCCATCAGCCCAAGCTCGATCCACTCGTCGCGCCTGCGGCGCAGCGTGCTCTCGGAGCAAGACTCGTCTGCGATCCTCCAGTAAGCGCACCCGAACACCAGGATCTGGACCAACTTCTCGAAAACCAACCTCTCGGGGATGCGAGGACGGTGACATCCAAGCGGATGAGTGCTCTCTCGCTGTGGCAAGAGGGCTTCGAATTGCTCCCAGATGGGCTCGATGATGTATGGTTCAAGGGCGGGCATGGAGCATACTCCTTCCATTCGGGAAGCTTAGAGGACTCCCCAAATGATGGAGCATCCGTGCCCGCTTTACATCTAGAAGCACTCCCTATTGACGGAAGCTCTAAGTTGCGAGGCGCGGCATAGAACTCGGAAGATCCCTTTTCTACGCCGCACCTCTTACACTTCTTGCTACTCAAGTATCAAAATGGAATGTCGTCGAAGTCTTCTTCGTTTATGTCCACGTCATTGCGGTTGCCGCCCTGGTTTCGCCCACTGCGGCGGGCTCCCGCGGCGGCGGGAGCGCCCGCGCCGTCATCGCCTCCGTCCCCGGCCCGGCCGAGAAACTGGACGTTGTCTGCCACTACATCTACCGTGCTGCGCTTGGAACCATCCTGGGCCTCCCACGTACGATATTGCAGGCGACCTTCTACCAGGATGGGATCCCCCTTCTTCTTGTAGTTGGCGATGGTCTCGCCAAGTTCACGCCAGGCGGTTATGTTGAAGAAATCCACCTCTTCGTTCTTGGAACGCACCCGATTGACGGCCATGCCGAAATCGCACACCGGAATCCCGCTGCCAGTGAAGCGCAGCTCGGGGTCCCGCGTGAGGTTTCCGGCCAGGATCACCCTGTTGAAGCTGACCATTTGCTTGCTCCTCTCCTCTGCTTTTCTGGACTAACCTTTACCGTAACATCCCCGTTTCTCAAGTAGCTAATCTCCAGGGACGCCCTTTAATGCCGGAATCTAACGAACTGCGATGAATTACTGGTGAAACGCGGATGAATCCGTCGGAATCGGCTGTGGATTTTTTCACCCGCTACTGAAATCCCTTCGTCACGGCCACGTCGAGCTGCTCGTCTTTGATGGTCACTATCACATCGCCGTTCTCGTCGTTACGAAATATCTTCGCGCCGCTTCTGCGAAGCCTGTCCATGGCTTCTGGGGTCGGGTGTCCGTAGGAGTTGTCCGCGCCGACCTGGACCACGGCGACCTTCGGCGGGAAGCGGTTCAGGAAGATCGGGGTGGAAGACGTGGCCGACCCATGGTGCGTGACCTTGAGTAAAGACAATGGACCCGTATACCGGCCACTCGCCATGTACTCCTCCTCTTTCGTCGAGGCGTCGCCAGCCAACAGGACGCGGGCGCTGCCGTAGGTGAGCAGCAATGCGATGGAGTTGTCGTTGATCTCGGGGAAGAGCCCGCCTTCCGCGTCGGTGGGGGGGCCGATAGCATCAACCCGGACTCCTCCCCAGTCCATCAAGTATCCGGTGCGCACCACATGTACCTCCGAACCCTCAGCTTTCACGCCCCGCAGGAAGGAGTTGTAAGTCAGGGTGCCTTTCTCGTCGCCTGAGATGTAGACGTTCTCGACGGGGAAGGCGTCCATCACGTCGAGGAAACCGCCGATGTGATCCGCATCCGGGTTGCTGACTATGATGCCATCCAGAGTCCGCACTCCCCTGTCGCGCAGGAAGTCCACCACGTTCGGGCCTTCTTCCGTCCTGCCAGCGTCGATGAGGTGGCTGGTGCCGCCAGCCTGCACGAGCACGGCGTCACCCTGTCCCACGTCTATGAAGCTGACCGAGAGCGAACCCGATGGCGGAGGTCCGGCCCCACCACGTCCCTCGCCCATGGCGAAGCCGCAGGACGCAGTAAGTAGGATCAGTGAAACGCACAGCAGGCAAAAGAGGACGCCGCGCAGAGAACGGCGGGGTCCGGCGGTTACTCGCGGTCTTCCGGTGTGAGGCGGTCTATCCACTCATCGGCCTCCGCGCGGGTGAGGTCCGAGAGCGATTTGCCGATGCGTCCTTCCAGCCTGGAGACGCCGTTCTCGCCCCTGAGTTCCTCCGCCAGCGTGCGCAGCAGATCCACCTGGCTTTTGCGCGCCTTCTGCGAACCCCTCTTCTGCGAACTCCGCCTGGCGCCCTGCTCGGTAGCGCCGTCCCCGGACTCCTCGGCCTGCCCGTTGACGGTTGTCTCGCTGGCAGCCCGTGACCGCCCGGCCTCGCCAATATCTTCGGTGGCGCCGGAGTTGCTTGAACGGCCCGAATTACCCGAGCTTCGCTCGCGCGGCGCTGGTTCTGACTGCTCGACGGGGCGCGGATACGAACGCCCGCCGGAGCCTCCGCCCGAGTGCGCGGGCGGTGCGTCGTCACCATCGGAGAGCTCTTCGAGGGCTGTTGCCCCGACGTTCACCGCGTCGCGGAGGGCGCGGGCTTTGGCGCGGGTCTCGGCCATGCGGATGAGATGCGGCGCGATGCTGCGTCCGACGTTGGATGGGCTGGCGTCCCCGATGCCTGAGAAGATGCGCGGCCCTGCCTCTCCGCCCTCCATCTCCACGGTCGCCTTGACGATCGCCACGTTGCCGTTGGCGTCATCTGGAACCTGGATCAGCTCTGTGTCTATGCCCCGCAGGCCGCGGTTGTGAGCCTCGTCGAGGAGACCCTGGAACAACACGTATTGCTTTCCCTGGCGCGTGATGAGGAATTCCTCCCTCACGAGGTTCTCCTGGCTTCCGCCTCGCGGTAGTCATCGCCCTCCAGGGAGATCCAATCGCACATCGAGATGATGCGGCTGGCAGTCCGTTCCCCTAGCTGTTTGGCAAGGTCTTTGGGGCCGATATTAGAGGTGAAGATGGTAGGCAGCGTCTCCCTGTAGCGATGGTTGACTATAACGAACACCCTCTCCTGCACCCAGGGCGTCGGCTTCTCTGCGCCGAGGTCGTCCAGGATCAGGAGGTCAGCGTTCTTGACGGCCTCCATCCACTCGTCGAGATCCCGGCCCGGCGTCATGTAGGCCCCGCGCAAATTGTCAAGAAGCTCTGGAACCGTCACGAAGAGCGCGGGCACCCGCTTCCTGGAGATGAGGTCGTTCATAACCGCGACGGCGAGATGGGTTTTTCCGGTCCCAACGTCCCCGCAGAAGTAAATACCACGTCCGGCATCGCGGTTCTCTTCCCAACTCTTGAGGTAATTCTCGACCCGCTCGGCGGCCCTCGCTGCGCCAGGTCCGACGTAGGGCTTGAAGCTGGAGAAAGTGTAGCCTTTCATACGCTTGGAGATGCCGCTGCGGTTTCGCAGAATGTCGACGCGGGCTTCGCGCCGCATGATCTCCCACTCCCGCTGGTCGTTCTTCTGCTCGCAAGCTGGCGTACACGGATGGTAGTACCATTCGCCGGGCTTGCCATATTTCCTCTGCAGGGCCGGTGGAAACTCTACCCACTCGGCCTGGAGTTCCCTTCCGCAGTGCGGGCAGACGTTGTCGTCGAGCCGGAGTACGCTCTTATTCGCCGAAGAGCCACTCATAGCCTTCCCTGCGTCTGGCAGCAGATTGCCTATCCGCTCCATGCTTCACCCCCTCCCCTATCTTCAACGCCCCGCCTCTCACGGCCCCGCTCTCCCCGACGAGGCGGAGCTTGCGGTCTTTCTCGAATAGTTCCACGTCCTGCATGGTCTTGACGCCTCGCTGCACCCAGTTCTCCAGGATGCTCCTCACGTATCCGACCTTGCGGGCGTCGCGCTCGCTGGCGATCCTCAATGCCTCCCTTATCACGTCGGCGTCGAGTCCGTCACGCTCGCTGTATCCGTTCAGAAACTCCAGGATGTGCGGCGCTGGCAGGCTCCCCATGTACCTGAAGTAATCGTCCGAAGAAACACCCTCCGGCTCGGCCCGAACCACTTCGATCTCATACGGGGTGCGACCCTCTGCTGCTTCTTCCCCTCGCCGCTTCACGTCCTTTTCGTCGCTTCGAGCCCGACGCCTGGCGGTTGGCGGATGTTCCAGAATCTCCATCCAGCCTTCGTGCTCGACGATAAATCCAGCTTCCACGAGGGATTTCAGGGAGTTTTCCACGTTCTCGGGCGTGGAACGGAGCAATTCCGCCAGTTCGTGGAGATCCACGGTTTCCTGTCCGATGTCGGGCAGAACTTTCATGAGTTCGTAGAGGGCTACGGCTTCGGCTCCGAGGTGGGGCATCCAGCGCACGTAGAGCCGGGCTTTCGAGCCCCGCTCTATGTTCTCCCCCGGGGGTGTGAGCCGCATGCGCTCCATCCTACGGGCCAGTATACCGGTCAGCGGCTTCGGTCACTATACCTTTCACCTGACGGGACTCTAGTGATCTTCGCTGGATTGGATCGCGGGCAGGCCGTGGTCCGAGGCTTTGATGCCTGGTATCAGGCCCTGGCTGGCGGCAAGGCCGAAGAAAAGGGCGGTGATGGCCAGGATCACGGCGAAAGTGCCGATCCGGCGCGCATCCAGGAAGTAGGCCACGATGCCCAACGCAACGCCTATCACCCCTGCAGAGACGCTGGCGCCACTGCCCAGGATGGGGCCAACGAGACCCCCGGCGGCGAAGAGAATCCCAAGGACGGCGCAGGTACCGCCAGCCAGCACCTTCACCTCGATTTCGCGGATAGGATTCCTTCCAGGGTTCCTGGTCCGGTTCCGCTTCACATGGCCCCTATGTCCCCCGCTCTCGCCCAACGTCACCCCTCTGAATTCCGCTTCCCCGCACGCGGAAGCATGCGCCGCACAGCAGCCGTGCTGCTACTAGTATAATCCCCGTCTTGTGAGGTTCGACCACGCACTCCCGGGTATCAACGAGGTCTTTCTCTCCGATGGTACCCCGCGCCCTGTCTACGAAACCGTGCTGGCAGAGTTCGAAACCACAGGCCCGAAACGCTGGAACGACAGGCTACGCCAGGCCCACTCACTGCTCCTGAACGAACAGCACGCTTTCGGCATCCTCGAAGGCGACAAGACCCACCCGACAGACTGGTTCCCCCGCATAGTGCCAGCCTCTGACTGGGAAAGGCTGTCCAGGGGCCTAGCCCAGCGCATGGCGGCCATCAACGAGTTCCTGCGGCGACTGGAGGCCGGCAAGGAGGAGGTAGTCCCGAGGGAGGTGGTGGAGAGCAGTATCCTCTATGACACCTCGTGGAAGGATCGCTTCGGCCCCGTTCCGGCGCGTCAGATCGCCTTCGACGTTGTGGCTGTCGAGAGGGACGGCGGATGGGCCTACCAGGTCATCGAGGAGAACGCCAAGATGCCGGTCGGGCTCGCGGCCATGACGCGCAGGCGGCGGATGAGCCGCGAGGTCTTCTTCCCCGAAGCCCATACCGCCCTTCCGATTCACTCCCTAGACGGCTGGCTCTCCCGGCTCGGCGACGCGCTGCGGGCAGCCTCCCCCAAAGGCCCCGAAGCGACGCTCGCCGTCGTCTCCAGCGGCCCGGAGGATCAGTTCTACCTCGACCACCACATCTACGCTGAAGAGATGGACGCCATCCTGGCCGAGACGAAGCATCTCACCATAGACGGCGACGGATACCTGCTACACGAACCGAGCGGGCGCAGGATAGATGTGATCTACGAGCGGGTGGACGAGGATCGGCTATACGCAGAAATTCCCGGACTGCTCGAGTGCCACGTCGAGGGGAAAGTCCACGTTCTCTTCGCCCCGAACTCCGAGATCGTGGACGACAAAGGCGTCGGCGTCTTCGTTCCCGAGATGGTGCGGACGTATCTCGGGGAGGAGCCGCTCATCGAGAACGCAAGGACGTGGTCGCTGGCGGTCGAGGAGGATCGCCGCTACGTCATGGACAACTTCGCCGATCTAGTGGTCAAGAGCCGGGGCGGTTATGGTGGGAAAGAAGTCATGATCGGGCCCGAGGAATCCGAGGAGTCCATCGAGAAGTTCCGCAAGATGGTCGAGAGGAACCCTGTGGAGTACGTGGCCCAGGAGACCATAGACTTCTCGACCCACGTCCTGTGCGGGACTGAGGGCGGCGATTTCTTGCTGCGCGACTCGTATGCTGATTACAGGGTGCTGGTTCTCGCTCCGGATCCCAAAGATCCCGGTGTGGTCGAGGTCATTCCAGGTTCCCTGACCCGCGTGGCAGCGCCGGGAAAGCATGTGGTGAATATATCGAGCGGCGGTAAGATGAAGGATACCTGGGTACTCGGAGACCCTTGAGGAGGAGACTATGAACTACGGAGACCTGATCAGGGACTCGTTCCGCATCACCTGGCGTAACCGTTACCTGTGGTTCTTCGGGTTCTTCGCCAGTATGGGCTCATCTTCCTTCAACTATTCCTCAAGCGGCAATACCGGCGGCGACTTCGACGAGCAGAGTTCCACTGAAATTGCCTCCATCTCGGCGGCGGCAATCCAGAGTCCATTCCAGAACATAGCTTTGATCATCGCCCTGATCGTGGTCGGACTCGTGGTCTTCCTGATCTTCTTCGCCATCTACCTGGTCTCCCAGGGCGGCCTCACGGATAGCGTGGCCGCAATCGAGCGGGGCCAGCGGCGCAGCTTCTCCTCAACCTGGCGGGCAGGAACCGGCTTCTTCTGGCGTGTGCTCGGGCAGGTTCTGCTTTTCGTGGGGATCGTGCTCGGGCTGCTTCTGGTCGTCGCGATACCCATTGGTGCGCTGGTCGGCGGGGCCTTCCTGACGGACTCGACAGCTTTTCGGGTTGTGGCCATCATCATAGCCATCCCGATTGGCATTGCGGCGTTGCTGGCTATCTTCATACCCATCGCCATAATCCGGCAGTTTGCCCGCCGGACGATGGTTGTCGGTGGGGACAGCGTAATCGACTCCGTGCGAAGCGGATACAGGATGTTCCGCCACAACCTGGGACGGAGCCTGCTGGTGTGGCTGATTCAGCTCGGGATCATGATCGCGGCCAGCATCGCACTCATCATAGCGCTGCTTATCGTGGGCCTCATTCTCTTCCTCCCGACGATACTCCTCGCGGTGGCTGGCTCCACGACGGCTGCGATAGTAACCGGCATCATCGCCGGGGTGATACTGCTCCCCGTCTTGATCGTGACCGCAGCCATCCTGGGGACTTTCAACCACTCGTATTGGACGCTCGCCTATCTGCGCATGACTTCAGGCACATCAGGGGGAACCCCGCGCGTCGTGTGAACGTAGATAGATTTCGGGAGACCTGAAGGCAAACAGAAAGGCTCCACGATGGACTACGGGAACCTGATCGGTGAGGCGTTTCGCATCGCCTGGCGCAACCGTTACCTGTGGTTCTTCGGGTTCTTTATCAGCGGCGGGGCGACCTCGTTCAACATCAGCGTTCCCCCGAATCCCGAAGCCCAGACGAATACCACAACCAGTGGTCTGCCCACGTGGCTCACCAGCCTCGGGCAGTGGGCGCAACAGAACGTGGTTTTGGCCGTCGCCCTCGGCGCCGTACTGCTGGTTCTCTTATTGATCGTGTTCGTCGGGCTTGCGCTCATATCCGCCGGGGGACTTGTGGAGAGCGTCGCGGGGTTGGACCGGGGCGGGCGTCGGAACTTCGCTTCGACCTGGCAAGCCGGCGTCCGAAATTTCTGGCGCGTGTTTCTCTATGGGGTGCTGTTCTTCCTGATCGGACTCGTGCCCGTGATCGTGATCGGAGGTCCGGCGGCCCTTGGCATCTTCGGGATAGTCGCCGCCACGGAGTCCGTGGGGCTGCGTATCCTGTTGATCTCCATAGTTGCGCTGGTGGCTTTCGTGCTTTTAATGGTCATCTCCATCGCGTTATCCCTCATCCAGCAGCTAGCCCTGCGCGAGCTGGTGATCGGTGGCCGGGGCATCACCGCATCGATAGACAGCGGCTACCGGCTGTTCCGGCGCAACCTCGGACGCGTGCTCGTGGTGTGGCTCATACAGATTGGCCTCGCACTCGCGGCTGTGGCCGTGATCTCTATTATCGGCTTCGTCGTTGGCATCACACAGAATCTCGGGTTCATAGCACTTTCCTATGCTGCCCCGTACCCGCTGGTCGTCGGGCTGGCCGTGGTGGCCGGCCTGATCCTATCCCTGCCCTTCATAGTTCTCTATGCCGTCTTCGGCGTCTTCAACCACGCGTACTGGACGCTCGCCTACCTGCGGCTGGCGGACGGGCCTGCGCCGCAGGATGAATACGCACCCCGCACGACGGGGTAAGAAGCCGGAGCAAGCTACCGGAAAGGTTTCAAAATGGGAAAGCTGGACGGCAAGGTTGCAGTGGTGACGGGTGCTTCGAGCGGTATCGGAGAGGCGACCGCCGAGGCGCTGGCGGCAGAAGGGGCTTCCGTCGTGGTCGCGGCTCGGCGCGAAGACAGGCTGGCTGACCTCGTGCAGCGTATCGAGGGCGACGGGGGTCGCGTTCTCTCCGTGCAGTGCGACGTGACGGATGAGGATCAGGCACACGACCTGATAAAGCACGCCGAGCAGGAATTCGGGAGCGTTGACATCCTGATCAACAACGCAGGCGTGATGCTTCTCTCGAAGGTCGAGAAGGGCCTCTCTGACCAGTGGCGCCAGATGTTCGACGTGAACGTGCTCGGCCTCCTGTACGCCACCGACGCCGCGGTCGAGGTGATGAAGCGCCAGAAGAGCGGGCACATCGTAAACATCTCAAGCGTAGCCGGGCGCAAGGTACGCCCGACCGGCGGCGTCTACTCCGGGACCAAGTTCGCGGTCAACGCCATCTCCGAAGGGCTGCGCCAGGAGCTTCTGGAGGACAACATCCGCATCACGATGGTCGAGCCCGGGGCCGTGGATACAGAGCTGCCTGACCACATCACGGACGACGAGGCCCTCGAAGGCATGGGTGGGCTCATGAGCATCGAGCGGCTTCAGTCAGAGGATATAGCCAACGCCATCGCCTACGTCGTCACCCAGCCAGAGCGCGTGAGCGTGAACGAGATCCTGATCCGGCCCACCCAGCAGCCGAATTAAATCTCGAGAGCGTAGTTCGTCTGGTTGCTCCGAAACTTCCCGGCACCCTTCCGCTCTCCGGTGACCAATAGCTATAATTGCTGCTTGGGACACGACCTGGAAAGGAGCGCGATGGATGCTGTTGATGTTGCGCAGGGGTATTTCGACGCGTGGAACAGGCGGGACGCCGATGCGATCGTCGCAACCTTCGCCGAAGGCGGCACGTACAGCGATCCCAACGTGCCAGAAGGGCTGACCGGCCAGGCCATAGCCGACTATGCTGGCGGCCTGTTCGCGGCCTTCCCGGATCTCTCGTTTGAGATAGTCAGCCACGCCCCCGCAGGTGACGGAACGGCTGCCCAGTGGATGATGCGTGGGACCAACACGGGCTCCTTGAGGGGCGCCCCGCCGACCGGGAGCGCCGTAGCCCTGCCCGGCTCGGATTTCATCGCGGTGGAGGACGGTAAGATCCGCTCGGTGCAAGGGTACTTCGATCAGGGGACCATGATGCGGCAGCTAGGGCTCCAGGTCATCGTACAGCCGTACTCCGTTGGTCCGGTCGCCTTCGGCAACAGCGTATATATGCAGCCCGGAAACGGCAAGAAGCCTGGCGCTTTCAGCATCACGGCCCTCCAGGTAACGTCCGAGAACGATGCTGAGGAGGTCCGCAACTACTCGCAGCAAATCTTGCAAGAAATGGCGAGGATGCCAGGCGTCATCAGCGTGCTGCTGGCCAGCGCTGGTCACCGCATGCTCACCGTTACCGCCTGGGAGGACACCGAGAGCCCGGCCCAAATGTACCGCGGCGGCACTCACTCTGAGGCCATGAACCGCTTCTTTGGTTCCGACTTTACCGCCGGAGGAGTGACGAGCGTCTGGAAACCGGAGCGCATCAATGCGCTGTGGGTGCGCTGCGAGTCGTGTGGCAGCATGCAAGACCACGACCTCTCAAACGGAATGTGCCAGTGCGGCCAGCCGCTCCCCGAGCCCCCGCCATACTGGTGAGACGGACGAATCACCCACTAGAAACGCGCCGGCACGGTGACGAGCGATCCGCCGCCCTTCTTTCCTTCTTCGGCCTGGATGAGCCTGTCGAGGGATTCGACGGCGACCTCCAGTTCGGCGCGGCGGGGCTCCGTGGTGGTGAAATGTTCTTGCAGGAAGTTGCCGACGGCTATGGATGGGCGGGTCTTGCCGAAGATTAACCATGCTTCTGAGATGAGGATGAACTGGAGGATGGCGTAGCCCCACCAGGAAATTAGCGGGTCGAGCAGGGCCGCGAGGATTATGTAGGCCAGGATGTTGGTGCCGCAGCGGGGGTGGATGCGGCTTGCTTTCCTGGCGTTGGCGAGCGTGACCTCGCCGTACTTCTCGTAGGCGGCGACTACCTTATGCTCGGCCCCGTGGTAGCGGCCGAGCGCTCCGAACTTCATCAGGGCGAAGAAGAGGACGAGGACGGGAAGTATGGGGAAAGCCGCGAGGAACCCGAATGCGCCCCCCATCAGGCCATCTCCGCTTCCTAACTGCATGATGCTCACGAAGATCCAGAGCGCCGCCATCGTGGCAGCGAAGAAAACCAGCGTCCACAGAGAACCGATTACCTGAGTCAATAGCCGTCCCCAGAAGATAAAGGAACGCAGCACCGGAATCCTGGAGGCGCGGAGGATCGCAGGGTTCTTCGGACGCCACAGGTTGGAGGGTTGGATGCGGACGTGGATCTCACCCTTCTTCCTGTACGCCACGCTCATGTAGGCGGGCCCATAGAGATCCAGTCCATCCCAGCGGGCCATGCCGCCGAACAGCATACGGTCCTTATCTCGTTCTCCTAGGGCGGTCTCTCGCGCCAAAACGCTCCTTACGTACGCGGAGGCAGGGGATCAAAGGTTAGCACGCGCACGGCCACAGCACGGAGCCGCACAGCGCGGGCCTCCGGCACGATCGGCCTATTCAGGTGCGCCGACGGAGACGAGCCGCAGGAGGCCTTCGTCGTTGCGCAGCTCGCGCCGGGAGAGGAAGCTGGTGGAGACGCCGCCCCGCCTGAAGTCCTCGTCCTCCAGGATGGCGAGGTGGAGCGGCAGCGTGGTCTCCACGCCAGCGATGGCGAACTCGTCCAACGCCCGCAGGCCGCGCCGGATGGCCGTCTCCCTATCCGTGGCGAAGACTATGAGCTTCGCCAGCAGCGAATCGTAGTGCGGGGGAACCTTGTACCCGGCGTAGAGGTGAGAATCCACCCGCACACCGGGGCCTCCTGGCGGGTTGTAGAACTCCACGGAGCCGGCCTGCGGCAGAAAGTTGCGGCGCGGGTCTTCGGCGTTGATCCTGAACTCGATGGCGTGACCGTCCGGAACAGCCGCGCCTTCTGGGACACCCATCCCCTCGCCGGAGGCAATCCGGAGCTGCTCGGCCACGAGGTCCACGCCCGTCACCATCTCTGTCACCGGATGCTCGACCTGGAGGCGGGTGTTCATCTCGATAAAGAAGAACTCGCCCCCCGAGTACACGAACTCCACAGTCCCCGCGCCCTCGTAGCCGAGCGCATCCACCAGGGATGCCGCAGCATCCATCATGCCCCGACGGGCATCATCCGGTAAGCCAGGGGCCGGAGATTCCTCCAGCAGTTTCTGGTAGCGGCGCTGGATGGAGCAGTCCCTCTCAGGGAAGGCCGCTGTCTTGCCCCCTGCCTCGGAGAGAACCTGCACCTCGATATGGCGCAAATCCTGGAGATATCTCTCGATATACACGGAGCCGTCCCCGAAAGCGGCGCCCGCTTCCCGGCTAGCTTCCGTGAAAGCCGCGTCCAGCTTCGATTCAGCCTCGACCACGCGCATCCCTTTGCCACCGCCGCCGGCGCTAGCCTTGACCACCAGCGGGTACCCAACCTCTGCGCCAACGCGCTTCGCCTCGGCGGCGTTCGCGCACACGCCGTCTGAGCCTGGGGTGACTGGAACTCCTGCTTCACGGGCGGCCCGGCGGGCCGCGGACTTGTCGCCCATCATAGAGATCACACGCGAAGAAGGGCCGACGAACTTCACCCCGACGCGCTCGCAGATCTCCGCGAACCGCGCGTTCTCCGCGAGAAACCCGTAGCCTGGGTGGATGGCATCAGCGCCTGTCAACTCTGCGGCGGAGATGATGGCCGGGATGTTCAGGTAGCTGCCAGAAGCTGGCGGCGGACCGATGCAGACCGCCTCGTCAGCGAGCATCCGGTGCAGGGAATCGGAGTCTGCTGTCGAGTATACGGCGACGCTGCGGATACCGAGTTCGCGGCAGGCCCGGATGACGCGAAGCGCGATCTCCCCTCGGTTGGCGACGAGGACCTTGCCGATCACTGGTCGTTTCGCTTCGCTTCGCTCCGTAAGTAGTAAGCCGTTAGTCGTGAGTCGAGAGAATACGACTCACGACTAACGAAGCGAGCGCGCAGCGCGAGCGCCTCACGACCCACGATCATTATTCGGGCCGCAGACGGAAGAGCGGCTGATCGTACTCCACGCCGCCCGCGTTGTCCGCCAGGATCTCCACTACCTCACCGGAGACGTCGGCGGGGATCTCGTTCATCAACTTCATTGCCTCGACGATGCAAATGGGTTGCCCGACCATGACGGTATCGCCCACCTCGACGTATGGCTCCTCACCCGGCGCGGGCGCCCTGTAAAAAGTCCCGACGAGCGGTGAACGTACTGCGTGTAGTCCGTTCGCCTCGGCCTGTGGCTCGGGTTGTGATGCAGGCTCCCTCGAAG
>JAABUS010006435.1_pt1 | contig 14289 bp, 14 predicted proteins | sample 5560161 | NCBI WGS metagenome assembly JAABUS01 (sample SAMN10711885, study PRJNA513376) | rock metagenome | isolation source: Antarctica rocks | place: Antarctica: Victoria Land, Trio Nunatak nord | collected 2016-01-04 | reverse complement strand
TCAACGTCGTCCGCATCGTCACAGGCAAAAACTCCCTCCGTCATACCATGCGACAGGCGGTGCTCGACGTGCGGGTTCTCGCCGACATCCTAAACCATATGCCTGTCGCTTGATGCGAAAGCCCTGGTCTGACGATACCCACGCCTTGCCCATTCCCCCCCAATCCGCTACACCGCCCGCCGCGCTGGCACCCCTGGAGGCCGGCGCAATACCTGTTAGGAGCAACCCATGGCCAATTACGTGACAATCGAGGCCGAGGCGCGCGAGCGGGCTGGTAAGGGGGCGGCGCGCGCATCTCGTCGGGCGGGCATGGTGCCTGCCGTCATCTACGGCGCCAAGCAGCCGCCGACCCTTGTGCAGCTCGACCCGCGCCTCGTGGTGCGCGAACTGCAGCGCGGCGGCTGGCGGTCCCGCCTGTATGAGGTGAACGTCGCCGGCGCTGCCTCCCGCGCGCTGATCCGCGAGGTGCAGTTCCACCCGGTGTCGGACAAGCCGATCCACGTGGACTTCCAGCGCCTGGCCGCGGGCGAGCGCATCCGCGTCTCCGTCGCGGTGCACTTCCAGAACGAACTGACATCGCCGGGCCTGAAGCGCGGCGGCGTGCTGAACGTCGTGCGCCACACGGTCGAGGTGCTGGCCGATCCCGACAGCGTGCCGGAGGCGTTCCAGGCCGACCTCGCCATCCTCGACATCAACGACAACGTCCGCTGGTCCGACCTTTCGGGCACCGCGGACGTGACCCCGGTGATTGCCGGCCGCGACTTCGTCATCGCGACGGTCGCGTCGCCCTCGAAGTTGCCCGAGGTGGCGGCCGACCCGAACGCGCCGGCCGCTGCGGCAGCGCCGGCCAAGGGCGCCAAGGGCGCTGCGCCCGCCAAGGCGGCGGCTCCCAAGGCCGCTCCTGCCAAGGCCGCAGCCAAGCCGGCCGCCAAGAAGTAAGGGGTTGCCGTGCTGCTATGGGTCGGCCTGGGCAATCCTGAGCCCGGGATGGCCCGGCAGCGCCACAACATCGGCTTCATGGCCATCGACGCCATCGCGCACCGCCACGGGTTCAGCCCGTGGCGGCAACGCTTCAAGGGTTGGGTGGCCGAGGGTAGCATTGGGACCGAGCGGGTGATCGCGCTGAAACCCGGCACCTACATGAACGGCAGCGGCGAGAGCGTGCAGCCGGCCGCCTCGTTCTACAAACTGGCACCCGAGGCGATCACGGCGTTCCATGACGAGCTTGACCTGGCGCCGGGCAAGGTTCGGGTAAAGCGTGGCGGCGGTGCGGCCGGGCATAACGGGCTGCGCAGCATGGACCGTTGCCTGGGCACGCCGGAGTACTGGCGGGTCCGGCTCGGCATCGGGCACCCCGGCGACAAGGCGCGGGTGCACGGCCATGTGCTGGGCGACTTCCATAAGACCGACCAGGCCTGGGTCGCCGATCTGCTGGACGCCGTGGCGGACGCCGTCCCGATGCTGGCCGGCGGACGGCCAGAGGATTTCATGACGCGCGTGGCCCTGCTGACGCAGGCCGAGGGGACAAAGTAGATGGGCTTCAACTGCGGCATCGTCGGGCTGCCCAATGTCGGCAAGAGCACGCTGTTCAATGCGCTGACCGCGACGGCGGCGGCGCAGGCGGCAAACTACCCGTTCTGCACCATCGAGCCGAACGTCGGCCGCGTCGCGGTGCCCGACCCGCGGCTTGGCCTGCTGTCAGTCATCGGCAAGTCGAAGACGACTGTGCCGACCAGCCTTGAGTTCGTCGATATCGCTGGGCTGGTGCGCGGCGCGTCCCGCGGCGAGGGCCTGGGTAACCAGTTTTTGGCCAACATCCGCGAGGTGGACGCGATCATCCACGTGCTGCGCTGCTTCGAGGACGGCGACGTGACGCACGTCGAGGGCAGCGTGGACTCGATCCGCGACGCCGAGACGGTTGAGACCGAGCTGATGCTGGCCGACCTCGACAGCCTGGAGCGCCGCCTGCCGGCCGCACAAAAGAAGGCCCGCGGCGGCGACCGGGAGCAGCAGGCCCTGGTGGCGCTGATGGAGCCGATCGTGGCGGCCCTGCAGGCCGGGCTGCCCGCCCGTACCGCCATCCCGCCCGACCAGGTCGAGGCCGCCAAGCGCCTGCAGCTTATGACCAGCAAGCCGGTGCTGTATGTCTGCAACGTGGAGGAGGGCGCCGCCGCGACCGGCAACGCCCATGCCGCCCGCGTGGCCGAACGTGCCGCGGCCGAGGGCGCCGGGGTCGTTACCGTGTCCGCCGCCATCGAGGCCGAGGTGAGCCTGCTGGCGGAGGATGACCGGCGGGAGTTCCTGGACGGGCTCGGCCTGCAGGATAGCGGGCTCGACCGGGTGATCCGCGCCGGCTATGCGCTGCTGGGGCTGGTCACCTACTTTACCGTGGGGCCGAAGGAGACGCGGGCCTGGACCATCGTGCGCGGCACCAAGGCGCCGCAGGCGGCGGCGGTGATCCACAACGACTTCGAGCGCGGCTTCATCGCCTGCGAGACGATCGGCTACGACGACTACATCGCGTTCAAGGGCGAGGCCGGGGCGAAAGAGGTCGGCAGGATGCGGGTCGAGGGCCGCGACTACGTGGTGCGCGACGGCGATGTGCTGCTGTTCCGCTTCAACGTCTAGGTCATCCGGCGAGGTCGGGCAGGTCCGCCACCACGGCCAGCAGCGTTGCATCGGGCGGCTGGCTGTCCGCAGTGCCCACCAGCAGGGCCGCGGTGCGTTCGGCCAGGATCGACAGCCGGCCAAGCGCCGTATCCGCGCCGATCTTGTATTGCTCGGCGGCGCGAAGAATACGGAGCACCGCCAGGCCGACCGCGGCAAACGTCTCCTGCAGCATATCTTCGAGCGACGCGGCGTAAATCGTGCCCGAGTCTAATGGCGCACGACGGGTGGCGGTCTCGCCCAGTTGGTCCCGGGTGTTCCAGCCACCGATTGGCGCGAACCCGGGGTCTTTGCCGGCGAAGATGGCGGCCAGGCGACGCATTTCCGCCTCGCACGCCGCGTGGGGCACCGTGCCGCCAGCCCGGGCGATCAGGAGGGCGATGTAGCCGTCAACCAGGCTCCGCACGACGGCGGGGCTGCCGAGGTAGTTGGGATGGTTGGCACGCGCGAGGGCGGGGCCGGCCGGACCAGCCTCGGTGCGGGTGCGCCACTCCTGCCGCAGGGCGTTGCCGTAGTCGAACAGGCCCACATGACGCGGGCCGGTTCGCCGCCGGGCCAGCGCGGTCAGGTCGCCGTGCACGCGATGCACCCGCCCGGCCTGCATGAGCCGCAGCCACCATACCGCCCGGCGCGCCGTCCAGGCCGGAGCCAGACGCGGCGGCAACGGCCAGCCCCGAGGATTGGTACGCGGTTTGCGGATCATATGCGCCCCGCCTTTTGCAACCCGTTTGGGTTGTTTGGGGTTACGGTATGCTACCACGTTGCCGCTGGGCGCGGGAGCGAACCAAATCTGGAGGTAACGAATTATGGGCATTCTCGATGGTATCCTGGGCGGTCTGCTCGGTGGCAACAGCAACGCGTCGCCGCTGCAATCGATCCTCGGCTCGGTGCTCGGGGGCGGGCAGGCGCAGCAGGGCAGCCAGGGACAGCAGGGTGGCCTGGGTGGCGCATTGGGCGGCATGCTGGGCGGTGGCGGCGCGGCAGGTGGACTGGGCGGGCTGCTCGGCAAATTCCAGCAGGCCGGCATGGGCAACGTCGCGCAGTCGTGGGTTGGCAACGGCCCCAATCAGCAGGTCAGCCCGGACCAGTTGCACCAAGTGTTCGGCGACGAGCAGGTCAGCCAATGGTCGCAGCAATCCGGCATGCCGAAGCAGGATATCCTATCGCAACTCTCCCAATACCTGCCGCACGCGGTGGACAAGATGACGCCGCAGGGCCAGGTGCCGGACGAAGCCGAGGGCGGCGGCGCGTTCGACGGCGCTGGCGTCAACCTGGGAACGCGCAACACCTAACCCGCGTCGCATTGCACGATGGTGGCCGCGGGCTTTACGCAGGGGTCCGCTTGGCCGCCGACCATGCATTGCAGCGATCACGGTTCGCCGTGATTGTCCGATGCGACCGAAGAATTCGCTTTTTCAAGTTCGATGGTCAGCGCGCGCAGTTGGGCCGTGTGCGGATTGTGCATGCGCCCGGCGCGTAGGTCGTCGGTGGACAGGGTCTCGACCAAGTCACCGTCCTGCATGACGCCGACCATCGGGCATAAATGCGCGACGACAGCCAAGTTGTGGCTGACTAGCAGATAGGTCAGGCCGCGACGTTTCTGCAAATCGCGCAGCAGGTTCAGCACCTCAGCTTGCACTGAAACGTCCAGCGCACTGGTCGGCTCATCCAGCAGAAGCACATCCGGCTCGGCCATCAACGCGCGGGCAATGGCGACCCGCTGCCGCTGACCGCCGGAGAGCTGATGCGGATAGCGGAACCGCACGCTGGGCGGCAGCGCCACATCCGACAATGCCCGGGCGATGCGGGCATCGCGGTCCTGCAACCCATGCACGATCAGCGGCTCGCTCAAGGCCCGGTCCACGGTCTGCCGAGGGTGCAGCGAGCCGTAAGGGTCTTGGAACACCATCTGCACCCGGCGGAAAAACGCACGATCCCGTTGCCGGTCCAGCGTTGCACTGCCCAGCCGCATGGCGCCGGTCCAGTCCGGATTAAGCCCTGAGAACGCACGCAGTATCGTGCTCTTGCCGGACCCGCTCTCGCCCACCAGCCCGAAGCTGCTGCCGCGCGGTACGGTGAGCGAGATGCCGTGCACGACCTCATTGGCGCCGAACCGGACGCGGAGGCTGTCAATGGTGATCACGGAGCGGTCATGGAGCCAGCCACGCCGGGTCGCGTACCATGACCGGCAGGCGAACCTCGGGATGGGACAGCCGGGGCATGCAATCCAACAGCCCGCGCGTGTAGGGGTGCCTAGCTTGGGCCAGCTCGCCGGCCTGCAGCTCCTCGACCACGCGGCCGGCGTACATGACCGCCACCCGGTCGCAGAAATGGCCAACCAGCGGCAGGTCGTGGCTGATCAGCAGCAAGCCCATGCCGCGACGGCTGACCAAATCCTCCATCAGGCGCAGGATTTCGGCCTGCACCGTCGCATCCAGCGCGCTGGTGGGCTCATCGGCGATCAGCAGCTCGGGGTCGGGTGCCAGCATCATGGCGATCATCACGCGCTGTCCCATGCCGCCCGACAGCTCGTGCGGATAGGACTGGGCGACGCGGGCCGGGTCGCGGATCAGCACCTGGGCCAGCAAATCGACCGCCGCCTGCGCCGCCACGCGCTTGCTGCCGCCCTTGTGCGCGCGCCAGGCTTCGGCAACCTGGTCGCCCGCGGTCATCACCGGGTTGAGCGAGTACTTCGGGTCCTGCAGGATCAGCCCGGCGCGCTTGCCGCGGATGGCGCGCATCTGCCGTTCGCTGGCGGCGAGCACGTCGATCCCGTCGAACGCCAGCCGGTCCGCCTGCACGCGGGCATTGCCGGGCAGCAGGCGCAACAGGGAGCGCGCGGTCAGCGACTTGCCCGACCCGCTTTCGCCGACAATGCCAAGCTTTTCTTTCCCAAGCGTCAGCGACACGCCATGCACCGCCTCGGCCCAGCCGGTGGGGGTGGAGAACGCGATGCGCAGGTTCTGGATGTCAACGAGCATCAGCCGTCCTGCTTCGGGTCGAGCACGTCGCGCAGGCCGTCGCCCAGCAGGTTGAACGCCAGGCTCGCGACGAAGATGGCGAGGCCGGGGATGGTCGGCACCCACCACTGCTCCAGGATGAAGCGCCGGGCGGTGGCGATCATGGCGCCCCACTCCGGCGACGGCGGCTGCGCCCCCATGCCGAGGAAGCCTAAGCCCGCCGCGGTCAGGATGATGCTGCTCATGTCGAGCGTGACGCGCACAATGAGGCTCGGCAGGCACAAGGGCGCGATATGGCGCAGCACGATCCGCCCGGCCCCGGCGCCGGTCAGCCGCACCGCCGCGATGAAGTCGGTGCGGCGCAGGCTGAGGGTTTCGGCCCGGGCCAAGCGCGCATAGGGCGGCCAGGCGGTCAGCGCGATGGCGGCGACGGCGCTGGTCACGCCGGGGCGCAATGCCGCGACGAAGGCGAGCGCCAGGATCAGCCGCGGGAACGCCAGGAACACGTCGGTCACCCGCATCAGCAGCCGGTCCCAGATGCCGCCGGCGTAACCCGCGACGCAGCCGACGGCGAGGCCCAGCGGCGCCACCAGCAGCACTACCGCCACGACCATGCCCAACGTGATCCGCCCGCCGTACAATAGGCGCGAATACACGTCGCGGCCTAGCTCGTCCGTGCCGAACCAGTGCGCCGCGGAGGGCCGGGCCAGGCGGTTGCCGAGTTCCTGCGTGCCGGGATCATGCGTCGCCAGCACCGGCGCCAGCAGCGACAGCGCGATGAGCGACAGCGCCACGATCAGGCCCGCCATGGCGAGCGGGTTGCGGCGGAACTGCAGCCACAGGCGGTAGCGCCGCCCCCAGGCAGCCTGCCCGCGCGATGCTGGGGTCTCGGTCAGCAGCCAGTCGCGGGTGACAATCATCGGACACGCGGGTCCAGCACCCGGTACATCAGGTCGGAGAACAGATTCAGCACAACATAGGTCAGCCCGACGACCAGGGTCGCGCCCAGTACCGCGTTCATGTCGGCGTTGAGCAGGCTGCCGGTCAGGTATTGCCCAAGGCCCGGCCAACTGAAGATCGTCTCGGTCAGCACCGCGCCCTCCAGCAGCCCGGCGTAGGTCAGCACGATCACCGTCAGCAGCCGCACCAGGATGTTGCCGAAGGCGTGCCGCCAGATCACCGCGGCGGCGGACAGGCCCTTGGCCTTGGCCGTGACCACGAACTCGCCCTGCAGGCTCTCGATCATAAAGGCGCGGGTCATGCGCGCGATGTAGGCCATGTTGGACAGCCCCAGCACCAGCGCCGGCAGCGCGATCTGCTTGGCGGCGTCGCGGAACGCATCCCATTCGCCGGCGATGGCGGCATCCAGCAGCAGCAACCCGGTCCGCTGCTCGACCATGCCGTCGAACATAACGCTCTGCCGTCCCGGCCCCGGCGCCCATTGCAGGGTCGCGTAGAACACCAGCAGCGCCAACAGCGCCAGCACGAAGATCGGGATCGAGTAGCCGGACAGGCAAACCACGCGGATCAGCGTGTCGATCCAACTGCCCTGCCGCACCGCCGCATAGGCGCCGAGCGGCACGCCGAACAGCACCGCGACCAGCAGCGCCGCCGTCGCCAGCTCGAGGGTCGCGGGGAAGAACCGCGCGATGTCGGTGCTGACCCGGTTGCTGGTCATCACCGACCGACCGAAGTCGCCGCGGGCAAGCTGTCCGACATAGCGAACGAACTGCTCCGGCAGCGGCCGGTCGAGGCCGAGCTCCAGCCGGGTGCGGGCCACCACGTCCTGCGGCGCGCGGTCGCCGACGATGGCGAGCACCGGGTCGATCGGCACGACCCGGCCGATCAGGAAGGTGATCAGGATCAGGCCGAACAGCGTGATCGGCACGCTGGCCAGGGTGGCGGCGAGCGCCCGGACGCGGCCCACGCGGCGCGGCTACGCCTTGGTCAGGCCGGCATAGCTCGTCCGGTCCCCCAGCAGCGCCAGGTCGAGGCCGGTCGTGGTCTTCTTCATCGCCGCCACCTCAACCTGCTGCGCGATGAATATGAACGGGCTGCGCTCCTGATGGTCGCGCTGCAGTCGTTCATACAACGCCACCCGGCGGGCAGCGTCCGGCTCCTTCAATGCCGCAATCGAGCGGGCGGTGAAATCGTCGTCCTTCCAATTGCTGCGCCATGCGAGAGTACGGTTCTTCTGCGCCTCGCTGTTGTCAGCATTGACGTTGAACGTCTCGGAGTTGCTGTTCGGGTCCATGTAGTCGGACCCCCACAGCCCCATGGCGACCTGGTGCTGCCGGGCGCGGGTCTTGGTGATAACCTGGCGCTGCTCGCCGGCGATCAGCGTCACCTTGATGCCGGCCTCGGCCAGGTTCGCCTGGATCGCCTGCGCCACGTCCGCAAATGGCGCGTTCGTATAGTGGTCGAGCGTAACCTCGAAGCCGTTCGGCAGCCCGGCCTCGGCCAGCAGCGCCTTGGCCCTTGCGGTGTCCTTGTGGAACGGCAGATCGACCAGCGCGCCCGGAAAGCCCTTGGGCAGGAATGCCTGGTACGGCTCATAGGTTTTGGGCGTGATGCTGGCCGCGATCCCCTCGTAGTCGATCGCCCACTTGAACGCCTGGCGCACCTGCGGCTTGGACAGCACCGGGTGGTTCTGGTTCAGCGCGAGGAAGTTGACATACGACTTCGGCGCGGTCAGCAAGGTGTAGGTCGGGTCTTCCCCGAGCGTCGCCAACTGGTCGGGCGCCAGGGTGCGCGCAACGTCGATGTCGCCGCGCTGCAGGCCCAGGAGCTGCGCCGACGTGTCGGGACGATGCAGTATCACCAGCCGGCGCAGCCTCGGCGGGCTCGGATGGTTGGGGTTCGGCTCCATCGTCACGTTCTCGCTGGCGCGCCACTGCCGCAACTGGAATGGTCCCGACCCGGCGCTGTTGCCGGATTTCAGCCAGGCGTTGCCCAGGTCGTCGCCGGCCGCCTTCGCCATCACCGTTTTCTTGTCCACGATGCAGCCCACCACCGCCGACAGGCAATACATCAGGAAGCTCGGCGACCCCTTTTCGGCCAAGGTCAGCATCAGGGTCCGCTCATCGGTTGCCCGGATGCGGTCGGACACATTGTCCTTGGTGAAGCCGAACTGGTTCACAATGAAGGCCGGCGCCTTGTTGAGGATCACCGCGCGCTGCAGCGTGAACGCCGCGTCCTCCGCCATCACCGGGTTGCCGGAGGCGAACTTGCGGCCCTGCACCATCTTGAATGTGGTGGTCAGCCCATCCTCGCTGGTGCTCCAGCTTTCCGCCAGGTCGCCCCTGATGTCGGTCGGGTCCTTGAGGTTCGGCAGGATCAGGCGGTCATACACGTTGCCCAGCACCTCCTGGGCGCTGAACTCGAACGAGTCTTGCGGGTCGAGGCTCACGATGTCGTCGATCTGCCGCGCCATCACGACCAGGTCGCGCGGAGTCTCCGCCAGCGCCGTACGAGCGGCGAACGAAAGCAGCGGGCTCGCGCCCACAACGCCAAGCAAAGTGCGGCGGTTCAGCGTCATGTTACGTCTCCAATCGGTGCCGGAAAGATAGCCAGTGCCCTACCCCTTCGCAATCGGCGCGTAGGACGTGCGGTCCGATAGCGGCCCCTGCCGGAAGCCGGCGAGCGGACGGCGCAAAACCGACACCGCGATCTCCTGCAGCATGATCGCGAACGGACCGCGGGTCATCACGTCGCGCTGCATCGCCTCGTAGGCCGCGAGGCGCCTTGCCGCATCGACCTCCTTCACCGCCGCCAGCGCCCGCGCCGTCAGGTCCGGGTCGGCCCAGGCGCAGTTCCAGGCCGAGGTGCGGTTGGTCGAGGCGTCGGAGTTGTCCTCGTTGACGCAGAACGTCTGCGCGTTGCTGTGCGGATCCAGGTAGTCCGCGCCCCACAGCGATATCGCGAGCTCATACTGCCGCGCCCGGACCTTCGTCAGCACCTGCCGGCCCTCCCCGGCCTGCAAGGTCAGCCGGATGCCGGCCTCGCGCATCTGCGCCTGCAGCGCCTGCGCGATCTCCGCCCGGGGCGAACTGGAGGCGTGGTCGAACGTCAGGTCGATCCCGTCCGGGAACCCCGCGCCGGCCAGCAGCGCCCGGGCGCGCGCCGGGTCATAGTGGTAAGGCGTGTCGGCGAGAGCAGCCGGAAAACCCATGGGCAGGAACGCCTGGTGCACGCGGTACGTGTCGGCCACCAAATTGGCGCCGATGCCCTGGTAGTCGATCGCCCAGCGCAGCGCCTCCCGTACCTCGGGCTTGGCGAGCGCCGGGTGCCGGGTGTTCATCGACAAGTGCATGAGGCTCGATTTCGCCTCGGACAGCACCTCGAAGCGCGGATCGGCGCGGGCGGCCTTGACGCCCTCCGGCAGCAGGTCGCGGGCGATGTCGGCGTCGCCGCGCTGCAGCAGCAGGAGCTGCACCGCGGGGTCGGCGACGTGACGTATGATCATGCGCTTGGCGCGCGGCGGCTGGGGATGCGTGGGGTTGGCGTCGAGCGTCACGATCTCGCTGGCCCGCGCGCTGCGCACCACCCACGGCCCGGACCCGGCGCTGTTGGTGAGCAGCCAGCCATTGCCCAGGTCGTCGCCCACGGCATGGGACAGCGCCACGCGCTTCTCCACCACGCCGCCCACCGACGCGGAGAGGCAATAAAGCAGGAAGGTCGGCGCCTGCCGCTCGGCGATCTCGATCACCAGCGTCCGCTCGTCGCTTGCGCGGATGCGGGCCGCCACGTTGTCGCGGGTGAAGCCGAACTGCGCGATGATGAAGCCCGGCGCCTTGTTCAGGATCACCGCGCGCTGCAGGCTGAACGCCGTGTCCTCCGCCGTGACCCGCGCGCCGCTGGCGAAGCTGCGGTCGCCGCGCAGGTGGAACGTCCAGGTCCGGCCGTCATCGCTCGCGCACCATCGCTCGGCCAGCATGGGGTTGATGCGTGTCGGGTCGTCGTCGTCGGGGTTGACCAGCTTCTCATACACGTTGCCGCAGATCTCGGTGCCCGAGTATTCAAAGCTCTCCTGCGGGTCGAGGCTGATGATGTCATCGATGCGCTTGGCCATCACCACCGTGTCCTTCGGCGTATCGGCGAGAGCGGGGCCGTACGCGCTGGCCCAGATCAGCGGCGTGGCAAGCAGGGTGCGGCGGGTCGGCATGGCGGACTCCGGGACGGGGTGCGCCACGATGCAGGCCGCTACTCCTCCTCGTCCAGGAAGAACTGATCGGCTTCCTCGTCATACGAGTACAGCTCGGCATAGCGGCCCCAGTTGATGGCGGTCCCCAGCGTCTCCTCGGCGTAGTCCGGCGACATAAAATCCTCCAGCTCGTCGCGGAAGCGCACAGCGGACGCGCGGTGGTTCGGGCGCTCGTCCAGCACCCTTCGGATCTGCGCCACCAGCGGCACATTGGCCCGCAGCGCCTCGCCGAAAATCTGCTTGCGCGCGTCGGTGTCGGCCTCCACGAACACCCGGCCGCGGTCCAGCAGGCGCAGGTCGCCCTCCTCCAATACGCCCAGCCCCAGAAGCTGCAGCGCCTCGCCCATCGGCAACAGGTCGTCCAACTCGAGCTGCAGCGATCCCGCCAGCGCCGGCAGGTCGGCACGCCCGCTGTAGGGCGGCGCCGCCATCGTCTCGACCAAGCCGGCGAGCAGGTTGGTGGACACCGGGTGCAGTTGCATCGCCAGCGTCGGCGCGGGTGCGGCCGCGGTGCGGAGGGTGGGCGCGCGCCGAGTCATCAGAGCGTAGATGTCATCGACCATCAGGCGGAACGCCGGGTCATGCCGGTTGCGCGGATGCGGGAACGGCACGCGCAGCTCGCTCGCGACCCGGCCGGGGTTGGAGCTGAACACCAGGATGCGGTCGCACATCAGCACCGCCTCCTCGATGTTGTGCGTGACCATCAGCACGGACTTCACCGGCAGCTTGCCCTCGCTCCACAGGTCGATCAGGTCGGTGCGCAGCGTCTCCGCGGTGAGCACGTCGAGCGCGCTGAACGGCTCGTCCATCAGCAGCAGGTCCGGGTGCACCACCAGGGCGCGGGCCAGGCCGACGCGCTGCCGCATGCCGCCCGACAGCTCCTTGGGATAGGCGCTCTCGTAGCCGCCCAGGCCGATCAGGTCGATCGCGGCCTCGGCCCGGTTCTCGCGCTCGGTCCGCGACACGCCCAGCGCTTCGAGGCCAAGCTCGACGTTCTCCTGCACCGTGAGCCACGGGAACAGCGCGAAGCTTTGGAAAACCATCGCAACGCCGACGGCCGGGCCGTGCAGCGGCTGGCCACGCCATACGACTTCGCCGGAGGTGGGCGCCAGCAGGCCCGCGATAATGCGCAGCAGGGTGGACTTGCCGGAGCCGGAGCGGCCCAGCAATCCCACGATCTCGCCGCTGCGCAGCGATACGTCCACGTTGTCGAGCACCACGAGGTCGGCGGTGCTGTCCTTGTGATAGGCTTGGCGAACGCCGCGAACCTGCAACAGGCCATCGGCCGCAAGGGTCTGGTCCATGGGCAGGCTCCGGTCAGAGGGTCAGGCGTCGGCTGGCGAAGCTATACAGCGGCCGCCATAACAAACGGTTGAAGGCCACGACGAACGCGGACATCACGGCGACGCCCAGCACCACCTTGGCCGTGGCGCCCTCGGCGGTCGCCTGTGCGATGTAGGCGCCCAGGCCGTGCGCGACCAGCTTTGTGTCGCCCCAGCTCGCGACTTCGGACACGATGGCCGCGTTCCACGAGCCGCCGGACGCCGTGATGGCGCCGGTCACGTAGTATGGGAATACGCCCGGCAGGATCACCCGGCGCCACCACAGCCAGCCGCCGACCCGTAGGTTGCGCGCCGCCTCCTGCAGGTCGCCGGGAAAGGCGCTGGCTCCGGCGATCACATTGAAAAGGATGTACCATTGCGTGCCCAGGATCATCAGCGGGGTCAGCCAGATGTCCGGGTTCCCCGCGAAGCGCACGATCAGCACGACGAAGATCGGGAAGAACAGGTTGGCCGGGAACGCCGCCAGGAACTGCGCCACCGGCTGTGCCCGCCGCCCCCATTTCGGCCGTAGCCCCAGCCAGACGCCGATCGGCACCCAAACCAGGGTCGCCAGCGTCATCAGGACGACGACGCGCACCAGGGTCAGCATCCCGAGCTGCACGGCCTCGAACAGATCGGACCAGGCGAGCGACGCCGACGCATAGGTCACGATCTGCCAGACCGCCAATGCCAAGGCGATAGCCAGCAGGGCAAGAAACACCGCGTCGCCCAGGCGGGACGGCGCCCGGGTGCTCGACGCCCGCGCCTTGGTCCGGAATGACAGCCGCAGGCCGCCGAACGCGTCGAACACCGAGCCCACCGCGCCCGATGCGGCGCGCAGCAGTCGGGTGCGGCGGAGCAGCTTGAGCACCCAGGGGTCCTCGACCTCCTCAGCCGCCGTCAGCTCGAAACGGAACTTCGACGACCATGCCACCAGCGGGCGGAACAGCAACTGGTCGTAGGCCAAGATGACGACCAGCATGGCGAGGATCGCGTACAGCACGGCGGCGATGTCGCGCTGCTCCAGCGCCAGCGCCACGTAGCTGCCGATGCCCGGCAGCTTCCAGGTGGCGTCCCCCACGCTCACGGCCTCGCTCGCCACCACGAAGAACCAGCCGCCGGACATCGACATCATGGTGTTCCAGACCAGGCCCGGCATGGCGAACGGCACCTCGAGCCGCCAGAAGCGTTGCCAGGCGGTCAGGCGGTAGCTGCGGGTGGCCTCGTCGAGGTCCGCCGGCACGGTCTTCAGCGACTGGTAGAGGCTGAACGCCATGTTCCAGGCCTGGCTGGTGAAGATGGCGAAGATGGCCGCGAGCTCGGCGCCCAGCACGCGGCCGGGGAACAGGCTCATGAAGAACACGACGGTGAACGACAGGAAGCCCAGGATCGGCACGGACTGCAGGATGTCGAGGATCGGCACCAGGATCAGCCCCGCCCGCCGGCTTTTTGCCGCCCAGGTGGCGTAGGTGAAGGTGAACAGCAGCGAACACAGCAGGGCCGCGAACATGCGCAGCGTGGTGCGGACCGCATAGCCCGGCAAGAACCAGGGGTCGAGCACGATCGTCGTTGCCTCGGGCGTATCGAGCGGCGCCAAGGTCCCCCGCGCCACGCCCGCCACATAGATCAGCACGCCGAATATGCACACCCCGGCGACAAGGTCGAACAGGTTGGGCAGGCGGCGGACGGACGCGAAGGCGGGGAACGCGGTGTTGGGCATGCGCAGGCATCCTGCCAGGAAAGAAGCCGACTGTTACGCCGTTCGGGAGGAAGTGTCAGCACATGGGCCTGTGTCAGTTCAACGGCAGCCCAACCGCTCAATGCACCCTATGCGGGAGCGGCGGTTTGCCCCTCCGGCGCGAACTTCCGGATCAGTTCGGCGACATCACCGGCCGGAGACGGCCGGCTCAGCAGATAGCCCTGGACCTCGGTGCATCCCTCGCGGCGCACGCGGTCGAGTTGTTCCTGTGTTTCAACGCCCTCGGCGGTCGTCCGCATGCCCAGGTTGCTGCCTAGTATCCACTATCGCTGGACCGAGAGTCGTGATTCAAGCTTTGGATGAAGATGATCCCTTGCGCGACTGCGATCACGCTGACGATCGAGGAACGGGCGGTGCTTGAGGCGCTGAGCCGCTCCA
>JAABUS010006434.1_pt1 | contig 14289 bp, 15 predicted proteins | sample 5560161 | NCBI WGS metagenome assembly JAABUS01 (sample SAMN10711885, study PRJNA513376) | rock metagenome | isolation source: Antarctica rocks | place: Antarctica: Victoria Land, Trio Nunatak nord | collected 2016-01-04 | reverse complement strand
TATACAGCAAGACTCAAAAGAAGCATAGACAACATGTCAAGATGATACTAGATCGTCTACGAAACGCTGATCTGCAGATAGATATTCAAAAGTGCGAATTCAACGTAGAAGAAACAGTCTTCTTAGAAATCATAGTATCAGAACAAGATCTTTGCATGAACTCTATCAAAGTGAAAGCTATAGTCAATTGAGCTACATCTACTAATCTAAAAGAGATATAAAACTTCGTCAACTTCGTCAATTTCTATCGACGCTTCATCAAGAACTTTTCGAAACTAGTCAAGTCGTTCACTCAGCTGACTTGAAAAGACACGCCTTTTGTTTGAAACGAAGTCTGCGTCGAAGTCTTTGACAATCTAAAGAAGCAGATCAGCTCGACTTCAGTTCTACGTCATTTCGATGTCAAACGTCAAGCTATTTTGAAAATCAATGCATTCAACTATGTAAAAGACGACATACTATCTCAGTACGATGACGAGAATGTGCTTCACTCGATAGTCTTCTATAGCAAGAGCATGATTTCAGCTGAATGCAATTATCACATCTATGACAAGAAATTGCTAGCTATCATTTGATGCTTCGAACATTGACGACTTGAACTAGAAGATACTGAGCTATCTATTCAGATGTTTACTGATCATCAGACTTTGAAGATCTTTATGAAAAACAAACAGCTGACTCAACGACAAGCGAACTATCTGAATATTCTATCGAAGTTTAACTTTCAGATTATCTTTCGATCAGACAAAACAAACTTCAAAGTCGATGCTTTAACTAGAATGTCGATGATCGATAGTTCTGAATCAGCTAAAGACATAGATGATCGTTTTCAGACTATACTGATCTTGAATTGAATAGATGCTTTATCAATCAAGTTCGAAATCGAATCTGAATATGAGACTAATTTCTATCAACGCGTACGTCTAGTCAATCAGAAGAATGAACTATGCAATGAGTATCGACAAGCTATGAACAAAGATGAACTGAAGCTTCATGACATGAAGCTAAAGAACTGTCAAATCATTGACAACGTTCTATTCAAAAAGAGTCTACTATGAATGTCGAAACAAATGCATACGAAATTGCTTCAAGAGATTCATGATCAATTATCAATCTTGCACTCTGACATTAAACGAACAATTGATCTAGTTCAACGCTTCTACTATTGATCAGATCATCGAGCAACTATTTGATAATACATTTGAAACTATCATGTTTGTCAGCGAAGCAAAGCATCTCGAGATGATACAAATGATTTGCTTCAGCTTCTATCAATTTTTCAGCAGCGTTGACAAGATATAGTTATGAACTTCATCACTGAGCTATCTCTATCGAAAAACTATAACATCATTTGCATGATCATATGTCGTCTCTTCAAAGAACGTCACTATGTTCTCTGTCATTAAAGAGATGATGACATCTCAATCGAAGAAACAGTATGAATCATGCTATGAAACGTCTATTGACTTCATGATCTACTCAGTTCTATCGTTTCGAATAGAGACTCTCAGTTCATATCGATCATGTGACAAAGTCTTTGTAAACAACTGAAGATCAAAGTCAATCTATCAACAGTTTATTATTCAGAGATCGATGATCAGTCGAAACGAGCTAATCAAGATGTTGAATGTGAACTTCGAATCTACTGCAATTACATGCAGAATGACTGAGCTAAATGACTTTCAATGATGAAATTCAGTGATAATTTCAATACATTCTCGACTATCTTGATGATTTCTTTCTACTTCAATAAAAACTTTCATTCTCGAATGAGTTTCGATTCAGATACGACTGATTACAAAATGATTTGTCAACGTATTAAGACTAGAAAGATTGATGACATTGTCACTTGAATGAACGAACTTCTTATCTTTGATCATCAACAATTGAAAAAGATCAAGCAGATCACTGAAACTCAGATAAACAAGCATAAATGAAACGTCATCTATGAAGTAAATGATCAAGTTTGATTAGTTTTTGAAAACATCAAAATCACTAGATCATGCAAAGATTTGAAAGACAAGCAGCTCGATCTCTATTCAATCACAGTCAAAGTTGAGATCTTCTATCGTCTTCAGCTATCTAGAAGCATGAAGCATATACATTCAGTGTTCAACTCAAAGTATCTACGATCTTCATCAAGCGATTCTTTATCGAGACAACACTCTGAATCTTCTAGATCAATGATCATTGAAGAGAATGAAGAGCACTGAAAAGTAGATGATATATTGAACTTCAGACAATATAAAGAAAGACTACAATACAAGATCAAGTGAATCGAAGTAGATCGTGACGACGAATGATACTATGTCGATAAAGAGAAATTCAATGACTCGAAGAAAGTTCTGAACGAATTTCACAAGCTATACTTGAATAAGTTGCACTAAATTGAAAACACGATGAATTTTTTTTTTTGCTTTTATTTCTTTTCTATTTATGCAAACATGAATGTTCAAAGAATAGAGTAATGTTACAAACATGTCTGAATCGATCAGAGTTCAGATCTAATTCTAATCAATTTGATTAGAACAAGTCATGACGCTATGTCTAGTTTGAATCTAGCGCACTTCTTCGAGTCATTCTCAGCACTTCTTCTCGTTTGTTCAGCACTTTCTTCATTCATTTCTTTCATCATTCTTTTAGATAAACACATCTGATCTATTACATCACATCTGTATCGAGCCTAGCGCAGCCTCAAGCCATTATTTATAGAAGAGCTTGCACTCTTTCTCTTCTGTATTCTTAATGTCTTGTTATAGCTATCTTTAAAGAACAATACATACATATCAGTTCTGAGTCTCTTTGATTGAATGATCTAGACACGATCTCAACAAAAATTGCTGATCGAGATTCAACTGAAATTTCTGATTTCAGTTCTAGAACAACATGTTCATGTTCTTCTGTTCTTCTGTTCTGATGACGAGCTTAGTAAAGAGTTAATCTAGAACAATGCATTCATGTTCTTCTGTTCTGTTCTAGAAATTTCTTGATTTCTAATGAGTTTTCTGAGCTCAATTTTCTGATTTCAATTCTGATTCAAGTTTGAGTGATGTAACTTGTTTTTATATTGTTTACACGTTGATAACAAGATTAATGAGCTTTGAACTAATGTTATGAATTTGCATAAAGCGAATCATATGAGTGTATTTTAACTAGAAGTTCAAAGCTGAAGAAGAAAAAAGATGCAACACGTCGTGAATTTTACTCATGAAGACACGCTAGATCGCTAGCGTGTCAACATCAGCTCTATACTAGTTTATGATAGTCTGACATGATTTATGTTAAACTAACTTGAAGTGCATGATTGCAACAAGTTCTTTCTGTCTTTGTACAACATGATATAAAGATCTGTACTTTATGACTTTCTTTATTCTTTCTTTTTCAGCTTGTTGTTTATGACATTGAGAGTTAAAGACTTTATGTATGTTTCAACATATTTCACATTTTTACATGTTTCAAGTCTGTTTGTAAAAACAATGCTTTAAATAATGATTCAGCATGCAGTAAATGCATTTCTGCTTGTTTTTGCATTCATACATCTTGTGATCATATTCTTAATACTTTAAATATTGATGCAGTCTACAGCTTGAATTGTAAAATTGTGTGATCTTTATGTTGATCTCATGACATATTTTCTCATTGATCAGCTTGTTCATCATCTCAACACTGATTATATATATCATCAGTGAAATATATCTCTTCTGCTCACTCTTCTTTGTGAGTTACTCAATCTTCTTGATCATCATTTCTGAATATATATCTTTATTGATTTTAATGATTGTTCTCATCTCTTTCTTCTTTATATTCTTAAATATTTCTTCAACTTTAATTTCATGTATCACTATCTCAAAACTGACTTTGTGCAAACATGCATTCAACAATATCTCTTTGATTCAAAAATCATTTTTCTTCAATGTTCTTTTGCTATTCTTCATCTTAACTTAAAATATCAACAGTCTTAATTATCTTTTCATCATTTTTATATTCTTGCATGTTAACAATGTCTTGTCAACATCAATCTCTCTTGCTCATCTCACTATGTTCTTTGTTATTATCATCATGATTTTCTTTACTTCTTCTTCTCCTTTAATAAAGATCTTTACTTCAAATTTCTCATAATGATTTTGCACTGATGATGATATGTTAATGTTGAATATAAAATAACTCTCAAATGATGTTGTTAACTTCATGCTCATTCTCTTCGCTCAGCTGTCAACATGTTTTCTCTTCTTCATGAAATTTTTTTCAAGTTTGTTCATTATTTTTTTCAGTCTCTTCAGCTGATTCTTCATGCATTGATTGACAATTGATGCAGCAACGCATTGATACATCAGCTTTTCTATCATTTTTATCAAACTTTTCATCTTTTTTCAGAGCATTAACTCATTGTTTTTACATTCATTGAGTTCATAAAGTACTTGCAGCTTGTGTAATTTCTTCTATATATCTTTTGTCTTAATTGAATTCTTTTGCAAGATAGTGATAATCACTTCTCATTCACTTGTCAACATTACATCAACAACACTTCTCATTTGTTCTTAATGATCAGAATGAAGCGTGAGCATCATGTCAATGATGTGCTTTGTTTCTGAATAATTTAAGTAATTTGTTTTCATGATTTTGCATGCTCTTATTTCAATGATTTTCATTAAATGTTTAAAAAACAATGAAACTATGTATTACATTCTCATATTTTGTTAAATTGAAAACAAAGCATGATTTGATGTTTATCTGAAATGAACTTGTTTGTAATAAATAATTGACAATTGTTAATAACTATTTTTACAATGATAATATCAAGAAACTGTACAAATTAAGCAGCAAGTTACAGTGAGTCATAAAAATATTAAACAAATCTATAATCATTAAAAATGATCAAAGAGAAAGAATTCTGATAATGTTCTTCTTTTTGATTATAGCAAAGATCATTTAATTGATACATTTACTTGAATTTTCTTGATCATAATTTCTATGTTTTGCATCATGCATGATGTTTTTGACTCATTGAATGTCGAGTATATTTATTTCTTTACTAACAATGAGTTAGTATTTTATCAAGATTCATGAAATGAACGTTGCATTCTTTCATAGCGATTTAAGTCTTGAAAATTGACAAAGCTTAATTGATAGTTTTCAAAACATGAAAGAGAAAGATTTTGATTTTGATATTCTGATTGAAACTACTGAAGTTCTAGAAACAGATTACACTCTTCATCATACATTTTAAGTGATATTAATGAAGTTCAACTATATAATTGAAATAAAACAGCAGACTTTTTTTAAATCAGTAAATATGATCAAATCGCAAAGAAGATGTAAGCATATCAATTTTATACTTTGAAATTCAATGTTGAAAAACTTATTAGAAATCATCAAACGTGACGTCAGATTTTTCAAAATAATAATAATAATAATAATAATAATAAATTCATACATTCTTGTAACATCAATTAGATCAACTCATGAGAAACTTTATGCTATTTGTATTGAGTGAACAAAACTCTCTGAAATAGAAAATCACTTGCAGTCTATACAACTGCTTCACGCAGTTGAAACAGTAAGTTTTGAGACTATGTATCAAATTTGTTCGCGTTGATCACATGTTAAAGAATGAGTGTTTTAGTCACTTTAAATTGCTTCAAGAGCTTTGTTTTCATCATCATCTTCATCACTGTTCTGAGACTCTTCGTAATGATGATGATTATTCAATAGTTCAAGAAGTCAACGTTTTGTAAAGCATTCTTGATTGCAGATGCAATCAGTTCAAGCAGTGCATGAGTACATGCTTCGTTGTCTGATGACTTCATTTGCAGTCACATCGCAAGCTATTCATGTCTGAAACATTTCTAAAGTGCAAATAAGTATTTAGATCTATGCGTTCAATTCTGATATGCATTGCAAGAATGCTTTCTACTTTCTGAAGATCATTGCACATCTTTATCATTTTATTGCTCAGATGCAATCTTTATGCTGAGATTGTATTGATGTTTGCAACGCATTCTCTGTACTTTTTTCATCGTTGATTTCATTGATTCTTGTGATACTGCTTTATTGCAATGCTATCACTTGTTGAAATTGTTATGAAGAAGAAGATGTATCATTTGCATCTTGACTGTATCTTTGCATCTTCTTGAATGAAGATGTTCAGAAGTACTATTTTCTTGATGATGAGTAAGTGAGAGATGATGTAATTAACTGTCAGAATCATGTCTAAATGATACAATCAATGAAGATCAGAATTGATAGTGCTTGATCTTTAGAAATAGCTATAACTGAATATTAAGAATACAAAAGAAAATTGATACAAAAGCTTTTATTTATGTAATGTTCAAAGACTGCGCTAGACTTGAAAGAAATGTGTTTGTGACATGAAAAGAAGATGATGTAAGTGAACAAGATGTTGATGAAAGAAAAGAGTGTTGAGAAAGAAAAAAGATGTTGAGTCATATCTGAATCAAATCTGAGTCAGATCTCGATCAGATCGTTGACTAGCTTTAATCATTATGCAGAATACTCGCTAATGTGCATTGCGAATTGATTAAAGCTTCAGTCTTGTTCAGTTTTATCAGTCTTGTCAGTCTTGATACACTTGTAACATTATTTCTCTCTTTGAAAATTCATGTTTGCATGAATGTAGTTCATTTGCTCACTTTTTGTTGATAATTATTTCGATATTTAGCGCGATTTGCTTAAATATAGCTTATGAAATTCGTTCAAAACTTTCTTTGAGTCATTGAATTTCTCTTTATCAACATAGTATCATTCGTTATTTCTATTTAAATCTTTTTATTTGACTTTGTACTGTATTTGATCTCAATAGCGTCTAAAGTTCAATATATCATCTATCTTTCAATATTCATTGTCTTTGATAGTGATTGATCTGAGTGATTCTGAATGTTGTTCTGATAGAAAGTCTTCTGAATATGATCATAGTAGCTTTGAGCTGAACATTGAATGCAGATGCTTCATGCTGACTGATAGATGAAGATGATAGAATGTATTCACTTTAACAGTGATTTGATAGAGATTTAACTGTTTGTCTTTCAAATCTTTGCAGAGTCTCGTTGTCTTAACGTTTCTGAAAGATAGTCAAACTCAGTCATCTACTTTATATGTGACGTCTCGTCTATGTTTATTGATCTAAACTTCAATGATCAGCTTCATCTTTTTCAATTGTTGATAATCAAAGCTCAGTAGCTCTTTTATTTGAATGACAATATCATCTGTCTTTCTAGTTTCAAGTCGTTCACAAGTCATTTCATAGTCAGTTGTATTTGAATTGAAACTCATTCAAGAGTGAAATTCTTTATTGAAGTAGAAAAAAGTCATTGAAGTGATTGAGAAGATATTGAAATTGTCGCTTAATTTCATCATAGATATTTATTTAACTCAGTTGTTCTGCATGTAATTGCAGTAGATTCTAAGTTCGCGTTCAATGTCTTGATTGACTCATTTCGATTGATCATTGATCTCAGAATGATAAACTGTGAATAAACTAGCTATGATTCTCAGTCGTTTGCAAAGACTCTTTCACATAGTCAATATGAATTGAGAGTTTCGATTCAAAACAATAGAACTGAGTAAATCATGCAGTTGATAGACGTTTCATAGCATGATTCAAATCATTTCTTCAACTGAGATGTCATCATTTTCTCAATGACAGAAAACATAGTGATGTTCTTTGATGAGATAACATATGATTGTGCAAATGACATTATAGTCTTCTGACAAAGATAGTTCAGTGATGAAGTTCATAATTATATCTTTTCAGCGTTTCTGTGAAATCGAAAGAGAATGATGAAGTTTATTGATGCTATCTTTAGAAACTTTGCTTCGCTGACAAGCATGACAGTTTTGAATGTATCATCAAATAGTAGCTCAATGATCTGATCAATAGTAGAAATGCTGAACTAGATCAATGATTCATTTATTGTCAAGATGAGAGATTGAAGATTGATCATGCACTTCTTGTAGTAATTTCGTGTGCATGTTCTCAGAAACTTACAGTAGATCTTTTTTAAATAAAACGTCGTCAATGATTTTGCAGTTCTTCAGATTAGTGATTTGAAATTTGAGCTTGTTCTCGTTTATAGCTTGTTTATATTCACTGCAGAGCTCATCTGTTTGATTGATCATACATATTCATTGATAGAGATTTGCTTTCGATTCAACAGATAAAACATCAACTCTATCAGAGATCAGAATAGTCTGAAAATGATCTTCAAGACGTTGAGCTGATTCAAAGACGTTTGCTAGAAGCATTCTGATTAAAGCATTGACTTTAGTATTTATTTTGTTCGATTTAAAGATGATCTGAAAGTTGAACTTCAATAGAATGTTCAGATAGTTAACTTGTTGTCAACTTAACTGTTTGTTTTTCATGAAGATCTTCAAAGTTTGATGATTGATGAACATCTGAATGAGTAATTCAGTGCATTTCAGCTCAAATCATCAGTGTTCGAAGCATTGAATAATGACTAGCAGTTTCTTGTCATAGATGTGATAATTGATTTCAGCGAGAATCATGCTTTTGCTGTAGAAGATCATTGAATGAAGAACTTTCTCATCATTGTACTGAAATAGTATTTCATCTTTTACATAGTTCAAAGCATTGATTTTCAAAATAGCTTGTCATTTAAAGTTGAAATGACGAAGTATTGAGATTGAGCTGACTTGTTTCTTTAGATTGTCAAAGACTTGAACACAGATCTCATTTCATACAAAAGATGTATTCTTTCTAGTCAGCTGAGTGAATGATTTGACTAGCTTCAAAAAGTTCTTAATGAAACAACAATAAAAGTTAACAAATTTCACGAAGCTCTGAATTTCTTTTAGATTGATTGAAGTAATTCAGCTGACTATGACTGTCATCTTGCTGAGATTCATACAAAGATCTAGTTCTGATACGATGACTTTTAGAAAGACAGTCTCTTTTACATCAAATTTGCACTTTTGAATATTCATCTGCAGTTCAGCTTCGCGTAATCATCTCAATACTAGTTTAACGTGATCTCTATGTTTCTTTCTTGTTTTGCTATAGATGAGAATGTCATCTAGATAGACTTGACAAAAGTCGTTCAGAAAGTTTCATAGAATGTCATTCATATATTGCTGAAAGAAGATTGATTTGTTAATCAGTTTGAATGATAGCATCTTGTATTTATATGCTTCTAAAGCAGTGATAAAGATGATGTAATTCTTGCTATTAAAATGCATTTGAAGTTTGTTGAATGCTGATATGATGTTCAATTTAGTCAGATGCTTGCAATTCACTATTTTATCAATGATCTCATTTATCAGCAATAAAAAATATTTATTTCTTTTGAAAATAACATTTAGCTTTTGATAGTTCATGCAGAATCAAAGATCTTCATTTGCTTTGAGAGCAAATAGAACGAGAAAGAAATAGAAGATCTGATTAAAAATAATGAATCTCTTCAACAGATTCTCGTTTAAGTACTTCTTTACTTTCAGAAGTTTGACAGAAAACATTCAATATGCTCAACAGCAAGAAGACGTTAAATTATTGATGAGCTTGATTTTATGATCATAGAAGCGATGAGAGAGTAGTTTATTCAATTGAGCTCGATTAAAAACATCTAGAAACTCATGATATTTTGATGACAGCTTTGCTTTAATATCTTTCAAATTCTGAGCTGTTTCATTGATTAAAGAGATGTTTAAAACGTTCAAATTGCACTGAGTATTGTACGCGATTTTTCTATTGATGTTCATCATGAATAGAGCAAAGACTTTGATCTTGTTCTTTTTTGAACAATTCAACAGTGTTTTAAATAAAGCAACATTTATGCTTTGAATTGAGAATGACTCTTTCTGAGCAGTGATTTAAATGAATTGTTTGAGCATCATAAAGATTTTAGTCTGAGTGATTGAAGAAGACGAAGTTGATTGCAATCAACTTAAGTGCTTTGAATTGAAAGAGATTGAAAAAATCGAAATAGAAGTATTCAATTAATTCAAAAAAACAATGATGTTGTTTTATATATTCAGTAATATTTCGTTTTTATTCATTCAGAGCTTACTCAACATGACTTCATGATGATTGATATCAATTATCAACATTAATACAATCAATTTCTTATGACTTTTGATGATGAGATTGAATAGAATGTTATGAGTGATGATCTTCTTAAATATCTTCTCATCATAATCTCTTATTAGCTTCTCTTTTGTCAGTGATATAGATTGAATTTTCAGTTTCTCACATACTTTATTGACTAAATTAGAATGTATGATTGTGTAAATGATTGAATCACTGTCTATTAAAAGACGAAGGCTGAAAGATTGTTTTTGAAAGATGAAATGAGTGTCAATTAGAAACGACTTTTCAAAGTAATTCTCTTTCGATAGAATTTCATCTAGTTTGCACAAAGATATAATCTTTATCTCTTCAATGACTTTTGAAGAGATGACTAGTTTTTTAAATTGAAATTCGAATTGAAATCAAAACAATCATATTCTTTGTTCACTGCATTGATTCTAGTAGATCGATCGAGACACTTCTTAAAGCTATGATCTGATTTATGACATATGAAACAGCTTTTGAATAAAATGTCTGCTTCTTTGACGTTAGTTAAAATCGCGTTGCACAACTTTAGATAATCAGACTTCAAGTGATCGACTGATTGCTGAGTGATAATAGTCACTTTATGAAAGATAGTCTTTGAAAGATCATTGACGCATTTGAGCTTGTTCTTGATCTCTTGAATGACTCGTTGATCATTATTCAAATGAATCAGATAGAAACGAATTTCTTTTAGAAAATCAGATTAAACTAGTTGATTTACTCAAACAAATTGAAGACGAAAGTTGATTTTATCTTTCAGATCAACGATCAGTTGCTTTTCATGATAGTCTAGATAGAAAGATAGTTGTTGAAACTAAGTATAGAACTTGCTGAATTTCTTTGATCTCTGAATTAAGTTGTAGTATTTTTTATGAAAGTTGACTTTCTTATTCAAGTCATCAAACAATTAAGCTAACTTTTTCAAAGAATCTTCGACGATTTTATAAAGATTGACACAATCATGTTTATGTTTAGCTTGAGTGATCTCTGCTGCGTCATTGAATAATCTAGAATGTACATAGCTCAATTTGACTCGTTTATTAGAAAAGAGATCGACGTTGATCTTTAGTTTATTCTGAATTTTTTCATATCAGTTCTCTCAAATAGAGTTCTTTTCATCAGTAAACAGTGAAGAATCAGATATTTTTTGAGATCTAGAACGCTCAGAGTAGATGAAATCAGAAGAAGTGTTTTCTTTAGTTTGAAGTCTTGTCTTCAACTTTTTGATTTCGTCTTCTTGTTGTTTATTTAACTCGTAGAGTCGATCTGTTTCTTTATCAAGAACTAGACTTCGAGCTTTTCAGATTTCATAGAACATGAAGAGTATTATTGTTTCAGCAAATGATTCATCATCTTCATGAATGAATGACGCAGCACTTGATGATTTCATTCGTGATTTCAATGAATCAGCATCAGAGATTTAAGAGAAACGATTTCGAAATTCTTCAGAATGCTCTTCAGTAGATGAATGACTAGATATGATGAAATTTGTTTGAAAAGAGAATCAAATGAATGATGATGCTTGATGATTGAAGAAGAAAGATGTATAGAGTGATTTTTAATCTTCAACAAAGAAAATGAGATTTGTTTGTTGATTGATTTAATTCTTTAGCAATTCACGAAGATTCTTTATCGTCGATTCTCTTAATCAAGTTGAACAGCTTATTTTCACTCATTTATTTCATGAAAATGAGTTGATTCTCTTGATTGATTTGAACTGTGCATACTTAGTGAGTGATAAGTTGTTTAATGATTCAAATAGTCTTGTCGTTGATTCTATCAAACTTTCTAGTGTTGTTCAGTCTTTCAATTGTGTCAATCATCAGATAAATGAATTTCTTTAGACTTGTTCTGTCTGTATGAGTATGTTGAATGAGTAATGAGATCAGTATCATGTGATTAACGAATTTTTAATATAATGTCAAAATCATGTCTAGATGATACAATCAATGAAGATCAGAATTGATAGTGCTTGATCTTTAGAAATAACTATAACTGAATATTAAGAATACAGAAGAAGATTGATACAAGAACTTCTATTTATGTAATGTTCAAAGACTGTGCTAGACTTGAAAGAGATGTGTTTGTGACATGAAAAGAAAATGATGTAAATGAACAAGATGTTGATGAAAGAAAAGAGTGTTGAGAAAGAAAAAAGATGTTGAGTCATATCTGAGTTAAACCTGAGTCAGATCTCGATCAGATCATTGACTAGCTCTAATCATTACACAAAGTACTCGCTAGCGTGCATTGCGAATTGATTAAAGCTTCAATCTTGTTCAATCTTATCAGTCTTGTCAGTCTTGATACGCTTGTAACATTAACTTTCATCAAATGAGCATGTATTAATTCGCATGCTTATTTGATCTTTTGCATTCAATTGTTAACTTGACTGTGTAGCGTGATCTTGTTCTGTAACATGTTCAGATGAACATGTAGCAAACTCATGTATGTTTCTGTCTTTAGAGTTTCAATGTTTACTCTTTTGAACACTTCTGCTACGTGATGCAGAGTCTGATTCTAAAGTGTTTCTAGTCTGCATTCTTTGCTTGATAATTCATCTTTCTTGCTGCACTGATGTTAAACTGATGCTTTGAATGCAATTTCTGATCTCACTACAGTGCTGAGTATACTTGTCTTACTTTTGTGAAAATAGCTTCTCATGTGAAGACTTCAAGATGACTAAGTATCAGCATTCTTGTGATATGATTCGTCTTTATTTGTTGAAGATGCGCATCTCATTGCAGTTTCATGTTCAGACTTTAATGATCTTCTACAATGAATTGCAGCAACATAACTGAATCAGAAAGATGATGCAGAAAGATTTAATGATTGATGATGATAAATGAAGTGAGATTGTAATAATAATAAAGAAGATGATGATATTTTTAAAAATATATAACATAAAACTAGATAGTGAGCTGACAAAGAAAAAGCTTCAAATGATGATTGCAAAGATTATCATCATCTTTGATAAAGAGATTAAAAGCATATCACAGAATTGACTGCACAAAACATTAATGATCATGATTCAGTGACTGAATAATAACGAAAGATGAAGAGCACAACATCAAGAATGAATACATGAAAATAAAAAGATGCAGTCATGACATTCTGTAAATTTGTTATAGTAACTTCTTCTATGAATTCAATTCTAAATTTATCAATGAAAGTAAAAGAAGATGTGATAAAATATTACTGATTATGTCAAATGAAATAAGTCTTTGAAGTTTGAAATTGCTGAATATCTTGAGCAAAGAAATTGATCATCACTTGAAATAAAGATTAATTTATCATTCAATCAATGTTGAAAAAGACTGATTCAATTGAGACAGAAGATTTTTTAGTACATCTTGAAGAATTTACTGTTTCAATAGAATCTTTTAAATGAGCAGATTGAAGATAGAGCAATGTAATACAGATGACTATACATACATCTGCTTTTGAAAAGATCTTACAATCTTTAGTATACTGATGATCAGTGTTTAAAAAGACTTTGAGCTGAAATGCTAGACTTTTAGTTGCTTTGTTCAAATGAAATATGAGCTGAGAGCTCAAGCTGAACGTCAGATTGTCGTACTAGATTCAGAAGAAATCATCAGTCAATTTATCAGATAGAGAACTGATTGATTAATGATAGAAACAAGAAGCTCGTTGACAAAAGTAGTAAAGGTAAAACACTGAGTGTTTCTTTGATTTTCAAATAGAAATTTTCGCTAGTGATGTAATCACGAATTAATCAGTGAACGACGTTTCAATAGCGACGAAACTGATAGACTGATAGAAAATCTAGTCAAGCTGAATGATATCGAGCTAATAGTCAAAACAAGTTGATGCTATCATTTGTGATGAAATAACATCTGATAGATATAGTCTATGATAGTATGTAAAAAGCTATGGAGCGAAATCAAGCGGAAGTCAAATTAAAGTACAGCTAGTGCGCCGCTAGAAGCACTAGTGTGCCGCCATCGCTAGTAGCCCAGCCTAATTCATAACAACAAATTCATAATCCATAACACTTCCCGCTCACTTCCCATCCCTTCTTTCTCCATCGTCCTAGGTAAGAACTGATGGTGCCTTCGCTTTGGACGAGGCAAGAACCCGGTGGGGCCGGGATCCAGCTGTGGGCCTGCGAGGGCGACACGGGGATACTAGAGAGCTGGCCAATGTGGCCCCACGGATGGGAAGAATAATGGTCGCCT
>JAABUS010006433.1_pt1 | contig 14292 bp, 13 predicted proteins | sample 5560161 | NCBI WGS metagenome assembly JAABUS01 (sample SAMN10711885, study PRJNA513376) | rock metagenome | isolation source: Antarctica rocks | place: Antarctica: Victoria Land, Trio Nunatak nord | collected 2016-01-04 | reverse complement strand
AACCTGTGTGTCCCCAACAAACATTTCCGGCGATGTTCCGGCGAGAAATGCCCATCGCGTATGCTCCGCCCTGACTTTTTTCATTCGTCGGCGGGACGGTCAACATCACTTCAAGCGTTGATGCCTGACGGAAAACTTTTCCCTCGAACAGTGCGCGATAAAAACGCGCGAGGTCTTCAGTCGAAGAAACCAATCCGCCACCGCCGTACAAATCCAACGACGGATCAAAGCCGATTGTGTCTGTCTCGCCGAGGTAAGGATGCGAAAGAGGCTTGATTCCGGCAGGCGTAGGCTCCAACGTCTCCAGATAAGTTTCATTCAGTTTGAGCTTTTTGAAATCAAGCAGCTTTCGATAAGCCTGCGCCAGAGGCTTGCCGCTCGCTCGCTCGATTATTTCGCCGAGCAGAATGTAGCCCGTATCCGAATAGTGATAACCTTTCCCCGTCTCGAAGTACGGCTTGCCCAACTTGATCGCCGATTGAACTTGCTCCATGCGTGTCCAGCGATGTTTGGGATCGCTTTGGACGGCGGCGTAGTATTGCGCGGCTCTCGCGTAATCGTAAATCCCGCTCGTGTGGTTAAGAAGCTGCCGCACTGTGATGACGTTCGTCGGATAGCCGCCCGCGTCGAGAATCGAATTGTATTCTTTCGGCAGATAGAGATTGATAGAATTGTCGAGTTTGATTTTGCCTTCTTCATATAATCGTAAAATCGAAGCGGCAGTGAAAGTCTTAGTGACGCTGGCGACGCGGAAAACGTGGTGCGGGTCGAGCGGGCGTTTCGACTCACGATCAAACAATCCGGCGGCGAGGCTGATGTTCAATTCTTGCTTCGGCGCGTCAATGTGTAAGAGTTCGCCGGGCAAGCTCGGATTGGCGGCGACTTCATCGGCGAGTATTTTTTGTAATTCACCGATTACATCGGAAGCTGCTCGATAATTGTCCGCTTTGGCATTTTGCGCGGAAGCGACGTAAACGCAGCAGGCGAAGACCAGCATCATTTTCAAAACACAGGTAAGACCTTGATCGAATACTTTCATTTTCTCTTTCCTTTGGTTCACGCGAACAGTCAGACATCTCATTACCTTCGCTGTTGAATGGAAGTTTAATGCGGCAGCATTGCTCACTCGCCCTCTGTTATACGACTAACTTTATTGATTCAAGCATCCTGAGTATTTGCTTTTTACGTCAAACAATTAGCCGGAAGCGACAAGCTACATTGAAACCTCTTTGAAGTCGCCTTTTGAGCGTTTTCGCTCCGACAGAATAATGTTTCCACGAACATCTGAAGATGAATTGATGCCGCCTATTTATACGATTTCCGTGAAGGCTGTGGATAAGATCATCGCCGCCGCTGCCATCCAATCCGGCGCTGATCGTGAGGAACTTTTGCGCCGTGCCGGTCTGGAATCATCAATGCTCACAGACCGTGACAACAGAATTCCTTTCGCAAAACTCGCCGCGCTTTACGAACACGCCGCCGCGTTCGCAGGTGATGATGCCTTTGGGCTTCACATCGGCGAGAGGGCAAGCCTCAAGGCGTTCGATGTCTTGAGCTATGTCGTAATGAACAGCGCGGATTTGGGTGAAGCTTTTGACAGATTGATTCGTTATCACTCGATATGGAACGAAGGCGCTGAATACGATTTGAACATTGACGGCTCTATTGCGCGTGTCGCTTACAGGTATAAAGAGTCCGCGAAGGAAGCGGAGCGCCGTCATGATTGTGAAATGACTTTAGCGCTGACCGTTAGGTTCGGGCGTGTCGTAACCAAAGTTGATTGGACGCCGCGCGAAGTCTGTTTTCAGCATCCAGAACCAAAGGATACAACCGAGCACAGGCGAATCTTTCGCTGTCCCGTTCGGTTCTCTCAACCGACAAACGCGTTGATGCTCGATTCTTCCTTGTTGAGCTTGCCACTGGCAGAAGCCGATACGGAATTGGGCGCGGTGCTTGATCGCCATGCCGAAGAACTACTCAAAAAACTTCCGCGACATGGAAGTTTAGCAAACGAAGTACGCAGTCTTCTCAACGACGCGTTGAAAAGCGGCGATGTGAATTTAGAATCTGTTTCAGGAAAGCTAGGCATCAACGCGCGCACGCTGCAGCGCAGATTAAAGGAAGAAGGCACTTCTCATCAGGATTTACTAGACGAACTCAGGCTGTCGCTTTCCAAGCGTTACCTTCTGGATTCACAGATGATGATTGGCGAGGTGGCTTACCTCCTAGGCTTCTCCGACACTCCCGCGTTTCACCGCGCGTTCCGGCGTTGGACGGGAACGACGCCCCGAAACTTTAGGCAAACGGCACAGCAGTCTTCCGGTAAATTGCCGCAGATATAGCCGTTTCAAAAGCACCAATTATGCTCGAACTCGGCGTTTCGTAGATGCTTGAGATGAATCGGCAGTAAATGGACGCGACGAAGCGCGCGAAGGGCGACAGGCCTTGCGACAGAGATTACTGACTATTGGAAGACATTTGATTTAAGCAAAGACGCTGCAGCGCAAACAGGCCGGATAAGAAAACCTCTTTTAAGCAATGCAACGGCGTTAATGCTGAAGCGCGCAGTCTTCGAGCATGACGTTGCCCGTCAGCGCGCCTTGCACGCGCCCCTTTAATTTAACCTCTTGACCTTGCCGGAGTGTTTCTGCGCTTGGCGCCTGCGCCGGTTCAAGGCTACACACGACGAGCGCGCTGGTCGGCGATTGCGCGCTCGGTCTTTGAAAACTAACAAATGGAATGCCGCTTTTGCTTTTGCCTGTCGCTTCTACTGTGCCGGAGATGAGCAATGTTTGGCCTTTATATTTACTGTCGGCGGCGGTAGGGTCTTTTTTGTACTCGTCAAGCAGCAGCATCGCCGACACGGGTGCGACACCTGTGGCAGACCCGCTGGCGTTTTCGTTGGCGATGCGCGGCGCTGTATTGAGTTGCTTTGACGATTGCACATCGCCGTCACAGCCCGCCAATAGCAACGCCCCCAGTAAAATAACAGCGTAGTTGGAAAAGAAGTGAGACCGTTTCATGTACATTCCTCTTACCTGAATCTTTAGACCGATAAGACTAGCACGCTGCTGGTGCAGGCTGCCAGCATATATATATTGAAGATGAATCTCTCGCACCCGCACCAGTGAGAATACAGACGTGATGTAAGTATTTACGCTTACACGAAGCGCGTGCCGGACTGTTATACTTTGCGTGAGGAAACAATTGCTGTGCAAGGCCGGGAAATTTTGGAAGTAACGCGAATGACGCGCGACGACACTGGAAGATGGCACGCTGAAGAAGCGCTAAGACTGAGCGAAGAGCGTTTTCGGATCGTCGCGCGCGCCACGAATGACGCCGTTTGGGATTGGAATTTGTTGACGAACGAAGTGTGGTGGAACGAAAGCGTCACCACACTTTTCGGTTATCCGGCAGATGAAGTCAGCAAGGATGCAGTTGTCGGGCAAGGTGCGACATGGTGGTATCAGCACATTCACATGAAAGACCGCACGCGTGTCGTCTCCAGCATCTATGCGACGATTATCAACCTTGAGCAGGAGTGGACTGCGGAATATCGCTTCGAGCGCCGCGATGGTTCCTATGCAGACATCTTTGATCGTGGTTTTGTCGTTTATGACGGCCAACAAAAACCCGTTCGGATGATCGGCTCGATGATGGACATTTCGGAACGCAAGCGCGCCGAACGCGAACGCGGCGAATTGCTCAAATGCGCGGAAGCGGCGCGCGCGGAAGCTGAAAAAGCCAATCGCGTCAAAGACGAATTTCTGGCGTTGGTTTCGCACGAACTGCGCACGCCTTTGACGACCATCAAGATGATGACGCGGCTTGCGCAGCGCGACACGACGAGCGAAACGGAACGACGCGAATGCCTAGACAGCATCGCTATGGAATGTGACAGGCAAATTGATCTTGTCCTTAATCTGCTTGATGTCTCACGCATCGAAGCGGGCGCGCTTAATTTATAAACGGCGCGCGTGGATGTCGCGGAACTGTTGGATGCCTGCGTGAAGATTGAGCAACCTGCCGCCGCCGTGCGCGGCCACGAATTGCTCTTAAATGTATCAAACGGAAATTTGCTGCACGCGCGCGCAGACCGCAAAGCGCTGCGCCGAGTGTTGTGCAATTTGATCGAGAATGCCATTAAGTACACGCCTGACGGTGGACGCATCACGCTTTCCGCGCACTTAGAAACGGTAAGCGAGAACACGGCCATTGAAAGTAATGTTGATGAGATCGTCATCAGTGTCGCCGACACAGGACACGGCATTGCGCCGGAGGATTTAACGCACGTCTTTGAAAAGTTCTATCGCGGGCGCGCTTCATCGCAGGCTATTTCGCCGAACACCTTTGAAGCGCCTTACGCCGAGCCGGAAGTGCCCGGCGTCGGGCTGGGCTTATATTTAGCGCGAAGCATTATCAATCAACTCGACGGGCGCATCACAGTTACGAGCGCAATCGGCAAAGGCAGCACTTTTACGGTTCATCTTCCGGCATGGCAGGATGTGAGCGAAAGCATCGAAGAAAACATCGGAGCGAGTGATGGCGAAGCGGCTCTTAGTCGTTGACGATGAACCGAATCTTTTGCGCGCCGTTTCCATGACGTTGCGCGCAGAAGGTTATGAAGTTGTAACTGCGCGCAGCGGCGCGGAAGCAATCGTGCGGCTGGCGGAAAGCGTGCCTGACCTCATCATCAGCGACATACGAATGCCCGGCATGGACGGCCACACGCTCGCGCGTTATTTGCGCGGCAATGCGCGCACAAACCTGATACCGATTATTTTTCTCACCGCGAAAGACACCGCCGCAGATCGCATCGCTGGCTTTCGCAGCGGAGTTGATGCCTACATCACAAAGCCGTTCGAGCCGGAGGAACTAACAGTCATCCTTAGCAGCATTCTGGAGCGTGTGCAACGCACGCACGCCGTGATCGCACGCGGCATTGATCTATCCGCGCTCAAAGAATCCGGCAATGTTGGAGGTTCAACGCGCGATGAAGACTTAACCGAAGCGGAAGACCGTGTCGCACGCAGCGTCGCGCGCGGACTCAGCAACAAAGAGATTGCGCTTGAATTAAGAATCAGCGTGCGCACAGTCGAAACGCACATACGGCATATTCTCACTAAAAAGCACTGGAGCAACCGCGTCGAAATTGCACGCCACGTCATCAAACGCGAACAATCAAACTGATCCGTCCTGCGCTTAACGTTCTTCTAAAGTTCTTCACCTCGCAGTTTCAAGAATCCAACATCTCCTTAATCTCTTTATCTCGATCTCTTCATCTCGCGCTGCCCCTCAGTGTAATTGCGTATGTCGCGTAGGTGATAACGCCGTTGTGCGGCTCGCGTCGTTAGTCTAATTTGCAGTCACACGTTGAGTGGTAATTTTTTGCGCGTAAGTGAAGCGAGATGAGATATGCGTCTGCCGCGCTTGCGTATGTGCAACACATGTTGATCGGGAAACAATTTAAGACGAAAGGGTATTTGTAATGCAGATTAGAGACACGAGTGAAGCAGTTTGGTTTTCGTTTACGCAGGCAATGGCGAGCTTTGTGAATTATTTGCCCGCACTCATTGGCGCACTGATAGTTCTTGCAATCGGTTGGATTATCTCCGGCATTCTGGCGCGGCTGATCGAGCGTGCGCTGAAAGCGGTCGGCTTGGAGCGGGCAGTCGAACATTCGGGCATAGGCGATTTTATACGTCGCTCCGGCACGCGCATGAGAACTTCGGATGTCATCGCCTCGCTTATCAAGTGGTTCATTCGTTTGATCTTTATTCAAGCGGCGGCGAACGTTTTAGGAATGCCCCAAGTGACGGCGATCATCAACCAGATTCTTTTGTTCATCCCGAAAATCGTCGTGGCGATGGTGATTATCGTTATTGGCTCGCTGATTGCGAAATTTCTTGCGGGACTCGTGCGTGGCTCCGTGTCTGAAATTGGCGTCGGTAATCCGAATCTGCTGGCATCTCTGACGCAGTATGCGGTGCTGGGCTTTGCTGTGATCGCTGCGATTGACCAACTTGGCATCGCTACCACAATCGTGGACGCACTGTTTATCGGTTTGATCGGAGCGATTGCGCTCGCGGCTGGATTGGCGTTTGGTCTCGGTGGACGCGATGTGGCGGCAAAGCTTACGCAGTCTTGGTACGAAGGCGGCGTGCGTGCGGCTGAAGCGGCGCGTTTGCAAACAGGCGATCCGACAACTGCATCGGCGCGCAACACTCGCTCAACGATAGTAACGGATGTATCGCCGCGCTATTGAAGCTCCCGTTCAAATGCGCGTCGCCGAATATGGATTTGAGATCGGCAAACAATGTTTGAAGCGTTCCTATTCCTAATTTGGGTATGCGGCAGAACGGTTGAGCTTTTGACGCGTAGGAGAAACACAGATGAGCCAGCGTGAAGATTTGATCGTCACCGACAAAGACGGAGTATGCGGGGAGATAGATATTACTCCTACGCCGCCGTTTGATGGGAGCAGCGATCAAGTGCTGGTAAATCTGGCAGATGGGCGGCATGTGATTGTGCCGACGGAGGCGCTTGTTTCGCGCAAAGAACACGGCTTTTTTCTGCCGCTTAGTTTGAGCGAACTCATGTCGCCGCAACGCGCTCACTCAATTGATGAAAGCCGCGCGCAAAGCAATGGCGCGCAGCGCACAGAGGCGATGGTTGTGCCTGTCGTTGCGGAGGAGTTGCAGATAGACAAGCGGCGAATTGAGACGGGACGTGTGCGCATCACGAAGCGCGTGCATGAGCGCGAAGAAGTTTTTGATGAGCCGTTGCTGCGCGAAGAAGTTGATGTTGAGCGCGTCGCTGTTAATCAGTTTGTAGACACCGCGCCGCCGATTCGTTACGAAGGCGACACGATGATTATACCTCTTCTGGAAGAAGTGCTGGTGGTGGAGAAACGTTTGATGCTGAAGGAAGAGTTGCGCGTCAAGCGGCGGCAATCTGAACGGCACGAACCGCAGCGCGTCACGCTTCGCCGCGAGGAAGTAAGCGTTGAGCGCGTTGATTCAGAGGCGTAAACATAAAGCTAGGTGCCGCCCTTAAACGAAACGCAAAAATGAGATGCAGCCATGAAAGGCAGGCTGCTTTGTGTGCCACAACCGCGCGTCGCAAAGATTTAAGGACGGGCGATCAACGGAAAGGAAATAGCAATGATGAATACAGTAATCGGTTTATTCGATAGCAGCATGGAAGCGCAACGCGCGGTGCGTGCATTGATTGACGGCGGTTTCAAACGCGAAGACATAGGTATTACGTCAAGCGATTACATGGGCGATGCTAGCAATGCAGTGCAAACCAGTGTGGCGAACACTGCTGAAAACGTCGGCGAAAAAATCAGCGAGTTTTTCCGAGCGCTGTTCGGCAACAACGACGCAGAGCGTTCCGGCCACTATGCCGAAGCAGTGCGACGCGGCGGCACAGTGATTACGGTAGACGCAGAAACAACGGATCAAGCCAATCGCGCGGCGGAGACTCTGGATCGCAACGGCGCGGCGGACATCAACCAGCGCGGCGCACAGTATCGCGCAAATGCAAATGATGTTGGACAAGTTACCCTGCCGGTTGTTGAAGAAGAACTTCAGGTCGGCAAGCGCGAAGTCGAAAGCGGCGGCGTGCGCCTGCGCAGCCACGTTGTCGAACGCCCCGTTGAAGAAGTCGTGCGCCTTCGTCAAGAGCGCGTCAACGTCGAGCGCCGTCCTGTCAATCGTCCGGTCAGCGAAGACTATTTGAATGCGTTTCAAGACGGCGTGATCGAAGTCACGGAAACAAACGAAGAAGCAGTCGTCGCCAAGCAATCGCGCGTAGTCGAGGAAGTTGTCGTTAACAAAGAAGTCTCAGAGCACGACAAAACCATACGCGATACTGTGCGCCGCAATGAAGTGGAAGTAGAAAAGCTGGATGGGAAAAACGCTAAATCGCAACGCGGCAAATCCTAAGACGAAGCTTACTGCAATCACTTGGTAAACTAGCAGCACGAAGCGTTGAACCAAGCGCGACGCATCTGCGTCCAACGCTGCTTCGCATAAAGATGGCTGCAATTGAACGTAGAAATCATCAACTTTCTGATTCAATTGCAGCCGTCCGGTTATACGCGCAAGTCTTTTTTCCGTAAGTCATACAGGAATACTTTAATCTGGAGCGAAGCTCGAGCAACCCTTTAAGCTTTGAATCGAGCGAGAAAAATTGATGGCGGTAATCGAAAAGTGGATTGAAATCAAAGCGCCTGTGGAGCACGTTTTTGATTTGCTCGGTCAGACCGGAAACTTTCCGCAGTGGATGCGCAACGTCGAAATAGTGAAGCGCAGCGACAACCAACAGGCGTTGTTGAAGAAGTGTGCGGCATCCGGCGCGGGAGTCGAATGGCGGCTTGAACCGCTCATGTTCGAGCCGCACCGCCGTCTCGCTTGGCGCTTAGCAAGCGATGCGACGAGCGCGCAAGCCGAAGCGATTTTCGAGGAGACACGGCGCGGCACAACTTTGATGCGCTTCGTCTTTAGCGATGAAACACCGCGTACACAACCAAGCGCCGCAGACTTTTTTGGCGAGCATCCCGCGCAAGCGTTGGAAGAAAGCGTACAGCGTTTCAAGCATCTCGCCGAACAAGACGATGATGATGAAGACGCAGCAACCGTTATCAAGCTGCCACGCGCAGAGAAGGCTGCGACAACTGAACGCGAAACAAAAGAATTTTCCGCGCCAGCCGTCGCTGAAGCTGCGCGGAATGCCCAAGCGAATGAATCAATTCATCGTGCCACATCGCCGCGCCGCAGCGTTCTTTCGCTTCTACATGTAATCCTCACAGCCGTCGCGCTCGCTCTCATCACAGCCTGCGCCGTTTGGCTTTTTACCGCAAAGCGACACCAGACCGCCGCAGCCGACACGCAAGCACAACTCCCTTCTTCCAACGCCACGCCGACGGCTTCCCCTTCGTCATCAATACCATTCCAAACTGCAACCAGCGAACATGAATCGAAAGCCACAAAGTCTGTTAGCAACAACGGCAGCACTAACCAAAGCTTGCACATTCCGGCGCGCGTCAACTCAAGTTCTGCCGGAAACGACACGGCGACGGAGAGAAGCAGCGCGGAAGCGCATCAGCGAACGGAACTTCGCGTCGCGCTTAATGAGTGGCTTACAGCAATCAACGCGCACAGCATTGATAAGGAAATGAGTTTGTATGCGCCGACGATAGAGCGTTATTACCTGCGCCGAAATCTTTCGCAGGCGAATGTGCGCGCCGACAAGCTGCGCCTCGCCGCCCGCGCTCGCCTTATTGATGTCATCGTCAGCGAGCCGGAAATTATATTCGCTCCCGACGGCAACAGCGCGACGATGATCTTTCGCAAGCAATACAATATCGAAGGCAGCCGTTTTAAGAATCGCGGCGAAGTAGTACAGGAACTGAAATGGCTGAAAACAAAAGCGGGCTGGCGAATTATCAATGAACGTGACGTAAAAGTAATTCGGTAATCCTTCACACAAAACAGCTCGCACGCAGAAACGAAGGCGTTGGATTTAACCGTAAGCGCTGCGGCCTTACAAACTATTCTCGTTATCCAAATATCCGGCCAGTTAAAACTCTCCTGAAACCAGTTTGACAGATATGCACGTTATGGCTTAGAGTTCATCGCATTGCATTGACAATGGAAGCGTGGCGATTTAGGGCGACTTGCTCCACGTAAAAAACTGCTAAAGGGCCGGACGTGTTCTCTCGAAAAAGTTTTCGCGAGACTTCCGCGCAACACTTTAGCGCGAGAGTCTCGCGTTTTTGTTTTTCGCGCAAAAACTCTCGCTGCTTTTCGCCGCTTACGTTTACGCGCTCGATTAACAACTAAACCAAAAGGAGAATCACAATGGCGGAAGACACAGGCAAAAACACGAACGGCGATGCGCCGAATTTTCAGTTCGAGACGCTCGCAATTCACGGCGGGCAGGAACCGGACGCGACGACCAACGCACGCGCCGTCCCGATTTACCAAACCACTTCCTACACGTTCAATGACGCGGAACATGCCGCGCGCCTCTTTGCACTTGAAGAGTTCGGCAATATCTACACGCGCATTATGAACCCGACGACGGATGTTCTGGAGAAGCGCATTGCCGCGCTCGAAGGCGGGATCGCCGCGCTCGCGCTTGCTTCGGGGCAGGCTGCCGAAACGTTGGCGATTCTCACGCTCGCCAAAGCGGGCGACGAAATCGTTTCCACTACTTCGCTCTACGGCGGCACGTACAATCTTTTTCATTACACTCTGCCGAAGCTAGGCATCAACGTGCGCTTTGTTGACGGCGCAGACTATGAAGGATTGCGCGCCGCGATCAACGACAAAACGAAGGCAGTCTATTCCGAAACTCTAGGCAATCCAAAGCTCGACGTTATAGACATTGCGCGCCTCGCAGAAATTGCGCATGAAAACAAATTGCCGCTTATCATTGATAACACTTCTGCCTCGCCCGCTCTCTGCCGCCCGATTGAACACGGCGCGGACATAGTTATTAATTCCGCAACGAAATTCATTGGCGGGCACGGCACTTCAATCGGCGGCGTGCTTGTTGATTCCGGCAATTTCGACTGGAAAGCGTCCGGCAGATTCGATGATTTGACCGCGCCAGACCCTTCGTATCACGGTGTTAGTTACACGGAAGCTTTCGGGCCGCTCGCTTTCATTATCAAAGCGCGCGTCGTCGGTTTGCGCGATACGGGCGCGAGTCTTTCGCCGTTCAATTCGTTTCTGATCTTACAGGGCGCGGAGACTTTGCATTTGCGTATGCAGAGGCATTCGGAAAACGCGCTCGAAGTCGCAAAGTTTCTGCAAGGCCACGCGCAAATCGAGTGGGTCAATTATCCGGGACTCGAAACGAGCGAGTATTACACGCTCGCGCAAAAATATTTCCCGGCGGGCGCGGGCGCGCTTCTTACATTCGGCATTCGCGGCAGCATCGAAGCCGGACGCGAATTTATCAACGCGCTCAAACTCTTTAGCCTCGTCGCTAATATCGGCGACGCCAAATCGCTTGTCATTCATCCGGCGTCAACCACGCATCAGCAATTGACCGAAGAAGAACAACGAAGCGTCGGCGTCACGCAGGATTTGATACGCTTGTCCGTTGGTATTGAGAACGTCAAAGACATCATCGCCGATCTCGATCAAGCGCTCGCTAAACGCAGTAAGGATGCACCGGAGCCGAGCGGCAATCTAACGAACGAACCGCAGAAAGCTGCCGCCGGTGCGGGTGGAGTTTAATCAGTGAGCGCGCGGCTCGAACCAACGTTTGAAGGCGATTTCACGTTTGCCGCCGACGAGCCATTTCAGTTGGCCGTCGGCGGCGAACTATCATTCGTCACGCTTCGCTATACTCTTTACGGCAAGCTCAACGAACAGCGCGATAACGCCGTGCTCGCGTGTCATGCGTTGTCCGGTTCGGCGCGTGTCGCGGAGTGGTGGCCGCAGATGTTCGGCGCAGATTCGGCGTTCGATACTTCGCGCTTTTGTATCATAGGCGTGAATGCTATCGGTTCTTGCTACGGTTCGACGGGGCCTGCGACGATCAATCCGCACACAAAGGAAGCTTACGGCGCGGGCTTTCCGCTCGTCACTATCAAGGATATGGTGCGCGCGCAATCTCGCTTGCTCGATCATCTCGGCATCGAACGTTTGTTTGCGGTTGTCGGCGGCTCTATCGGCGGAATGCAGGCGCTGCAGTGGGCGATTGATTTCCCGGAAAGGGTTGAGCGTTGCATAGCGATTGGCGCAACTCATCTTTCGGCGATGGGACTCGCGCTTAATCATTTGCAGCGACAGGCGATTCGCAACGACGTGGCATGGCGGGGTGGTAATTACACGCCGGATGATCCGCCCGTTAAAGGTCTCGCGCTCGCGCGTGCGCTGGCGATGTGCTCTTATAAATCTGCGGAGCTTTTCACGGAGCGGTATCACCGGCGTCCCAACAGTCGCAGCGATGAAGACCCGCACCGCGCGATGAACGAGCGTTTCGACATCGCGGGTTATCTGGATTATCAAGGCGAAAGTTTCACCACACGCTTCGACGCAAATTCGTATCTTGTGTTATCGAAAGCGATGGACACGTTTGATCCGGCGCGCGGGTTTGATTCCGAAGACGCTGCTTTGCGACGCATCACGGCGCGTGTGCTGCTCGTCGGCGTCTCGACGGATTGGTTGTTTCCGGCGGCGGATGTGTACGCGCTCGCTGAACGTATGCGTGCGGCAAACGTAAACGTGCATTACAGTGAACTCGTTTCCACGCACGGCCACGACGCTTTTCTCGCTGACGCCGCACTGCTCGCGCCGCTTGTGCGCCGGATGTTCGATGAGCATGATAATGCACGCGACGCGAAGGCGAAGCCCGCTGCTAACTGAAATTCAAACTTTATCATTCAACAGGAAAGGCATTTTATGGCTGATAATAACAATCGAGTTCCGCAAACATTGCCGCGCGATTTATTGCGCGATCAAGTGGCAATCATCACGGGCGCATCGCGCGGGGTGGGGCGCGCCGCAGCCCTTCGCTTCGCCGAAGCAGGAGCGCACGTTGTCATCAACTATTTGCACAGCGAAGATGCCGCCGAAGAAGTCGCACGTCTCGCACGCGAACATCAAGTTGAAGCTTTAACCGTGCGCGCGGATGTCTCGAAAGTAAATGAAAGCGCCGCGCTCGTTGAAGCTGCCATCGAACGTTTCGGGCGCGTTGATGCGTTAATTGCCAACGCCGGAATCTGGGAAGGCGCGCCCGTCGAAGAAATGACGGAAACACTCTGGGATCGTGTGATTGATGCAAACTTGAAAGGCACTTGGGCTGTGTGCCACGCCGCCGTGCCCACGATGAAGAAAGCAGAGCGCGGCGCAATCGTCATCGTCAGTTCAACGGCGGGGCAACGCGGCGAAGCGGGTTACTCAAACTACGCTGCATCGAAAGGCGGGCAGATCAGTTTCACCAAAGCGCTCGCCTCTGAACTAGCGCCGCACATACGCGTCAACAGCGTCGCGCCCGGCTGGGTTGACACGGACATGAACACGGAAGCCTTCGTTGATAAGCAATACGAGCAAAGCGTTATCAACGCCATTCCCTTGCGCCGCATCGCCACCGCCGACGACGTTGCGCTCTCAATCGTCTTTCTCGCCTCCGATTGGTCGCGCCATATCACAGGCGAAATCCTAAACCTCAACGGCGGCTCTGTGCTCTGCGGCTAGATTTCTAAATAGCGTTCGGTGCTTCACGATGCGTATAATAGAATTCGATCAGTGAGGTTATGATATGACCACCAAAGTTCAGGCGACTGTCGAAGATTTGTATCGAATCCCTGATAATGGGAAAGCTGAAATCGTTGATGGAGACATTATCCTGATGAGTCCGACAGGCGACATGCCCGGACGCGCAGGCGGAGCGATCTACGCGAGCTTGCGCGCATTTGAACGTCAGGCGGGCGGACGCGCGTATCCAGATAATGTCGGATTCAGGGTAAACTTACCGCATCGAAAATCCTTTAGTCCCGACGCAGCTTTTTATACGGGCAAGCCTTCGGGCATGAAGTTTCTTGAGGGCGCTCCGATCTTTGCCGCCGAGATTAGAAGCGAAAATGATTACGGAAGAGAAGCGTTGATTGAGCTTGCCGCGAAGCGTCAGGATTATTTTGCCGCCGGAACACTGGTTGTGTGGGATGTTGATCTATTGAGCGATGATGTCATTAAAGTTTATCGCGCCGCCGATCCGGGCAGTCCACAGATTTACCGTCGTGGCGCAGTTGCCGAAGCAGAGCCTGCCGTTTCGGGTTGGACGATATCTGTGGATGAATTGTTCGATTAAGTCGGCGTCTTTTCATTGTTTCCAGCTAAATCCTTTAGCCCCACTAATCGAAATCATCGGCGTGCTGACCGAAAATTACGAGGCCGAACATGTACTGGGGTTGAGCGTTGAATAGCTTTCTCAATACAAAGCCCTCCGTTTGATGCTTTGTGGTTAGCCTCTAAATAGCATTGATTCCTTGCTCGTTGCTAAAGTCAAAGTTTAGTGCTATGAGAGTGCCTATCCCAATGTAAGGAGACCTCATTATGGTTCAAGTAGCAAGCAAAATAGCAGATAGACTCGCGGCTGGTATTAAGCGTTTCCAACCAATCCTCGCTTCAGCCAAATCCCGCGATGTCGGCGAATCGGATACCGTCATCATCGTGACAGATATGTTGTCCGAAGTGTTCGGCTACGATAAATATTCCGAAATCACTTCTGAAACCTCTATTCGTGGAACGTGGTGTGACCTTGCGATAA
>JAABUS010006431.1_pt1 | contig 14296 bp, 16 predicted proteins | sample 5560161 | NCBI WGS metagenome assembly JAABUS01 (sample SAMN10711885, study PRJNA513376) | rock metagenome | isolation source: Antarctica rocks | place: Antarctica: Victoria Land, Trio Nunatak nord | collected 2016-01-04 | reverse complement strand
CTGGCGTGGCTGTTGCAGCAGGCTCTAAAGCATCTGCTGAAGCCAATGTTGTGCCTGCTGCGGCTGCCTCGGGTTGTCCAGAAGTCTTGGCAGTAGCAGCTTGAGGCGCAAGGCTATGACCAGAAGTGTCGATTGCAGCAGCCTCTTCGAGTGCAGCAATGTCACCTGTAGAATGTTGCATGTGGTTTGGGGCGGCCTGACAGCCAGAGGGTGCAGCCTGCACATCTGGGGATTCTGCTGGATTGTGCAGGGATGCTGCCTGACTATCATTGACTGCAGCCCGGCTTCCCGTGCATGCTATCTGACTACGCAGGGATGGCATGAGACTACCTGGGGATGTCCCATCAGTGGGCTTGCTCATGTCTGGCACAGGCATAGCCTGAGCACTACGACCAGATATATTCCGATCAGCTGACGTCCTTTGCCTTCTGCCAAAGACATACTGATGACTGGAGTCTTCCTCAGCACATGGCAAAGAGCTGACAATGCCGGCAAGCCTGTCCTGTGCCGAGCGGTGGGTAGGGAAGGGGTACAGCCTCCCCTCCCTGGCGTCCCCTGACCCTTCAGAGGATGTGGACGCTGTTTGCTGAGCCTGTACATCACCCTTGCCATCATCTTGGCCTTCAGCCTGCTGTGATGGTCCACCAGCCATGGCTGTAGTGTTGAGCAGCGGTTTGGGGATGTTGCTGTCCTGCCGCTGTGGCTGTGGCTGCTGCTGGCGGGTCCCCAGTGGACAGGGGGATGTGTACTCGCTGGTGACTGTCCAAGGTGCAGATGCTGCTGCTGCAGGGATAGGGCCAGAAGCAGCCAAAGGCGATGCTGTTGGTATGGCGGACTGTGTGGCAGGTGGTGGAGGGAACACTGAGGGAAGCAATGAGGCCGGGGGGGTGGCCTGAGGGGTGCATGAGGCAGCAGCAGTCGATGGTAGACATGCAAAGTTGGGAGAGGCAGCGGTCTGTCTGTCTGTAAGGGACGAGCACTGCTTGGGTGGCATGTAGCTGGGCCAGGGTGCAACTGGGCTCTCGTGCACACTCTGGGCTGTGCCCTTTGGAGCAGCATCTTTGAAGGGAGGTCCGGCAACACCAGAAGGCATGTCAGCATTGGCAGAAGGGCTGCTTGCGGCTTTGTCATTCTGTGCTGCTGCTGCTGCCATCCACGCCGCCCCACACTCCTTGTCAGGCTCACTCTCTTTGGCTGTACACAAAGGCACAGCATCGGCAACCTGGCTAGCAGTGATGGCATCAGCTGCTCTCTGAGCATCGCTGCTATATGCCTCTGGCCTCAGGTGAGTGAGTGTACCTGGCAAAGCAGACAACTCCGGGACCAGATTGGGTCCAGACAGCAATTCTGAGCTGCTGACCAGGACATTGTGTGCTGCAGCATCCCTGAGACAAGCCGGTGCAGGGGCTGTTGCTGGTGAGTCTGCCCTTGCAGTTGAAAGTGCCCTTGCAGGTTCGCAGCTGACTTCTCTAACAGCATCATTCACAAGAGCTGACGCCGTAGTGACCACTGTGTCAGCAGCTGCTGGTGCAGCTACCTGTGCAGCTGCTTCAGCACGTGGCTCGCTACCTATGGCCTGAGCTGACACTGATAGGGTTGCAACGGATGGGTTTGGTGTGCGTCTGTGCGCCTGAGTCCAAGCAGCTGACGCAGCAACTGCTTGACTCCTGCTCAGCTCTGACAGCCATGCCTGAATACATACACCGCATACCTTACGTACTGACATGGACTCTTGCGCAGAGTTGGATAAGCAGCTTCATTTCCTCGACTTGCAGCATACTCAAGAGCTAGCTAGGACAAAATTATATATAGCGCCTGGCCTGATGGGCGATTGCAAAGCATGCCTTCAACAAATGTACAAGGAGGCGTTTCTGAATTCGCTGCAATGCACGCCGTCTGTGCAGTTGCGTGGTGACATGCACAGACATGCCTGGGCTACAGGATGCAAGAATTCACCAGCAAGCAGCAATTGAGCTGAGCAGGTATCATGTCTATATGCTTTTGGAACTTGTTGTCATGCAGTTGCTCGCCTGATTCTGCTGAAGGCCGCTGTTGCGCAAGAGACCCTTTGCTGACAGCCAGCGCAGCTCTGCATCATTGCACCGCTTGAGGTAGATAGGGTCGATACACATGTAGAGCTTGTGCTTCATGTAATTGGCCAGATCACTGTATGACATTGCCCCTGCAGCAGCATGAATGCCGCATTTACGAATCAAGTCAGCGTGGCAGTGACATTATCTGACCAGGCAGGCCGATTTTGGTGCCATTACCTCCAGACAAAGCAACTACAAACACAATCAAGCGGATGACATCAATGCAAGTGACACAATTCGCAATCGCCTGCTTGAGCGCATCTGCCACTCAGACATGTTGCAATACTGAGCTGCACTTACAGTAAATGGAAGGACTTGGAACTAAACCTGAGGAAGAGGCATCAGCTACATGTGGTGGAATAGGGTTATTAAACCTTAGGAAGAGGCATCAGCTACATGTGGTAGAATAGGGTTATTAAACACAGAACTGCTCAGAGACAGTCCATCCTGTTTACACACATCTAGACGGGCCCCCTAGCCCTACCAAAGAGCTTGCAATGATGATGATACCTGATGGACTGACTTTCTGCGATGCGTGGGTATCAGGCGCAAAGACAATGGATAAAGGCTCCTTTACTTGTGCTCTCTTGCCTCTGCCGAAAGGCAGATTGTCTGCAGCATCTTTCCCATGAACAATGACAGCTTCGCCCTTCAACACGAAAGACAACCTTTCCTCAAGCTCAGATGGACTGCTGCTCAGCACCTGTGATCTTATGCTTGCTCCAGCACCATGCATGGCAGCATGCATCAAAGCCTCAGGTAAAGTGAGCATGCTGTCATGGCGGCGTGAAAACTGAGGCATGGAGCAGGCAGGTGCCACAGGCTGACTGAACCCATGAAGGGCATAAGAGGGCTCCGGGGAGTATGGCAATGAGATTCGATGCCAGTTCCCCAAAGTAGCACTTGGCGCAGACTGCTGACCTATGCTGGTGTGCGTCGCAGCCTGATGCGGCGTTGTTCTACCTTGCAGCTGCAGCCTGCTCGTGTCAGCATGGTAGCGTGCAACCTGAGGTTGTGACGGCTGCTGCTGTTGACTCTGCTTCTGCTGCTGTTGTCCCTGCTGCTGTTGCTGCCTTTGCAGCTGCCCTGTCAGCTGCTGCTGCTGCTGCTGCTGCTGCTGCTGCTGCTGCTGCTGCTGCTGAAGCTGACGCTGGCTTTCAGCACTGTAGCCAGAGCTGAAGGGGTTGGTCGCCTGCATTTCTCGCTGCTGTTGCTGCTCCCAGATGGGCCGAAGCTCAAAAAATGAAACAGCTACCAGGTACTGAATAATGGTGAAATTGCCACCGGGTTCGATTGGCTGTAGCCAGGGGTACATGGCCAAGGCCTCATACTGCAGCAACATCACTTGGCTCAATAAAAAGAATCTTTTGACCACCATGCCTGCATGCATACTCCCAACAGACATGGACAAAACAGTGACAGTCTCAATCCAGGACCTGTCTCATTGCAGTTATTGTCCTCCTGCAGCTCTGAGGAGGTGTTACAATACATCATGTGTTGCAACACGCTTGACGTTGATGTCAGAGGAAGGATAGATGGTGGGACTGAAGCCGGACATGTGAGACCTTGTCCCACATGCATGTGCCATTGCAGAAGTGCCAGAGCAGAAACTCAGCAAATGACTTGGGCATGGCAATGAGGGTATATGTGCCCACAATAAGTCTCCTGCATGATTGGACTGCAAGACAATGCATGATTGGACGCAGAGACAATACGCTTTCTGTGGCATGATTATTCACAGTTTGTGAAGCAGGTGCTCACCTCAGGCTGACGGCCCTGGATGACACCCACATACTCCTGGATGTAGCCCGGCGCTGTATGAGCCGCCATGTGCATTAGAGCCTTGATGGAGATTAACACTCCGCTCTGCAGAGCAGCAGTCAAGTCTTGACACCTCCCCAACAAAGTGTCATCCTGTGATGGGCCTATGTGAAGTTGAATGTTGCTTACAATGCAGCTGTGCAAGCTGCAGCGTACACTCTAGTTTGTCGAGCATGAGGTTGCCAGGTTAGCCCTGTTTTGTGGGAAAGTGATATGACGAAGTGCCACCCTGATCGGTCTTAGAAAGAGCAACATGCTGCAGATGGCAAGACCTATACTTGTAAGAGTTGCTCCTTTCAGCTTGCACTGCAGCAGCAAAACAACAAACATGCAACTTGCTGAGTACATGTCACAATTGCACATGCACCTAAACTGCTGACACTGGAGGCAAGCTACCACAGCATCACATCTGAGGTGCCTGGCTCGATTCCAGGAAAAGCTCATCATGCCAGCAGCGGATATTTGCAAACTACACCAATATGGGACACCATTATGACTGTAAGTAGCTCGTGGAATGCTCATAGCATAGCATGCATGATGGCGTATACACACGCTCATGCTTCATAGACGGGCCCATTTGCATGCTGCCATGACATGACTTGACAGCCTTCGAATCATCACCTTTGCAGCTTGGCAATTCAACAGGGCATAATTGACCAAGGCCATATGTCCAGTAAGCAGCCCACGCTGGCACATCTTGACTGTCAGCCATTCCAAGAAGACCAGCAGACGCCCCTGATCCACAGCTTGTGCCTGGCTGAGCATTTGCATATACTGCACATCCAAAGATGCAAAGTCAGGCTGGTCAGACTTCTGTGCTGCGGGCTGGCTGTATGTCAGCACGCTGAGGGCATCCATCATGAAGGTGTGGTCTAGCAGATGTAATGCTGGGTCTGTCAGGTTGAACGCTGGTTTGGGCTGGGAAGGTGTTGGATACTGGGCCAAGGGGCCTTTGCATACATGTGCCTCTTGCTGCTGCTGCTGGGCTGAGGTCGCTTGCTGTACATGACTTTCAGGGTGATGCTGCGCCCACTGCAGCTTGGGAGGACGACGAGGCTGGAGATGCGCATGTGATACATCTGAGCCCGAAAGTTGAGCGGCTTGAGCAGGTTGCTGATCAGCATCACCGAGGCCAATGCTGCAGCCAATTCGGGTCAAAGTTTGATCACGGTCCTCCTCGTCTTGAGTCAAGTCAACAACGTCTCGCGTTGCAGACGATGTCATGGTCATAGCTACGTGGTAAAATAACAATATCAGAGTAACCCCCGACACACAACAACAGTCTCGGCGCTTAAACGGGACAACAGTCGGATGCAAAACAAGCCTGCACAGGGCATGCTGCTGCAATAGGCAAGATAGAGTCCATGTGGGCTTGTGGCGATATCAGAATTAGCTCGCGGCTGGTGAGCTCGCTCCAAACAAAGTGCCTTGAGTTTATAGCGTGCCTAATCGACAGTGCACACACGCCTCTGCCGCAATTTTTGCATCTTCAGCTGCGGCATGTGCGATGACCCTTCTCTGCGCATGTCACAACATAGCACTGACGCAAGGGATCAGCACCGACCGCTTTGGGTAATGTGCTTTGAGTGTTCTTGACCCAAAGCACGTTACGGCGTAATTACCGGCAGCAGTTGAAGTCTACAACTTCTGCCGCAACTACTGACATTGATGTCTGTCATACATTTGTGGCCTGCTGCTTTGGACAGCGTTCATCAAACTCTGATGCCGTTCCCAGCCTTAGGTAAACGACCTGTTGCTGATACAAATAGGAGTGGCTATACCAGGAGTGGCTCCATAGCCACTCCTCTGACTCAATTCAACACTGTGCATCGGAGTCATCAATAATCTGCACCATTTGACAAAAGCTGACTTTACTGGAGGTCTTGATTGGGGGTGTGCAAATTACCTTTCATCCATCATTACTGCATAGACACGTCAGTACAGTTACTGCTAGTTTATTGTTGGGGTCATGAAATAGGGTAATTTAAGCAATATTCGTTTCACTTCAATTCACAGAAAATGGGCAAAATAAGCCCAAATGAGCTGAAAGGGGGCCTCAAGACTGGCTCCATCAAACACAAGTTTTCTGGACACCACTGCTGACACCGGCAACTCAGCAACTGTAGGAGGGTTCAGAGAGGCTGGGATTGGTGTTGGAGATGGAGCTGACACCGGAGCTGAAGCTGCAGCTGGTTTGTTGGTTCCCTCCTCAGCAATGCATTGCAACAGAGTAGTCATGAGCTGACGCTTCTGAGCATTGTTGCCAGGCACTCCGCGTGTACCACCCACCCATTCACTGCCTATGCGATCTGCAACTGTGTCCATCAGCCTTGTGGCGCCTTCATAACCCAGGCGACGGTACACCACCTTGCCCTCTGCAAATTTCTGGAATACCATCTGGGTCCAGGGCCCCTCAAACTTACTCAAACAACCTGCAGCCAATCACACACCATCATTCATCACTCATATATATGCGCATGTGTTGCTTGATACAGAGCAAAGGCTGCAAATCACACCTGACAGCCTCCTCGTTCTGGAAGAATGGCAGATCCGTGAAGAGGCGGTGTGTCTTGAATTTGCCATAGAAGAGGGGTGCCAGCTGAATGAACTTCCACTTGTTGGCAGCCAGAACATAGGCATGGTATTTAAAGGCGGCAAACTGTGCAGCAGAAAGCCCCTCCAGCTGACAGACTGCTTCTGTGACATACTCAGCGCCTGGCATCACAAGCTGATCCACAAGCTCTGCAAATCTCCTCAGCCCTTGCTCCTGGCAAAACTGCGGTCATCCACATCTCATGAGCAGCATGAGCAGTCAATGGCAGTCGATTGCAGCTGGGCATTCGCACAAAACAATGTACCTCTCTGTCAAGCAGCTCAAACGTGGGAACATTGGTGTTCTTCCAGCCCAGCGCACCCTGGGCGCTCATCAAGTCCACCCGGTCATAACCAGAGAACAACATGGAGACTGCCTCGGGTAGCACTCTGGCACCATAGGTAGTCGTGGCCAGGGACTGCCCTGCTCTCTGATGCTTGGTCACTCTAGAAGCCTCTTCATCGCTGGCTGCAAGCACAATGCACGTGTCAGCCTATGACATTCTTAGATGCATGCAAAGCACACATGGTTACTGCAAGGCTCATGAGCTCACCTCCTGCTGACTTGAGCTGGCAGATGCGCGCTGTCCTGAACATGTATGACAGGACGTCGTCTTCAGTGGTACCCTCCCCCTTCATACCAAGCTTCTCTAGGCATTTGAGCACCAGAGTCTGATTCAAGACCGCTGATTCTGTGAAACGGAAGAGGTCTTGTGCATGAGGCACCAGGGGTATCCGTTCAAAGACAGGCATCTGTGGTCCTAGCCTCTCGATGGTAAGGGGTATGGGATGCCGCTCCATGACAGCATCTGCAATGCACGCCCTTTGTTGCCATCAGAGAACAGCCAACCTTGCAGTGCCAACATTCACAAACATCAAGCATACATGTCAGTCCTTCAGCTGTCATCTGCACTAAGCTGCTGACATGCCTGCCCTCAAACCTGCCTGTCTTACAAACATAGCCCTGCCTTGGAAGCCGTACGTCATTGGTGTATACATCATTCAGAGCCATCCAGAAGTCCATGGAGAAGCATCTGCTGTCAAAAGTCTTGACCGCAAACAGCTGCTCTGGATTTTCGTTGCCGCTCTTGTTAGTGCATCTGGTGACAATGTTGATGGTGTCGCTGGTCCCAAAAGACGTACTGCCCTCCATTTTGCTGATGCCGACATTGGATCTGGTGACAAGCGTGCTCTGATGGGGCCGCAGGATAAACCCATACATGAGAGTGAGCAACATGGTTGCTCTACCGTCCATCTGTTCAGCGCCGACATCTTGTAGCTGGTGTTGGTATCTGTAACGTCTGGGATGCACATATGGGCTCTGTAATTCCCAGACGTTACAGTATCCATCTTTGCTGCAAATGCTGCTTTCTTGGTGTCAAAGATGGCCTTCAGCTCTGAAAGAGACAACCGGCTGTTTCCCTTATACCAGACTGGAAACAGACAGCCCATGGTTGGAGGGGTGAGCTCTTCATTGAGTCCATGAATTTGCTGGTAAAGCAGCTGGTGCTTGACTCCGTATGACACCGAATTGCTGCAGTCAGCAACGCACCATCAGTCATGCACAGACTGGTACAAGTGCATTGCAATCAAATGCAGAGGGGCTTACTCTGCACGTTGTTGACTGATTGGCCTGGCATCCACTCGATACCCCTGAGACAGGACAGCTGCAGTATACTCCTGGACATACTCTCGGAGTTCTTTCTTCTGCCATTCCATGGGCTTGTCCTGATGTGTAACAGCTGTCTCATAGCCCTGAGCAACTTCATTCTGCCAAGCCACTGAATGCCCAGTAACGAATGGCAGAGGTTCCGAAGTGTTGCAACACACGCTACTTACCAACGACTCCTCTTCCGGTGAGGCAAAGTCACTGCAAACACATTCTGTCAGTCCTTGTCAATTTAAGCATTCTGGGTCACGAAAACTGACTGACTCACCTGACGGTGGAGCTGCTCGAGTGCGAAGCCACAGGCTGAATAACAAGAACGGGCTCCTCGGTTACTGGCTCACTGCATATCAGGACCGTGTTAGACAGCCATATAGATCACTTTTGGCTGAAGCAGGCAGCGGACGGTTTTCACCGGGCCTTCTTGGCAGGCTTGACACCAGGCGAGTCGGCTGCTTTGCGCTTCTTCGGGCCTAAGGCAGCCCAAGTTGCGTATTGCGGAGAGTGTTTACGCAGCTCGAAGAGCTCATCCTTGTCGGACAGCCTGAACTTCTCGGCTCTGAGGATCAAGCCTACGATGTAGTTCTTCCCCCAGCACTGCCCGGAGCTGTACCATTGTTTGCCGCGGCCTACCCCTCGCGGTGTCTTGTCCCTGGCCGCTTTGAATTCCTTTGATTTGGTCTCTAGACTCTTGGGGTACGCCTTCCGGTGGTCGAGCTGAGTGTCAGAGTGCCTGGTGTTCAAGCTGACCGATTAGATCTTGCGGGATGCGGCTAGGCAGAAGCAGAACCGACGCGTGGCTATGCGACGAGTGGTCTAGCGTAAGGCGGCGCAGTCAAGCTTTCCATATGACTTCATATGAATCTTATCTACGCTTTCGGGAACTCTCGGACTGTAGCGGTGGTTGTTCGAAATTCGTGCACGTAACGCCTAGCGTAAACCCACCTGCCGATGGCTCTGAGAGGCTCCGATAGGTTCGACCCGATGCAACTGAGCGTCTTTTTTTCTCGCTTGCAGCACAATGAAACAATATCACAGGCTTTCCGCAGTACAGGCATTGTCAAGTGTCGAATATGCAGTCTTGCCTTCCCACTTTCGTGCGGTGCTGCACTTTGCTTGGCATCTTTGTTGTATTTCCAACAGCACGCGCACAGGCCGTTGCTGCAAATCAGCGCCTCGACAAGACTGCGTTATATCTGGACGCATTGGGTGGCCTCAGCAACTATACAGACCTGACTGACGTTATGCCCGGCCAAACTTTCACACTCACCCGAGTCGATCAGGGTGCAGACCAGAATTGTTATGCTCCAGGAGGCACCGACGAGTGTGCCAACATCAAATCGACTTGGACTGTGTACAATGCAACATACAGCGACAACCCATCGAACGGAGTCTACGTTTGCATCTGCCAGGGATCACCGGTTACTGCCCAAAGCCTGGCTTCAAACTATTCACAGGTGAGCTTCAAACTCACTGTCATTCTGCCCTTGAAACGTACTTCATACCTGAATGGCCTCTGCCCAGTCCCATGTGACAGTGCAGTATGTTAGTTGTCCACGGCTCAGATTGCAGCGTTTTTTACTCACCTGTAACAATTTTTGCTTTCTGCAAATGCATGCATTGAACTTAAGACCACTTGTCTGACTCCAGGTGCCCTTGTACTTGAGACGGTGGGTAGCGTCTGTCAGCTCTGTTCCAGCCTCACAAGGTCATGCCTACACATCAGCAGGCCACGTAACATTCTTTGGCACATTGGGCTTTGATGTATTGGTCCACGAGAGCACACATGCTCAGGATCAAGGCTTCTCTGGCTCAAAAGCCTATTTGCAAGCCATTGGGTCAGACACCTGTGTACCTGATGACTATGCTCAAACTAATAACGTGGAGTGCTATGCTCAAGATATGGTAGTGTTCCTATACAAGCTCTGGCGACCATATGATCCTCCTCTAGGCACAAATTGTATGGCTAATCAGCTCAAAGCTCTCAACAGCAGCCAAGCTCCTGGTCTGCAGGCTTACATCAGCTCAACAGGTGCGCATGTACAAGTATAGAAATACACAGCACGCACTTGTGGCATGCATGCAGATGGCTATCACAAATGGCTTGACCAACAAATTTGCTATGTCAAACTGCAATTTTGAGGTGCTGATCGCCTAGACAGCCCATGACTTGTATATAACGCTGTATGCATTTCTGTCTACCATCACAGCTTGACAGCTTGATTCCTGCACGGCCAACAGCATGCTGAAACCCATACCGCCTTCGCAAGTAACCCCCACTGAAGGTGCATATGCAGAATGTGTGAAGTGTTTGATGTGGCCCATGTGCTTTTACTGACATGTGAGTTTTGTGTGCAGTGGCAGCCACTGTGCCAAACGTCTGCACAATCAACTGCTTCCATACAGCTCTGCCAGGAGAGACACTGGACAGCATTGCATTGGGCTTAAAGCAAACGCCTCAGTCCTTCATACCCTATAACCCTCAGATTGGCAACAGCACCGTGCTGTACCCTGGAGAGAGGGTCTGCCTTCCCGCCCAGCTTTGCAAAACTTCTAGAAGGCTGTTGAGAGCTTGATGCTCAGACAATCACGTCAGATTAGGAATATATGCAGTGCTGACTGCATGCACCATGTTTTAATAGTGAGTGGACTTATTTCTGAGTTCTTGACACAAGAGCAACAGCAGGCAAGATCTGCTGTGACTTGTATGCAAGAGCTCTTAGCAGAAAGAGCGCTGATCATGTGCTTCCTGTACATGGCTAGATGTGATCTTTCACCTGTGAGGGTATGGCATCCTCTGAGTTTTATAGTAGCTGCCATCTGAGTTTTTAGGGTCCTGTGAGTGTTTGATAGATTCAATGCAGAGATGACGCCCAGTCCAGATCAGAGATTTAGGCCTTGACCATATGTTTATGCCGCTCTGTTATTTTCTGTGTCAGGATTTTGATCAGCAACCTGAAGCATCCCTCAGGAACAGCATTGCTGTTATTGCTGCACCAACTTTGTATAAGCTTATATATACACATATTGCTTCTAGTGTATATGCTAGAATTGCTTTTCTGTCATGACATTTATCAAGATCAGTAGGACTGAACTTGCATTGCAGGATGGCTTGATGTTTTGTAACATGCGACACAAAGCGTCCTTTCTTTGAAGTGTTGTTTCTTGCAAGGATGCATGCATTTAGCATCCTTGTGAAAGTACTATGCATCTTTGTGACAAACTGCACGGTTGTTAGTCATGGGGAGCCATAGACAACTTAGCTGATATATGGTTTACATGTTGTCACTTGTACATGAAAGCTATGTTATTGCGCCATGTTACGACAGCAGCATGTTCTGAATGCAACATGTCATGAATGCATTAGAAAGATGAGATGGTAATTGTTGCAGGCAGACAAGCGCGCAGGTGCCGGATTGTCACCATGCTCATGGCTCCTGTGGCCTAGGATCATTGCCAGTGCTGCGGTAGGATGAAAAGGCAAATGCTGTGGCTAGCAAGTACATGACCATTGATCTGACCATTGATAGACTACGGTGATTCAGACTCGCTGACCACGGCGCAAAACCCAACTCATAATTCAGCACCTTGGGCAGCATGAAACTGGTTCCTCCGATTTTGACATTATACTTCCTGCCAAACATGACGTTTGCCTTGCATTGCTTTAGACAATTGTCAATACCATAGTAGGCCAATGAGGCACTCTTCAAGATATATCCTATCAATACATTTACTACAATGCGCAAAAATAGAATGTGCAAAGAATTGACATGAAAAATTTGTACAACAAATCAACAGGATCAGCATGACTCCAAAACCCAGAATGTAGCAGAATTTCTTAGCAGTGTATCACAAGGCTATGTTGCTAGCCAATGATGATGCATCAATATAATATCACTGACAGCTAACACTCTGTGTTTGCTGCGACCTCAAAAAATTATCGGCGTGAAGCTCCATTACTGGAGGCAATACTTTGCTGTACACTCTCCATGCTTTCCCCTTTGTCAAAGACCACCATGTCTATAGAGCCATCCTTGTTCCATCTACCATCGCCATTCGAAGCAGGTGGGTCAGCCCTGACATACTCACCATTGGATTTGCCTCCATAACTGCCATCACTGTTTGCCTGGCCATTATACTGGCCATTGGTGGAATCAGTGTTGACACCTGCTTGATTGTCATCACCATAGCTTGTAGATGCTTTAGTATCAGCAGGCAAGTCATTCCCATCGTTCCAAGATGGAGACGACGTCTGCATGCTGTTCACCAAATCTTCAGTATCTTTGATGAAAGGGTCCTCCTCCTCTTCTTCTGGCAGTTTAGACTCCTCAAGGCTGGTCTGGGATGCGCCCCTGAGGGCAGTTGGGTCGTCAGTGAGGATGTCGGCTCCATTACGTAAAGCGACGGCGCTGGGACTGTCAGTCATGGCAGAAGCTGACCGGGTGGCTGATGTGGTGGCAAGGGTAGCGTCAGGGTTGATGGGTTTGCCATTTGCATTTGTGAGGGGGCCAGCGCCCGGCGCAAGCCAAGCTCTGGCGGCTCGTGCCAACAGCCTTGAAGACACCTTGTTCCCCAAAGAAAGAGGTATCCTGCATGTAACAGCTTGCTTTGTTGATGATAGACCTGAAGGCAACTAGCAAACACACCTGACTGGCCAGCAACAAAGGCATCCTGCATGATATAACCCTGAGTGATGCAGCACAGGACTGGAGATGCCTAGCAGACCTCCAAGCACTATCTGAAATGACAATGCCCACGACTGTGTGGTCTGTGTGGTTACTACAAGACATTGCTTTGACATGGGCTGCAGTGTTTACGCAGTGCTGATGCAATGAAGAACAGCAAACACAAGTGCTTCTGCCAACACGCATGCTATGCTCCAGGCCCTGGTAAACGTATATTAGTTAATTGAGCACATGCAGTACACTCTTGCGCGCACATATAGGTGTCAAAATATCCAAACAGCCCTAGTAGACAATGCTGTTGTTGATGGACACGACAACATCCATTCGTTCATCCATACACTTGGTTTGAACATGAGATGCCAGTTGTGCAGCCGTACCGCAAAGCTTCCAGTCTTGCAGCTGTGGGAAGCTGACTAGCCTCTTGCACAAACCACTGCAGCATCTGCACCGCCTGCTGGATGGTCTCGACAGTATTTCCCCCTTGCACAGCCTGAGATCTGTTCAAAGAAGAGGGTGAAGTAGCCTGATTCTGCGAGGATGATGGCGAGCCTGATGCTGAGATGCTCCTGCTGCCGGTGCTAACGGGTGTGCCGCTGCGCATGGATGTGGTTTGCATGTTGCCTGTTCTGGCAACATTACTGCTGTTGCCTGATGTGGCAGCTGCCCTGGAGTTGCCTACTTTGGCAATGGGCTGGCTGCTTGTCTTGGCAACTTGGGGTCTGGAGGAGGACAGGGTGGGGGTGGGGGATGCCATCTCTTGCATGGCTTTGATCAGACGATTGATGCCGTCAATCTGGAGCTTGTCCTCTTGACCTGGATTGAACAGCATGACAGGTTAGGATTAACCAGCAAATTGTGCTTTGGTTCCTGTTTTACTTGTTTTTACAGCCCTGCAAGCTGTGCAACCGCTCCTTGCAACAACAATCAAAACCTGTTTTGCTGCCAGGCATGAAAATTATGACCGAGCACATGCAATACCATTGTGCACTGTACAGTTTGTGTAAAATGTGATATCTTGCTGAAAGCAGACATTACATGGGAAGATACACCAGCCATTTGACAAACCCGAAGTACCTGCTAGATCAGGTAGAGCAATAAGGGCTTCTAGCAAAAGCCCTCCAGGCCTGCCGCGCATCTGCCCTTGCTGTACTGCAGCATGTGACACCTGCATGACATAGAGGCTAATGAATGCAGCCATAATACTCACAACTGCATGCTTTGTCTATCCAGAAGCTGCAAGAGCTTGTCCATAGTTGATGGGATGTGGCACTTCGCTGATGTTCAGCATGCTCGACATGCCTGAGCATTAGGTAATCTCTTGAAGGCTGGGGTTCAAACATTCAAATGTGCATCTGTCCTTATGCCGCGCATGTCTCAGCAAACAAGCCATGCTGATTACAAGCAGAAAGCACACAGATATAACTGCATAAAGATGGTGA
>JAABUS010006429.1_pt1 | contig 14302 bp, 14 predicted proteins | sample 5560161 | NCBI WGS metagenome assembly JAABUS01 (sample SAMN10711885, study PRJNA513376) | rock metagenome | isolation source: Antarctica rocks | place: Antarctica: Victoria Land, Trio Nunatak nord | collected 2016-01-04 | reverse complement strand
CTCGTAGCTCGGGAAGCACCGGCCGGTGCGCGTGTTGTGGAACCCCCACAGCAGCGCCCACAGCACGTCCAGGTGCGCGCGTGTCAGCGGCCCCCGGTGCTGTCCCCGGCGACGGTGCAGCGCCGTATAGCCCTGGGCGTAGGCCCAGATGCGGGCCTTGGCGTTGCGGTCGAGCGGGATCGCCCGGCCTGGTCCGAATATCTTGTCCCGGCGCCTGCCGGGAATCGCTCTGCGCATGGCTTTCCTGTCGGTTGCTGGGCAACCGCCGGGTCAGAGCCGGACACCAGGCAAAGCTCAGGCGTCGCAAGATTTCGCTTGCAAAAACGCCGGAGATGAGGGACTATCTGGTTGTCAGACGCAGTTAGTCCCGGCTCTGCCGGTGGTGAGCCCCGCCCTTTACCCGGCGGGTCTTGCTATTTCTGGGCTAGTCGTTCTCCAATCGCAATGGCATGGCGGCCCGAGGATGGGTCGCCATGCGCCAGCCTGAACGATGCGCCACCAAAACTCAACAAATCTTCATAAGTGCCTGGGAAGCGTGCAAAGCCACTCGGGCTCAAGGATGCACGTTTTCAGAGGAGCTCACCCAAAAAGCCCGTTGATTCACACAAATCCACATTTGTGGTTATGTGGTTTTCCGTATCCACTCATCGATAAGGCGGGTGATTTGCTCGCCCATCCGGGTCTGATTGATCGCGCAAGCTGCTTTGAACCGAGCATGAAGCTGCGATGGTATGTCGATGCTCAACCGTGTTTGTTGCTCGCCTGTGGCTCTCGCTGCCTCCTTCGGCGTTGCGACCATCCCGACCGACGCCGCGCCTTCATCAACCCACCCCTGTACGTCCTGAGCACCGCGGGCGGGCATCTTAAACTTGCTGCTCATGCTGCCATCCCTTCGAGCTCTGCGAGAATCGCCCGAACCTCATCGGCTGCGGCTCCATCCGGCTGTTGCTCGATCACGGTTCGGCCTGCGGTCATCGCATCGGCGTAGATCACGCGCTGCGTCGTGCTGGCTGTCAGAATGGGCAAGGCAAACTCTGCCAGGGCGCCCCCAATCTCCCGGCTTAGAACGCTCCGGCTAATTTTCCGTGAAACCACAAATGTGGATTTCCTCATTTCCTTAAAACCGTGCGCCTCCTTCACGAGAGAGACCGTCTCCCGACTGGCCCAAAAATCCGCTCCGGATGGTTGCACCGGGATCAGCACCACGTCCGCCGCCGCTATCGCTGAGCGGGCAACCTCGTAGTTCCGCGGCGCTCCGTCGATGATGATCGAATCGTAGTCGGCCGACATGGCGGGCAGGTCCCGATGCAGCACCGGTTTCGCTAGCCCGATCACCTGAAACGGCAACGGCTCCTGGCGGATCGCGGCCCAATCCTGTGCCGTCTGCTGAGGGTCAGCGTCTATCAGCAACACCCGCTTGCCTTGTGCTGCCATGGCGGCGGCGAGGTTCAAGGCGATCGTGGTTTTGCCCGCTCCTCCCTTCTGGTTGACAACTGCGAGGATCACGATCCGTTTTTCCACAAATGATGAAACATGGTTAACCACATAACCACAAAAACACAAATACTTAAATGTGGGTTTCTTGTCGCTCTAACTCTATGATAATGCACCTGAAAACGACTGCTGCTCCGGCGCAGCATCATCTGTATGATGCACGTACCGCTTTCCAGATGTAAGCTTCAAGCGTATAACAACCCATGGAGTTTGCCTGGGACCCGACCAAAAGCGACGCCACCTATGCGGCACGGGGCTTCGGTTTCGCGGTGGCTGCCAGCATCTTTGCCGGCCGTGTCATTGAGGCGGAAGACACACGGCACGACTACGGTGAGGTTCGTATTCAGGCGATCGGTCAAGCCGCGACCGGGCTGGTGTTGGCCGTGATCTACACCGACCGGGGTGGCGTGCGCCGAATCATATCGGCGCGGATTGCAAGCAAGAGGGAGCGTGCAGAATGGCTGAGACAATCCGCATGACGCTGGCCGGAGCTATCGCAGCGGCTCCTAGCCAGGTCGATAAGGCCAAGATCGCGGCGACCACGGAGGCGGACATCCGCCGCCACATGATCGAGGATGGCGAGGACCCCGGCGCGCCGCTGGCGGACTTTCAGCCGGTCCCCGACGTGCAGGCCATCCGTGAGCGGTTGTCGATGTCTCAGGCGACGTTTGCGACCACGATCGGCGTGCCTGTGGCAACGGTGCGGAACTGGGAGCAACGCCGCACCGGCATCGCGCCGTCCGCCCGTACGCTGCTGCGGATCATGGAACGCGAGCCCGCAGCGGTTCTCAGGGCTTTGGCTTGATAGCTTATGTCGCGTTACGCCTTCACGCTTGCTGCCTCAACCCGGCTCGTCAGCCGCCGCACCTGCGCTGCCGACCACTGCGCCTTGCCAGCCGGGGTGAGCACGCCGCGTGCCTGGAGCCCCGCCGCGATGGTGCGCAGGCTGCCCGCGCCTTCGTCCTGCACTTGGCGCAGCACGGCGAGCACGTCGGCCGTCCGCTCCGCCACCTGGCGGCTGCGCGCCCGCCGCGCCACCGCGGCCATGGCCGGCGTCGCCGGCACTGGGCGAGGGTTGCCCAGCTTCACCCCGCGCGCCTTGGCCACAGCCAGGGCGGCGCGCGTGCGCTGGCTGATCAGCCCGGCCTCCAGCTCGGCTACCGCCGCCATCTGCGTGACCAGGAACCTGCCGACCGGCCCGGCCGGCACTGTGGGCAGGTCGCAGAACACCACGCCGGCCTCGCCGCAGCCCTCCACCACGGACAGCAGGAAGCGGGCGTTGCGCGCCAGCCGGTCGAGCTTGGCGATCACCAGCACGGCGCGGCGGGTGCGGCAGGAAGCCAGCGCCGCGGCAAGCTGCGGCCGATCGGCGCGCTTACCGCTCTCCACCTCCTGGAACTCTGCCGCCAGCTCGCCGCGAGCCTGGACAATGTGGGCGGCAACCGCCTGACGCTGCGCCTCCAGGCCAAGGCCGGATCGTCCCTGGCCGTCCGTGGAAACACGCAGGTAGCTGACGAAGCGGGGCGGGGGAGGAGTCATCTCCTGTGGTCATGACATGGGACGGGCAGAATGGCACTGGCTCCCGTATGGTCGCTGGGCACCCTCAGTCGCCGGCCCACCACTTCACCGGCTCCGGCTCACCTGTTTGTTGCTGGGTGCGCGCACGGCTGGTGGAGCCCAGCGGACGGCCGACCTTGCGCCGGACAGATGCACTCTGGGCGTCACGGCTTTGCCTGGGCTGGCGTGTCGGCTGCACCGGATGTGTCGGCGGCTCGCCTGTCTGCTGATGAGACGCCAGCTCGGCACGCGCCAGCACCAGCGCCGCTTTACTCTCCTCCAGCGCCAGCTCAGCATGGCCCAGGCGGGTCTGCATGGCGCGCAGCTGCTCGGTCAGCTCCGCCACCGTGCGGGCGCTCTCGCCAGCCTGCTCCCAGCTCCCACTCGGGCTCCTCTCCCCCGCACCGGCGTCGCCGGCCGGCAACGGGGCCTGACGCTCTCCTCCGCGTCCTGCCTGCGGCAGCGCGAGCCGGACCACGGGAACCTCGCCGTCCTGCCTGAAGCGGTGCCGGTGGACGCCGGCCGTGACCTGGTGCGTGGTCCTGCGGTGGGCGCCGGGCTGGGTCGGCGTGGCAGTCCCCAGCTTGCCGAGCGCCTGGCGCATGCGCGCCTCGGCGGTGTCGGCGGTTGTCTCGGCTTCATCATGTTGCGTGTGCAGGAGCGAGCTGGACAAAGGAGTGATGCTTTCAAAGGAAGGGCTAGGGATGAACTCGCAGGCGAGCTGATGGCAGGACGACATGGCCGATCCAGGCTAGACAGACTACAAAGTCGCAAATAGCCGTGCAGGCGCCCTTTATGACGCCGGGCCAGGATGCAGGACTATCTCGGCTTCTCCAAGTCTCTTATCAAGAGACCCGATTCGTCGAGCATTGGACCAAGCATGACCGAGAGCCGCCCCGAGACTTCTGCCTCCACCAACACACACCACCGTATGCTGGAGCTGACCTCGCGGATCGTGTCAGCGCAGCTCAGCCACAATGCCCTGCCGGCAAACGAGCTGCCCGCGCTGATCAACCAGGTGTTCAAGGCCATCACCGGCCTGGATACCGGGACGCAGGCCGCGGCCGCGCTCCGGCCGGAGCCGGCGGTACCGGTGAAGAAGTCTGTCTTTGCCGACTACATCGTCTGCCTGGAGGACGGCAAGAAGCTCAAGCTGCTCAAGCGCCACCTGATGACGTCCTACAACCTGACGCCAGACGCTTACCGCAAGCGCTGGAGCCTGCCGCCGGACTACCCGATGGTGGCGCCCAGCTACGCGAACAGGCGCTCCACCCTCGCTAAGTCGGCCGGCCTCGGCAGCAAGCGGACTAAGGCGGCAAGCGAGTAGCCGCGATCTCGCAACATCGGGCTTGCTCAGCGTACGGGCTTTGAACCACCGTTTGGAGTTTATACAGGTCGGCTGACAGCAAACGCAGCTTTACGCGTTGGTGTTAGCAGACGGATTACTGGCTGATTTTGCCAAGCTTGGGCGCAAGCCTTCGCCTTCCTTACCGCACACGATCCACCCGCAACACAAATGCACCGCTTTTGGCGGATCAGGTCTCGACGGTGCCAATGCCGGCAGCCACCCATCACGCCAGACCCTGAAAGTCCCCCCATGGCCGCATTCCTGATCCCGCCCTACTCCAACTTCGCCAGCCCGGTGGGTGGCCGAAGCCAGATTGACCTGCAGGGCGGCGACAACGTCGTGTATGCCAATGGAGCAGACACGATCTATGCCGGCAACGGCTTCGATCAGGTCTATGGTGCCGACTTCGACACCGAAATTTACGGCGACAGCGGCTTCCTCTACGTCAAGGAGGGCGACGGCGACAACTACGTCGATCTCGGCTACGGCCGTGGCGAGGTGTTTGGCGGCCTGGGGCGCGACACCCTGATCGGCGGTGGTGCCGGCAACAGCTTTCTCGTGGCTAACGGAGGCAACGATCTGCTGGTCAGCCGCAACGCCGACATCTCCTACGGCAGCAGCGGCGACACCGAGTTCGTGGGCAGCCAGGCAGGCTTCGACACGATGGTTGGCGGCACCGGGCGCAACCTGTTCTTTCAGACCGGTGAGGGCGTCGCCTTTACCGGACCCGGCGCCAGCACGGTGGTCGGCGGTAGCGGCGGCAACACCGTGTTCTTCGAGAGCGGCAGCACTCTCGCCTACACCGGCAGCGGCCCTACCGACTACATCCTCCAAAAGGGCGCTTCGGGCAGTAACGACGCCATCGTCGACTTCCGGCCCGGCTTCGACCAGGTCGTGCTCTATGGATACTCCAACGCCGAGATTGGCCGCGCCGTCACCACCGCGCAGCATGGCAGCTACGGCTCGACCCTATCCTTCTCCGATGGCACCGACCTGACGCTGTTTAACGTGCAGGATGTGGGCAGGGCTATCACCTAAGCTAGCACTACTTTGGCAGATTGAGTTTGGGAGGCTATTCTGTCGTCGTAGCGGATGCGGTGACGACGATGGACGAGACCTGGCGTGCTGACCTGGGGCGGTGGCTGGAGCCGTTTGCGGCTGGGCTTTCACACCGTGCCCGCCGGGCCATGCTGCCGCTCTACATCTCCGGTCTGATCGGCCCGGGCGACCGGAAGAGCGTGCAGCCAATGGCCGCGCGAGACGAGGCTGTCGGCTACGACCAGCTGCACCACTTCATTGCGGCGGGGCTGTGGGACAGCACGCCGCTGGCTGCGACGCTGCTGCATGAGGCTGATCGGCTGATCGGCGGTCCGGATGCCGTTTTGGTCGTCGACGACACCGCTCTACCCAAGAAGGGCAGGCACTCGGTGGGCGTGGCACCGCAATACGCCACATCGCTGGGCAAGAACGCCAACTGCCAGACCCTGGTCTCCCTGACCCTGGCCAGTGCAGAGGTGCCGGTAATGATCGGCCTGCGGCTGTTCCTGCCGCAGAGTTGGACGAGTGACTCCCCGCGCATGACCAGAGCCCAGGTCCCGGTGGATCAGCAGGCCTGTCTGACCAAGCCGGAGATCGCGGTTGCAGAGATCGACCGGGCGAGAGCGGCCGGTGTGCGCTTCGGCTGCGTTCTGGCCGACGCGGGATACGGGCTGAGCGCAGCCTTTCGCCAGGCGCTCAGCGAGCGGGGCCTGCGTTGGGCAGTCGGCATCCCGCGCCACCAGAAGGTCTACCCGGCCGAGGTGGCGCTGATCTTTCCCGTCGCAGGCCGTGGCCGCCCTCGTCAGCATTACATCCCGGACAGCCAGTCCGTTGCCGCAGAGAAGGTCCTGGCCGGTGCGACCTAGCGCCAGGTCAGCTGGCGACGCGGCACCAAGGGGCGGCTGAGCGCACGGTTTGCCGTGCTGCGTGTTCGTGTCGCCGATGGCCTCACGCAGCGCATCGGGGATCAGGCGAATCAGCACATGCCGGGCGAGGAGGTCTGGCTGGTCGGGGAGCACCGTTCCAGCGGCGAGCGCAAGCATTACGTCTCGAACCTGCCTGCCGACACGCCGGTGAAGGTTCTGGTCGGCACCATCAAGGCGCGCTGGGTTTGCGAGCAGGCGCACCAGCAGCTCAAGGAGGAACTGGGGCTGGACCACTTCGAGGGACGCTCGTGGATCGGGCTGCATCGCCACGCCCTAATGACGATGATGGCCTACGCCTTTCTCCAGGCCCGCAGGCTCGCCCAGGCGGGCCGGAAAAAAAAGATGGCCGGGGCCTCCGCCGCAGCCGACCCTGCCCGCAGTCAGGCAGGCCATCCTCGACGCCCTGGCTCGAACCTCACCCAGCCGATGTCCGCACTGCCACGCACCGCTCCACCATAAGCCTCAAACCAATCTGCCAAAGTAGTGGTAATCAGTTAACAGGGCGTGACGCTCAGAATGGGTAGCGTCGAGGCCCCTCATAGGGCGAAAAAACCTATGCTGGCGCCCAGCATGATCAGGGTCGCCAGCCAGCCAGCAATGCGCATGGCCGGGGACAGGGTAAGACGCCCCATGATGCGTCCATTGCTGGCGACCAACATGATCGCGGCCATCACCGGAGCGGCCAGCACGCCGTTGACCACGGCGCTCCAATACAACGCCTTAACCGGATCGAGCGAGGTGAAGTTTAGCATCACGCCGCACAAGGTGGACGCCGCAATGGCGGCGTAGAACGACTTCGCCTGCAACAGGCGCCGGTCCAGGCCCTCGCGCCAGCGCAGCGCCTCCGACAGCGCGTAGGCGCCAGAGCCTGCGAGCACCGGGACGGCGAGCAGTCCAGTGCCGACGATGCCGGTGGCGAAGACCACGAAGGCGAACTGACCCGCGATCGGACGCAGAGCCTCCGCCGCCTGGGAGGAGGTCTGGATGTCGGTGACTCCTGATGCGTGCAGGGTCGCCGCAGTCGCGTAGATGATGAAGATCGCGATGAGGTTCGAGACCGCCATGCCGGTCGCCGTATCGATCCGGATGCGCGCGAACTGCGCCGGCGCGTCGCACGGCGTGACGCAGAGCGGTCGGGCTCCCCGGCGCAGCCTGTCCTCCACTTCCAGCGACGACTGCCAGAAGAACAGATAGGGGCTGATCGTGGTGCCAAGCACGGCGACCAGTGCGGTGACGCTCGCCGCGTCAAGTGCCAGGTGCGGCACGAAGGTCGCCCGCAGTGCCTCGCCCCAGTCGAGGCGCACGGTGAACACCACGGCGACGTAGGCGAACAGGGACAACGTCAGCCACTTTAGGAACCGCGCATAGCGGGCGTAGCTGATGAAGATCTCGGCAACGGTGCAGACGATCCCAAAAGCCACGGTGTAGAGCCGCGCATCGCCTCCCAGGAGCAGCCGCAACGCTGCCCCCATGGCTCCGAGATCGGCTCCGAGGTTGATCACGTTGGCAGCGAGCAGCAACACGACGACGCTGCGCACCAGCCAGCGTGGATAGTGGCGGCGCAGGTTCTCCGCGATGCCGCGGCCGGTGACGCAGCCGATGCGTGCGCTGATCTCCTGGATCACAATCATGAACGGCAGGCTGAACAGCATGACCCAGGACAAGCCGAACCCGAACTGGGCTCCGACCTGGCTATAGGTGGCAATGCCGCTGGGGTCATCGTCGGCGGCGCCGGTGATCAGGCCTGGGCCAAGACCACGGAGCAGGCCGGCCAACGACGGCACCGGGTGAGCAGCGTCGACGGGTTCTGTAAAATCACCGGCACGAGCAGGCCGCCTGAAAATCCTCATGGCTCAAGCACCCTGGCTTCAGACACACAGGCTCCAGACGTGGCGAGCGATCTGCTCGTCCTCCTCCGAGGCGAGAACCTGCACGGCGCAGCGCGATCCCGGAGCGTCCAGCGGGCTGGCAGCCGCCCGGTTGCGGGCGTCGTCCAGGCTCACCCCCATCCAGGACAGGCGTTCGCAGACGGCCGCCCGGGTGTCCGCGTCGTTCTCGCCGATGCCGCCGGTGAACACGAGCAGGTCGAGGCCACCGAGAACCACGGTCATCGCGGCGACCTGCCTGGCGACGGAGATGTGGAACATCCGCAGGGCGAGGCGCGCGTCGGCGCTCGACCGCGCGGCCTCGTGCAGGCGACGCATGTCGCTGCTCACGCCGGAGATCCCCAGCAGGCCGGAGCGGTGGTCCACCAGCTCCTCCAGCATGGCGGCGTCGTAGCCCTTCTCGCGCAGCAGGTAGATCAGCAGGCCGGGGTCGAGGTCGCCGCTGCGCGTGCCCATGATCACGCCGCCGGAGGGCGTCATCCCCATGCTGGTGTCGACCGAGCACCCGTCGCGCACCGCGGTGATGCTCGCCCCGCCGCCCAGGTGAGCGATCACGATGCGGCTGGGCAGGTCGTGGCCGAGCTGGTGCAGGATCGACTCGCAGGACAGGCCGTGGAAGCCGTAGCGGCGGACGCCGTCACGTTCCAATGCCCGGGGCACGGGCAGCACGCGCGCCTCGTCAGGCATCGACGCATGGAAGCTTGTGTCAAGGCAGGCGATCTGCGCCACGCCCGGGAAGTGCTCGCGGGCGAAGCGGATGACCGCCAGGGCCGGCGGCGTGTGCAGCGGTGCGAATGCGCACGCGGCGTCGAGCTGGCGCAGCACCGCGTCGTCGATGCGGCAGTGCTGCAGCAGCGACGGCCCGCCATGCACGACCCGGTGCCCGATCGCGGCGGGGGGCGGGAAGGCAGACCCGACCAGGACGGCGGCAATGCGCGCGACTGCCTCGCCCTGGTCGCGGATCGGGCCGTCGCCGGTCGAGGCACTGGCGAGGACGGCGCCATGTGCGTCCCGCGCGCGCAAGATGGCGTCGTCGCCGATCGCTTCGACCTCGCCCGACAGCAGCACGTCACAGCGTGCGGCCGTCACGCGATACAGGCCGAACTTGAGCGAGGAAGAGCCGCTGTTCAGAGCGAGAACGTCCAGCGCCGGCTGTTCGTCCATTATGACGCGGCAACGCGACGGCTGCCGATCACGCGCGCCATGCCCAGTCGCGCACTTCCGGCATGTCCTCGCCGTGCTCGCTGATGTGCAGCTTGTGGCGCTCCATGGTCGCCCAGTACCGCCCAGTGGCAGCCTCCACCTGGCCGGCGAGGCGGGAAATGCGGGTGATGGCGTCGAGTGCGAGCTGGTAGCGGTCGAGATTGTTCAGCACGACCATGTCGAACGGCGTCGTGGTGGTGCCCTCCTCGCGGTAGCCGCGCACGTGGATGTTGTCGTGGTTGCGCCGGCGGTAGACCAGCTTGTGGATTGCCCCGGGGTAGCCGTGGAAGGCGAAGATCACCGGCCGGTCGGCGGTGAACAGCGCGTCGAAGTCACGATCCTCCAGGCCGTGCGGATGGTCGTCGCAGGGCTGCAGCACCATCAGGTCCACCACGTTGACCACGCGGATGCGGATGTCGGGCACGTAGTCGCGCAGCAGGGTGACGGCGGCCAGCGTCTCCAGCGTCGGCACGTCGCCGGCGCAGGCCATCACCACGTCAGGGTCGGCGTCGTCGCCGGCCCAGCGCCAGATGCCCGCGCCCGTGCTGCAGTGGCGCACCGCCTCGTCCATGGTCAGCCACTGCGCCTCCGGCTGCTTCCCGGCAACGATCAGGTTGATGTAGTTGCGGCTGCACAGGCAGTGGTCGGCAACCGAGAGCAGGCAGTTCGCGTCGGGCGGCAGGTAGATGCGCACGACGTCGGACTTCTTGTTCAGCAGATGGTCGATGAAACCTGGGTCCTGGTGCGAGAACCCGTTGTGGTCCTGGCGCCAGACGTGGGAGGTGAGCAGGTAGTTCAGCGAGGCGATCGGCGCGCGCCAGGGGATGGAGTGGCAAACCTTGAGCCACTTGGCGTGCTGGTTGACCATCGAGTCGATGATGTGGATGAACGCCTCGTAGCACGAGAACAGGCCGTGGCGCCCGGTCAGCAGGTAGCCCTCCAGCCAGCCCTGGCACAGATGCTCGCTCAGTATCTCCATGACGCGACCGTCAGGGCCGAGATTGATGTCGACGTCCTCGACGTCCGCCATCCACTCCTTGCCGGAGACCTCGAACACTGCGTCCAGCCGGTTCGACGCCGTCTCGTCCGGGCCGAACAGGCGAAAGTTGTGGCGCTCCAGGTTGAGCCGCATCACGTCGCGCAGGAAGGTCCCGAGCACCCGCGTCGCCGCCGCCTCGACCGCGCCCGGTGCCGACACCGCCACCGCGTAGTCGTGGAAGTGCGGCATGGACAGCGGCTGCAGCAGCAACCCGCCGTTGGCGACCGGGTTCGAGCCCATGCGGCGGCGCCCGGTCGGCGCCAGCGAGGCGAACTCCTCGCGGAACCGGCCGGCTTCGTCGAACAGCTCCTGCGGGCGATAGCTGCGCATCCAGTCCTCGAGCAGTCCGAGGTGGGACGGGTCCTTGAAGTCGGCGATCGGCACTTGATGGGCGCGCCAAGTGCCCTCGACCGGCTTGCCATCGACGATTTTCGGCCCGGTCCAACCCTTGGGCGTGCGGAACACGATCATCGGCCAGCGCGGGCGCTCCACCGTCCCGCCGGAGCGCGCGTCGGCCTGGATGGCGCGGATGCGGGCCAGCACCGTGTCCAGCGTGCCGGCCAGCGCCTGGTGCACCAGCATGGGGTCGTCGCCCTCGACGAAATGCGGCTCGTGGCCGTAGCCACGCAGGAGGTCGATCAGCTCGTCGCGGCCGATGCGGGCGAGGATCGTCGGGTTGGCGATCTTGAAGCCGTTGAGGTGCAGGATCGGCAGCACCGCGCCATCGCGGGCGGGGTTGAGGAACTTGTTGGAGTGCCACGAGGTGGCGAGCGCCCCGGTTTCCGCCTCGCCGTCGCCGACCACGCAGGCGACCAGCAGGTCCGGGTTGTCGAATGCCGCCCCGTAGGCGTGGGCCAGCGAGTAGCCCAGCTCGCCGCCCTCGTGGATCGAGCCGGGAGTCTCGGGCGCCACATGGCTGGGGATGCCGTATGGCCAGGAGAACTGGCGGAACAGGCGGTGCAGGCCGCTGCGGCTGCGCTCGATCGCCGGGTAGTGCTCGGTGTAGGAGCCCTCCAGGTAGCTGTTCGCCACGATCCCGGGACCGCCATGGCCCGGCCCGATGACGTAGATCATGTCGAGGTCGTTCTCGGTGATCAGCCGGTTCAGGTGCACGTAGAGGAAGTTCAGCCCTGGTGTGGTGCCCCAGTGCCCAAGCAGGCGCGGCTTGACGTGCTCGGGCCGGAGCGGCTTCTCCAGCAGGGCATTGTCCTGCAGGTAGACCTGGCCGACGGACAGGTAGTTCGCCGCACGCCAGTAGGCGTGCATGCGGTGCAGCAGGTCGGGGGACAACGGGTCGGTCATCGGCACGCTCCGGGTTGCGGCGGCTGCGGCATTCAGGCGGAGGCAGGAAGGCCAGGGCTCTGCCCCATGTTCAAGACGGGACCCGCTGGGGCAGCGCCCCGGACCCGCACACATGAGGCAAGGCAGGTCGCACCGCCGGCCCCGTCGAGGTTTCTAAAGGCTCGCCCTTTGGCAGAGTTTGAGGCGGAGCCCTAACCTTGCCTCCTCCATGGTCACAGTTCCGCGAAGTCGATCGCCACCCGCGACGCTATGTCGCCGTGCTCCAGCCGGTGGAAAACCTCATTGATCGCCGATAGCAGCTGCAACTGCAGCTCGATGTTATCAAGCGACATCAGGAACCCATCCGCGCATTGCCTCACGTTGATTGCTACCGGCGTGCCTTGTTGCCTCAGGTGGTTTGCTACCGGGCGGCGGCACGGCGGGAGGCAACGAGGTGGCGAGGCGGATCAGCATGACGACCAGAGCGGAGTTGGTGGCTGCGGTAAGCGAGCGCTACCACGGGGCGACACGGGCGGAGCGATCGCGGATCCTCGATGAGTTTGCGGCCATCACCGGTTACCATCGCAAGCATGCGATCCGGCTACTGTCAGGCTGGGAGGATCGGGAGAAGGACAGCCGCCTGGAAGACGATTCTGCACCGGTTGCGTCCTGCCGCTGCACCTATGGGCCTGAGGTGCGCGACGCCCTGATCCAGCTGTGGGAGGTTGCGGACCGGGTTTGCTCGAAGCGGCTGCGGCCGATGGTGGTTGTGTTGCTGCCAGCGCTGGAGCGGCATGGCCGGGTGGTGCTGGACGAGGCGACGCGGGCGAAGCTGCTGAGAGTGAGTGCCGCCACGATTGATCGCCTGCTCGCCGGGGTGCGTCTTGTCGCTGGAAGCGGACGTCGTCGTCCGGCGGGGTTTGGTTCGGCGGTGCGGCGCAGCGTGCCGATCCGGACGTTCAATGACTGGGGCAACCCCTTGCCGGGCTGGGTCGAGGTGGACTTCGTGGCGCATGGCGGCACGACCGTGTCGGGGGCGTTCATACAGACCCTGGTGCTGACGGACGTGGCGACGGGGTGGACGGAGTGCATCCCGATCGTGGTGCGCGAGGCCGAGATGGTCGTGCATGCCCTTGGCCGTGCGCGCGAGCTGTTCCCGTTTCCGCTGCGCGGAGTGGATTTCGACAACGACAGCCTGTTCATGAACGACCTGGTGGTGGGCTGGTGCCGGACGCAGGGCTTGGAGGTGACGCGCTCGCGGGCCTACCGCAAGAACGACCAGGCCTGGGTGGAGCAGAAGAACGGAGCGATCGTCCGGCGTCTGGTCGGCTATGGGCGGTTCGAGGGCGTGTTGGCCGGGGAGAGCCTTGGACGGCTGTATGCGTCGGCGCGACTGCACGGGAACCTGTTCCAGCCCTCGTTCAAGCTGCGTGAGAAGCACCGGGAGGGTGCTCGGGTCATCAAGCGCTATCATGCGCCGGAGCCGCCGGTGATGCGTGCGCTGACGCACGCGGCGGTGTCGGACACCGACAAGTCGCGACTGCGCGGCATGCTAGCGGATGCCGATCCTGTGCTGTTGCTGGCTGGGATCCGTGCATCGCAGACGGAGCTGGGCAAGCGGGTGGATGAGCGCGGCATGGCCGCAGGTCGCGCCGAGACCCCGGCTCTGCTTGATCTCGCCCTGTTCACGGCAAGCCTGAAGGTGGCGTGGGCAGATGGGGAACAGCGGCCCACGCACCGACGCCGCTACGTTCGGGTGAAGCCGATCGTGCGATCGTCGATGCTGGATGCGGTGAGGGACCAGCTGCTGGGCTGGCTGGAAGCCCAGCCGGCGTTGACGGCGGTGGCTGCGCTGGAGCGGTTACGAGGGCTGCATCCTGACCGGTTCACCGCCGACCACCTGCGCACGGTTCAGCGGTTCATGAAGGTGCGGCGGCTGACGATGGCGCGCGAGGTTCTGCTGGGTCCGATACCAGCGCCGAGGGGGTTGATGCCGGACGAAAATGGTGCTGACAGCAAAGCTTGGGTGGAGGGCGACACCAAAACTCTCGGTAACATCCCGTCGTGAGGCAACACGCCGGATGGGTTTACCCTGTCGCCTGACAGACCAGGCGCCTCGAAGCCAAACCCCGCCAGAATGTGCGCGGTGCCGGCGTCCCAGGGGTTCGGGATCACGAACGCGCCGGGGCGGGCGTGCAGCGCCTGGGATGCGGCTGCTTTGGCAGCCTGATCCGGCGTGGGCGCCCGATCACGTACCAGGGCTGTTTCGTCGGTCATCCAAGCTCTCCAACATCAAGGTGGTTGGACCGAACGTCCATCTCGCCGCGGCGAGGTATTGTCACGGTCGTGGCGGAGGCACGAATCGGCAATACAGGTTGGCTCTTATCGGGTTCCGGGGTGGTAGATCTGAGTAGCCGGTCGATGGGGCATCTGGTGTGATGAAGGCGTGAGCGGTCACCCGCCCTGCCGCGAGGAGCCTCTGCCATCATGGCTGCATCTGACCTGGTCAACCTGTCGGGACTGCTGGACG
>JAABUS010006428.1_pt1 | contig 14303 bp, 10 predicted proteins | sample 5560161 | NCBI WGS metagenome assembly JAABUS01 (sample SAMN10711885, study PRJNA513376) | rock metagenome | isolation source: Antarctica rocks | place: Antarctica: Victoria Land, Trio Nunatak nord | collected 2016-01-04 | reverse complement strand
TCGCCGGGACCGTGACGGTCGTGAACGAGCCGAACAGCGCGTTGGTGTTCGGGGGCGGATTGACGGTCGTGGAGAGAAGGTTGTTGAACTCGATGCGGACTCCGTCTCGGTCGAGGATGTTGTTGCCGGAAACGCCGAAGACCCCTGTGGTCGAGTAGGTCACCGGGATGGCGTTGGCCGGCGTGACCGATCCGACGAGGAACAGGGCCGCGAGACCCGCGAGGCGATGAGCTCTGAGCATCGGTGCTTTCCTTATACCCATCCTTGACATTTGCGTTCCCTCGCGCACAGACGACCTCACGCGATCGCCGCGCCAGTCGAGGCGGCAAATGCACGCGATCGAAGAGCGACGCATCATGCCCGGATCGGGCCGTCCTCGCAAGAGGAAGTTTCGATAGTCCTCGGGGCGGTTTCGTCCTCGAATCCGCGGCCCCCCACACGTCCTTCGGGCACGCCCTCCTGGGAGGGGAGGGTCGGAGTGCGGGCCTTTCGGGAAACGAAAAGGCACGGGCGCCATCCAGAGAGGTCCGGCGGAGGGTCTCCAAGCCGTTCCTACGCGAGTCCTAACCGCTCAAGGGGCCACGATCGGCCGGCCGTGGACCCAGAGCTCCTCGTAGACGTGATAGCCCCCCGGCCGCATTCCCAAACTCTGGTAGACCTGCTGCGCCCGCTCGTTCGAATCCTCGACGTAGAGCCGCAGGCCGATGACGTCGGTCGAAGCGAGGGCGAGGGCGCGCACGTGGCCGTGGAGGGTTTGGAAGACCCCCTTGCCGCGGGCCTCGGGGTGGACGTAGACGCTCTGGAACCACCAGAGCCAACCGTCTCGCCAGTCGCTCCACTCGCGAGAGATGGCGGCCTGGCCCACGACCGGCCCGCCCGGCTGGAACTCGGCCACCCAGTAGCGGAGGCGACGGTCGGGGTCGGCGAGCGCCGCGCCCACGCCCCGGTCGAGGGTCGTCGGATCGAGGGCCTTCCCCTCGGTCTCACGGGCCAGGCGGGCATTGAAGTCGACGATCGCCGGGCGGTCGCCGGGGAGGGCGTCGCGCACCCTCGGCCGGGGGGGGGACGGGGGCGGGGCCATCAAATCCGGTCGCTCCGCCGGTTCCGGGCCCGCTGGCTGGCCTCTTGGAGTATCCGGTTCTCGTCCTCGGTCAGCCCCAAGCGCCCTTCTCGGGCGATCTTGGCGAGCACCTCATCAAGCCTCTCGTCGAGCTGTTCCTCGGGGAGCACGGCGGTCGTCGAGGGCTTGTTGACGGTGGCCGTTTCGGGCGACCAGGTCGGGCCCGCCGGGCGTGAGACGCTCTTCTCTCGCGGTTCGGGCGAGACGACGCGGAGCCGGGGCCTCCGGGCCCTCTTCCACGAGAGGCGGGACCAGCGGAGGTCGAATGTCTTGTAGAGATAGCCGAAGCCGGCCCCCGACAGGTGCGCCGCGACCGCCTCGGAGGTGTCGTGCCCTTGCAAGAACTGCCACGACTGGATGAAGAGATAGACGACCAGGAGCAGCCACATCTCGATCGGCAGGACGAAGAAGAGGAGCACCTCGCGGCGGGGGTAGTACATGGTGTAGAGCACCACGACCGCCAGGACCGCCCCCGACGCGCCGACCATGGAATGACTTTCATGCCCTGTCTGGGAGAAGTCGGCCAGTGCCCAGCAGAAGGTGCTGAAGATCGCCGCGGCGAGATACATCGCGACGAAGTCGCGACTCCCGTACATCGCCTCCATCTCGCGGCCGACCATCCAGAGGAAGAGCATGTTGAAGAGGAGATGCAGCGGGGTTATGGGGTCGTGCAGGAAGGTCGCCGTCAGGAGCTGCCAGACGCGACCGTGCTCGAAAATCCCCTCGCCCGATGCCGCCAGCCAATAGTCGAAACCGACCCTCGAGCTCATGGACTGCAGGACAAAGACGACGACGTTGATGAGGATGATCGTCTTGCACGCCGGCGCCAGCCCGGAGAACCACCCGGAACCACGCGTCTCACCACGATAGTACTCGCGGTCATAGATTCCCATGAAAGGCTCCGGCAGACGTCACCACCACCAAGCCGGTCGAGACCAGGCCCCTGGCCCATCCACTTTCATCATCGGACGAGCCCACGCGCCTGTCAACGGGTCCCGAACCGGCTTCGGCGAGGGCGAACGGGTCGACCGTCGGCGACGGGGATTTATCCGAGGAATCCGAGGGGAGGGGCCGCGTCCGGAGTGGCCGATTCGGGGGCGTCGATCAGTCGGCCAGGAGTGCTTCCATCGCCTCGCGGCGGGTCGCGTACATGGGCCAGACCATGTCCAGCGAGGTGATCCTCAGGAGTTCCTTGGCGTGGTCGGAGACCCCGGCGAGCACCATCATCCCGCCATGGGCCGACGCCAGCTTCCAGCACCGCAAGAGGATCGCCAGGAACATCGAGCCGAAATAATTGACCTGACTCAAGTCGAAGACTACCAGCGGGCCGTCCTGATCGCGGAACGGCTCCATGATCAGGTCGGCGGCATGCTCTTCGAGCCCGAAGTCGAGCGTCTCGAGCGCCGGCGTGGCGGAGATGAGCGTCAAGTCGCCGTGCCGCTCGATTGTGAAGACGTCCTGGGAATTCGGGGTGCTCATCGATGGAGGCCTGTGGGTCGTGCACCGCGGGGAGGAACGCGGAACGATGACGACCCTCGCGAGAGCGATCCAGGAGCGGTCGGCAACACGCCTTATATTTTGGGCGCGGAGCCGCACCCGGGTCAAGGGGGTCTTCCCAACGCGCGAGGCCATATGGCCAGTCCGCTCACGCCGAGGGCCGGCTGTCCGAGAACGCGCGAACGACCTCGAACAGGTCGTTGCTGACCAGCAACTCTTCCTCTTCGAAGTCGCGGAGCCAGACAAAATTGTCGCGGTAGGCCTGAGCCAGCAAGGGATAGAGGTCCGCCAACCGGATCGGGTTGGAGGGGGCGAACGATTCGGTTCGGGGCTCATTCTCGGGCCGGGGAAACACGCGCAATCGTGCGGTGGCCATCGTTATCTCGTCCTCCGTGCGCTGCCGCGCCTGGCCCTGGACCGGGCCGGGTCGCGAAGACCTGAGACGTCGCGGTGGTCCGCCGGCGGGCGACGGAATCGCGCCGGTGGCGAGCCCGTCGAGTGGACCCTACCGCCTGCTCCTCCAGGCTAGGGAATCGGGCCGAAGCCGGGCAGGACATCAGCCAAAACCGGAGCGACCCCGAAGTTAGCCCGAATACCACCCATGCGTACGGGCCCGCGGACGCACCTGGCATGAACGTCCCGACTTCGAGGTGCCATCCCCAAAACGGGCGCGATCACTCGAAGCGTCGCGGCGAAAACCGCGCGGCTTTCCTTTGGATTCCGGTCGCGAGGTCCGGCATACTGTGATGCAAATGGGTTCGCGTCTCCCCTGTTCGGATCGCCCTGGCCACCCGAGGTCCCCGCCGATGGAACGTCCGCGACTGCACGGCATCATCCCTCCCATGCCCACCCCGCTCAACAGCGACGAGACGATCGACCTGGAGGCGCTGGCGCGCCTGGTGAACTTCCAGATCGGGGGGGGCGTCCACGGCCTCTGGGTCCTGGGGACGACCGCGCGGTTTGACATGATCACCGACTCCCGCCAGCGCCAGGTCGCCGAGACGGTCGCGGCGACCGCCGAGGGTCGTGTCCCCCTGGTCTTGAACGTCTCGGACCAGGGGACGGAGCGCACCGTCGAGCGTGCGAAGTTGTTCGACGACCTGCCTTACGACTATTACGCGGCGCTACCGCCCTGGTATCAGCCCATGTCCGACGGCGAGGTGACCGACTATTTCCACGCGCTGGCCGACCGGCTCTCGAAACCGCTGGTCATCTACAACGCGCCCTGGGTCTGCAACATGGTCACCTTCGGGCACCTCCGGCAGTTGGCCGTGCATCCGCGAATCGTCGGCTGCAAGGACGTGACCCCGAGCCTGAGCCGGACGCTCGACTGGACGGCCGCCGAGCGCAAGAGCCTGGGCTTCAGCTACCTGCACGGGACCGACCTGCTGGCCAACTCGACCGAGATGGGGGCGGACGGGTTCGTCAGCAGCTTGACCAACCCGCTCCCCGAGCTCTCCGTGGCGATCTGGGACGCGGCGCTCGGCGACGACGCCGAGCGCGCCTACCGGCTCCAGTCGCAGCTCTCTCGGCTGGCGCGCGCGACCGGCTTCGGGCCGATGCTGGCGTGCCTGGAGGTGATCTGCCGCCATCGAGGGCTCCTCACGCGGATGCTCCCGGCCCCCCTGCGGTCGCTCGACGCCGAGACGGCACGTCGCGTCATCGAGGTCATCGAGGCCGTCGGCGTCCTCCCCGCGCCGGCCTCGCACCCGGCCCTGTCGCCGAGTTCTCCGGTCCTGGAGAAATCGGGGGCGACTCTGGGCTGAGGTTTTGTTAAAGTCCCGCATCGCGGAGGCCGAGCCGGGAACGCGCCCCGGCCGCCGCCCGGTTCCACGGCGGAATCATCCTCGTTCGAGGGTTCGAGGTCTCCAGGAAGGACGACCCTCATCGACGTCTCTTTCGCCATGAAGGGGCAGGAGAGCATGGAGGCTCGCGACATCTTCGTGACGCCCGGGCGCCGCGGCCTGGCCGGTCTATTGCTGGCACTCACGCCGATATTGACCGGCGCCTCGTTCGAATCGGCGAACTTCACCGTCCAGGCGAGCACGCCCGAGGTCGCCCGCACAGTGGCCACGCACGCCGAATCGTGCCGTGCCTCCATCGCCCGCCAGTGGCTGGGCAAAGAGCTCCCGCGCTGGAAGGCCCGATGCCCGATCCGGGTGAAACTCACCGGCGGCGAGGCGGGGGGAGTGACCTCGTTCGGATTCGGCGCGAACGGCGTCTCCGACCAGACCATGACGGTCGAGGGCCGCCTCGACCGCATCCTCGCCTCGGCGCTCCCCCACGAGGTCACGCACACGATCTTCGCCGCCTACTTCGGCGGCCCGATGCCCCGATGGGCCGACGAGGGGGCCTCGCTGCTCAGCGAAGACCTCCGCGAACGGCAGCGGCATGATCAGATCGCCGTCGACCTGCTCGCCAGGCGGGGGAATTTCCCCCTGCTCCGCCTCTTCCAGTTCGAGGAATACCCGAAGGACCTGATGGGCTTCTATGGCCAGGGCTACTCCATCTCGCGATTCCTGATCGAGATGGGAGGCCGCCCCCGCTTCCTCGCGTTCGTCAAGGACGGCTCCCGGACCGGCTGGGACACCGCCACCCGGACCCATTATGGCCTGGCCGACGTCCGCGAGCTCGACCGCGCCTGGCACTCGTGGCACAAGGTCCTCGCCGACGCCAAGCCATCTCGCCCGGCCGAAGACGCCGTCGTCATCCGCGCCCAGTCCGCATCCGAATCGGGATCGCAAAGGCAGTAGGGCCGGACGTCGCCGCGACCTTCGATCGCCGCGGATGAGTCGCCATACTTCGAGCACCATCGCGAAGGCCGTGAGTACGATCGCCTCAAGCCGATCCATCAGTCCCGACGAGGATGACCGTCAGCAGGACCCATACCCCGAGGGGGAGGGCTGGCGGCGGGCGCGGGCGGCCGGATCTTCCTCCAGTCTTCGAGGAGGCGGGCCGGCTCCAGGGGCATCAGGCCTCCGGTGTCGTGCAGCACGTGACCGGAAAGCACGCGGGCCAACGACATCAGGTCCTCGACGGGGCGTCCATCGGGCCGCAAGTCCCAGATCAGGGCCGTGGCGCCGGCGGTGACGACGGAACGTCCGTCGGGGCCGAACGCGGCGTGATGTACGATCTGCGTTTGCCCGGTGCCATGATCGAGCGGGGGCGTCAGCGGCGAGCCCGTGCTCGCCTCCCAGACACGTGCCGTGCCGTCGTCGCTGGCGGTGACGACGAGCCGGCCGTCGGGGCTGAACGCGGCGTGCCATAGACCGAGCCCATGGACCATGGGCGGGGTGAGCGGTACGCCGGTGGCCGCGTCCCAGGTCCGCGCCGAACCGTCTTCGCTGCCGGTCAGGACGCGGCGGCCGTCGGGGCTGAAGGCCACCGCCATCACCGCCCGCCCATGCGTCAGCGGACGCAGGATCAGCTTGCCGGTCTCGGCGTCCCAGACCCGCGCCGCCTTGTCGTAGCTGGCCGTGATGAGGCGGCGGCCGTCGGGGCTGAACGCCGCGCGGAGCACCGCGTGCGTCACCGGCTCGCCATGGGGCAGCGTCCGGCCGGGCGCGCCGGTGGCCGCGTCCCAGGTCCTTGCCGTGCCGTCGAGGCCTGCGGTGACGATGCGGCGGCCGTCGGGGCTGAAGGCCGTGCGCACGACGATCCCGGGATGCTCGAGCGTCATTTCGAGCACGCCGGTGTCGGCGTCCCAGACCCGCGCCGTGCCCCGGCCCCGGGCGTAGACGGCCAGGTCGGCCGAGCCCCAGACCCCGGCCGGGGCCTCGCCGGAGGTGGTGACGATGCGGCGGCCGTCGGGGCTGTACGCGGTCTGCCAGACGCTCGCGTCGTGCCGAAGCTCACGGAGGAGCTCGCCGGTGGCCGCGTCCCAGACCCGTGCGCCCGTGCCCAAACCAGCGGTGATGATGCGGTCCTCACGCGGGCTGAAGGCCGCCGACCAGTTGAGCGAGCCGTGCACGAGCGTCCTTTGGAGTTCCCCGGTCGTCGCGTCCCAGATCCGCGCCTTGCCGTCGGCGCAAGCGGTCAGGAGGCGGCGGCCGTCGACGCCGAAGGCCACCTGCATCACGTCTCCGCCGTGATCCAGGCTCGAGCGAGGCGACGCGAGGGTCAGGTCCCAGACGCGTGCCATGCCGTCGTCGCCGACGGTGAGCACCCGGCGGCCGTCGGGGCTGAAGGCGGCCCGCTGGACCGGGCCGCCGTGCGGCAGCAGGGCCAGAGGTGCTCCGGTCTCGGCGTCCCAGACCCGCGCCGTCAGGTCGTCGCCGGTGGTGACGACGCGGGCGCCGTCGGGGCTGAACGCCGCATGCAGCACGATGTTCGCATGTTCCAACTTCGGCGAGATCGCCTCGCCGGTCTCGGCGTCCCAGACCCGCGCCGTGCCGTCGTGGCTGGCGGTCGCGATCCGCCTCCCGTCGCGACTGAACGTCGCATGCCAGACCAGCCCGCGATGCGCGAGCGTGAACCGCGCCGGGCCGCCCGTGCCGACGTCCCAGACTCGCGCCGTGCCGTCGTAGCTGGCGGTCAGGAGGCGGCGGCCGTCGGGGCTGAATGCGGCGTGCTGGACCTGGCGTTCGTGCCGGAACGGGCCCGCGATCGATTCGCCGGTCTCGGCGTCCCAGACCCGCGCCGTGCCGTCGGTGCCGGCCGTGACGACAGACCGTCCGTCGGGACTGAACGCAGCATGCCACACCCGGTCGCCGTGGACGAGATCGTGGACCAGTGCGCCGGCCTGCACGTCCCAGATCCGTGCATGGCCATCCAGGCACGCCGTGAGGATGAAGCGGTTGTCGGGGCTGAAGGTCGCATGCCGGAGCTTGTCGTCGTGCGCGAAGGACCGGCGCAGCGCGCCGCTTTGCGCGTCCCAGACCCGCGCGGTGTGGTCCTCGCTGGCGGTGACGACCAGGCGGCCGTCGGGGCTGAAGGCGACGTGCCGCACGGGGCCGCCGTGTTTCAGAGGCGGCGTGAGCGGGGCGCCGCTCTGCGCATCCCAGACGCGTGCGGTGTGGTCCTCGCCCGCGGTGGCGACGCGCCGGCCGTCCGCGTCGTAGGCGGCCGAGAGGACGCCCCCGGGGTGGGGCCAGATCTGGACGAGGGAGGGGGCGGCGCGAAGGATCGCGCCGATCCGGGTCCGATGGTCTCGTGTGCGGTCCGGGTCCGCCCGGTCGAGGCGGAGGGCCTCCATGAACCAGGGGAGGGAGCCCAGCAGGTTGCGCTCCTCCAGGAGCCGGGTGCCGGTGGCCACGTACTGCGCGACGAGCCGGGACTCGGCGACCTGCCTGGCGCGTTCGGCCCGCTCGGCGGCCGAGCGACTCTCCTGGGCCAGGTGATCGAGCCGGAGGGCGGCCGCCGTCGAGATGATCGCGACGGCGACCAGCAGCAGGGCCGCCAGGGCGCCCAGGCCGGCAACGACCGGGTCCCGTCGACACCACCGCCAGAGCCGCTCCGCCGGCGCGATCGGCCGCGAGCGGATCGGCCGGCCCTCGACGAACCGACGCAGCTCGAGGGCCAGCTCCATCGCGGTGGCGAAGCGGTGCCCCGGGTCCTTGGCCAGGCACTTCAGGACGATCGTCTCCAGGTCGCGCGGGACGCACCGGTCGAGCAGACGAGGCGCCGCCGCCGGCCGGTTCGAGATCTCTTCGACCAGCCGGAGCTGGTCGGTCCCCTCGAAGGCCGGCCGCAGGGTCAGCATCTCGTAGAGCGTCGCGCCCAGGGCGTAGATGTCGACGCGGCGGTCGGAGACGCCCCGGAACCGCTCCGGCGCCATGTAGCGGAGCGTCCCGACCAGGTCCTGCGATTGCGACAGGTCCTCCTCCTCGACGAACTTGGCCAGGCCGAAGTCGGTGACCCAGGCGTTGCCCATCGCGTCGAGCAGGATGTTCGACGGCTTGATGTCGCGGTGCAGCACGCCCCGCTCGTGGGCGTAGTGCAGGGCGTCGGCGACCTGCGCCGCGAGGCGGGCGACCTCGCGGAAGTACCCGACCTCCGGCCGGCCGACCAGCGATGAGGAGCCGGGGGCCAGTCCCGACGGCGTCGCGTCCGCCGGCGTGACGCCCGGACTCGCCGGGAGGGGGGGCAGCGAAAGTGAGAAGTCGACGGTCCCCGTCGACGTGGTCCCCGGGGCCGCCGTCGTCCCGAGGGCGGCGTCCAGGGTCTGGTCGAATCGACCGCTCAGGAGACCCTGCGTGATGGTCCGGCCCAGGGCGTCGCCGCTCCGCTGACCGTCGCTCGCGGGCTCGCACCTGGCGACGATCGCCGCCGAATCGCCCGACGATCGGAGCCGCTTGACGTCGGCCAGGACCGTGTCGAGCCCCCGGCCCCGGATGAACTGCATCGCGTAGTAGTAGACGCCGTCGTGGACGCCGAAGTCGAAGACCGAGACGATGTTTGTGTGATACAGGCCGGCCGCCGAGCGGGCCTCGACGTGGAACCGCCGGATGTGCCGCCCGTCGGCGCGGAAGCGGGGGTGCATGACCTTCAGTGCCACGTGGCTGCACAACGACTCGCGAACGGCCTCGTACACGACCCCCATGCCGCCCTCGCCGACGCGGCGGAGGATGCGGTAATCGCCCAGTTGCTCGAGCGCCTCGATTCGCCCGTCGCGCGTGTCCATGCCCCCGACATCCGCCGACTCGGGCTTGAGCCTCTCCATCATCACCAGGGCGGGGAATAGCTCGCGGATCTCGTCGGCCCACTCCGGGTAGCGGGCGACGTATTCGCCGATCGGCGGACGCTCGCCCGCGCGGTGGCGACCGACGAATTCCTCGGCAATCCGATCGATCGGGCTGCCATCCAGCCCGGATTCCGTCATGGACATCACCCGCCCCCGGGCCGAAGGCCCGCGTCAGGTTTCGAAGAAATCGGCCAGGTCGGAGAGGACTTCCCTCAGCCGCTTCAGGGCACGGATGTAACGGTTGCTCGCCGCCGTCTTCTGCAGGCCCAGGACCAGGGCCACCTCGGCGTTGCTCAGCTCCTCGAAGTGGCGCAGGGTCAGCACCTCGCAGTCGATCGGGTCCATGGCGTTGAGCGCCTCCTGGAGCCGGAGCTGCATCTCGGCCCGTCGCGCCGCTCGGGTCGGAGAGGTGAGCTGGCCCAGGAGCATGGCCGCCAGGGAGGCCGAATCGGCCCGGGGCGGCGCGCCGCGGTGGAGCGAGACCTCCTGGCCGGCGTCGCGCATCTGAGCCCCAAGGTGCTGACGGTGCAGGACCTGGAGCCGCTGGGCGGTGAGGAACCGCACCCAGAGGAACGGGGGCATCGACGAACCGACCAGGTACTCGGCCGCCCGGCGGGCCACGTCAAGGAAGGCCTCCTGGAGCACGTCGTCCGCGTCGATCCGCCCCCGGAGCCGCCGGTCGAGGCGGAGCTGGACCATTCGGCGCAGCCGAGGGCGATTGCGGTCGAAGAGCGCCAGCAGGGCCGGCTCATCACCGATACTGCAGTCGGTCCGATCGTCGGCCTGGCTCGGACAGCTCATCGTGTCAGTTCCCCCCCCTTATCAACTGCGCGGAGGCCCGACCTGTCCACAATGCGGCGGGGGCGCGGGCCGTTCCCGGCGGTTTCCCGAGAGCCCTCCGGTCGGTGGACGATCGCCCTCGCCGTGCAATCTCCGGCCAGAGTGGGGGAATTCCGAGGAGGGGGCGACCACGGCGGGGCCGGGGTTCCTCCGGCCGATCACGCCAGCAACTTCGTGACGACGTCGCCGGCGACGTCGGTCAGGCGGAAGTCGCGGCCCTGGGAACGGTAGGTCAGCTTGGTGTGCTCCAGGCCGAGCAGGTGGAGGACCGTCGCCTGTATGTCGTGGACGTGGACGCGGTCTTCGACGGCGGCGAAGCCGAAGTCGTCGGTGGCGCCGAGGTTCAGTCCGGGCTTGATCCCGCCGCCGGCCATCCACATGGTCGCGGAGTCGATGTGGTGGTTGCGGCCGACGGTCTCGCGAGGCTCTCCCATCGGCGTGCGGCCGAACTCGCCCCCCCAGACGACCAGGGTCTGATCGAGCAGCCCGCGCCGCTTGAGGTCGGCGATCAGGGCCGCACACGGCCGGTCGATGTCGCGGCAGACGCGGTCGAGATCGCCGTTGAGGTCCTGGCCGGGGACGCCGTGGTGATCCCAGTCGGTGTGGTAGAGCTGGACGAAACGGACCCCACGCTCGACCAGCCGGCGTGCCAGCAGGCAGTTGTTGGCGAACGAGGGCTTGCCAGGCTCGGCGCCGTAGAGCGCGAGCGTCTCGGCGGATTCGCCCGCGACGTCGATCAGCTCTGGGGCGCTCGACTGCATCCGGTAGGCCATCTCGTACGACGCGATCCGGGTGGCGATCTCGGGGTCGCCGGTCTCTTCCATCCGCTCGCGGTTCAGCTCCAGGATCGCATCGATGGCCCGCCGCTGCCGCCCGGGGGTGACCCCTTCGGGGCTGGTGAGGTTGAGGATCGGCTCGCCCCCGGACCGCAAGGGGACCCCCTGATACGCCGTCGGCAGGAAGCCGCTCCCCCAGTTGACCGCACCCCCGCGCGGGCCTCGCGTCCCCGACTGGAGCACGACGAAGCCGGGCAGGTCACGCGACTCGCTGCCGATCCCATACGAGATCCAGGCCCCCATGCTCGGCCGGCCGAACTGCGTCGTCCCGGTATTCACGAACAGCTTCGCGGGCGCATGATTGAAGACGTCGGTCGCCACCGATCGGATGATGGCGACGTCGTCGACCACCTTGGCGAAGTGGGGCAGGCACTCCGAGACCCACCCCCCCGACTCCCCGTGCTGCGCGAACTTCCGAGTCGTCCCCAGGAGCTTGGGCGGCTCCTTGGTGAAGGTCTCCATGAACGCGAACCGCCTCCCCTTGATGAACGATTCGGGGATCGGCTTGTTGTGGTACTCCTGGAGCTTCGGCTTGTGGTCGAAGAGCTCGAGCTGGCTCGGCCCGCCGGCCATGAACAGGTAGATCACACTCTTCGCCCTGGCGGGGAAATGCCCGACGCGGGGCGCCAGCGGCTCGGCGGCCGAGGTCGTGCCCGATGCAGACGCGCGGCACTCGCCCAGTAGCGAGCCCAGCGCCATCGAGCCCAGCCCGATCCCGCACTGGCCGAAAAAGTGCCGGCGTGTCTGGTGGAGAGAGGCCCGTGGGTCGACCATCGCGGGTCACTCCCTGGTGATGAACTCGTCGAGATTCAAGAGCACGCGCGCCAGCGAAGTCCACGCCTCCCGATCGGCGTCGGCGGCAGGTCGACCCGGCTCCTCCGGCGAAACCGCCACCTCGGCACGCTCCCGCTCCAGCAGTCCTTCGAGCGTCCGACGCTCCTCCGGCCCCGGCTCGCGTCCCAGGCAGAGGCGGAAGGCGAGCCGGACGCGATCGGCATCGCAGGACGGCTCGCGGATCAGGCGCCCGGCCAGGGCCCGGGCGAATTCGACGAAGGCCTCGTCGTTGAGCAGCGTCAAGGCCTGGAGCGGGGTGTTCGAGCGGATGCGGCGGGTGCAGGCCTGGGTGCCGTCGGGGGCGTCGAAGACGATCAGCGACGGGTGCGGCGTGGCCCGCCAGAAGAAGGTGTAGAGCCCCCGACGATAGCGGTCCGGCCCGGCGCTCGGCGTCCAGTCGCGCTTCATCTGGCCGAGCGTCATGACCCCGGCGGGCTGGGGAGGGAAGACGCTCGGGCCGCCGACCTGGCGCGTCAGGAGCCCGCACGTCGCCAGGGACGCATCGCGGATGATCTCGGCGTCGAGCCGGAGCCGCGACTGCCGCGCCAGCAGGCGGTTGCCGCCATCGAGGCCCGCCAGCTCGGGCCGGTGCTTCGACGATTGCCGATATGTGGCCGAGGTCACGATCTGCCGATGCATCGCCTTCAGGCTCCAGCCCCGCGCGACGAGCTCGGTGGCCAGCCAATCGAGCAGTTCGGGATGCGAGGGGGGGATGCCCTGCGTCCCGAAATCATTCTCGGTCTCGACCAGCCCCCGGCCGAAATACGCCTCCCAGAGCCGGTTGACCGCGACTCGCGCCGTCAGCGGGTTGCGCGGATCGACCAGCCACTCGGCCAGGTCCATCCGGTCGGGGCGTCCCGACCTCGCCAGCGGATTCAGCACGGCGGGGACCCCCGGGGAGACGGCGGCCCCCTTGCGGGTGAAGTCGCCGCCGAGATGCACATGCGTGGGGCGCGGCTCCTCGCGCCGGCGCAGGACCATGGTCGTGACGAATTTCGGCTCCCGCTCCCTCAGCGCGGCCAGGGTCGCGTGGTGCGCCTTCGACCCCTCGTCGTGCGCCAGGAAGACTTCCATCAGCGCCCGCTTCTGCATCTCGGAGCGATTCTCGAAGGGCATGTCGAAGGCCGAGCGGACCTCGGCCGGGAGCGACGTCTTGAAATCGAGCTTGAGCGTCCCCTCCCACGCGCGCTCCCTGGCCAGCAGCTCGGGGGATCGCTCCTCCAGCTCGTCGTGGAACGCCTCGATCTCGGCGCGGACCGCGTCCCGCCTCGCGAGCGCGTCGGGCGACGCCAGGTCGAGGGTCGGCTCGTCGTCGTCGTTCAAGAATGCGAAGAATTGATAATATTCCTTCTGGCTCAGCGGGTCGAACTTGTGGTCGTGGCACTGGGCACAGCCCAGGGTGAGCCCCAGGAAGACGGTCGACGTGGTGGCGACGCGGTCGACGACGGAGTCGACGCGGAACTGCTCGAGGTCGATCCCGCCTTCCTGGTTGATCGGGGTGTTGCGGTGGAAGCCGGTGGCGACCTTCTGCTCCAGGGTCGCGCCGGGACGGAGGTCGCCGGCGATCTGGTCGATCGTGAACCGGTCGAAGGGCATGTCGCGGTTCAGGGCGTCGATGACCCAGTCGCGGTACTTCCAGATCGAGCGCGGGGCATCGATGCTGTAGCCGTTGGAGTCGGCGTAGCGGGCGAGGTCGAGCCATCTCCGGGCCCAGCGCTCGCCGAAGTGCGGCGAGGCGAGCAGGCGATCGACCTGCCGCTCGTAGGCGTCGGGCCGGTCGTCGGCCAGGAACGCCTCGATCTCGGGGGGGGAGGGGGGGAGCCCCAGCAGGTCGAGGCTGAGCCGGCGCAGGAGCGTGACGCGATCCGCCTCGGCGGAGGGCCGGAACCCCTCTCTCTCGAGCCGGGCGAGGACGAAGCGATCGATGGGGTTGCGCACCCACCCCGCGTCCGCGACCGGGGGCTCGCCCGGCCGTTGCGGCGGGACGAAGGCCCAGTGCGTGGCGGACGCCGGGCTCGGCGTCTCGGTGGCGGGGGCCTGCGCCCCCTGGTCGATCCAGGCCTTGAGGGTCGCGATCTGCTCGTCCGAGAGCGGCGGCCGTTTCAGGGGCATGCGCTCGATGCCCCCGTCGCCGGTGACGGCGTCCAGGAGCAAACTCTCATCCCCCTTGCCCGGGACGACCGCCGGGCCGTTGTCGCCCCCCGCGAGTGCGGCCGAGGCCGTGTCGAGGCGGAGCCCCCCCTTCGGCTTCGCCGCGCCATGGCACGAGGCGCAATGCTTCGCCAGGATCGGCTTGACGTCGCGCAGATAGTCGACCGAGCCGGCCTCAAGCGGCGGGGGGAGGGTCGCGAGCAGGCCGAGGAGGAGTGCAGGAAGCCATTTCATGGGGGGGCTCGTCGGCTTGACATTTGGCCGGGCACTTCCAGGGGGGGAGGCCGATGAGGTAGGACTTCGAACCCGCAGCACGTCGGGAGAGTCACGGATTCTCGGGATG
>JAABUS010006427.1_pt1 | contig 14305 bp, 13 predicted proteins | sample 5560161 | NCBI WGS metagenome assembly JAABUS01 (sample SAMN10711885, study PRJNA513376) | rock metagenome | isolation source: Antarctica rocks | place: Antarctica: Victoria Land, Trio Nunatak nord | collected 2016-01-04 | reverse complement strand
TTCGCCGCCGAGCAGGATCGACCGCCGATGGCGCCGCAGGTCCATCTGCACTATCGCGCCCCCGACGGCACGCATGGCCTCAGCGTGGCCGAATCGCCCGCGGACCATCCCGGCGAGCACGGCGACTGCGGACACGTGCGAGCCCACCCCTGGCGAACGATCGATGGACCGCGGCGGATGCAGCTACGCGAGCCGGCCGGGAGCTGGCAGCCCGCGCAGGTGCGGTTGGCCCTCGACGGCACGCGGATCCTGATCCACTCCACGGACCTCGGAGCCGACGCACTCGCAGACGTGGCCGTCGGGCTGGTGCGCGCGCCATCCGAGCCACCCAAGCTCGGCGCATAGCGCAGCATCGCGCCGCCTTCACTCCGCTGCGGTGCGGCGTAGTCCCGCCACGGTCTCGCGTGCCAGCCGCTCGAGGCCTTCGCCGCAGGCGTACTGCGTGAGCGCGGCGCAGAGGAACAGCGCCAGCACGCGCGCGCAGATCAACTGGTCCTCGCGGGTCTCCCCGTACTCCTGCCGGAAGGTTTGCGCGGGCCGGCGGCGGCAGCAGGCACCAGTAGAGCGCGAGGTCAACGGCCGGATCGCCGAGACAGACGTCGCCCCAGTCGATCACCGCAGCGGCGCCGCCGGCGTCGTCGACGAGCAGGTGCCGGAGGTGGAGGTCGCCTTGCACCAGCGCGGACGGTGCGGCGTCCGGCAGCTCGCACGCGTCAGGCAGGTCTCGGACGGCCCTCGGCACCTGCCATCGTCCGAGCTCCTCGACGGAGGCGAGACGGTCACGCGTCGCCGGCACGCGGCGGGCCATGGCGGCCGGCCCATCGGGTCGGCGGGCAGGCCGCTCGGCGCCGTCGCGGCGACTTCAGCGCTGTGCAGCCGGCGCAGGAACGCCGCGAGCGGGCGCGCGAGGGCAGCGCGAGCGGTGTCGTCGAGCGCCAGGTCCGCGAGCTCCCGGCCCGGAAGCAGCGGCGCGCCGAAGAACGGCCACGGAAAGCCGTGTGCAGGGGCGCCCGATGAAGACCGGCGTCGGGATCGGGAGCGGAAGCAGCGGCGCGAGACCCGGCAGGATCGCCACCTCGCGCTCTACGCCGGCGACGGCGATCTCACGTCGCGGAAACCGGAACGCCCACTGATCGTCGACGACCCAGACGGAGTTGTCCCATCCCTCGCCGAGCAAGCGCGGCGAGCGGATGTCGATCTGCGGGAACTGCTCACCGACCAGCGCGCGGACGAGGCGCGCGTCGATGACGACGCTCGGGCTCCATTCCGGCACCGCGCCCGGGCGATTCATGCGAGCGCTGAACCGCGTACGTGCCTCACTGGTCGGTCATCGGCCCGCCACGCAGCGGCTTGTCGTGCGGCACGCGCGATTCGTTGTCGCGCAGTCGCGGTTCGTAGTAGGAGAAGAAGACCTTGCCGACCAGGTCGCGGCGACTGTGAACCTCCGTCTTCTCGAAGATGCGCTTGAGGTGTTGTTGCACGGTGTGGGGTGACACGAACAGCCGGTCGGCGATGACCGCGGTCGCCTCGCCTTGCAAGACCAGTCGGGCGACGTCCTGTTCGCGCTCGGTCAGTCCGTAGGCCGACATCAGGAGCGGTGCGATCCGGGCGGGGTGGGCGGGCTCGACGATCACCGCGATGCGCCGACTGCCTTCGCTCACCATCGTCGCGCCGTGCAGGACGACCCAGGTCCCTGAACGCGTCAACACCCGTGCGAGCGCGACTTCCCCCGACTCGTCGCGACCTTCCGCCGAGCGCAATGCCCGTCCGGCGACCGTAAGCACCGCGGGAGGCAGCCGCCCGGCGTCCCAGTCGCCGTCGGGGAGGTCAGCGACCCAGCGCTCGACTCCCGGCGTCGCCGATTGCAGCTCCCACTCCGAGGAGAGGACCAACAGGCCCGGCGCCTGTGGCCCTTCGGGGTCGGTCGCCTCGCCGAACAGCAGCCCCCGCTTGGCGCCCTCTCCAAGGGATGGGGCGATCGCGCCCACGAAGGCCAGCTCCTCGCGATCGAACATCGGCGCGCCGGTCTCGCGGTAGAGCCCCAGACCGCCCCACGCGTCGCCTGCCCCGGTCCGCAGCCCCACGATGAGCTCCTGATCTCCGCCCATCTCCATGTTCGCTTGCCATCGCGGGCTCGCGCTCGGGTCGCCGCCCGTCGCCTGGTGAAGCGTCGAAAGGCCGCTCGGGGAACGGGCGACATCGGACAGCTTGTTGACGTCGTCCACGTAATACTCGAGTGCCAGGGCCTCCGGCGGCAGCACCGGCATGTCGTCGTTGAAGTGGCTCGTGATCAAGAGGGAAGCCGGATCCAGCGTGTACCAGCACGGACCCATGTAGTGCGGGATCACCGGCGCGATGATCTCCGTCGCCTCACGCCAGAAGCTCACGACGTCGAGTTCGACGATCCGATCGTGTGCGCGCTCCATCGCCTGGGACGTCACACGAGGACTCTACGTGCACTCCCGGGCCATATGGAACTCCACTTTTGTGGCATGGACCGCGCGCCGGCCCCTGCGTAGCTTCGAGGCCATGACCGCAGGAGCACGCTCCCCGGAGGAACTGGACACCCTGATCGAGGACGCGTTCGTGCTGCGCGACCGAGCCGGGCTCGACGCGTTGTTCGACGACCGCGCGGTGGTCGTCGAAGTGGGCGGCTCAGAAGCGTGGGGCGCTGAGGCCATCGCCCGGTCGCTCTCGCATCTGTGGGCGCATGGCCGGACCTACGTGGCACACACCCGGCGGGTCGTGCAGACGCCCGACACGGCGCTGGTGATCGCGGACTCCGCGATCCACGTGCTCCGCCGCGACGGCGATGGAGCGTGGCGGGCGACGATAACGCTCCTGGAGCTCAGAGCATCGAACAGACCGGAGGACGGATGACCCAGGGCACGCAGGCACTGCACGCGACGGCGACGCGCGCCAAGGAGGGCGAAGCACGGTGGTGGTTCGCGAGCCTGGCCGAGATCAAGGTCACCGCTGAGCAGACCGGCGGGCTGCTCAGCGTCGTCGAGATCACCGAGCCGCCGAACGCAGCCGCACCGCTGCACGTCCACCACCGCGAGGACGAGAGCTTCTGGATCCTCGACGGCGACGTGACCCTCGAAGTCGGAGGCACCACCATCGAAGCGACCGCGGGCGACTTCGCCTTCGGCCCACGCGGCGTCCCCCACCGGTACACCGCCGGCGACGCCGGCTGCCGCATGCTCTTCATCCTCACCCCCGGCGGCTTCGAGGACCTCATCCGGGAGATGAGCGTCCCGGCGCAGAGCTGCACGCTTCCCCCCGCCACCGATCAGGAGCCCGACTGGGAACACATCGGGGCCGTTGCCAGGGCATATGGGTGCGAGCTCCTCGGCTGATGCCGTACCTGCCGGGGCTCCCCTGCCCGAGCGCGTGGACGCCTTGGTGTGGTTCTCGATCGCCTCGGAGTGTCGGGGGTGATCGATGGACGCCTTCAGACGCTCACGAGCAATCCGGTGGTGAACATCAGCGCGATGCCGCTCAGCAGCCCCGCCACGGCGGCTGGGTGCAGCGTGCGCCCGCGCTCGTCGCGGAGCGACGGCCGCGAGCTGGAAGATGACCTGCACGATGGCGCCGGCTCCGAAGCCGAACAGGAACGCCGCGAGGCTCGCGTTGAAGGCGGCCGCGCCGATCCAGGCGCCGAGCACCGCGGGCGCGCCGGCGATCAGGCCGAGCATCGCCAGCCGTCCCAGCGACGGCCGTAGGTGCGCGATGGGTGCGACGATCGCCAGCCCCTCGGTCGTGTTGTGGATCGCGAACCCGACCACGAGGAATGCGCCGAGCGCCAGCGCGCCGACCGAGTAGGCCGAGCCGATCGCCACTCCCTCGCCGAGGTTGTGCAGGCCGATGCCGACCGCCACGAGCAGAGCCAAGGTGCCGCCGGATGCACCGGCGGTACGGGCCTGCGCCCGACGCTCCGTCAGCCACTCCGAGACCCCGGTCAGCAGCAGGTAGGACGCGAGGCCGCCGATGAGCACGAGTGCGGCGCCGCCGAACGCCTGCGACCCCTCGCCCGCGAGCCCGAAGCCCTCGAGCGTGGCGTCAATGGCCAAGAAGGCGAGCAGCCCGATGGTGAGCGCCATCACCGCGCGCAGCCAGCTTGGCGGAATGCGTCGGATCCAAGGCAGCCAGAGCATGCCGAGCGCGACCGGGATCACGCCGACGTACATCCCGAGCAGCGCCATCAGCCCGAAGAAGCTGAGGCCGGTCGGCGGCGTCTCGACGGCGATCGGGATCTCGTGCGCGATCGTGGCGCCCGAGGAGGTGAGGAGGACGACCTCGTAGGCCTCGCCCTCGACCCACGGCTGCAGCAAACGCACGGTGGCAGTCTCGAGCCGGCCGATCGGATGCTCGGGCCCGGTGAACTGCACGAACGCATCGTTGACCTGCGCCTGGGCGACGGACACCGCGTCGGGCCCGTCGTTGCGCACCGTCAGCTCGATCGTGCCAGGCCGCAGGACGGTCTTCTCGACGGCGAGCTCCTCCGCCGGCGGCCCGCGCCGCTCGCCCAGCCCAGGGCCGCCGAGCGCCACGAAGGAGCCCAACGCCGCGAGGATCAGCAGCAGCGGCACCACCCCGAGCAACCACGCCGGCAGCCGGCCAGTGCGATCCGGACGCAGCTCGCGGTCGGTGGCGGTGCGGGCCTCCATCAGCCCACGACCTCGAAGAAGCCCTGCCAGCCGAGTTCGGTGAACTCCGACTGATGCGCATGGAACATGAACCTTCCGGCGGTCGGGAAGCTCCACTCGAGGATCCCGCGTTGCCCTTGGCAGAGCATGACCGTGTCGGTCAGCTCTGACGGGCTCTTGCCCGTGCCGGTCGGGAAGTAGTTGAAGAGGTTGCCGTGCAGGTGGAACGAGTTGATCAGGTCGTACTCGAGCACGTTGACGAGGTAGATCCGGACGAGCTCGTTGCGTCTGGTGACGATCGGCTTGTCCATGTAGGCGAAGCCGATGGTGTTCGCGGCGTAGACCTCGTTGGCGCGGTCGAAGTTCGTGTCGAACCCGTTCATCACGAACACCATCTCGTCGGCGTCCTCGCGCCCGTCGGCCGGGTCGATGATGAACGCTCCGTACAGGCCCTTGGCGATGTGCTCGGCCAGCGGGCGGACGTGACAGTGGTAGAGGTGCAGGCCGGCGGGCTCGGCGTCGAACTCGTAGACGGTGCGGTCGCCGGGCGCGATCTCGCCTGCTCCGACACCCGGCACGCCGTCCATCGCGGCGGGGTGGATGCCGTGGAAGTGGATCGTGTGCGGGTGCGCGGAGCCGTTGGCGAATGTGATCCGCAGCCGTTCGCCCTCGCGGCAACGCAGCGTCGGGCCGGGGATGCGGCCGTTGTAGGCCCATGCCGGGAAGCGGACCCCGGCATCACCTCGATCTCCTTGTCTACTGCGACGAGTTCCCACTCACGCAGCACCCGGCCGCTCGCCAGGCGCCGAGTGGTACCCCAGTCGAAGTCGCGCAGGATCTCGTGCGGATCAAAACCGTTGGCCGCGTGGTCGACGAGCCCGCCGGCGCGGAAGCTCGCATGCCCGGACGCGTCTGAACCGTGGTCACCGTGCGGCGCCGTTCCCGCGGCGCGCGCCGTGGCGTCCCACGGATGGGCGTGCGGCACGTTCGCATGCAACAGCCCCGCTCCGGCGGCGGCGAGGGGGCACGCCTCCAACGATCAGCCTGCGGCGGGTCAACTCTTCCTGAAGTTTGGCATAGCTCAACTTAGAATTGCAAGTTGCTAAGCAAATGTTCGCAGAGCGGCAAAACAATTTACCTAGGGCGGGCTTCCGCGCGCGCGGTGGCCACCTTGGCGGCCGGCGAGTTCAGCGTGCCGTCACGGCTGTGATGTGTGGATCGTCGGGTCGCTGCTGTCGACCCAGACCTCCGGGCTGATGATGGGGATGAACGCGCGGTCGCCGCCCGGCTCTCGCGTCGTGGGGACGGTGTCGCCGGACGGCTGGTGGATGATGTAGTTCAGCGACGCGGAGGGGTCGGCGAGCGGGATCTCGAAGACCGCCCCGAAGGCGTCGAAGCGGGTCGGCGCGCGCGGCTGGTCCCACGTGGTGCCGACGCCCTCGGCGATCGCGTCGCCCCAGAGGTGGAGTCCCCAGCCGGCGTAGTTGCCGTCCGCGCGGCGGTAATGGAGCGTGGCGACGCCCGCACCTCCGCCCTGGGGAGCGACGACGGTCGTGGTGGCGCGTGCTTGCGAGAGGTGCCCGGCGTTGTCCTTGACCACGGCGAGCAGGGTCAGCGCCGTTCCCGGCGCGTAGTCCGACAGGTCGGGGAAGACGCGGTAGGGCGCGTTGTCATCGGTGCCCAGCGGCGACCAGCGACCGCGGCCGGCGCGAGCGTAGAACGACACCTGGTAGAGCGAGTCGCCGTCGACCTGCGCGACGACGGGCGGCCGACCGCTGACCTGCGGAGCCACGCTCAACGCGACGGCCGGTGCCGTCCTGGACCGCTTGAGGCGGTCCGCCGCGCGGTAGACGACCGACGACAGCGCGGGCACGGTGAGCCGGACCGTCTTGTCGCGCGCGGACCTGACCCGCCGGGGGCCGTCTCCCCAGAGCCGACGGAAGCGCATCCGCGGCGAGTAGGTCGGCAGCGCCGCGGTCTTCGCCGTCTCCGCGTTGTTGACCGCGACGAGGTACTCGACCTGGCCGCGCGCCTCGGTGCGCGAGAAGGCGAAGATGCCGGCTTCCGGCGAGGAGTAGCGGACCTGCTGGGCGCCGTCGGCGAGCGCCGGGTGAGCGCTCCGGAGGCGCGCGAGCGCGCGGATCGTCCGATACAGCGGGTGCGACGGGTCGAAGTTGTCGGCCGCCGGCGTGACGTCTGAGCCGATGTTGTCGTTCTTGCCGCCGTCGTCGAGGTCCTGGCCGTTGTTGCGGTCGATCCCGTCGTCGTCGAGGTTGTTGTACTCGGAGTCCTGGCTGGGGAACATGTCCTGGCGGGCGGCCTGGTCGTTGCCGGCGCCGGTGAAGCCCTGCTCGTCGCCGAAGTACACGACGGGGTTGCCGCGTGCGAGGAACAGGAGCTCGTGGGCGAGCCGGTCGCGCTGGAGCAGCTCGGACTCCGGCGCACCCGGATTGCCGTCGCGGATGAACATGCCGATGTGCCCGTTGTCGTGGTTGCCCAGGAACGTCGGCAGCTGGTAGGCGTTCGAGTCGGCGTCCGTGAACCAGTCGTCGTCCTCGAACAGCGCCCGCAGGTCGTCGGTCGGGCTGGAGGAGGCGAACTCGCGGCCCTTGCGGAAGAACGGGAAGTCGAGCACGGCCTGGCTGCGGCCCGTGGTCGTGAAGCGCGACAGGAACGGGTTCGACAGCTCCTCGGCGACTTCGCCGAACGCGAAGAAGCTCGGCTTGCCCGCCCGCGCCGTCTTGAGGATGTGCGGCAGGAACTGCTGCCAGAGCTCGATGTTGACGTGCTTCATCGTGTCGATGCGGAAGCCGTCGACGCCGTAGGTGCGGATCCAGTAGTCGTAGATCTGCTCCCAGCCATGGACGACCCTGGGCTGCTCGGTGAACAGGTCGTCGAGGCCGGCGAAGTCCCCGTAGAGGGAGTTCTCGCCTGAGAAGGTCGTGTTCCCGCGGTTGTGGTAGAGCGTGACGTCGTTGACCCAGGCCGGCACCTTGACGTTCTCCTCGCCCGCCGGGATGACGGGTCGGAAGGGGAAGCTCACGTCGGGATCGAGCGGCGGGAACGTCCCGGTCCCGGCGAACGCGCGGTCGTCGAAGACGTTGCCGTCGGCGTCCTTGTACGGCGACGCCGCCTTGGAGACATAGTCGAACGGCTGCGGTCCGCCCGGCTTCTGCTCGTACCGGATGACGTCCGCGGTGTGGTTGGTGATGATGTCGAAGAAGACCTTCATCCCGCGCGCATGCGCGCCCGCGATGAGGTCGGTGAGGTCCTGGTTGGTGCCCAGGTACGGGTCGATCTGGGTGAAGTCGGTGATCCAGTAGCCGTGATAGCCCGCCGACGGGAAGGGGGTGCCGAGGCCCTGGACCGGCTTGTTCTTGAAGCTCGGCGTCAGCCAGATCGCCGTCGTCCCCAGGCGCTTGATGTAGTCGAGCTTGGAGATCATCCCCTTCAGATCGCCGCCGTGATACCAGCCCTTGCGGCTCGAATCGAACCCCGTCACCTCGCGCGGTCCGGTCAGGCCGCCACGATCGTTCGCGGTCTCGCCATTGGAGAACCGGTCGGGCATGACGAAGTAGAAGCGCTCCCGCGTCAGCGCGTTGCGCAGCGAATCCCGCGCGAGCATCCACCCATCCCCGTGATGGCGACCGTCTCCGTTGGCCGATGCCGGGCCCCCGATCGCCGGCGCCATCAGCGCCGCAGCGAGCACGAAGAGAGCCGCAGACCACGCCATCGCGCACCGGACATGAGGACCCTCCTCTTCCTTGTGAAACGGGTGGAGACCGGTTGCGTACGAACCCGCGGAGACCGTAGCGCGCCGTCGCCGCGGATGCCGCCGTGGCGGCTACTCGGCGACGTAGACCGCGTCAGCGGGAGCAGCCATGACGCGGTCGGCCATCTCGGCCTTGAGCGCGGTGAGCCGCAGCTCCTGCTCGGACGTGCGCCGCTCGGTGCGCGCGAGGTCGACGAACTCGTCGGTGACGAACCCGTCGCGCACGACGAGCGTCACCTCGCGATCGCGGTGGGCGAGCACGAACACGAAGCGCTCGGCCGCTCGGCCGCGCTCGGGACGGGCCAATCCGGAGTCGACCGTGTACCGCCCCTCGGTCACCGCGCGCAGGACGAGCTCGAACGCGTCGCGCGCGCCCGGCCCTCCGAACGCCGTGCGAACCGCGACCTCGCGCCGCTCGGGCACGCCGTCCTCCGCCAGCAGCGGCAGCGCCTGCTCGAGCACCTTGTAGGCGTGCGCGACGCCACCCGGGGAGCCGGGTCCGTGATACCGCGTCAGGTCCGCCAAGGAGAACGTCAGCCGGACGCCCCGGTCGATCACCGTGAGCGTCACGCCCGCGGGTCCGTCGCGCTTTGCGTCGAGCACGCTTGGAGCGTCGCAAGGGGGAGCATGGAGCGCAAACTCGGGACAGTCCGGGCGGGCCGGGTGACGGCAGCCTGAGATCCTCGATGCGAAGGCTCCCTCCGGCGGGGCCGCGATCAGGGGCGTGGCTCGTGCGCGTCCGCGAGCGGATCGCCCGCCTTCTTCGGCACCTTCGGCGTGGCGCCCTCCGGAGCCGTGCCCGGTCCGGTGTCGGCTGCGCCATCGACGGCCGGGGTGTCGTCGGTCGCCTCCGCGACGACCGGCGGACCCTCGCCCGGCCGGTTGCCCGCGTCACCGTCCTGCGCGCTCGCGCGATCCCGGAGTTGCGCTGCGGACCGCCTTCGGTTCGTGCTCCGATGTCATCAGGCCACCTCAGGTCGGGATCGACGTGTGGCTCGTGGTACCCGAGGCGCACTCCGACGATTCCAGCCCGCCGTGTGCGCCATCGGCCCCGGAATGCCCCACCGCCGGCGCACCCTCATAGCCTGTCCAGCAGGACGCCGGCGCACACCAGCACGCTGAACAGCAGGTGCAGCTGCGCGAGTCGCGGAGCGAGCGTCCGGAGCGCCTCGTCCCCGGCGCCTGCGGCCCGGAGCGCCTGCCGGACGCACGCGACGGCGACCGGCAGGGTCAGCTCGGGCAGCAGGATCCACGGGCCGAACAGCCCGGTCGCCCACAGCACGAAGGGCGTGAGGAATGCGCCCGCCAGCGCGCACGGGAACAGGGCCCGTGCCCGGGGGAACCCGATCCGCACGGCGAGCGTCCGAACGCCGGCGACGCGGTCCTCCTCGATGTCGGAGGCGTTGTTGGCGGCGAGCACGGCGGCGATCAGCGCAGCGTAGAGGCGGCGCCCCTCGCCGATGCTGAGCAGACCGGTGCTGAACACCCGTGAGTTGTCCATCTTGTCCGGTGAGTCGATGCCGTTCGCGGCATCCTCGACGTCGTTGCACACGTCCGTCGCCGCGTGGACCAGCAACAGCGCCGTCAGGGCGACCGGCAGCAGCCACCAGTCGGCGTCCGCGTCGCCGGCGGCCGCCAGCGCGCCCGCGAGCCCTGGGATCACGGACGTCGGGAGATACAACGGCCGGGCCACGATGACGCGACCCGCCACGGCATCGGTGAAGCGCCAGAAGTAGCCCTCCATCGGAACGCCGTGTGCCGCCCGGAGGTCTCCCCAGGGCAGGTCGGCGCCCATGGCCCGATACCAACCAAGGAGGGAGGGTTCCCGTCGGCTCACCGAGCCCGGCGCACATCGCTTGCCGACCTCACGCACGCCTGAGGGTCCTGAACGCGATCGAGTAGCGCAGCGCCTGGTGGCCGGGATCGAGTGCTGCCACGACCATCGCGCCTTGCCGGTCAGCAGGTACGCCGACCTGGGCTGAAGCTCGATTGCCGCGGTGCCGAGTGGCGCACCGTCCTGCGCGCCGTCTGCCCGCGCATCTCGACGGCGCGGAAGTCGAGCTCCTCGAGCGCGCGCGACAGCTGGCCCTCCTCATCGGCGCCGACGAAGCCCTCGCGGTGCACCAGGCCCTCAGGCAGCTCGGACACATCCAGGCGAATACCCCCGCCAAAGTGGGACTATCCGCCGACCGCGGGTATGAGCGCCGGATGGCCCCTCCCACGCCGCTGGCCCTGGGCGATTGCTACGTGGCCACGGTGACCGCGGTCGGCGCCGGAGCACTCGCCGGGTCGCCCGGGTTCCGGGGTGACGGGACGCGCTGAGGCGCGCGCGACCGTGGAGCCGACGGAGCTCGACGCGTGGCTGCCCGCGCCCACGATCCGGACCCGCCATCGCGGGACCGCTGCGGCCGACCTGGACCGGCTGTGGGCGGCCGCTGGGGCCGTGCGACTCGACGACACCCGCAGCATCGGCCGGCTCGTCCAGTGGCGCATCCCCGACACGCCCGGCGACCAGACCTTCCGGGAGCTGCTGTCGCGCTACCCGTTCACCGTGCTGAGCGAGGGTGAGCACTGGCTGCTGTCGGGATTGTGCGGCCGCATCTGGACCGTGACCCGCGACTATCCGCGCCTGGCGACCGCCGACGACTTCCGCCGTTGGCACGCACGCGGCACCGTCCGCGTGCTGTTCGCTCACTGGGTCGAGCCGGCGGGGCCAGGGCGATCGGCGCTGGTGAGCGAGGCGCGGGTCCAGCCCGTCGACCGGCGCGCCGAGCTGGCGCTGCGCGGGCTCTGGCTCGCGATCGGCGCCTTCGAGCGCCTGATCGGCGCCGAGCCGGTGAACCTGGCCACGCGGCGCGCCGAACAGGCAGCGCGATGACCCGCGCTAGCCGGCGAGCTCGAGCGACGGCGCGGTGGCGCGCTCGAGCCGCCCGCGGCCGGCGCGCTTGGCGCGGTAGAGCGCCAGATCGGCGCGGCGCAGCAGAGCGTCGGCGTCCTCGACGCCGTCCCATTCGGCGACGCCGCCGGAGCAGGTCTGACCGAGCGGCGTCGCACGCACCATGCGCGCGAGCACCGCGTGCGCATGCGCCGCTGCGCATCCCGGAAGCAGGACCGCGAACTCGTCGCCGCCGAGACGTGCGAGCCGGTCGCCGGGGCGAAGCTCGGCCAGCCATGCCCGTGCTGCCGTGGCGAGGAGCGTGTCCCCGCCCTCGTGCCCATGTTGGTCGTTGAAGGCCTTGAAGTCGTCGACATCGAGCAGGCCCACCGTGAGCGGCTGCAGGCGGCGGTCTGCGAGCGCGCGCTCGAGCGCGCTGTCCCATGCGCGCCGGTTGTCGGTCGCGGTCAGGGGATCGGTCGTGGCGAGCTGCTCGAGCTGCGCCAGCAACTCGTTGCGCTCGACGGCCGCTGCTTCGAGCTGGCGTTCGCGCCGGACGCCCTCCCGTCGCTGCTCGCGCACCGCGCCGACGAGACGCTGAACGGTGGCGCCCATGAGCCCTGAGACGGCCACGAAGAGCACGCCGGTCTTCGATGCCGACGCGGGGTAGTCGGGCCCACCGATGGCGAGCACCGGCACCGCCAGGAAGGCAACGACGCCCAGCATGATGAGACCGAGGGCACCTCGTGTGCCATGCAGCGCGATCCAGAACACGGGCAGCAGCGCGAGGGTCGCCACGCCGCTGGTGAAGCCCCCACCGGAGTCGCGCAGCAACGCTGCGGCGCCCAGGAACACCACTGCGGGCAGCAGCCTCGTGGCCGCCGGCACGCGCTGCCATGGAGTCAAGGCGGTACCGGCGAGGACGGTGAGCGTCAGCGCCAGCGCCAGCGCGTACTCCGGCCACTGCACGTGCCCACCGATGGGGACGAGCGCGAACGCGAGCAGCATCGCGCCCGCGAACGGCATGAGCTCTCGGACGTTCACGGTCGGCGGAACGCGGGGTGGCATTGCGTAGGGCATCGGCCTGCGCCGGTGGAAGTTGAGCGTGCCGGGTCCGGTGGAGGCTCGCGAGCGCCGCTCGGCTGGAGGAGTGCCTTCGTCGGTAGCTCTGCGGCATCCAGCCTGCGAGTGCCCGGACGTGGCTGTCCGCCAGCGCTCCCGGCGGAGCGCGGCGCCTCCTCAGACCGTTTCGGGCGTGATGGTGCGTTCGCTGCCGCGACGCCATTCCACCAGCAGCGCGGTGGCGTCGTCGCGCAGCGACCCTTCCTCGCGGCCGATGATCGCCTCACGCAGTCGTCGCAGCGTTTCCGGCGCGGCTTGGCCGCTGGCCGCCTCGCGTGCGATGAACTCGCCCAGGCGCTCAACGGTGAACAGCTCGCCGCCGGGACGGCGCGCTTCGGTGAGCCCGTCCGTGTAGAGCAGCACCATGTCCCCAGGCTCGAGCGACTCGTGTGCCTCGATGGGGGCGTGCTCGGCCAGCCGCATCCCTGCCGGGGGCGCCGGCGTCACGTCGAGCGGCTTGACGTGCCGGCCGCCCCGGAGCAGCAGCGGCGCGGGGTGCCCTGCGCTGATCCAGCCCAGCCGGCCGGACTGCACGTCGAGCTCCGCGAGCACCGCGGTGACGAACCGGCTGCTCGGGTACTGCTCGGCGATGGCGGCGTCGATCGCCGCGTATGTCTCCGCGAGTCCCAGGCGGTTCCGACGACTGTTGCGGTACGTCGCGAGCGCGAAGGCGGCAACGCCCGCCGCGGCCAGACCGTGCCCCATGGCGTCGAACACCGCAAGGTGCAGCGTGTCGCCGTTGAGGGCGTAGTCGAACGCGTCGCCGCCCATGTCGTACGGCGGCTCGAGCATCGCGCCCAGCACGAACGAGTCGCTCGCGAGAACCAGCGGCGGCGTCACCGTCCACAACAGCTCGCTGGCGCCCGTCATGGGCCGGCGGCGACGCAGCCGCTCGAACACGTCGCTGTAGGACGCCTTGCTGACGATCAGCAGCGCGACCAGGTGCGCGTATCGCTCGCACACCGCCAGACCCGTATCGTCGGGCGCTTCAGGGAGCGCTATCTCCATCGCGCCGACGCGCTCCGTACCGTCCAGCAGCGGCAGCCAAAGCCGTCGCCCGCGGCCGCCCTCGCCGTCGGCCCCGACGATCGAGGTCGTCATGTAGGCACGCCCCGCCAGCGTGCCCTGGATCGCCAGTGGCTCGCGGCCGACGGCGTCAGGCGACGGGACGGGCACCAGCGTTCGCTGCTCGTAGTCGACGACGTAGAGCACGACGGCCTCCGCGCCGATTGCTCGTGCTTCCTCGGCGACGATGGCACCGAGTTCCGCCGCTCCGCTCAGGTGCATGCGGCGCAGCAGCCGCTCGAACATGACGAGAGCGGCGCCGGCGCTGATCTCCAAGTGCTGTTGCTCGGACATAGGGATGGCTTCGCGCGTGGACCCGGCTGCTCGACGCCGGCTGGCCGCGACAGGCCCATCGCCGGCCGCACGTGCAGAAAGCCTTCCCGAACGCGACTCGAATCGCATGGACACAGAGGCGACCGGGCGGGCGGCGGGATGGCCAGGGCCAGCGGCTCCCGCAGGACGGCGCTGGGGCAGACCTTACCGGTTCGTGATGGATCGACGACGGTGTTCCGCACGGCGGTCGGTCACGCCGGCGATCCGGGCCGGCCATCGCGCGGTAGCCGTCGGGCACGTCTCCCGGGTTCACGGCGCGGTCGAAGACGCGGCAGGTTGGAGCGTGCCGTCAAGCACGTCGGTCGCGCCGAACTCGCGGCCGAGCGCACCATCCAACGCCCCGAGAAGGTTCGACTCGCCACTTCGCCCTGCAAAATCGCTAGTTCTGAACCTGGCTTCCCCCGAAGCGTCGACGATCACGCGATAGCGGTAGAAAGCCCGTTGCCCACCGTCGGTCGTGAAGGCCTCGAACACCACGTCAGGCGGCGC
>JAABUS010006426.1_pt1 | contig 14306 bp, 11 predicted proteins | sample 5560161 | NCBI WGS metagenome assembly JAABUS01 (sample SAMN10711885, study PRJNA513376) | rock metagenome | isolation source: Antarctica rocks | place: Antarctica: Victoria Land, Trio Nunatak nord | collected 2016-01-04 | reverse complement strand
TTCGCGGGTCGACGATGAACGTCCCGTACATGCCGCGGGCGATGTGCTCGGCCAACGGCCCTGCATGGCAGTGGAAAAGATGCAAGCCGAACGGCTCGGCATCGAACTCATAGACCGTGCTCTTCCCCGGCTGCACGAGCCCCGCCCCCTGCCCGGGAACCCCATCCATCTCTGATGGGTGGATGCCATGAAAGTGCATGGTGTGCGGGTGCGCTGAATTGTTGACGAACCGCAGGCGCAGCAGCTCGCCCTCCTGACAACGCAGCGTCGGCCCAGGGATCCGGCCGTTGAAGGTCCACGCTGGGAACTTCACGCCCGGCGCAACCTCAATCTCCTTCTCGACGGCGACCACCTCCCATTCACGCAGGGTCCGGCCGCTCGCCAGCTGGCGTGTCTTGCCGTAGTCGAAATCTCGCAACAGCTCAGTCGGGTTGAAGCCGTTCGCTTTGTGATCCACGCGCTCGCCCTTGCGGAATGTCGGGCCGCTCGCCCCGCCGCTGTGTCCCATCGCGTTTCCGCTGCCTTGGGCATGGCCCATCCCCGCTTGACTCGCTGTAGCTGCCGGTGCTGACCGAACACCCCGGCCGGCCAGCGCGGCACCTCCGGCCACTCCTAGCAGCGCGCCTCCACGTAGAAGATCTCGCCGTCCTAAAAAATTCATGTCGTGAGCCTAACACCATTTTGCCTCGAGACGAGTTTAAAATTTTGGCGGAACTAAACCTGTCTCGCCATGACCCATCTGGACTGGCGACGCGCCGAGGAATCAAGCTCCTGAGTGTCCTTGGGCTGCTGGTCGAGCCGGGAATGCGGAAGGCTGGCGGTGGCGCACATGCTCCGGCACGGATTGGCAGGGCCATCTCGGTGAACAACCGGATGCACTGGACCGGACGGCGTGCTCGTGCTGGGCGAAGTGCTCGAGAGCTCTTCTGGTCGGCGGCGTGAGGTTCGGACGCCGTGGCCTTCCCGGACCCGAAGCTGATGCCAAGGCGAGTCGGGACACGGACCAACTCCTCGAACGAAGGGGGCCAGCGTGTGCTGCGCGATGGGCGGCCGCAGTGGCCGCGCGTCCACGTCGAGATAGATGCCGCCACCTCGGCGTGCACCCCCACCGCGGTAGCCTGCCGTCGGTCCTTTTCGGGGATGGTTTCGTAGATCGTCGACCTTGCATAATCGAGCACCCGATCACCGACTTCACTACCTGGCACTCCGCCTACGACCGCTTCGCTGGCGATCGCACCCAAAGTGGAGTCCAGGCCGCGCGCATCTATCGCCCGGTGGACGACCCTCAGTACGTCCTGCATCTCGGCTTCGACACCGTCGACCAGGCCGAGGCATTCGAGCAGTTCCTCCGCACGCGCGTCTGGTCCACCCCCGCCGGCTCGCCGGCCCTGATCGGCACACCGGTGACCCGCATCCTCCAGGCCGAGCCCGTGTCCTAGGAGGAGTTCGCCTCCCAAGGGCATTGACATCCAGAGTCCCAGTTAATAACTTCTGACAGAAGCAAACCTCGCGCTTCTTCCGGAAGGGCAGTCAGTGACCAGCGGACGTCCCAACGTGCTTGTCGTCATGAGCGACGAACAGAGCTGGAACACCATGGGCAACACGGGGAACCGTGCCGCGCAGACCCCGCACCTGGACCGGCTGTCCGAGGAGGCCACCAGCTTCGACGGCTGCTACACCCCGTACCCGCTGTGCTGCCCGTCGCGCACCAGCCTGATGACCGGCCTCATGCCCAGGCACCACGGTGTCCTCGGCAACTGGAGGTCCATCGAGCCGTGGCTGCGCGGCACCGGCCTCGCGAAGGCCTTCACCGATGCCGGGTACCACACGATGTATACGGGCAAGTGGCACGTGCCCGGCACAACACCGCAGGAGATGGGGTGGGCCGCCTCGAGTGGGATCCCCGCGGTGATCGGTGGCCAGGACCGGGGCAGATACATCGAGCCGTACCGCGAGTTCGCTCGCGGCCATGGGCACACCTTCGACCCCGACCACATCGAGAACCTGACGGCCGCGGACCTGGAAACCCTGCGTGAGCGTCCATACGGGACCTCTTCCGTCCCTCTCGAGGACTTCCTCGAGACGTGGCAGACGGACACATTCCTGCAGACCTTCGAGCAGCGTCCGCCGGACTCCCCGTGGCTCGCCTTCTGTTCCTACAACGCTCCGCACTTCCCGTTGCTCGTCCCGGCTCCGTACGACCGCCTCATCGACCGCGACCTGGTCGAGCTGCCGGCGAGCCTCACCAGCGGTCACGCCGACAAGCCCCAGGAGGTGCGTGACTCCCACGTCGCTCGCGACGTCGAAGTCCTCACCCGGCAGGACTGGCTCGAGGCCACCGCGCACTACCTCGGCTTGGTCGCGCTCGTGGACGCCCAGGTCGGCAGGATCCGGGAGCACCTCGAGCGCGCCGGCGAGTGGGACAACACGATCGTCGTCTTCACTTCGGACCACGGCGACATGATGGGCGCCCACGGCCTCATGGAGAAGGGGCACTGGCTCCACTACGAGGAGGACCTGCGCGTCCCGCTTATCATCCGCGCCCCCGACGCCGGCCACACGCGCACCGGGAACCTCATGTCGGTATGCGACGTCGCCAGCACGCTCTGCGACCTCGCCGGAGTCCCGTGGCAGGCAACCGATGACGGAATTTCGTTCGCGCACATGGTCGGTCACGCGCAGCCACCCCCGACCCGGGAGCACGTGTTTGCCGAGACCATGCTGTGCGACGGCCGACCCGGTGGTAACGGCGACGCCTTCCACGCCGCGGACTGGCAGTTCCCCCGGGACAGCCTCAACGCGTCGGTGCGGACCCGCAGCCACCGCTACGTGTTCCGGTCGCACGACGAGGACGAGCTCTACGACCTGGTCGCGGACCCCCATGAGCAGGTGAACATCGTCGCTTCACCGCAGGCGGGCGACCTCGCCGAACAGCTGCGCGGGCTGCTCGCCGCGGAGGTAGGCGACGTCCTTCCCACCGCCGCCGCGCTGATCCGCGATAGCTCTCGCAGCCTCGAGACCGCACCGTCGACATTGTCAGCGAGCAAAGGAGCCAAGGAATGACCGGGACCGACAACCTCTCCAGACGTGGGCTGCTGCGTCTGGGCGTTGTAGCAGCGGGGACCGCCGCGCTCGCCTCCTGTTCACGAGGGTTCGGCGGCTCGTCCTCCCCCAGTGGGGGGACCGCCCTGGACTTCGCGTTCTGGGGCGAGGGAGACCAGAACAAGAAGCTCGTCGACGCGCTCAATCTCTATCAGAAGACCGCGGACGCCTCGACCGTCAACCCGCAGTACTCCGGCTTCAGCGGGTACTACGACAAGCTCGCGACCCGTGTTGCCGGTGGCAACCCGCCCGACATCTTCCAGATCCACCTGCCCTACCTGATGGAGTACATCGACCGCGGTGCGGTGGCCCCCCTCGACGACTACAAGGACCAGCTGGGGCTCGACAAGCTCCCTGACTACGTCGCCAACACGGCCAAGACCAAGGGCAAGTACTGGTTCGCGCTGCTCGGGGCAGCCACGCAGCCGGCCATCATCGTCGACACGACGAAGCTCGCTGCACTGGGCCTGTCCGCACCGTCGGGCGACTGGGACATCGACACGTACGCGAAGACGATGCTGGAGGTCTACACCAAGAGTGACAAGAAGCTGAACGGCACCGCCGACTCCGGCGGCAGCCCGATCACCCTTGAGGCGTTCCTGCGCGGGCAGCGGAAGTCGCTGTTCTCCGACGACGGCAAGCTGGGGTTCGGCGAGGCCGATCTGGTCAAGTGGCTGCAGTTCTGGCAGGACATGCGGGCCAACGGCGCGGCCGTGCCGATGACGGTCACGGCCGCCAACAAGGGTTTCCAGGACGACCCGGTCACCCTTGGCAAGGCCGCCTACAGCAGCACGGCCACCTCCCGCGGACTGCCGTCCATGCAGAGCCTCAACAAGGACACCCTGGCGCTGGCGACGTTCCCGTCCGGGGGCTCCGGCACCGGCTCCGGGACGAACATCATCCCAGCGGGCTGGTTTGCCATCTCGGCCAAATCGAAGAACATCAAGGCAGCCGTGCAGATGCTCCAGTACCTGACGACGAACCCCGACGCCGCCGCGGCGCTGGGTCTGGCCCGGGGAGTGCCGATCCCCGAGGACATGCGTAACACCATCAGCAAGACGGCCACCGGCCTGGACAAGGTGGTGTTGGACAACTACGTCGAGGTGGCGTCGAAGCACCCCGCGCCACTGCAGATGTACCCGCCAGGAGCCAGCAAGCTCCTGCAGACCTCCCTGCCCGACGCCAACGAACAGGTCGGCTTCGGCAAGATGACGGTCGCGCAGGCGGCGCAGAAGTTCCTCGCCGACGCCAAGAACGCCCTGTCGTGAGTGCGACGGCAGGCGTGCGCGTGGACCTCGGCCGGGTCATCGGCCTCGTCGATCCCAAGATCTACGGCCAGTTCCTCTCGCGCCGTCGCTGGGTGGTGGAGGACGCCCTATTCCAGCCCGGCCATGAGGACGCCGGTCTGGACGGCATCCGGCAGAGCGTCGCCAGTGCCGTCACGGAGATGGCGCCGACCGTCATCCGCTGGCCCGGCGGGTGCACCGGCACGAGCTACGAATGGGAGCGCGGCGTCGGCGAGCCCGACCTGCGCAGCCGCACGGTCGACTGGCACTTCGGGTATGACGTCGGGAACGGCTTCGGGACCGCGGAGTTCGTCGCGTTCTGTCGCGAGGTCGGTGCCGAACCGCACATCAACCTCACCACCGGGACCGGGAGCCTGCGCGAGGCGCTGGCGTGGCTGGAGTACGCCAACGGGAGCGACCGCTCGCACTACGCCGAGCTGCGCCGCTCGCACGGCTACGACGAACCGTTCAACGTGCCCTACTGGCAGATCGGCAACGAGGAATGGGGGGAGTGGGAGATCGGCAGGGTCACGGCGGGCCAGAACGCCCAGCGCGCCCGGGAGTGGGCCCACGCGTTGCACAAGCTCAAGCCGCGGATCAAGGTGATCGCCGTCGGGGCGTGGCGAAAGGACCTCGCGGTCGACTGGAACACCGCCCTGCTGCGCGAGGCGTGGGACGACCTCGACTACCTCGCGGTGCACACCTACTGGCGCTTCGACTCCGATGCGGAGGCGGGCGACTACGACCGGCTCATCGGCGCCAGCGTCGCCGAGGAGGAGGCCATCGTGGCGCTCAAGGGGCTCATCGACCTCATCGGCCGTGAGAAGGGCTCCAGCCACCGACCGAGCATCGCCTTCACGGAGTGGAACTGCGCCGACCTCACGCACCAGGAGATGAGCCCGCAGTGGCGGCCGGGGCAGACGCAGTACCGGATGCTCGACGCGCTGGTCTGCGCCTCCTTCCTCAACGTGATGCAGCGCCAGAGCGCGACGGTGGGCCTGGCGAACTTCGCCCAGACGATCAACGTCGTCGGCGCGCTCATGGTCGACCAGGACAACGTGATCAAGGAGGCGGTCTACTGGCCACTGTGGATGCAGCGGCACCACAGCGGACCGGTCGCCGTCGACGCCCTCGTCACCGCGCCCACCCTCGGCTGCTGCGGGTTCGACGGGCGTCGCCGGGAGATCCCCGCCCTGGACGTCAGCGCCACCCGCAGCGAGGACGGCACCCGGCTGTGGCTCTCGGTCGTCAACCGGGACCGCGAGCAGGCCCACTCGCTCGACCTAGACCTGCTGGGTGCCGAAACGGTCACTGCGGCCAGGACATGCCTGCTGACGGCACCGCTGCTGGCCCGCAACACGGTCGAGGACCCAGAGTGCATCTCGCCGACGTGGGTCGACGTCGAGGACGTCACGGGGCAGGTGTCGGTGCCGCCCGCGTCATACTCGATCACAGAGATCACCCTCGATCCCGCCCGTGGCTGAGCCTGTCACGGCCTCAGCGAGGCGAGGCAATCGCCGAGCGGAGGTTACGGCTGGTAGAACACAGTCCGTGACCGAGTTGGCGGGCGACAGCGGGTCGGGCCGGAGGGCGGGTGTCCGCTCGGCCCAGACAGTCGACCTGCGACGGCAGAACTACTCCGCGATCCTGCGGACCGTGATGCAGCACGGCCCTATCGCCCGCTCGGAGGTGGCCACGCTCACCGGGATGGCCACCGGGACGATGACCAAGCTGACCAGCCTGCTCGGCGAGGTCGGGCTGCTGCGCGAGCTGGCCCCCCCGATGCGCGAGGGGGCGCTCGGCCGCCCCCGCACCCCGATCGTCATCGACGACAGCGTCTACCGGGTCATCGGTATGCACTTCGGGCTGCGCCGGACCAGCCTGTGCCTGCTCGACCTGCAGGGACATCTGCGTGAGGAGGCCCGGGTGAGTCACCGGGGGAAGGGGTTCGACGCGGTAGTCGGTCAGGCGGTCGAGGCTGCGAGCGAACTGCTGGCGAGCAGCACGGGCACGGTCCTCGGCATCGGGGCCACCACCGGTGGGTGGGTCGACCGGGAGGCGGGCTGTGTCCGGGAGAACCGGGCGCTGCGGTGGATGGACGCCCCGCTGCGCGAGGCGCTGACCTCTGGGATCGGCCTGCCCGCCGAGATCGACTCCAGCTTTCGCGCGCTGGCGATGGCCGAACGCTGGCTCGGCGTGGCGCGCGACGTCGACGACCTCGTCGGCCTGTTCGTGGGCAACGTCGTCGGCGCCGGCTTCGTGCTCGGGGGACAGCTCTACCCGGGACACACCGCGGCGGCCGGGTCGATCGACCACCTCTCCGTCGGAGTGATGGGGGAGCGGCCCTGCAGCTGCGGCCGGCGCGACTGCCTCCATACGGTGGCGAGCGACCTCGCCGTCCTGGAACGCGCCAGGGCCGCCGGCGTGGTGGGAGCACGCGGCTCGCTGGAACACCTCATCCGCGCGGCGCGTGGGGGTCAGCGGCAGGCCGATGAGCTGCTTGCCGACCGTGCGCGGCTTGTCGGGGTGGCGGCGGGCACGCTCATCGAGATGCTCGACCCCGAGATGGTCGTGATGAGCGGCGGCGTCGTCGATGCGCCGGAGTACCTGCGCTCGGTGCAGGACGGGGCCCGGGCCTACCTGCTCGACAAGCGCGCCGTCGACGTCGAGTCGGTCATCCGGGTCAGCGCGTTCGGCGCGGAAAGCGCTGCCGTGTCGGCGGCCAGCGTGATGCTCGACCGGGTCCACGCCGCCCCGACGCAGTTCGTTCCCGCCCTGAAGAAGATCCGCTACGGCTGATCGGGGGTCATCCCGATCTCTTGACCGCTGCTTCGTCTGAAGATTATCTTCTGACACAAGATAAATAGTCCCATCGAACCAGGAGCCCGAGGTTGATCTCGTCAGACCCGTCGGTGACCCGGGTGCACGCGTGGGCCCACGCCGCCTCCGCCCGCAGCACCTGGGTGATGGTGCGGGTGCAGGCGGGGCCGTATGCCGGCATCGGCGAGCTCTCGGACGGGGGTGCCCCAGCAGCCCTGGTGTCCGCGGTGCGCCAGGTCGAAGCGCTCATCGTGGAGCTGCCGATGGGCGCGGCGCTGACCACGCTGCGCGCGGCGGTCGCGGATCGTCGCGCCCTGGCCAATGAGGCCGGAGCCTTCCTGTGGTCGACGGTCCTCGGTGGCTGCGAGTCGGCGTTCGCCGATCTCGCCGCCCGGATGGAGGGTGTCCCGCTGTCCATGGCGTTGGGGCTCGGCAGCCCGCGCCCGGTCCGCTGCTACGCGAACATCAACCGGCACTTCGGCGCGCAGTCCGGCCAGGCGGTCGCTGACGCGGCGCGGCGCGCGGCCATCGCCGGCTATGGCGCGGTCAAGATCGCCCCGTTCTCCTGGGCACGGCTGCAGGGCGCGTCGGGCGCCGAGCTGGTCCGTCAGGGACTCCGGTTGACCCGGCAGGTCGCCGAGGGGCTGCCCGCGGGCGTCGCGCTGATGGTCGACTGCCACCACCTCGTCCCACCGGACCTCGCGGACCAGGCTCTGCGCGGGCTGGCGACAGTAGACCCCCTCTGGGTCGAGGATCTCGTGGACGTCACCGACCCGTCTGCCCTGCGCGCCATCCGGTCGAGCGCCGCCCTGCCGCTCGCCGCCGGCGAGTACGTCTGGCAGCCCGAGGTGGCGAGGGCGGCCTGCGTCACCGGCGCCCTCGCCTACTGGTTGGTCGACCCGAAGCATGTCGGCGGCCCGGCCGGTACGGCGCGGCTGGCGGAGGCGGCCGCTGGGACGACCCTCACCTTCCACAACCCGAGCGGCCCGGTCGGCACCGCCCACGCGGCCCACCTCGCCGGGCTCGCCACACAAGCAACGTGGCTGGAGGTGGCCTGGGGGGAGCCCGACCGAGAGGGCTATCTCGAGCCACCGGAACTCATCGTCGACGGACGGTGGGTGCCGCTCGATGCTCCCGGCATCGGCGTCGACCTGGTCGAGTGGCAGCCGGCTGGTGCCGTGCCCGCGGAGTGGATCGCATGAGCTGGTTCGGCGGGACGGCAACGCTGGGGGAGTGCCCCCGGTGGGACGGCGATACGCAGTCACTCACCTGGGTGGACATCGACGGTGGCACGCTGCACCGAGCAGTGCTTGTCGATGGAGCCTGGGGGGACACCCAGTGGAGCGTCGGCGCCCCACTCGCCGGCGCGGTCGCCGTCGACGGCGCTGCCGACACCTACGTCCTGTCCCTCGGCGGCGACCTCGTCACCTGGCATCCGGCATCCGGTGCGGGTGAGGCGCTCTCCGTCCTTGCACCGGATCAGGGCGAGCGACTGCGGCTCAACGAGACCGTCACCGACCCGTGGGGGCGGATCTGGGTCGGCAGCATGGCCTACGACTGGACCGCCGGGGCTGGGTCGTTCTCCGTCCGCCACCGGGACGGGTTGATCGCCCGGGTCATCGAGGGCTGCACCATCACCAACGGGGTGGGGTGGAGCCCCGACGGCACGCAGATGTACACCACCGAGACCCGGCCCGGAGCCATCACCGCCTGGCGTGTGGACGAGCACGGGATGCCGACCGACCCGCGCGTGGTCGTTACCTCGGATGGCACGGACGGCAACCCGGACGGGCTCGCCGTGGACACCGAGGGCAACCTCTGGAGCGCCTTCGCGGGCGGCGGACACGTCACCTGCCACTCACCGCAGGGGCGGGTGCTGCACCGGGTCGGGGTCGACGCCCCGCTGGCGACCAGCTGCTGCTTCGCCGGCCCGGAGCGGGATCGGCTCGTCGTGACCACGGGCACCAAACGCCTCGACGCGGAGACCCTGCGGCGCCACCCGAGCTCCGGGCGCGTCTTCGACGCCGGCGTCGTGGGGGCGACCGGGCTGCCTCAGCGCCCAGCGGCACCGACGTCGCCCCCAGCGACCTGATTCAAGGAGGAACCCATGTCGACCAACCTGACCGCCAAGCGACGAGCTGCCACCCGCGGCCAGCGACGCCACCAGAACCGGTGGGCCCTGTTCTTCCTCGCTCCGTGGCTGCTGGGCTTCGTCGCGTTCACGGCCGGACCGATGCTGATGTCGCTCTACCTCGCGTTCACGAACTACGACCTGCTGACCGCTCCGACCTGGACCGGCTGGGACAACTTCATCCACATGTTCGCCGATGACCCGCTGTTCCGGGCGTCGCTGCGGGTGACCGCGATCTACGTGGCGGTGGGCACCCCGCTGAGTGTGGCCTTCGCGCTCGCCGTGGCGGTCCTGCTCAACCGGGGGCTGCGCGGGCTCGACTTCTACCGCTCCGCGATCTACCTGCCCTCGCTCTTCGGCGGCAGCGTCGCCATCGCGGTGCTATGGCGCAAGGTCTTCAACGGCGACGGGATGGTCAACCAGATCCTCGCGCTCTTCGGCGTCCAGGGTCCGTCCTGGATCTCCGACCCGCATTACGCGCTGGGGACGCTGATCGTCCTGGAGATCTGGCAGTTCGGCGCGCCGATGGTGATCTTCCTGGCCGGTCTGAGGCAGATCCCTACGGAGTACTACGAGGCGGCCGCGGTCGACGGGGCCTCGAAAGGGCGGCAGTTCTGGAGCATCACCATCCCGATGCTCAGCCCGATCATCTTCTTCAACCTCACCCTGCAGCTGATCCGCTCGTTCCAGGCGTTCGCGCCGGCGTTCATCATCAGCAGCGGCTCGGGTGGGCCGGTCAACTCGACGTTGTTCTACTCCCTGTACCTCTACCAGGAGGGCTTCGTGAACTTCAACATGGGATACGCCGCGGCGATGGCCTGGATGCTGGTCGTCCTCGCCGGATCCGTCGTGGCCGTCAACTTTTTCGCCGCCAAGTTCTGGGTGCACTATGGCGAGTGACCTGCTGACCCCGCCCACGGTGACCGGGGGGGACCGTCCCGGCCCAGCGCCGCGCCCGCGCCGTCCGCGGTTCGCGATCCGGCCGGCGATCTACCACGTCGTGCTCATCCTGGTGACGCTCGTGATGCTCTACCCACTGATCTGGATGGTGGCGAGCTCGTTCAAGCCCACCGACGAGATCTTCTCCCAACCGGGCCTGATCCCGCAGACCTTCCAGCCGGAGAACTACGTCGACGGGTGGCGGGGGATCGCGACGAGCTTCGACATCTTCCTCGAGAACTCGATGTTGATCTCGGTGCTGGCCATCATCGGCAACGTCTTCTCCTGCAGTCTCGCCGCGTTCGCCTTCGCCCGGCTGAAGTTCTTCGGGCGCAGGACCGCGTATGTCGCGATGCTCGTCACGCTGATGCTGCCGTCTCATGTCACCCTCGTGCCGCAGTACATCCTGTTCAACCAGCTGGGCTGGGTGAACACGTTCTACCCGCTCTTCGTGCCGCACTTCTTCGCCGTGGATGCCTTCTTTGTGCTGCTACTCGTCCAGTTCATCCGGTCACTGCCCGGCGAGCTCGACGACGCGGCCCGCCTGGACGGCTGCAACCCGTGGCAGATCTTTCGGCACATCATCTTCCCGCTGCTGCGGCCGGCGCTAGTGACGACGGTGATCTTCACCTTCATCTGGTCGTACAACGACTTCTTCAAGCAGCTGATCTATCTCAACGACGTGCCGCTGTTCACCGTCCCGCTGGGCCTGCGCCAGTTCCTCGACTCGACGGGCGACTCGTCCTGGGGTCCAATGCTGGCCATGAGCACTCTTGCCCTGCTGCCACCGCTGGTGCTGTTCGTCGTCTTCCAGCGCCGGATCGTCGACGGAGTCGCGACGTCCGGGCTCAAGGGATGAGCAGGACGCCGGGCTGCGCGGTGGTGACCGGCGCGGCCGGAGGCGTCGGGTCGGCGGTGGTGCAGGCGCTGCTGCAGGACGGCTGGTCGGTGGTCGGGGTGGACCAATGCGAGCTGCATGTTTCGCTGGCGACGGCGGAGCGGTTGTCGTGGGTGGTCGGGGACGTCCGGGACGATGCGACGGTTGCAGAGACCCTCGCGACCGCGGGGGAGGGAGGCGTCAGCGGTCTGGTCACCGCGACCATCGCCGACGACCGGGATCCGTTGGAGGAGCTGGACCGGCACCGGATCGCGGCGGTCCTCGACGCCACGGTCACCACCGCGTGGGCCTGGAGCACCGCGGTTGCTTTGGCTGCTCCGGAGGGCGAGGCGTCGATCGTGCACGTCTCCAGCGTTCACGCCGTTGGCGCGGCGGCCTCGATGGCGCCGTACGCCATGTCGAAGGCCGCGCTGGGGGCGCTAGCCCGGGCGTCGGCACTCGAGTGGGGACCGCGGGGCATCCGCTGCAACGTCGTCATGCCCGGCTTCGTCCCCGTTGAACGCAACCAGCACCGCTGGTCAGACCCCGAGGAGACGGCGGCGCTGAGTGACAAGCACCCGTTGCGAAGGCTCGTGATGCCCGAGGACGTCGCCAACGCCGTTGCGTTCCTGCTGGGTGTCAAGTCGCAGGGAATCACCGGCGCCGTCCTGCCCGTCGATGGCGGGATGCTGGCGGCCCTGCCCACGTGGGCTTGAGGCCAAAAGCAGAGTTTGTTCCAGGCGCGACGGGTCCTCGGGTACTCCGCGCCGAAAATGTGGGAGTCTCGCCCTACGAGCAGTGCCGGTTCGGGCAGCTCGAGCGGGTGAGGACGTTCTTCTGCCCGGCGTGGTCGCGGTGCGTTTAGCGGCGGTGCCGTCGCAGGGCCACGCTGCCGCCTGGCAGAGCACGGGACAGGCCCCTCGCCGGTGGATGAGAACTCATGATGAGGAGCGGTCCGTCGGGTGGGCGCGGGTGCGATGGATGGTGACGTCTTGTCCCCAGTGTTTGGTGCTGGGTACCTCGAAGCCGGCCAGCCCGGCGAGTCGGGTTGCCATGTCGTGTACGAGCTCGTCGATTGAGCTGGGTTTGTTGTAGAAGGATGGTACGAGTGGGTACACGACTCCGCCGGCGAGCGAGACTTCGTGGGCGTTGCGCAGGTGGATCGAGCTGAGTGGCGCCTCGCGCAGCGCGAGGATCAAGCGGCGGCGTTCCTTGAGGGTCACGTCGGCGGCGCGGGCGAGCAGGGTGTCGCCGAAGCCGGCCGCAACCGATGCCAGTGTCCTGGCCGAACACGGCACGACGATCATCGCGTCCACGGGAAAGGAGCCGCTGGCAATGGGAGCCGCCAGGTCGCCGTTTCGGTAGACGACCGTCACCAGCTCTGACAGGGCGGCCGGGCGCAGGCCGCACTCGTGCTCCACGGTGATGGCGCCCCACTTGCTCATCACGAGATGCGTCTCGACGCAGAGCTCTCGCAGGCTCCGTAGGAGTGCGACCGCCACGGCTGATCCGGATGCGCCGCTGATGCCAACGACCACACGCGCCATCTCTTGCCCCTCTCACCCGGGCCACAGCGCGGTGACGGGCCGGAACTCGGTTCGCTTGTTGGCCCGGTCCAGCGGTGGGCCGAGTGGACCGGCTCGCGCCCCGGCAGGTGATCCACGAGAGGAGCAGCCTCGCATCCACGCTCACGGTGGGGCGAGGCGATTCTCAAACTACGGGAATGGTCTTCTGGCCGGTACAGTGGACTTTCTACCGTCGAGGTATGCAGAACGGTTTCACTTGGGCTGAGCCGGAGCTCGTGGTCAGCGGCCGCATCCGGACGTCGGATGGCGCGTGGGGCCGAGGAGAGGTGTGGCTTGGTGGCGGCCATATCCTCCGTCTGGTCGAGGGTGACCCCTCCGACGGCCACGTCCGAACGACGCCCGAGGGAGTTGAGCGCGCCATCCCCCGGCTCGACGTGGGCAACGCCTTCGTTCTGCCTGGCGTCGTCGACGCTCACGTGCACTGCCTCTCCCACGAGGGTGAGGGCGTCGCTGCCGCCACCCGCGCTGCGGGGGCGGGAGGTGTGACCACCATCGTCGAGATGCCGTTCGACGGGACCGGCCCCATCGACTCTCACGACCGGCTGCTCGCCAAGCAGGAGCTGATCGACCAGGAGGCCCACGTCGACGTCGCACTGCTCGGAACCCTGTCACCCGCTGGTGGCTGGCGTGCGGCGGAGGCGCTGGCGAGCCTAGGGGTGGTGGGCTTCAAGGTATCGCTGTTCCTCACTGACCCGCACCGGTTCCCCAGGATCGATGACCATGAGCTCCGCAAGGTGATGCGGGCGGTGCACGAGACCGGGCGAACGCTGTGCGTCCACGCGGAGAACAACGAGGTCGTCAAGGGGTTGATCGCTGAGGAGTCGCAGGCCCATCCGATGGACCCACTGGCGCACGGACGCTCGCGGCCAATCGTCTCGGAGACGCTCGGTGCCCTGACCGCCCTGGAGATCGCCGCCGAGCAGGGCACTGCCCTGCACCTGTGTCACCTGTCGGCCTCCCGCGGAGTGGACCTGGCAGGCTGGTATCAAGGACAGGGTGTGGACGCGACCGTTGAGACGTGTCCGCACTACCTGACCTTTGAGGAACAGGACATGTGCGACCACGGTGGCCGGCTCAAGATCAACCCCCCGCTGCGGTCCGCGGCGGAGCGGGACGCGATGTGGCGGCGTGTGGCCGACGGTGCAGTCACGGTCATCGCCTCTGATCACGCGCCCTGGCCCCTCGGGTTCAAGGACCACGACCGAATCTTCGACAACCACTCCGGCGTTCCGGGGGTGGAGACTCTGGTCGCCGCAACGTTGGGTGGCGCGCTCCGCCAGGACGAGACGCTCACGGCTTTCGGCCGCGCGGTCGACGCGCTCACGATCAGTCCGGCCCGGCGATTCGGCCTGGCTGACCGCAAAGGTTCTCTGGAGGTGGGCAAGGACGCCGACCTGACCGTGTTCGTTGGCAGCGACGAGCACCAGATCGACGAGACGATGCTCCACTCGAACGCGGGATGGTCACCGTACGACGGCATGCGCCCCGGCGGATATGTCAGCCACACGATCTCCCGCGGCCAGGTCATCTGGGACGCGGCATCGGGCGCCGCAAGCGCGCCCGGC
>JAABUS010006424.1_pt1 | contig 14309 bp, 11 predicted proteins | sample 5560161 | NCBI WGS metagenome assembly JAABUS01 (sample SAMN10711885, study PRJNA513376) | rock metagenome | isolation source: Antarctica rocks | place: Antarctica: Victoria Land, Trio Nunatak nord | collected 2016-01-04 | reverse complement strand
CCCCGATCGGGAGAAAACCGCGACCTTGGAATCGCCCCGGTCGATCCCGGCCCCACCGGGCGGTCATCGATGACCCAGGTCCCTTCTCCCCCCGGGAGGGGGTGCCGAAGGACGGGTGAGGGGCCCCGGCTTCGAGGGGGATACAGCCCTGCGGAACCGAGGGCCCATCGGGCGGTCATCGACGTCCCGGCCTCCCCCGCCGTCGTCGCCAACCCGTCTCGATGATGCGATCCGACATGCCACACGCGCTTTACAAACCTTTACAATGCGCGGGCCCGCAACCTTTATAGTTCCTTCACAAGACGGGCTGCCGTCGATCGCCGGCGGCAGGTCTCCCGGCGTGGGCCGACGCGTCGTTCGGCCACCGGGACGGGACTTCGGGCGACGGGCGAAATCGGATCGCATCGCGCGGGGCCGGCTCCCACACAATTCCCTCCCTGGTGCCGTCATGATGAGTAAAGCCTTGGGAATGCTGTTCATGGGGGTCGGTGGCGTGGCCGCACTCCTCGCGTCCTCCGGCGCGGCGAGCTTGCAGGAGGACGGCGGACCTGCCGCGAAGGGTGGCGTGTCCAAAGGCGCGGCCCGGAAGTTCGGCGGACCTGGAGGTCGTGGAGGTCCCGGAGGCTTCGGCCCCGGCACCTTCCTGGCCCCTCGAATCGTCGAGGAGGCCGACGCGGACGAGGACGGTCGCCTCTCGCCCGAGGAGGCGTCCCGGTTCGCCGAGCAGTTCGTCCGCGAGGCGGACGCCGACAAGAAGGGCTCGATCGACGCCGAAGGGCTCGGCCGGGCCATGAACGGACGCATGGGCCCGCCGCCGGGCCCCGATGGCCCCGGCGGACCTCCTCCGGGTGGCCGTGGCGGCCGTCCCTCCCGATCCGGTCCCGACGGCTCGGGTGGTCCTCCCCCCGGTGGCCCGGGCGGGCCGGATGGCCCTCCGGGAGGCTTCGGACCCGGCACGTTCCTGGCGCCTCAGGTTCTCGCGGCGGCCGATGCCAACAAGGACGGCCGCCTCTCGCCCCAGGAGGCGTCGGAGGCTGCCGGGCGATTCGTCCGCGAGGCGGACACCGCAAAGAAAGGCTCGCTCGACGCCGACACCCTGGCCGAGGCCATGAACCGTCGGATGGGACCTCCGGGCGGTTTCGGACCGGGAGGGCCGATGGGCCAGGAGAGCAAGCTGCTGGAGAAGTTCGATAAGGACAGCAATGGCCAACTGAACGCGAACGAGCGCAAGGCGGCCCGCGAGGCCGCCAAGAAGGAGGGCGGTTCCCGGGGGCGGCGTGGCGGCGGCTTCGGACCTCCCCGGGGGGGCGGACCGGGAGGACCGGGAGGCCGCGAGGATGAAGCCCCGGCAGGGCCCGGCGTCCGCATCAAACCGGCCGACGTGGAGACATTCCCCGGCAAGCCGCTCTACGAGCCGACCGTCTTGCGCACGCTCTTCCTCGACTTCGACGGAGAGGACTGGGAGGCCGAGCTCGCCGATTTCCGGAGCACCGACGTGGATGTCCCGGCCACGCTGACCGTGGACGGCAAGGCGTATCCGGGCGTCGGCGTCCACTTCCGCGGGCTCTCGTCCTACATGGGGGTACGCGAGGGGCACAAGCGGTCGCTGAACCTCTCGCTCGATGGCGTCGACCCGGAACAGAGGCTCGACGGCTACAAGACGCTGAACCTCCTGAACTCGCACGAGGACCCGACCTTCTTGCACACGGTCCTCTACTTCGACATCGCCCGCCAATACATCCCGGCGCCCAAGGCGAACTTCGTCCGGGTGGTCATCAACGGCGAGAGCTGGGGCCTCTACGTCAACGCGCAGCAGTTCGACAAGAAGTTCCTCGCCGAGAACTATCCGAGCGCCAAGGGGGCACGCTGGAAGGTGAAGGGGAACCCCGGCGGTGGCGGCGGGCTGGAATACGTCGGTGACAAGGTCGAGGATTACAAACGCCGTTATGAGTTGAAGACGAACAACGACGAAAAAGCGTGGAAAGACCTCGTCACGCTCTGCAAGACGCTCAACGAAACGTCGGCGGAGCTTCTGGAGGAGGCACTGAAGCCCATCCTGGACGTCGAGGGCGTCCTGTGGTTCCTGGCCCTGGACAATGCCCTGATCAACAACGACGGCTACTGGGTCCGCGCCAGTGACTACGGCCTCTTTCGCGACCAGAAGGGGGTGTTCCACGTCATCCCCCACGACGCCAACGAGACCTTCGGGCCCGCGATGGGGTTCGGCTTCGGTCGAGGGCCGGGCGCCGGGCCCGGACCCGTCGGAGGACGGCCGGGCGCCGGGGGTGGACCCGGGGGACGGCCTGGTGGCGAACGTGGGCCCGGTCCGCGTGGAGGACCGGAGGCCGGTCCGCGGCCCGCGCGGGTGGACCTCGACCCGCTGGTCGGCCTCGACGATGAAAGCAAGCCGCTGAGGAGCCGCTTGCTGGCCGTGCCCGCCCTGAGGGAGCGGTATCTCCGGCACGTGCGCACGATCGCCCAGGACTGGCTCGACTGGGAAAAGCTGGGGCCGGTGGTGGGACGTTACCGGGCGCTCATCGAGAAGGAGGTCGAAGCCGATACGCGCAAGCTCTCCTCGCTCGCCGCGTTCCAGAAGTCCGTGGCCGACGCCGAGGCCGAAGACGCGGGGCCCGCTCGCGGTCGCCCGACCCTCAGCCTGCGGGCCTTCGCCGACGGGCGTCGCAAGTACCTCCTGGAGTCTCCGGGGTTAAAGGAGTTGACGCCATGAGCCCGCCTATCCGTAGAGGAAGGGGACCGGCGTGATGAGCCTCGGAATCCTGGAGGCCGTCGGCACGGCCGCGCGGCCGACGCCCCCGGCGCACCCGCCCATGATCGCCCTCGAACCTCCCTTCGAGCTGAAGTTCCTCGTGACCGAGGCCGTGGCGGCGCAGGTGGCCGAGTGGGCCGCCCGCCACCTGAGGGCCGACCCCCACGCCGGCGGCTCGCGCGAGGATGGCTACCGGGTCACGAGCCTCTACCTCGACACGCCCGGGCTGGACGTCTATCACGGGCGGGGGTCCTTCGGCCGTGCCAAGTACCGGTTCCGGCGGTACGACTCGCAGCCGTCGCTCTTCCTGGAGCGCAAGTGCAAGGTGAAGGGACGCGTCCGCAAGCGGAGGACGAGGGTCGTGTCGGCAGAGCTGGCCTTGATCGACGCCCCGGACCATCCCCCGGCCTGGCCGGGACGCTGGTTCGGCCGGCGCGTGTCCGTTCGTGGGCTCATGCCGACTTGCCACATCTCCTATGAGCGGGTGGCCCGCATGGGCACAAGTCTCAACGGCCCGATCCGCCTGACCGTGGACCGCGACTTCCTCTGCCGGCGTGCCTCCGCGTTCGACCTCCCGGACCTGTCCTTCGGCCATGTCCTCTTCGCCGGCCAGGGGGTCGTGGAGCTGAAGTACCGGGCCGCGATGCCCGCGATCTTCAAGGCCCTGGTCCGGGACCTCGGGCTGAGCCCCGCCCCGGCCTCGAAGTACCGGGCGGGCGTCATCGGCTGCGTGATCGGCCCGGGACCTCGGGGGGGGACCGATGCCTGATTGGCTCGGCTCCTCGATGTCGATCGGCCCGGCCACGCCCCACGGGCTGCTGGCCTTCCGGATCGGGACCGCCCTGCTGCTCGGCGTGGTGGTCGCCGGGCTCTACCGGTGGGCACGCCGGGGCGAGGCGGTCCCGCCGACCTTCCAGACCACGCTGATCCTGCTGGCCACGGTGATGGCGATGGCGACCCAGGTCATCGGCAATGACGTGGCGCGTGCCTTCAGCCTGGTGGGAGCCCTGTCGGTGGTCCGGTTCCGCACGGTGGTCAAGGACACGCAGGACACCGCCTTTGTCATCTTCGCGGTGGTCGTCGGCATGGCCTCGGGCGCCGACCGCCTGGCGGTCGGGCTGGTGGGCCTGGCGGTCGTGGGCGTCGCGTCGCTCGCCCTCTGGCCGCGCCGACGCCCCGGCGAATGGCAAGGGGTCGAGAGCGCCCTTACCCTCCGCGTCGCCCTGGAGGGGGGGATTCAGGCCTCGGCCGACCAGGTCCTCGCGGCATCGACGGTGCGGCGCGTCCTGTTATCGGCCGCGACGGCACGCCAGGGGGTGGCCTTCGACCTCGTCTATCGGGTCCGCCTCCGCCCCGGATGCGCGCCCCTGACGCTCGTGGCGGAGCTGAACATGCTGGAGGGGATCGAGAGCGTGGACCTGCGCCGGGGAGATTGAGAATCTCCCGGGAGGACCGGAGCCGAAGTGAGCGATCGGACCATTGATCACCGCACACGGGGGGAGTTTCCTCATGGAATATCTCAATTCAGTCGGCGACGCCGTGGTTGACCGGTCCCTTCAGGAGCTGATCGGGGCCATCATGGTGGCGCTCGCCCTCGCGCTGGCCACGGCCGGCCTCTATGCCCTCGGGCGGCGCAAGGTGAGCGATTCCGCGATGCTCGTCACCTGCCTGACGATCGTCTCGAGCGTCGCCTCGATGGCCCTGGCCGCCGGGTATTTGACGGAAAGGGAGAGGAGGCAACGGCAGGAGATCCCGGGGGCGAGATCGAGCGGATTCCGGCCCCGGGCTGCGGTCAGCAGGGGGGACCTCATGGCCCGTGAGATCATGAAGATGGCCGACACCGACGGGGACCATTCCCTCTCCACCGAGGAGGCAGCTCGCGCGGCGGACTCGTTCATCCGGGCGGCGGACGCGAGCGGAAAGGGATCGCTCGACGCCCCGTCCCTCGCCAAAGCGGTCCATTTTCACATGAGGAATCACGATCAGCAATCCCCGATGCCTCCGGCCATCACCCCGGCGGAGGCGAGCCCGGGGGCGGGTGCCACACCGCCGCCGGACGATCCCCGGGCTCGGGACGCGGGCGCCGTCGAATGAATCGAGTCGTGGATGTGGGGCCTCTCCGGATGGCGAGGCGAGATCATTCGGGGCGAAATGATGGCGTATGGTTCGAGCTGGGGGGCGGCGTCCCGGCCCGGCGTCTCCATCCTGCTGGTCGACGACGACGTCGAGCTCTGCGAGCTGATCCGGGAGTTCTTCGCCCGCAGGGATATCCGCCTGGAGGCGGTGCACGACGGCCGCCTCGGGCTGGCGCGTGCCCTGGGGGGCGATCACGATTTGCTGCTCCTCGACGTGATGATGCCCGGCCTGGACGGCATCGAGCTGCTCCGCCTGGTGAGGCGGCAGAGCCAGTTGCCGGTGATCATGCTGACGGCGCGTACCGCGCAGGTCGACCGCGTCGCCGGGCTGGACGCGGGCGCGGATGATTACCTGCCCAAGCCGTTCGGGCCGGAGGAGCTGCTGGCCCGCATTCGCGCCGTGCTGAGGCGGGCCGGACGGGCCCCGATCGCGGTCGAAGTGCTCGAGGCGGAAGGAGTCCGGCTCGTCCCTTCGGCCCGCGAGGCCTGGTGCAAGGGGGCCAACGTGACGCTGACCACCGTCGAGTACGACATCCTGGAGTTCCTGCTCCGCGCCGCGGGCCGGACCGTCTCCCGCGACGAGCTGACGGCCGCCCTCTACCGGCGCCGGGCCTCGCCGTTCGACCGCGCCCTCGACGTGCACATCAGCAACCTGAGGAAGAAGCTCGGCCGGCACGGGGCCTCGATCCGGACGGTCCGGGGAGTGGGCTACCTCTTCCGCTCCGGCCCGGGCGAGCAGGGGGGCTCGTGACGTGAGGTCGATCTTCGCCAAGATCCTGCTCTGGTCGCTCGGGACGTTCGCCCTCTCGCTGGTCGCGTTCTGGGCCCTCGCGCGGTCGCTGGAGGGGCGGCCGCCCGGCCCCGACGACCTTTTCGGGCGCATGGTCGCGATGCAAGAGGGCGAGGCATGTCGCTCCTTCGAGGAAGGGGGCCCCGAGCGGCTCGCGGCCTTCCTCGGCCGGCTCGATTCCTACTTCCCCGCCGAGCACCACCTCGCCGACTCCCGCGGCCGGGACCTCGTCAGCGGCCAGGATTGGTCCACCTTGCTCTGGCGGAGACACGCCAACCCGGGGCCACCCCGCCTGCACGGGGACCGCATGGTCTTCGTCGGCCGCCCTCGCGACGACCGCTATCGATTCCTCGCCTTCGTCCGGCCAAGGTTCGACCCGCGGTTCAACCCTTGGAATATCCTGCCCTTCTACGGCGCCGTCGTGCTGGTCATCGCCCTGATGGGCTCGGTCCTGGCCGCCCATCTCGCCGCGCCCCTACGCGGCCTGCGGCGGGTGGTGGACCGCTTCGGGCAGGGCGACCTGGCGGCGCGGGTCGGCTCGACGCGGAAGGACGAGATCGGCGAACTCGCCCGGGCATTCGACCAGATGGCGGGGCGGATCGAGACCCTGATGACGGCCGAACGCCGGCTCCTGCAGGACGTCTCGCACGAGCTGCGATCGCCCCTGGCCCGCCTCGTCTTCGCGGTGGAACTCGCCCGGACGAGCGAAGACCGCGGGGCCTCGCTGGACCGGATCAAGAAGGATTTCGGTCGCCTCTCGCACCTCGTGGACGAGCTGCTCCAGTTGACCCGGGCCGAGGGGGACCCGATGGCACGGGAACTCGAGCAGGTCCGGCTGGACGACCTGATACGGAACGTCATCGAGGATTGCAGGCTAGAAGCGGAAGCGAAAGCATGCCGACTCGTCCTCCACACCGGAGCGGCGGCGACCGTCCAGGGAGGGCGCGAACTGCTCCGCCGCGCCGTCGAGAACGTGCTGCGGAACGCCATCCGATATGCCCCCCAAGGCACCGACATCGAGGTCGTCCTCCGTCGGCGCGAGGATGCCGCGACCATCCACGTCCGCGACCACGGGATCGGCGTCCCGGAAGAATCCTTGGGGGCGATCTTCGAGCCCTTCTTCCGCGTCGAAGGGGATCGGAGCCGGTCCAGCGGCGGCGTGGGGCTCGGCCTGGCCATCACCCGGCGGGCCATCTCCCTCCACGGCGGGACGATCGTGGCCAGCAATGCAGGGCCGGGCCTGAACATCACCCTCGAACTGCCCCTCGCCACCCGCGCCCCCGGCTCACTGGCCTGAAGGTCGCTCAGGCCGGCTTCGTCCCGGGTTTCCCGGCCTCGACGACGAATGACGCCTTGGTCACAGCCGGGGCCCCGGGGGACGTCACCTCCTCGACGACTTGATAATCGCTCTTCCAGAGGGCGGGGGTGACCTTGCAGCGCACGTACCCGCGCTGGGCGTTGAAGAAGCGGACGCACGGGTTGTCGGCCAGCCTTCGCTCCAGGTCCGGCACCTCGGCCTTGCCGTTCCCCCCGCTGGAGATCGAGGTGCCGACGAACTCGGAGGCGACGACGGGGGTCTCGGGCTTCCGGTCGTCGACCCGCAGGTCGTTGACCCAGTTCGAGTGGATGTCGCCGGTGAGCACCACCGGATTCGGGACCCGGCGCTCGCGGAGGAACTGCATCAGCTCCATTCGCTCGTGGGCATAGCCCGGCCACTGGTCCATCGAGTATTGCGGCTCTCCCTCTTTGGAGCGGAAGCTGACCATGCCCATCATCACCTGCTGCGCGAGCACGTTCCAGGTCGCGGGCGACTCCAGCAAGGACGCCTTCAGCCATCCGGCCTGCCTTGCGCCCAGCATCGAATTCTTCGGGTCGAGCGCAGCCTCGTTCAGGGCGCTGCGACGGTCGTCGTTGGGTTGGTCGGCGCGGTACTGGCGGGCGTCGAGCACCTGGAACGCCGCCAGCCTGCCGAACGAGACGGTGCGATAGAGCTGCATGTGCGGGCCGCGCGGCAGCGACCGCCGGCGCAGGGGCATCATCTCGTAGTAGGCCTGGTAGGCGTCTGCTCGACGCTCCAGGAAGGCGACCGGGTCGACCTCTTTCTCCTCGGAGATGGCCCCCGCGTAGTTATTGTCGAACTCGTGGTCGTCCCAGGTGACGGCCCAGGGGCAGCGGGCGTGCATGGCCTTCAGGTGTGGGTCGCTCCTGTATTGTGCGTAGCGGATGCGGTAGTCCTCGAGCGATCGGGTCTCCCCCCCGGCATGCTTGCGGACCTGGCCGTCCTTGCCCGGTCCCTCATAGATGTAGTCTCCGAGGTGGAAGACCAGGTCGAGGTCGTCCTTGGCCATGTGCTCGTAGGCGGTAAACAGGCCCGCCTCGAAGTGCTGGCACGAGGCGAAGGCGAACCGCAACTCATCGGGCTGCGCGTCCGGGGCGGGCATCGTGCGAGTCCGGGCGACCGTGCTCTCGGCGTCGCCGGCGCGGAAGCGATACCAGTACCGGCGGTCGGGTTCCAGGCCATCCACCTCGACGTGGACCGAGTGGCCGAGCTGAGGCGTGGCGATCGCCGTACCTCGGCGGACGACGTTTTTCATCGCATCGTCGGCCGCGAGTTCCCAGCGCACCTCGACGTTCTCGGGGGCCATACCGCCGCCCGGCTCCAGCGGCTCGGGGGCCAGGCGTGTCCAGAGGACGACCCCGCGGGAGGTCGGGTCGCCCGACGCGACCCCTACGGAGAACGGGTCGGACGTGAACGACGCCCGGCGAGCGGTCCGGCCCTCGGCCCTTCCGCCGGTCAGGGGGACGGCCGAGAGGGCCGCCGCATAGGCCAGGAATAGACGGCGGCTGACCCCGCCCTCGTGGCGAGCGGCCTCGTGGAGTCGGTCCAGATGCAGCACGGATTCACTCTCCAGGGATCGGTTGGCGGTCCGTCCGGCCGGGTCGATGGATGTACCGGACGGACGCGAGTCTCGCCTCGACGTGCCCAGAGGCTACCAGGCTGCAGGTTCGATTTCACGAGAAGGTTCCGTGAAAACCGGACGAAGGAGAAACCAGACAACCGCGCGCGAGGAGACCCACGTAGATCGTCGCGGGGAGGTGTCTTGCCCCACTGCAACGATCCCGGGATCGGCGGGTCTGCGTGACACAAGCCTTCAGACCTCCGGCGTATCGAGGAGCTTCGCCCCGCTCGCCGTGGCCCCCCCCGACAGGACGCCCGCCTTCGCGACGCTGACGAAGACCGCCAGGGCGAAGGCGGCCATGCCGAGCGCGAGGTAGTCCAGCCCCAGGACGAGCTGGCGGAGGGCGAGGTAGCCCCGCCACCCGCCCGTGATCAGCCAGACGGCCAGGATTAGCCAGGCGGCTATCCACGAGGCCCGGTGACCCAGCACGAGCCCGTAGCCCGCGATCAGCGCGGCCATGGTCGGCGGATAGAGCACGATCGCCCACGCCGGGATGGACCCGGATCCCTCCAGGTGCCCGGACGTCGCGGGGAGGCAGGCGAGCACGACCATCGACGCCCCGAGGAGCCGCAACGGGCGCCCCAGGAGGTCGTCGTACACCGCCCCGACGGCCAGGATGACGGCCAGGATCAGGTGGAAAGAGATCGGCCCGGGATGGGAGATGCCGGTCCCCGCCAGTCCGATCGTGGCGCCGACCGCCAGGCAGAATGCCCCGACCAGGAAGCGCCACGACTCGCGCCGACGCAGCCCGAGCCCCAGTTGCAGGGCGGCGACCACCAGGATCGGCATCGGCCGCGGCGAGACCAGCCCGCCCAGGTCGAGCGTCCCCGGCCCCACGACCGCCAGCGCCGCCAGCGAGACCGCCAGCGCCTCGGTCGCCATCCCGACGCGTTTCAGGGCCGCGTAGCCATAGAAGCCCACCGACGCGAGGAGCGTCAGGTAGAGCGGCGTCCCGCCGAGGTGCGTCGTGAATCGCGTCAGGAAGCCCTCATAAACCGCCTCGTGGCGATGCCCGACGGTCGCCAGGATCAGGAGCACCGGCGGGAAGAAGAGCGCGGTACGGAGGGCCCCCTTGCTCCCCTCGACCCGCCCGAGCTCCAGCAGGAGCACACCCACGGGCAGAAGGAATGGCACGAGAAAGTAGGGCCCGAAGAGATACGGCTCGCTCCCGGCGCCGCCGACGTGGTGCATCGACCAGCAGAGCATGGCCGATCGCGTCACGACCCCGAAGGCGAGCACCCCGAAGAGCGCCCAGGGATACCACGCCCAGGGCCAGGGGCTCCCGTTGTCGCGGACGTACGCGCGCCCCCGACGGACGGCCGGCAGCAGGGTCAGGCAGACGAGCCCCGCGGCGGGCCCGAAGCCGAAGAGCGCCCATGGCAGCGCCTCGCCCCCGGGATCGTCCAGCAGCGGGGTGAGTGCCACCGGGTAGAGGAAGAACAGGGCCAGGGCCAGGTAGTACGGCATCCGGAAGAGCGTCGGCAGGCCCAGGCGGATGCCCCGGAGCATCGCCTCGCTCACCGCGACGGCGAAGAGCAAGCCGCCGAGATAGCAGGCCACCCCGCGCCCCGGGCTCCGGGCGAGGACCTCGTCGAACGTCACCGAGGTGGCGAGGAACATCAGGACGACCAGCAGCAGCACGGTGCGCACGTCGTCCCAGACGCCGACGAACCGCACCAGCAGGCACGCGGTCACGGCGAGCAAGAGCGTGTACCCCGCCATCCCGGACAGCAGCGCCCAGGTCTGGGCGGCATCGGCGGACGACCCGAACGAGATCCGCAGTCCGAGGCAGACCAGCAGGGCGCTCAGGACATAGAACGGGTTGCTGGTGCAGACCCAGCGGACCAGCCCCCGTGTGCTCCCCGCATGGAACGTGGGCGCGGATTCGGATTGGACATGAGCGAGTTGAGTCATGACGCGAGCCCTCGACGTGATGGGTAGGGCTCCGGGGACCTCGGGAGATGTGATTGGGCGGTCCCCAGGCTCGTCCCGGCATCATAACCCGCCTGCGACAGTTGTCGCAAGGGGCCGTCCGTCAGATGACGTAGTCCTCGATGAAGGCCTTCGATTCGCCGAAGAACTTGAGGTCTTTGGGGGTGACGAAGACCTCCTCGCCGTGCGAGAGGTTCAGCTCGAGGCAGCGATCGCGCGTGAGCTGGACGTTGAGGACGGTGCCGTCGAGCAGTGTCAGGTCGAGGCGCACGAGGCCCCCGAGGGGGATCAGGCGCCTGATCCGGGCGGCCCAGGCGGGGCGGCCGTTACGCTGCCGGGTGACGTCCAGGTCGTGGGGACGGACGTATACCTTCCCCTTTCCGTCGGGTCCGGGGAGGTCGACCGGCAGGGGGGCCTCCTCCTCCGCGCTGTCCATTCCCAGGACCGTCTCGACGCGGAGGACGTTCACCGAGCCGAGGAACTTGGTCACGAACGGGGTCGCCGGGCGCTCGTAGAGCTGCTGCGGCGGCCCCATTTGCTCGACCTTCCCGTGGTTCAGGACCACCACCTGATCGGAGACCTCGAAGGCTTCCTGCTGGTCGTGGGTCACCAGCAGGCTGGTCAGGTGGACCTCGTCGTGGAGCCGGCGCAGCCAGGTGCGCAGCTCGTCGCGGATCGTCGAGTCGAGGGCCCCGAAGGGCTCGTCGAGTAGCAGGACCTTGGGCCGAGGGGCCAGGGCCCGCGCCAGGGCCACGCGCTGACGCTGGCCGCCGGAGAGCTGCGAAGGATAGCGCTCGGCATGGCTCAAGAGCTGGACCAGGCCGAGCAATTCGTCCACCCGCTCGCGGACCTCCCGGCGCGGGGGGCGGGGCTTCTGGACCTCGAGGCCGAAGGCGACGTTCTGGCGGATGGTCATGTGCCGGAAGAGCGCGTAATGCTGGAAGACGAAGCCCACCCCTCGCCGCTGGACGGGGAGGTTGGTGGCGTCCTCGCCGGTCAGCTCGACGTCGCCCGAATCGGCCTGCTCCAGGCCGGCGATGATCCGCAAGATCGTGCTCTTGCCCGACCCGGTCGGGCCGAGCAGGGCCACGAGTTCGCCGGCGGGGACCTCGAACGAGACCCCGTCGACGACCTGGAACTCGCCGAATCGCTTCGATAGGTTCTTGACCACGATCCCCACGTCAGCGTCTCCTGCTCGGATCGAATCGGGTTCGTGCGCGGCGATCGCGCCCTCAGCTCGCCTCTTCGTGCGCCGCCACGCGCTTGCGGAGCGTCTCCATGCCGATCAGCATCACGAACGAGACGCCGGCCAGGAGCAGGCTCGCCGCGTAGGCGCCCTCGGCGTTGAAGCTCTCGATCCCGTCGTGGACGTAGAGCGTGGCGGTCTGGGTCCGGCCCAGGATGTTCCCCGAGACGACCAGCAGCGCCCCGAACTCGCCGAGCGAGCGGGCCACGGTCAGGGTCACGCCATAGGCGAGGCCCCAGCGGATCGACGGCAGCGTCACCTCTCGGAACGTCCGCCAGCGCCCCGCACCCAGGGTGTAGGCGACCTCTTCCTGCTCGACCCCGAACTCGCGAAGGACCGGCACCACCTCGCGGACCACGAAGGGCAAGGTCACGAAGAGCGTCGCCAGCAGCATGCCGGGCCAGGAGTAGATGACCTGGATCCCCCACGAGTCGAGCGGACGGCCCAACCACCCCTTCGGGCCGTACAGGATCACGAGCATCAGGCCCGCGACGATCGGCGAGACCGCGAAGGGGAGGTCGACCAGGCCGTCGACCAGCGTCTTGCCCCAGAACTTGTGCCGGACCAGCACGATGGCGAAAGCCAGACCGAACACCGTGTTGACCAGCGTCGTCATCAGCGTGATCGCCATCGTCAGTCCGAACGCCCGTTGCGCATCGGGGGCCGCCAACGCCTTGACGAACGAGCCCACCCCCCCCGCCAGGGCCACCCGGACCAGTGCCAGGGCGGGGACCAGGATCAAGATCGCGAACCATCCCACGACCACGCCGATCAAGAGCCAGCGACCCAATGGGAGGGGTGAGGGGTGAGGGGTGAGGGGTGAGGGGTGAGGAGCGGACGGAGAATGGAGATTGGCAGGGTTTCCCAGAGGGGCGAGTGACAACTTTGTTTCCACGCGTTTCGCTCCCCACCTTCCCGGTCGTCGATCGCACCACTCGCCACTCACTTCATTCCGAATCCCTCATCCTCTCCCCTCTCCCCTCATCCCTGACCTATCGCCGCCGTTGCAGCAGGTTCAGGCCGATGAGGACGCCCAGCGAACAGGCGAGGAGGACGGCCGAGACGACCATGGCGCCGTGGGGGTTGCCGCTCTCGATCTCGCCGAAGATGTACATCGGGCCGGTCCTGGTCTCCAGCGGGCGGTTGCCGGCGACCATCACCACGCTGCCGAACTCGCCCAGGGCCCGGCTGAAGGCCAGCGCCGTGCCGGTCAGGATCGACGGCCAGAGGGTCGGGAGGGTGACGCGACGGAAGGTCGTGAGGGCGCCGGCCCCGAGGGTTGCGGCGGCCTCCTCCTCCGCGTGTTCCATCTCCATCAGCACCGGCTGGACGCTCCGGATGACGAACGGGTACGTCACGAACAGGAGGGCCAGCACGATCCCCGGCTTCTGGTAGATGATGTCCCATCCGTGCCGGCCGAGGAACGCCCCCAGGACGCTCGACGGCCCGTAGAGCACCACCAGCATCAGGCCCGTCACGACCGTGGGGACGGCGAAGGGGAGGTCGATCAGCGCGTTCATGATCCCCTTGCCGGGGAAGTCGTAGCGCACCAGGACCCACGCGGTGGCCGTCCCCATCACCGCGTTGATGAGCACCATCGCCAGCGCGGTCGCGAACGTCAACTTCAGGGCGTGCCAGGCGAACGGATCGCTCAGCGCCTCCCAGAACGCGAGCGCGCCGGGCTCGGCCGCCTGGACGCTCAGGGCCACCAGCGGGAGCAGGACCATCACCCCCAGGTAAGAGAGCGTGGCCCCTCGGACAAGCAGCCCGGTCGGCATCGAGCGGAGATCGGCCATGGCGTCAGTTCCCTCGGCCAGATCGGCGGGTGAAGAGCGAGTCCCAGACCCCGCCCTGGTCGTACACCTCTTTGTTGATCTCGCCCCAGCCCCCCAGGTCGGCGATCGTGAAGAGGCGGGGGGGCAAGGGCCGGTGGTCCTTCGACGTGTCGAGCCGGGGGTCGAGGGGTCGGAAGCCGTAATCGGCCATGATGCGCTGGCCCTCGTCGCTTCGCAGGAAGGCGAGGAACGCCTCGGCCACCTCCCGGTTGCCATGGCGCTTCACAGACTCCTCGATCACCGCCGCCGGGCTCTCGATCAGGAGCGTGGCCGGGGGGATGACGTAAGGGGCCTCGACCCCCGTCTTCTTGCGCTGCAAGAGCAGTTCGTTCTCGTAGGTAACGACCGCGTCGCCGGTCCCGCGCTCGAACGTTGCCATGCTCTGACGGCCGGACGAGTCCATGTTGACGACGCGGGCCTGGACCGCGGCCAGGAGCTCGCGGGCGGCCCGGCGATCCCCATCCCCTCTCCCCCTCTCCCCCCGGGAGAGGGCGCCCGGAGGGCGGGTGAGGGGTCTTGCCTCGGGTGAGGCGACGGCCTCGGCGATCCCCTCACCCGGCCTTCGGCCACCCTCTCCCCCCGGGAGAGGGTAAGAATCCCTTACCCTCTCCCCCCGAGAGAGGGTAAGGGGATTCGTCTTTGAC
>JAABUS010006422.1_pt1 | contig 14315 bp, 12 predicted proteins | sample 5560161 | NCBI WGS metagenome assembly JAABUS01 (sample SAMN10711885, study PRJNA513376) | rock metagenome | isolation source: Antarctica rocks | place: Antarctica: Victoria Land, Trio Nunatak nord | collected 2016-01-04 | reverse complement strand
CGAAACGCTCGTCTCGCAGAAAGGCTCCGACATCGATCCCTCCAGCCTCTCCAAAGCTGAAGCCTCGAGTGCGATTGACGATCTGAAGAACAAGGAGACGACGAATAGTGACGCCGCGCCGGGGGGGGCGATACAGGATCCTAAGGGGTGGGCGACGTGAGTTGTGAAGTTTTCTATGTATCAGGGGGTATTGGAGGGGGGAGGGATAGGAGAGAGGGAAGGGGAAGGGATGATGGATGGGAAATAAGGGAGGGTTTGGGGAGATTGGGCTAATGTGAAGGTGGTTGGCAGGGGCGATGATCCGGCGACGGGAAAGCAGATGGGGTACATAGCCGTGATGGCGCAGAAGGCAGGAGAGGCGAAACCGGCGGAGGGGATGGGCAAGACGGAGGCGAGCCAGAAGATTGGGGAGTTGAAATCGAAGACAGGGATGTGAGACGGCGGAAATGGAGGTGGGGCTGCGAAGGTAGGGAAGCGTGCATGCTGGGTGTATTTCAGCAATCCATTCTATAGGAGCACAGCATAGCCGTCACTGTCGACCTCGTTGTAGCGGCCCAGACGTTGTAGATATGTATCGTCAGCCTGTTCCTATTCATGTATCTCACACCGTGAACCTGATGCAGAGTATCCTCACGATGGGCTTCTGTCCGCTATACCAGCTCTTGATACATCTTCCCCCGGATGCTGTAAACCACGCTCATGCATACCATGCTGTATCATCAGCATTCCAACTCCAAAACATATATTGCCAGTATATCAAGTTTGTAACGCCTAAATGCCCATGCTTGTATCATCGTCCCATCTCTTCATCAAACTTATGGTTTGCCACAATGCCTTTCAGCTCCTGAATCGGATCCACAGTCGAGTATCGATTCGTGCCTGGAACTTCCGGTACGCCATGCAAAGGTGAATTAACATTAGCTCGTGTAATTACACTTGGTGGCCTGCCCGGCACCATGTCCATAACAGGATTACTGACCGCAACGATAGCGTTATTCGGATGCCTTCGTCTTCGGTGCCGTTCTTTAGTGTATCGTACATAGGCGTCGAACTCTTCTGGCTCGTTGGCTCCATGCGAGGACTGCAGGTGGCCACGGTTGTTCCATAATTGGGGGAACCAATGAGTTTGTTTCGAGAGGTTTTCGTCGCTGGCCAAGCGCTCTGAGGATTCTGCACCCCAGATGCGGATTTTGATGTATTTGATGAGCGGTTTCATCAGAGGTATGCAAGAGGCGATGATTCCACAATTGATTTCAAACCTGGCATTGTCATAAGTAAGGATTGCGATCCTAAAAACAGACTTCCTTACATTCTGGCTATCGCATTGCCAACGCCAACCCCTAGTATTGAAGTCCCTGTCAGCTATCGTGCCTTTGGTGATCACAGACCTTAATTTCTTACATGTGATATTGTTAGATTTGATCTCCCATGATAATGCTGTTCGTACAATGCAGGCTGCTGCAGTACTGAACAATGATCAGCAATGCCTTGGCGTTTGTGTATAGCCATGCCTTACAAAATACCCAAGCCCATAAGCAAGCACAAACCGACCTTGCTGCGAAACCTTATATCGACATTCCAGATTAGAAACACTGGAAAGAGGGCGCCGATGAAGTCAGTGACGATCGATATCACTGCCAGTATCAGCGGAAGTCGTACGACAAGACATCTGCGGCACGTACCACCCTGTGAGATGACGATCTTCTCTACCGTGTCTTTCCGGAAGCAAGATCCAAGGAGCGTTTGATCCCAATACTTTTGCACCGGATAGCATTGGAAGATCATCAACAGAGTCAGTGGAAGATGGGTCAAGATGATAAGGACAATGAGCCCTTGTAGGAATCGTCGGAGGCGGTCGAATTTGGAGAGGCGCAGAAGGAATTGGCATATCGAAATCTTGGAGAGCGCCAGAGTCACGAAAACCTGGATCCAGTCGAGGTAGTCGAATTTGAGATAGTGTGCATATTGGTAGGGAGATAAGTAACGGTAGTGTCTTCCAAGGCCATAAGAAACCTCCATCATTACAAATCCCATACCACAGCAATTGACAACCTAGAGCCAGTCAATACTCTAAGCCGGTATTAGATCCCCCAACGACTGACTTGGGTGAGCAGTATCGTGAAATCGTCCCATCCAAAGTTTCGCGTTATCCATATCCGAGTTCCCAGTCGCAGGCATACTATTATCATCGCCAGACCAAAGATCATCCAATTTATACCGAGCTGCGCGCAAAAGTCACATCAGTCCATATAGGAACACCACTGTGGGGCCAAGACACGCAGAGGGAATCGAACGCCCGCTGCACACAATGATCCTCGCCCGACAGGCAAGTCACCACCAAGAACTTTGGACCAGAATTTTTAACATATACGAACCAAGATAGGACCCAAGTTACGATTATCTCCTCCAGTTGGCGGCTGTGGACCGGTATTGCTCATCGTGGCCTAGTCGCATCACTTTTTCTGGGCAGCATCCTGGTGTATGTGCAGCGTCAGCCGGCTCTGCGTCGACGCTGTACGGATCCGAGTCACAGGTCTCCTGGTCTGATATCGAGGCACTGTGTGTTCGTTGATACGATATCATTAGATTGGATGTGTGATTAGAGCATCAACTCCCATCTATGTAAATCCGGGGGCTCTTCGTAATTATCGGCAGGTTGCCTCATGGGACGCCGTCGGGGTCGATGCTGCGGGCAAGATGGTGTGGACGGAGTGTGGTTCTCATTGGGTAAACTCTGAGGACGGACCAATCTTTAAACAGACTAGACACTGAAAGCTCGGTCGTGACAGTCAGCTTCTAGCCTTTTATAGAAGCTCTGCTCGCTCCATGGGAGGCTGGCGTTCTGAATTCAACGTCAGCCACTGAGCAGGTGGCTTGCCGGGGGCGGTTATGACTGTGTCTTCTCCACCTTGTGGAGACGAACTCCCCGACGTTGTCACATGCCCCGTATGCACTGGGTACGAGACACTGCATGAGCGAGCCTCAAAAACAAGCTGCACGAGGCTGCCATGATTTGTTGGCGATTCAGAGAAGCCAGATAAACAGTCCGTGTGTCTCCAGGCGCAAAGCCTAGGATCTAGGGAGGACCGTGAGGAGCATTGTTATTGGAGCGCTTGTACTGGGCTTGGAAGTACTGTTTGTGACCAGGAGGTTCATAACTAGATAGTTTTAGGACTAGTTTCTCTAGGCGCTGGGAGGACTATTTAGGTCCTCCTGCGACTTCCAAAATCAATCATTCTTCCTACTCACAAGAACTGCACCTAGTAGTTGTCTATTTTCTAGTGAACGAGCACGAGATTCCTCGTGGTCCTAGAAGAGATCGTGTTAGAAGTATCGTGTCAGTTGTTCGTTGTCATTCCAGTTCCTACAGTCCACCTAGTCGTCTTCGGAGACCCCCCTCAGTCCACCTTTGCGGCTGCTTCCTTTGGCGCTTGTGATGGCAACGTGCAACCGTATGGTACAGAACCATCTAGTTCGACGACGTTATCAATCGTTATGACTCCTAGCACCTCGAAGTCTAGATACTTTACAAGGTCAAAAACTTTATTCGTAATCTTTGGCACATTAAGATTGCAACTATTTGATGAAGAAGTGAAGCAAATGGACGCTTTCCTTGAAGAGGGTAGTGGCCCTAACAAGAGGGCCCATATTGAGTTCATTCTTCAACTAAGCTCGCAATAGCAACAGCTACAATCAATAAATCAAATCGTTGAGTCGACGATTTAAGGAAGATCGCATAAGAAAGATGTTAAACGAATAGAAAAGATCGTTAAATTAGCATCGTTAGTAGATATAATAAACGACAAGATTAATATCTATAATAAATCAATATTTATTTGTCAAATTTTTAAGAACAATAAGATGAACATATCTTAAATAAATTAACTAGCTTGATTTTCTATTGCTTGCAAGAAGCTAAAATGTCTATATATTTGCGTTATTAAAAAGCGCGAGTTTAAAGCTAAGTAGATGTTACAACAACAAACTTAGAATCTCTTTTAATCTATATATCAATCTATATATTAATCTTTAAGTTAGATTTTATCTATATTCTACAATGTATCTTCTATTTAGAATTTAAAAGTATTAAACATGTCTTAATTTACGCAATTGTTACAATTATTGCAATCTTAATTTTAATTAACGCAATCTATATAATTGTTGTATTAAAACTAGCAATAAAGTATAAACGCTTATGTCGTTAATGCATCTTAAGCAAATAGTTAAACTTATCTACTAAGAAACATAATAAATATAAAGAAGACGTTTTGTATTTCTACTTAAAAAAAGATAAAAAAAAAGATTGTTAATCTAAACAAATTAAAGATTTAAATTAATTAAAAATCTAATATAAACGTCGTATTTATAAGAATTGTTAATTAACTAAATCTAGAGTTAAGATCTTTAGTTAAAATAAAATTTCAAAATTTGTTTATAAAGACAACGAATTATAGAGAGACAATTCTATATTATTAGATAGCTATCAAATTAGACGTGAAAAAAGTTGAAAAAATTGTAAGATGTTTTGTTACTCTTAATATCGAACATTAGAAGCGTTTATTTCTAGATATCTTATAACTTTATACTATAAACGCTATTATTAAAATTTAATAATTAATAATATAAATCGAAGATTCTAAGATAAAAGAAGCGATTAAAAGCATTGTCGAATTAAAGTTTATATATTATAGTAATTACAATCTTTTAATGTATTTAAAAGCGATTATTTTATTATCTTTAAAAGTTATCGTAAAATTAAAAGATAAAAGCTTAAACTCTAGTTTAAATTCGTTATCTAATAATAAATTATTAAACGTAAAGAAAATTATATAAGTTTTAATTATTGCTAACTTTATAATGCATTTTTAATAAATTTTTAGCAAAACAATTATAAACTAATTAAGTATTTTGCGTTTTAAAAAGTTAATTTTCTCAACTTTTAAAAAAATAGATTTAAAATTATTCTTTGCTCTAAATAATTAATTTTTGCATTTAATATCTTAGAGACGTCTATTTTAGTCTTTTTATTCGTTTCGTTTAATTTATATTCTTAAAGACAAATATGCAAAGACATTAGAAATAAATTTATTTCTTTGCTAAACAAATTAAAGTTATAAGTTAAACAAATAAAATTAGAATTAGAATTAATAATTTTTACAAAAAAAAATAAAATAAAGATATTATAATTTCTCTACAAATATTGTTATTTTAACAAAAAAAAATTATAAATTTTTTATGTATTAATTTTATTATTTGTCGAATGCGAATAAAGTTAAGAACAAAACTAGCATTAAATTTAATTTAAAAACAATAATTAACATATATTAAATAATAACTAAAAAAAATAATTAAAAATAAATTAAATAATAAAATCTATAAGTTTGCGAAATTAATTAATAAAAGATTCTTTTAATAAAATGCGAAAGTTGTTATTGTTAACAAAATTAAGAATTCTAAGTTAAAAAACAAGTTTAAAGTAACGTTTAATTACTTTCGAATACATAAAAATTTATCAAATATTTATTTAAAGCTTTTAGCGAAAATTTACAATTATTTATTAAACTTTTATTATAATTATCTATTTATAATAAATTTAAAACATGCATATTATATTATTTTATTACATTAAAAGAACAAATATTACTTTGTTTTTATTATTTTTAATATTAATTAATTGCAATTAACTAAAATATAATAAAAATTATAATTAATAAAATTTACAATAACAAAGCTAATATATAGAGCGTTTAAATTTATTTCGTTATCTTAATTAAAGTCTTCGCTTCTTTACTTAAACAACTTAATTATTTTATTATTTTTAACGTTTTACATAAATAACTTTTTTAATAAATTTCGCAATTTCGATTATCTATTTATTTTCTTAAGAGATTATTTTTTTTTACGAATTAAATAAGCAAAATTAAAGTTGTTGTTTAAGAAACTTAAATTGTTTATAAACAAAATAAGAACTTTAAAAGTTACTTATTTAATAAAAGATTTCGTTTATATATTAAATAATTAAATTAAGAAAATAATAAAATAATTTACATCTATAAACGCAATTGAAGTGCGCACATTTTTAAAAACAATAAATATTACTAAGTAATAAATAAAGAATTTCTTAAAGATCGTTCGATCTCTATTATAATTAACGAAAAAAATAAAGTAAAAATAAAGTAAATTAAAACAATTTTTGTTCGAAATTTTACAAATTAAATATATTACAAAGATAACAATACAAAATATTAATTTATTTATAATTATTTATTTTTATACGAATACTTCTAAATTTGAAGCAAAATTAACGATTACTTAATTTAAAAAAGAAAATTCTAGAAATCTTTTAATAAAGATGTTTATATTTTACGATTTATTTATTTTTTTGTCGATTTAAAAACTTTATTTTATTTATAAGAAGAAATTATATTTAATAATTAAGTTTGCGAAATAATACAATTATTTTTGCAAACATTCTTATAATTAAATTGTTATTTATATAGATTATTAACTTCTTATTTACTTTTTTAAGTTTAATCTTTATAAAAGAATTTATAAATATTGAGCAAATAAACTTAAGAGATTAAATGTTACTATTAAGTATATTTCTAATTATTAAAACAAGATTGTTGACAATTTATCAAAAACAATATTTAATAAAATATATAATAATTTTAATTTTATAATAAATTACAAACTAAGAATTTTAAAAGAACAAAATTTATTATAAATATAAAAAAAGAAAAAGAAAAAATATAACGCATTTTTTGACTTCTTAAACTCTTCGCAAAAGAAAAAAGTTCTATATTAAAATATATTTAATAATAATAATATATTTGTTCTTATTACTATTTTTATCTTTAAGTCGAATTTATAAATTGCAATCTACAAGCAATTTATGTAATTTAAAAAAATATATTGTTATTTATAAAATAAAACTCTTTTTAATGCAATAACTTTTCGATTAACGTTTAATTATTAATTAAATAAAAACGACACTTTATAAAAGCATTATAAAAACTTTTATTTATTATATATTTTTAAGAGTAAGATAAAAGAAATCTTAGAGAAGATATATAACAAAGACAAACATTAAACGAAGATAAAAACACTAATAAAGCTACAAGAGATTGCGTATTAACTAAAATAATAAGTAAATATTAAAAGATATATTTAAAAATGCTTAATTTGTGTAAAGCATAATCTAATTACTTAATCGCAATTATTATATTCTATAAAGATTATTTATTTTTTTCAATTAATAGAAATAAATTTTATAGACTCTCTAAAGATTATTGCAAACGAAAAGAGATATATTTTTTATATAATTAATTACTTTAGTTGATTCTTAATACTCTATGTTACGAAAACTAATTAATTAGAAGACATTATTAATTACTTAAAGATAATTTTCGCATTATATCGAAGATTAATTGCTATTTATTGCAATCGTAATTCTTACTTTAATAATTAAAAACTACGCAATTAACTACGCAATCAAAGAATGCTTATTAATTATAACTTATTAAAATTGTTAAAAAGTATAAAAATAATAAAAATTAATAATCGTTTATTTAAGAATGTTTTACGAAAGAGTTTAACAAAATAAGATATAACTCTTTTTAAATTTATTAAATTTTTAAATTTTTAATTAATAACTTATCTAAATGTGTTTTTAACAAAAATTTTACTAGATTAATTTTTATTAATTGTAATCTTTATAAATATTAGCGCAATTATTATTATCTTAAACTATAAACAAGTATTTTAATTATTTTAATCTTTATTGTATGCTATGTTAATGCGACAATACTTTAATTATAAAGCTTAATTGCATAATACTATATAATAATTGTTAAAAACTTAAAAGAAAAGTAAAGCAATTTGCTACAATTAAGAAGTTGTAAAAGCTAAATTCGATTTTAAAAACTACGTTCTTACGTTTTAGAAAATTATTATTAAATTAAAATCCAAATAAAGAAATTCTTTTATAATATTAAGATACAAAAATTATAAAATGTTATACACTTTTAAGCAACTAAATATAGATAATCGCAAGATTCAAGATATATTTTATAAAAATTATCTTAAATTGTTTGTTTCGCAAATTAATTACTTAACTTTTAACAAAATAAAGAACAATTCTTTTGTAATCTATTAATTATTGCGAAGATCTAAACGACGAAAAAAGATATAAAGAATTTTTTTTTCTATTTTGTAATATATTATTTTTGCTTTATCTTTGCTTTAATGCTTAGTATTAATATTTACAATTTTAATAATCGCAATCTATAAATACTTGTTTTTTAATTAAAATCTTTATTATTTTTTAATATTTAAATTTTAATAAATATTTTAGTTTTTGTTTAATCTTATTTTACTTTATTTTACTTCAATTTACAAAAAATTTAATAAAATCTTTTATTAAGCAATTTTTACTTTTCTATTATCTCTCTTTTATTTACTTCGAATTACATTATTATATTTTGTTTATTATTCTATTAATTACTAGTTAATTAACGAATTGTTAAGCATTATTACAATATTGCGCAATCAAGTAGTTAATATAATTATAACAACAACATCTTGCAATATAACTTTATTTAATAAAATTTTCTCTCTTTATTTAATACAAGTTAAGTTTTCGATTTTAAATAATTTTAATTATAAAGTTAACTTCAAGATTGCATTACTAAATTATTGCGAAAAATTATTTAATTAAATAAATCTAAATAATTTTAAAATTAAGTTAATTAACGTTATTTAATACGAATATAATTACAAAATCTTCAATTTCTTTTTAACAAAAATTAAGAACATATTTTTTTACGTATTTTTACAAAATTATTATATTAATATAATACAAATCTTTGATTAAAAAGACATCTTTAAATAATTTAGAAACTTTAATAACAATAAAATTATTAAGTTTAATTGCAAATTAAAAGATTATATAATTAAAAAAATAAACAAAATTACTAAAGAGTTTTTTTACAAAATAATAAATAAAACTTTGCTTTATAAAGATAAGAATACAACAACAATAAAGATTGCGCTTTGTACAAAAAAGCTTAAAAAATATAATAATATTCTTTGCTTAATACAAAGCAATTAAACATTAATAATAATAAAAATAATTTAACAAATAGCAAAGAAACGAATTGTTGTCTTTATTACAATTACATTAACTAAAGTTATTATTTAATTTAATTTAATCTAAAATAATTTATTATTAAATAAAGTCTTAAACACAATTATTTAATCAATTATTTAGCTAACAAATTAACAAATCTTTAAAATTCTTAATGCAACTATTTAGTTAATTATTTAATTAAAGTTTTTCTTTATTTTTGAATCTTCGATTAAATATCTCTAAATGTTATTATTTCTAGCAATTAAATAAACTTAAGACATATATTTTAGCAATTAAGTAAAAACTTAAAAGCGAATTTAAAAAATAAAAAATCTAATCTATTAAAGTACGTTATTCTTATTAAACAATATTTTTGAAAAATTATTAAATTAAAATATATAAACATTGTTCGAATCTTCTAATAATAAAAGAACGTTTAAGAAATTTATAACAAGAATTTTAAAAACAAAGAATAACGCAATAATTTGTTTTGCAACTTTTGAACAAAACTTCTCACTTAATTAATTAAAGATTACGAAAAACAAAAATATTAACAACTATTAAGTCTCGATAAACATAAAGAAGTTTTCTTAATATTCGATATTTATTTCTATTTTTATCTTAGAGAGTAAAACTATTTTAAAATCGAAATTAGAAATTCTATTTTAAAATCGAAATTAGAAATTCTATTTTAATTTAAATATTCGCAACAATTTCTCAAGACATTTGCGTTTATTTTCTTAATAATAAATTACTTAATAAATAAAATGTTTATTTAATTTCTAAAATTAACAAAGTTTACTTAAATTTTCGATTATTTAATAAAAGAGATTGCGAACGTTTTAGTGTTAATTGCGAGAATTTTAATAATTATTAACTCTAAGAAAGCGAGAAGAGTAATTAAAAAATTAAAAAATTATTACATTTATGTTAGTTAAGTACAAGCAAATCACACTACGCGTATGTCGAGAAATTTGATGCTTCAAAGTATTATTACAACTACGATTCTTGTATCGATTAAGAAGACTTTAAATACAACTTTTAAAGATATTAAAAAATTAAGAATTGCGATAATGTATAGAAATTTAGTTTAAATAATTCTAAAGACTCGCGAAATTGCGACGAAGAAAATTTAAAAAACAAGTTGTTTCTCGAAACTAGATAATGTTTTTTTTGCTTGTTTTTTGCGATTGCTAGAACTCTTATTTCGAGCAATAGTAATGTGATTAGAAGGTTTATAACTAGATAGTTTTAGGACTAGTTTCTCTAGGCGCTAGGAGAACTATTTAGGTCCTCCTGCGGCTTCCAAAATCAATCATCCTTCCTACCCACAAGAACTGCACCTAGTAGTTGTCTGTTTTCTCTGTTGGATATGCGAGCGCACCGGCGGATCCAAGCATGACATTGCCGTTGGTGCCGTTGAACGAATACCTTATTCCGACTTGCACTACGACTTACACTACGACTTACACTAGAAGTACCATTTGAAGATGCTGAAGCCTGCAATCAGCAAGCCATATCCAAACTTGACTTCTCGAGCAGCCTAGGAGCAAGGTTTCGAAAGGTCGGTTTTGGGTTATCGAGTGGAGACATAACAGTAGCCACTCTGTATTCCGGAATGACAAGAAAACCTTATCGTTGAGGATAATACCATATGCTGAAAGCTTTTTTTACGATGAAGCAGATTATAAACGTGCTCGACTCTGTAGATGCGTGCGACAATCTAATTCGGTCCAAATGCGAATTCTGAGCTTACTTCTTATTTCCATACTTCACAGAATATTAAAGTACATGTACACGAAGTAGATGCATCATCTGATATATGGATTGCCCATGAAGGTAAGCGTAAGGTAATGGGACGAACTGGGCGACGTTGGGAACATGCAAGACCAAGTTTAGGGTTGAAATTAGGGCTTCGAAGGTCGCAAAAACACTCCTTTGACCAAACATCATCTATTTCTCTCGTTGTAGTCACGCTCCTAACCCGTGACAAGAATGGTACGCCTGTTGTCCAATCCTGCTGCTATCTGAGCCCCATTCCTTGCTCTCCCAGCTTATCCTCCAACCCCATGAAGCATCCCTCTAACATCTCTAACATCCATCACAGGCCGACAAACTCCGCACAACACAGCAGCTCGAGCAGCTGCAAGCGCGCTATGTCGGAACAGGGCATGCCGATGTCACGAAGTTCGAATGGACCTCGAACATTGCCCGCGACAGCTACGCCTCGTATATCGGGCATCCGGCGTTATTAAGTTATATGGCTGTTGGCATGGGCGAGTCTAAGGAGGTTGTGAGGGCGAAGTTCATTGAGGTGGGTGATACTATTGCTTGAATGGGGTAAGCAGAGCTGGAGGAGGCGAAAGACGGAGATGGATCGCGGAAAGGGTTCAGACAGTAGATGGATGCGCTTTTGTGGTGTGGAAGACCAATTGCTGACTTGCGCGTTGGTGGCAGAAAATGATACAGCCTGTTGGAAAGCCGCCGGAGGTGAGATCTTGCCCGCTTTCACGCTCCTTGAATTGATCATGATAACACTGTAATAGGTCCAAGACTAAAGCAACCACCTGGTACGACCCACACAGAAGACGATTGACACGGGGAAGAAGATGGATAAGGTGCGCAAGGTATCGTCCAACTGCCAGCGGCATCGGAGACAAAACCATAGAGACACTGGATGCAAGCGCTCGTAGGATGAGAGGAGGCCATCCAGGATGCAGGGCTGTCCTTCCACCATGGACCGATGGATGCTAAGGGTTGCAGCCTCGAAGCTCTGTGCAAGTCTCTCATTTTTGAGTGCATTGTCAGCTTAAAACGCAGCAGACAGCAGATTTGCGCTATGCTCACTAGAAACACCATAGTAATGCTCTTGACGTCAGACATGTCTTTCAAGTATCATAGTGAGCTTCGATTCATTGATTCTGTTGTTCCAGATTGTCCATGGGCACATCTCGTTCAATTCTCTTTCCACCGCTGCCCACAACTTGTACACTGCCATCGAAACAGAGCGTCAGCCATCCTCAATCTTTTACACGAGTGCCAGACGCACTTGGGAGCACATACCTTATAGAACGTCGTCATAGGCTCATCCGCACTCCGAATCTGGACCTGGTAGAACGATGCTTGAGCGTTGTCGCAACCATCTCTGGTGCATTGCACTGTGCGAGATTGAATCAGTACACTGCGCCTTGTATATGCACCCTCTACTGCCAATCCCAACATAAGTGAAATGCGCGAACCCTCAGCAATATCCATTCCCTTCCCGCCACCTTCCTCAAGTACATCATCCACCTCTTTGCGCTTCATGTATTTCCTCTCGAAATAACGCGCATCGATCGGAAAGGCATAGGGACATGTACGACATGTGAGACGGTTGAGACCAGTGGGGTGATTGTCGTCTGGCGCGGATTTGGCGATTGTGAGGGAATTTGCGCAATGCGGACAAACTGTGGATCCTTAGTAGGCTGAAGATATGAGGCGAAGATTAAGAGAAGTTCGCACTAACAGGTCTGCATTCTGCGAAAGCAGTCGCTGTGAATGATGCGAGACAATTCAATCTTTTGAAGATTTGTGAGGCTCTATAAAAAAGCGGAAAATTTCCGCCTTCAATCGCGTCCCCACGCGTCGAGCTCACATCTACCATGCCGTCCTGAAGTATCAAGGCGGATTTATCTGATCAGCGACACACAATGCCTCCTGCACGAAAACGACGATCAGTAAGGACTCCAAAATCCTCGTTTCTCAATCGAAGCTCTGACAGTCGATTAGCAACCAGACGCCGAACCCTCCCCACCACCCGTCCGACGTCGACGCTCTCCCTCGGTTTCTGAACCATCCTCCGGTCCGGATGATATCGATGGTACTGGCGCTGATGGCGAGGGTGGTGGAGCAAGCAGCCATGGCCAGATGGTGAAGAAGCTTGTGCGCCTTGCGCTAGCGAGCGAGTACTCTAGAACCCCGATCCGGAGGACAGATATCACTGCCAAAGGTACGACCACTCTGCTACATCAAGCGCAAGAGGAATGTTGAGTTGATGACCGAGGCAGTAATGGCACCCGGCACTGTCCGCCAATACAAGCACGTCTTCGGCAACGCACAAGATCATCTCCGCTCGACCTTTGGCATGGAAATGACCGAGCTCCCTCAGAGGGAGAAAATCACAGTCAGTCAAAAGCGAGGTATGAGTCTTGCCAGCTCCTGTCAACTCCGTATCGCGCTGATCCCCCTCCAACAGTCGCCCTGCGTAATGGATCGCAATCCAACAGCACCGCTGCCAAAGTCTACATCATAACATCCACCCTCCTCTCCCACTACCGCACCCCTTATATTCTTCCTCCTTCGCGCATCCAATCCACTGCCGCCGAAGCTGCATACACCGGTCTCTACAGCTTCATAATCAGCATCATCTGGCTCTCGGCCGGTGGAAAGATCTCCGAAAACCATCTCGAGCAATCACTGAAGCGGATGAACGCCGATAACTGTGTTCTGAACGGGGAGCGCACAGACAATGTGCTGAAGAAGATGGAGAGGCAGGCGTATATTGTGAAGGTCAAGGAGAGGGATGGAGGTGGGGAAGAGAGCGTCGATTATGTGGTCGGGCCGAGGGGCAAGGCGGAGGTGGGAGAAAGGGGCGTGGCAGGAGTGGTGAGGAGGGTTTATGGGGGGAGAGATATGCAGAAGGATGAGTTGGAGAGGAGGCTTGTGAGGAGTTTGGGAGATGTAGTCATTGAGAAAAAGGATGGGAGGGGTGAGCAAGAGGAGGGTGAAGGTGAGAGAGCGGAAGAGGATGGGGACGCGGATGAAGAGCAGAGTCGGACGAGAGGCGGTAGGAGACAGACCGGACAGAGCGATAGGAGAAGACGTGGGGCGGTGGTGGACGAAGCTGAGGAGGCAGGGAATGGAGAGGAAGAAGGTGAAGAAGAAGAAGAAGACGACGAAGAAGATGCAGAGGATGAGTAGACGAATATTATCCCACATATGAATCGATCATCGCTCCCTGGGTATTTGTGTGCCATGATCAATCTGACCACCTTCCCTTCCCATGTCGACCTAGACTCCGACTTCCTGTATCGATGCATGCCTTACCCTCCTTTCTCGCTATTGCCCCCCCCCATCCTCATCCAAGCACTACCCACCCCTCCGCCAACCCCCGCGCATCACCTCCCCCCCACACTCCCCCTAATCC